>Ga0207658_10000922_pt1 | contig 24296 bp, 21 predicted proteins | sample KBSS33metaG_FD_184322 | JGI IMG/M metagenome (GOLD analysis project Ga0207658, IMG submission 184322) | Switchgrass rhizosphere microbial communities from Kellogg Biological Station, Michigan, USA - KBS S3-3 metaG (SPAdes) (version 2) | ecosystem: Host-associated > Plants > Roots > Rhizosphere...
CAACATCCTGGATTATAACAGGAGCATCTAAAAAATCTACGGCACGTTTAACACTTCCAGAAAGGACTATTTCTTATTCTTGCGGCGTAAACGTTTGGTGATTCCACCCAAAACTCCGCTACCCATAAATACCCATAAAAGTTCAGGGCCACTTTTTGCTGTTGTTGGTGGAACAAAATCAGTTGCAGCTGGATGCAAATCTACTGGTGTTGGTTGTGAAGCAACCTCAGCAGCAAAAGGAATTCCAGTAACAATTTCGCTCAAACCAGCACTTTCTAAACCGGCTGAATCAAAGGCACTTACTGCAAAATAGTACTCTTTTCCATTTTGAAGATTTGGAACATACCAGGTTGTACTTGCATCTTTCGTATCAACATTCTGATCAAGATTACGAGGATCTGTACCATAATAGATTCTATAATGTTGAACAAAAGTATCAGCATCAGCCGCTGCATCCCAAACCAAAGTAACTTTTCTGTCGCCAGCATAAGTTAATAATCCGCTTACTTTTGATGGAGGAGCATTCACTGGTGGAGGAGTAACAACTTCTTGAGTTTGTTGCTCAGTTTGTTGTGTTTGTTCTTGTGTTACCTCTTGCGTAACAATAGTACCGCCGTCAGCACTTACCGTAACCTGAGCTTTACCTTTATACGAACCTTCATTGCTCAACTGATCAACCAAAAGCACATCGATTGGATAAAGACCCGCGGTTTGTGGAGCTTGAATAGATCCCACATATGTTCCAGGATTAGATAAACTTGGATTTAACTGTGTGATGTCTCCGTTAAATACAACCGCAGCCTGTGAAAGATTTTCTTCACTGGTGATCGTGACATTGATCGGAGTTCCAGGTTGGATACCCGAACTTGGATCAAGCAAAATTTCATCAACACTTGGAGGAGTTGTATCAATATTAAACTGAACATTCGTTGAAGTTCCTTTTGCAGTTTGAGTATTATCAAACATCACAGCGTAAATAGTATGAACTCCGTCAGTTAAATCTGTTGTTTGATAAGAATACTTTCCATCACTTGTAGCTTGAACCGAACCGATTTCTTGCTGATTATCGTAAATTTTTACGGTATAACCACTTGTAGCTTTACCACTGATCGTTTGAGTTTTTTGACTGTAAGTTCCGGCAATTGGAGTATCAACAGTAATATTCGCATTATTTGATTGTTGAGTTGCTCCACCGTTTCCTCCAACTGTGACATCTTGTGTCCCTTGGATAAGAGTATTATTTAAATCCGTAACAACGATTTTATAATTACCTGCAGACGTAAAACTTAAACCAAGACTAAATTGATGCGTTCCTAAATCTTCAGCTTTAAAAGTATAATCTTCAGGAAGTGACACATTATTACTATTGGCACCTTCTGCAGAAAAATGAACCTTTCCAGTATAATTTTGAACCGTCTGAGCACTATCATCCTGAGCAGTAATCGTAAAATTTATATTTTGATTCGGTTGAATATTGTCAGGTAATCCGGAAATTGAAAACTTTTGAAGACTTCCCGCAGCAGCGTTTGCTGTATCAATGAAAAATGGAAAATCTCCACCAGCATCAGCCATTAATTGTGAACTTTCAACGTAAGCAACACTGATCTTATGTGAAAGCATTGTTCCAGCTGTTGCATCCAAAACTGTATATTCAGAAACTCCTTTTTGAGGTGCACTTAAAGCAAAATTAATTTTACCCTGATTATCTGTCACACCATTCTGGGCAAGATTAATCACATGGTCATCAGATCGGTTTGAAAAAACTTGAACCAAATGATTAACAACTGGATTTTTATATTTATCCAAAAGTTGAACGCTTAAATGAGCTGAATCCTTAGATCCTGGCTGAGCAACAGTTTTATCAATACTTACCAAAGATTGATCAGCTGAAACTTTGTCTGGAAAAACCACAAAACTATGAACTCCGCCTAATGATTGATTATTTGAAGTTAAAGCAGCTTGAACATTATAAATTCCCGCCTTTTGAGTGTGATAATCATCCAAAGAAATTTGAGCCACACCATTTTGCCCACTATTACCATTTAAATTCAAAACTGTTCCATCAGGTTTTGTGAGCTTAAATGAAACATCCTGAAACGGCAAAACAGTATTGGTTTTGAGCTGAGTTTCATAACCGGCAATTGTATCCGTTCCATAACCTTCAACTGTTGAATTCACCGCAGTTGCAGCAAAAGCAGTTTGGGAAAAAGCCATCGTCATAAGAGTGGCAATTCCAACAATATTTTTAAATGTTTGTTTTTGTGTAGTTTTCATAGTTTTTGGTGTTATTTTTATCTCATAATTATAGCAAAAAATGACACATTTGGAAAGGCCCAAAACCGCTTCATGAATCCCTTGCCAGTGCCCAAAAAAAGACTAATATACTCAAAGTCACCTCAAAGCTTAAAATTAGCACAAAAATGCACCAAATAAAGCTTATGAAAGCCAAAAAATGGATGTCTGGCCTGGCATTGTCCGTTATTTTGCTTATTCCCAATGTAGTTTTAGCTCAGAGTATTTCAGATAAAAAGCCTGATCCTCAAGCTCAAATTGACGTAAACACCTCCGCTGAAGTAGATAAAAACGTTATTTTTGACGCCTCAAAGAGCATTTTACCTGGAGATCCAACCAAAGCGGTTTATCACTGGGATTTTGGCGATAATTCTCAAAAAGACGGCATCAATGTTACGCATACCTACAAACAAACTGGCGATTATCATGTAACTCTCCAAATCAACAGCGAAAACCAAACGCTCAAAGACCAAAGCGATATTTTTATTTATAAAAAATCTATTCTTCTTCTCACTGACGAATCAGAGAAAAAAGATCAAATTAATGATTTAACAACTTTAGCTCAAAAAGAAGGTGTAGAAATGAATATTTTGGAAAGCTACGACAGTGCTTCCGAATTTATTTCCGAAGAAGCTTTAACCAAAGCCATGGATGAAAACCAGGATGCTATTGAACGCAGTGATGAAATCATTTTATGGACACACGACAACGTTGGAATAAACACCCTTAATCGTTTCATCAAAGAAAACAAAGATTTAAAACCGGAAATCATCAATGATAAAACGCTTTATATTATCGACAACGATATCGATAAAATCATTTTCACACCATCAGTTCCAACCTTCAACCCAAAACAAATTATCATCGCAAAAGAGGCCAGTCTCTATTTGATTATTCCAAATACAACTACAAACATCGTTCACACTTTGCAACAAGGTGGCTACGAGTACAAATTCATCGATGAAGCATCCAGACGCTTAAACATCTGGAATTTCATGACCTATTTTGTAAATTTCCTGGTCGAAAGTGGAATTCCTGACAATACCATCGTTCTTATTCTCATGCTTCCGATCATCGCCACAGTTGTTGTGTTCATGCGCCAAGTCGTTGGAATGAACACTTTTGGTATGTATACGCCACTTATTATTTGTCTCACTTTTCTGATTCTGGGGTTAAAATTTGGAATGCTCACGTTGGTAACAGCTTTAATTGTGGGAATGGCTACTCGTTTTGTCCTAAAAAAAGTACGACTTTTGTTTATGCCAAAACTGGCCATTGTTATGATCATGATCACGTTATCACTTTTCGCGCTTTTAATTATTGGAACAATTTTCAAACTTTTCGACAGTGAATTCTTCTCACTAGCAATTTTCCCAATGCTCATTTTAGGAAGTATCACGGAAAAATTCACAAGTATTCAGTCAGAAGCAGGATTCTGGAAAACTCTTTGGTTAACGATGCAAACGGTCATTATTGCAGTCGTTGCATATATTGCGGTAGGAGGACAATTTGATATTGGGATCGTAAATTTCCAATGGGATTTTTTAAGAAATATAATGCGTCATTATCCGGAAATCATTTTCCTTTTCCTTATTATCAACATCATCCTAGGCAAATGGACAGGTTTAAGATTGGTTGAAATTATTCGCTTCCGAGAAGTTTTCCAACATAATGAAGAAGAATAAACTATGGCGATTTCAAAATATTTCAAAAATCCAGGAATACTCGGCATCAACGCCAGGAATCTTTTGTATATCAAACCTTATAATAAAGATAAATCGGTACTGATTGCTGACGATAAGCTCAAGACAAAAGCTTTTCTTTCTGCACGTGGAATTCCCGTCCCAAAACTTTATGGCAGTATTGAAAGCATTGAACAGTTATGGAAATTTGATTTCACGAAACTTCCAGATAGTTTTGTTTTAAAACCAAATCTTGGCTACGGCGGCGAAGGAATTATTCCAATTATCGAAACCGAAAAAGATTTTTGGCTCAGCATTGATCACGAAAAATATACGGTCAAAAAGCTTCAAACCCACATTCAGGATATTCTGGATGGGCGCTTTTCTGTAACAAACCTAAGCGATAAAGCATTTTTTGAACAACTCATTATTCCTGATGAAGTTCTTGGTGAATTTTCTTATAAAGGTTTACCAGATATTCGAATCATTGTTCATAATCTTATTCCTGTCATGGCAATGCTCCGACTACCCACAAAGGAATCACGCGGCAAAGCCAATCTTCATCAAGGAGCTATTGGCGTTGGAATCGACATTGCAAAAGGCGAAACAACAAATGCGATTCATCACAATAAAATTGTCAGCGAAATCCCGGGGGTCGGAAAAGTGAAAGGCATAAAAATCCCGGATTGGGAAAAAATTCTCAATATTGCTTGCCAGGCTCAACTTGCAACAAACCTTGGATATCTGGCTGCAGACATCGCCATCGATAAAAACCATGGCCCTATTTTGCTTGAAATCAATGCAAGAGCCGGGCTCAGCGTTCAAATTGCCAATTTAGCACCATTAAGAAAACGTCTGGAAAGAATCAAGGGTTTAAAAATCAGAACCGTTATTAAAGGAATGAGAATCGGAAAAGAAATGTTTGGTAAAGCCCCGGAAAAAGCACCTTTGATGGAAATTTCAGAAAAAAAGATTGTAGGGATCGAAGAAATGGTCGAAGTAATAATGAAAAACCAAACCAAAAAAGTCAGTGCATTTTTAGATACAGGAAGAGAAAGAAGTATTATTGATGAAGTCTTTGCCGAAGAGAATAACCTTTTAAAGGATAACGAAAATTATGACGATGAGAAATCAACGCTCAAACTAAAACTTTCAGTAGGAGGAAAAAGAATTCAAAGTATTTTTGATATTGAAAAACTGGAAGATGAAAACTACAAAATTATTTTGGGGCAACGTGATCTTGGAGATAATTTCCTCATTGATCCATCAAAAAAGCGAAAACCTAAAAAAATCATTGAAAAAATTACTAAAAATATCGATTACAAATCTATTGATGATCAGCTCACAAACATCGATAACAAAATCAAACTTCTCTATTATCTTCGTCCGATTAATTTAGAAGATGAAAAAAAGAAATTCCTACAAAACTTTTCATACAACCCGCAATTCACATATCCTGAACTGCAATATGATCCTTCAGCACTGAAGAAAGAACTTTCAAAAATAGTTTTTGATGACACACCATTAGGTATTTTATTCTTTAAAAAGAATAAAGAGATCCAAAAGAAAATTGACCTTCACGAATCCCGCGGAGAACAATCATTCACATTAAACTCCATTGAACTTTTTGGAAAACCAAGTAAAGAACATACAGTTATTGCAGAACAAACAATCAAAAAACATCATGTTCCAAAAGATGAAATTGATGATCTCTCCGCAGATGATGCCAAAAAAGCTTTTAATCAAACCTTCAAAGATTACCAACTCACAAACTGGAAAGTGGAAATGAAAGACAGCATGGTGAGTAATTGTGTAGCTGGGAAAAACAGCCACCTTTTCTTAAAAAAATCAGCAAAATTTTCAGAAGAAAGAATTAAAAGCCTTGTTGTTCACGAAATAGAAACCCACATTCTTACCGCAGAAAACGGCAAACATCAGCCGTACAAACTTTTTAACAGGGGATTTGCAGATTACTTATCAACCCAAGAAGGTTTAGCTCTTTATAATGTCCGTCAACAAGGGTTGGAGACAGATTTTGACCGCTTATACAAAGCTGCATTAGTAAAAGCCACAAATCTCGCCTTTGAGTTATCATTTGCTGAACTGTTCACGAAACTTTTAGAAATCGGTTTATCCCAAAACCGAGCATTCAGAATCTGCACCAAACTCAAACGTGGTTTAAACGACACATCCAAACCTGGAGCTTTCACAAAAGACCACATCTATTTTGCAGGAGAAAAACAGATCGAAAAATTCGTCAGCGAAGGTGGAAAAATTGAAGAACTGTATTTAGGAAAATTCAATCTTGAAGATCTAGAATACATCAAAAAAATCCCGGAATTAAAACAACCGACACTTCTTCCAAAATGGCTTAATAAATAAACATCGCATCACCAAAACTGTAAAAGCGATATTGTTCTTCCACAGCCTGTTTATAAGCACTCAAAACTAAATCTGTACCTCCAAAAGAACATGTTAAAAGGAGCAAAGTACTTTGTGGTAAATGAAAATTCGTAATAAGTCCATCAACACATTTCCAGGTATAGCCTGGATAAATATAAATGGCCGTTTCCCCAAACTGACTTTTAAAGCCATGTTCTGGATTAAATGAACTTTCCAAAACCCTCACAGAAGTAGTTCCCACAGCAATAATTCTTCCGCCGTTTTTTCTCACTTCTTGAAGTTCTCGAGCAGCTTCTTCCGAAATCTCAAAAAACTCACTGTGCATGACATGTTTCTCAACATCTTTAGATTGAAGTGGTTGAAACGTTCCTAAACCCACATGAAGCGTAACAAAAACTGTCTTTACCCCAATTTCTCGCAGTTTATCCAAAAGTTCTGGCGTAAAATGCAAGCCGGCTGTAGGAGCAGCTACACTTCCTTTATGTTGAGCATAAACCGTTTGATAATCATCTGGTTTAGATTGTGAATACTTAATATATGGAGGAAGGGGAGTTTGACCATATTGTTCAATCAAACCTTCAAGTTTATCTTCCGGAACTTTAAAATTCACACATCTTTGACCGTCAGGTAATATTTCCAAAACCTCAAAAGAAAAATCTGGAGCAATATCAAAAACAGTTCCTGGTTGCAAAACCTTGCCTGGCTTACCGATACATAGCCATTCATTATGCTGAAGATGTCGATGCAAAAAAAGTTCTACCTTTTTACCATTATGTTCAAACAATATTCTTGCAGGAAATACTTTAGAATTATTCATCACCAAAACATCGCCTTTATTTAAATAACTCGTTAAATCATAAAAGTGCTTATGTTCAACAGTTTGCTCAGACTTATTTAAAACCATCAAGCGACATGCATCTCGTGGATTTGTAGGTTCTTGAGCTATAAGATCATCCGGGAGCTCAAATGAAAAATCTTTAGTGAGCATTTAAATCTCTACAGATGGAGTTTTAGAATCGTTCTTCTTAAAAAGTTTTGCCTTTTCATCGTCATCGGCCCAGTTCGTAAGCTTTTGAGCAGCTGATGTCGTAATTTCTGCATTTGGTCCAATATAACGAATCGCAATCAAAGTAATATCATCCTCTTGAACATGCTGTTCAACATAACGGGAAAAATCACGAGCAACATGATAAACGATACCATCAGCACCATATTGTGGCGCATAAAGTTCAACCGCCTTTTTCAACCTCTCTAACGTGAACATTTCACCAGCCATGTTACGTGCTTCCACGATACCGTCAGTATACAAAATAATTACATCATCTTTTTCCAAAGGCAAATCAACCTCTTTAATAATTTTACTGTTATCTGCAACCATTCCTAAAGCAATTCCACCAGTCATACGGACTTCACATTGGCCCTTGCTGGCTCTATAAATAAGAAGATGTTCATGCCCGGCTCCAACATACGTCATTTTTTGCGTAATATGATTCCAACGAAGCATCAACATCGTCATAAACATCGTTGACTTAATTCTCGTTTTCAAACGACGGTTCGTTTGAACAACAACGTTAAAAGCATTATCGTAAATTTCCACAAAAGTATTAATGAGCGTATGCACAATAATCATAACCAAAGCCGCTGGAACGCCATGACCTGTTACATCTCCAATATAAATATAAGTATTATCTTTGACCGTAATAAAATCAAAATTATCTCCACCTAGTTCAACTGCAGGTCGAATTTTGGCAATAATATCCAATCCTGGAATTTGTGGAGATTCAGTCGGCAAAATATCTTTTTGAATTTGAGCTGCTACTTCTAATTCGCTCAACATACGTCTGCCTTCTTTCAATTGAGTCGAAATCTTTTCCATATTTTTCGTCACCTCATTGAAGAAATGAGCAATCGTACCGATTTCATCAATGCGCTTTGTATAAATTCTATTATATTTCCGACCAGTCAAAAGATTCTTAATCTCTTTTAAAATAATCTGAAACGGACGAAGAATTTCGTATAAATATACAAGCAAAAAATAAAGCAAAAATACCACCAAAGAACCCAAGAAAACATTTAAGCTTATCGTTTTTTGATCAGTCGAATAAAAATAAAAAACCGTTGCCGTAATAAGAATTCCAAAGAGGAAAAAATAAATGAAAACTCTACTTAATAAACTTTTTTGGAACAATTTCATAAAAACGGATTAAACGATTTGTTGTTTAAAAGCTTCAAACGAATCATAGTACTGAATCACACTTAAAATTCCGATAACCGAGAGAACATCTTTAACATGAGCTTTTGCAGCAGTCACGACCAAAATCTTTTTGGATTTAATCAGATGAGAATGAAGAGCCATCAAAAAACCAATACTTTCACTATTGATAAAATTTAAACCTGAAAAATCAAAAACAAAATACTTATATGGAAAATTCTCTGTCAATTCTTCAAGTTGAGATTTAACCAGGATAAGACCTTCTTTATCCATATCACCTTTCAATTCAACAATTTGATAAACTTTTTTATCATCAGGAGGTTGAATATTGATGGTTAAAACTGGTTTGTATTCAGTCATGTCAAAATAATTTAAAAGGCATAAAGCTGACGTTGTTCAGGTTCCAAGAAAGAAAACAAATGTTCAGTTTCTTCATGGAGATCCAGAGAGATATAAGCTTCTTTACAGAATTGAAGCACACTTTCAGAGTCCGAAGACAATGGTGCAGATTCTTTCTTAGAAAAGAATGGCTGCAATTTCTGCGAAACTTCTCGTCGAAGCATATTCTGAAGAAATCTTTTTTGCTCTGGTTTTAATGATCTAAAGAAATCTTTTACCTTACTTAAGACTAATGAATTTCTTGTAAAAAGTAAATGTACAAGATCAGAAACCGCGTCTTCATATCCCAATTTAAACAAAGCAAAAGCGATCGAAACTTTCAAAACAGGATCTAACACAGTAAAACGTGATAAAAGTTTTTTCTGATCATCAATATTTCCGATATCGCCAATAACAGAACAATAAGCCAAAAAATCTTCACGTTTTGTTGAATGGAACAGCTCATTCAAAATAGAACGAAGTCTATTACGATAAGCTTGAAATTGCCAAAGTGCCGCAACAACTTGGGCTCTTACAAACGGGGAAGGAGATTTTAAAAATGGCAAAAGATATTCAACAATTGAAGGATCATGAAAAAGATCAAAAACCTGAATACAAGCAACTTGGAACTGTTCAGACGAACCTTTCATTGCCTTCAATAAAAAAGGAACAATTTTTTCATATCTTAAACCGGCTAAAGTACGAATAATGGATTCTCTCATTCTTTCGCCCAAATTCCTTTCAAATAAATCTTTGAGTTCATTAATAACTCTATATCTTGAAAAAGCCTGATCAAAAACATTTTCACCCAAAGTAGTAAATGTCCCCAATGCATGGACAGCAGCAAGAGCAAGCTCTTCATCAGCAGAATTCAAGAAATCGATCAAAACAGGAATTGTTTTTGCATCACTGATTTTATAAAAAATCTGCAAAATCTTCAGTTTAACCTGACGAGATTCCCGAGGATTTTTTAAAGCTTGGATAAGCGCTGGTAAATGATCTTGATGCCCTTTTTGAGAAAGAATCTCAATCGCATGGAACTTAGCAACAGAGTGCTCCGCCTTTAAAAGATTTTCTTTTGAAAGTTTAGTGTATGAACCCTGTAATCGTAATGAAAAAACTATCATTCCAATCGTTAACAAAAGCAAAATAGCTTCAAGTGCAATATATGAATGTTCAGGTAAAAAGAAAAACTGGACTGCTAAAACAATTAAAGTTCCAAAAATTGTTGCAGCTGGAAAAACAAAAGCTTCAAAAAACTCTCGAACCTGTCGCTGCGTTCCGTGACGCAAAGCGTAATAGGAAGCCTCATATGCATTGTAATGAACAATTCCACTCAATTCAAAATTATTCTTTGCTAAAATCACAGTAAAATAACCAAAACCCAATAAAAGCGAAACAGTGCTAAAAAACGTAACAAGGGAATGAAGTAAAAAACTTCCAACAGTTCCAATTTTTTGCAAAATACGACTAGCCACTAAAAGCTGAACAATGAGGGCAGAAGCATGAAAAAGAATTTGGAATGAACCAAGTCCATAAGCAAGATTAGCCTCATGTACCAAAGCAGAACCAGAACTACTGATCGATTCATCAATCATTTTTGTATATTGAAACTCAAGAACCTGTGCCACAACCCAATGCAAAAGAAAAATAATCAACAAACCCTGTAAAAAAGGAACAAGTTGAATTTCTTTGATACTCGTACCAAACTTTTTAATCTTTGATCGCAAACTTCTTTTAATTTTTTCCTGTTTTTGAAAAATATGATGATGTTCTGGTGAAAAAGGTTCCAAGAAAAAAATAACGGAAACTCCCAGAAACAAGAGCAAAATCCAAAGATAGAAAAACTTATAACTTCCAATGTAAACACTAAGAGTTGTAATTAAAAGACCCGCAAAAATTCCTCCTATTGTTTGAGCAGATTCAATAACAGGAAAAGTACGTTCGCATTCCAAAGGCGTAAAAAAGTCCTCGACATAGTTTCCCAAAAAAATCGTCAGCTGTGGCAGGAAAATTCCTGTTACACTTAACAATAAACTAAAAAACACATAAGGTTGATCAACAAAAAATGTTGAAATAAAAAGAATAAGACCAACAGCAAAAGCACAAATCGGAATAAGCTGTTTTGAGCTAAAATGTTCATTCAAAAATGAAAAAGCAAACATTCCTGCAATAGTAAGCGCTGCTTGAGCTAAAACCATGAACGGCAGGTTATTAATCCCAAACTGGGTCACAAACATTGCCGTCAAAGTTGTTACCCCTATAATCAAACCTAAACGATGTAAAAAGAGCAAAGTCCAAGCATAAATGGTTCTTGGTCTTTCATGATCTGCAATATTGAAAACTTTCTCGATAATTTTCATAATTTGGGCGTTTTTGTTTGTTTTTAATCTTCAAATAATTATACAACAAACAGCAAAAAACGTCAATACGCTAAAATTCGATATTTTAGCTTACAGCAAAACAAATACTGCCTTAATAAACAATTCTTCCAGAAATCAAAATATCATCTTCAAAACGTTCAGTTTGAACATTATCGAGCTTTAACGCTTTTGATAAATTCTGAATACCCAAATTTTGAACCCATGGAATGCCTAAACCTAAAATCTTTGGTGCAAAAAACAAAGCAACTTCATCACAAAGCTGTAATTTTAAAAGACTTGTGACAAGCTGCGAACCACATTCAGTCATAATTGAATACACTTTTCGTTTATAAAGATCTTTCATCAGAGTTTTCAAAGGAACTTTCGAGCCCTTGTAGATGAGCAATTGAATACCTTTTCGCTCAAACTCTTTTCTTTTTTGCAGAGAAGAACCCGTCGTAGTAGCAACAATCACATTTTTATCTCTATAAACTTTTGCCGTGGTGTTTGTCTTCAACTTACTATCAATGACGATTCTCAAAGGGTCACGGCCTTTAACCAATCTCACACCCAAATGGGGATTATCAATCAAAACAGTATCCGAAGTTGTTAAAACCGCATCGAATTTTGTTCTCATTTCGTGAACCCGTTTTCTTGACGCTTCATTTGTTATATATCCTGACTCTCTTTTTAAAGTTGAAATTTTACCATCTAAAGTAAGGCCGAACTTTATTGACAACAGAGGCATTGATTTCATTATATTCTTTATAAACTGTATATTAAGACGTTGAGATTCTCCTTCTAAAAGTCCTTCCTGCACCTTGATTCCTTCAGATTTTAGTTGTTTTATACCATCTCCAGCAACCAAAGGATTAGGATCGCGCGTCGCTACCACAATATGTTTAACACCTTTTGAGATCAAAAAATTTGTACAAGGAGGAGTTTTTCCAAAATGACTGCACGGTTCTAATGTTACATATAAAGTTCCACCATGAATTTGACTGTTCGTCATTTTCATCAAAGCATTCACTTCAGCATGTTTTCCTCCATAATATTGATGGTAGCCTTCAGCAATAACTTTTCCATTTTTCACAAAAACCGCTCCAACCATTGGGTTCGGAGCAACTTTTCCAGCACCTTTTTTTGCCAGATCCAAAGCTCTTTGCATAAAAAGCTTATCTTGTTGTGTAAATTTAGACATCTTTCAATAAATGACCCATCTTTCGTTTTTTTGTAGTGAGATACGCTTTATTCACCTTATTCGGCGTAATTTCCAAAGGTTCACGCTTCACGAGTTGAATCCCATAACCTTCCAATCCAACTATTTTTTTAGGATTATTTGTTAAAAGTCTCATTTTTTTAACTCCTGTATAAGCCAAAATCTGAGCTCCAAGTCCATACTCTCTAAGATCTGCTTTAAATCCTAATTTTATATTCGCTTCGATTGTGTCATAACCCTGATCCTGAAGTTTATATGCTCGAATTTTATTCAACAAACCAATACCACGACCTTCTTGTCTCATATAAACCAAAACTCCCGAACCGTTTTTACTAATAGCTTTTAAAGCCGCATTCAATTGTGGACCACAATCACATCGCAAAGAATGAAAAACTTCTCCAGTTAAACATTCCGAATGAACTCTAACTAAAGTAGGTACCTTTCCTGAAATTTTTCCTTTAACTAAAGCCACGTGCTCTTTATCATCAATTTTATTGGTAAAAACCATAAACTTAAAATCTCCAAAATCAGTTGGCAACAAACATTCTGCTTCCATTTTAATTAAACACTCTCTTTGAGTCCTATAATGAATAAGATCTTTAATCGTGATAATTTTCAAATTACGTTTTTTTGCAAATTTCAAAAGATAGGGGAGTCGAGCCATTTCGCCGTTTTGTTCAGCAATTTCACAAATAACGGCAGTTGGTGAAAAACCAGCCAAAACTGATAAATCAACCGAAGCTTCTGTATGACCAGCTCTTACCAAAACTCCACCGTCACGAGCAATCAATGGGAAAATATGACCAGGTCGATGAAAATCTTCAGCTTTAGAACGAGAATTTGTTAGGGCCAAAATTGTTTTTGCTCTATCAGTAGCAGAAATTCCAGTGGTTGTACCTTTCTCAACATCAACTGAAACAGTAAAATTTGTGCGGTGCTTTTCCGTATTTTTTTCTACCATTGGTTCCAATCCAAGACGAAAAGCAATCTTTGCCGTTAAAGGAGTACAAATAAGTCCGCGTGCTTCCGTTGCCATAAAATTAATAGCTTCAGGAGTCACCGCATCAGCAGCCATAACTAAATCTCCTTCGTTTTCTCGTTCCTCATCATCTACAACAACAACCATTTTCCCGGCCTTCATATCTTTAAGAGCTTCTTCAATAGTAGAAAAAATTTTCATATTCAAAAAAAACAAAGCAGGACAATCTTAACTGAAATCCCAAGATTGTCCAAGCTTGTATATTGTAAAACTAAACTGAAAAACGGCTAAAACGAACGATTTTAATATTTTCACCCATACGAGATTGAGCATCAGTCAAAACTTGTTCAATCGTCATTTCCGGATTTTTAACAAAAGTTTGCTTCAAGAGAGCATTCTCTTCACGGAATTTCTTTTCTTTACCAGTAAGAATATTATCGATCATTTTTTCATTTTTTCCTTCATTCTTCAATTGTTCCTTCCAAATTTCACGTTCCTTTTCCAAAAGTTCATGTGAAACTTCATCTGGAGAAATATTCAAAGGATTCATCGCAGCAGCATGCATTGCAATATCGTATGCTAAGTTTTTGAAATCATCAGTTTTAGCAACGAAATCTGTTTCGCATCCAAGTTGAAGTAAAACACCCAATCGTGAATTACCATGAATGTAAGCAGCAACAGCACCTTGGCTTGTTGAACGTTCAGAACGTTCCGCAGCTTTCATTTCTCCTTTTTTACGGAGAATATCAACGGCTTTTTGAATATCGCCGTTCGCTTCTTCCAAAGCTTTTTTACAACCCATCATTGAAACACCCGTCATTTCACGGAGTTCTTTGATCTGTTCAAGTGAGACAGCCATGACAAAAGTAAGTTAGAAAGATAAAGATAGAATAGATAGTTCAGATTGAAACTTATTGTTGAACCGGAGGGTTCGGAGCAGTTGGCGGAGGATTTTGTACTGGTGGAGTTTGATCTGCCCCAGGTTGTTGCTGATCAACAGTAGGTTGCATCACATCAACTGGAGGATTTTGAACAGGTTCCTGACCAGTAATAGCTTGAGTTGCAACATTTGTAAACGCACTTACTGGAATCATGTCAGAAATTTGTCCAAGTACAGGCGTTTTCCACCAATTTCCCATGAGTGCTTGATAAATGGAGAAAACTCCAATCACAAACATTGCCAATTGAATCAATCCTCCAACGAGTGGACCAAGAGGAGGAAGGATAATATAAAGAAAAATCGAAAAGAAGAAAATCACAAAAATCAAAAGTCCTTGTTTAGCATGCAATTTCACGAAATCACTCTTTGGCTTAATAAGAAGCGCAACAAGAGCAACCATTGGAATATAAGAAAGAGCACCCCAAACCTTCTCTTCTTGAGTTACTGGAGGTTGAGGTTGGGTTGGCTGAGATGTAATAAGACTAGCTGCTGCACCAAAAATCGCAGTTGCTTGACCAGCCACCTGGCCAGCTTGGCCCATAGCTTGTTGAGCACCTTGTGCAACCTGTTGACCAGTTTGCTGAACATTTCCTACTACCTGACCAGCTTGTCCAACAACATTTTGTGCCTGTTGGGCAGCTTGCTGAGTTTGTTGAGTTGCTTGCTCAGCGAGAGTAGGAGCAGGTTTTTGTTCTTGATTTTGTGCTGTAGCTGGAACCTGATTTTGGCTTCCAGTTGCAGGCTGCTGTGGTGAAGGAACATTATCAGCCATTGAGGTAAGCTTAGTTATTACATGAATTAACGAGTACCCTTACCTTCTAATATACCACATTTTACTTTTTGAATCAAATAGGTAAGTGACTTTACCGCATCGTCGTTTCCAGGAATTGTATAGTTAACTCCATCTGGATCTGAGTTAGAATCAACGATTCCGATAACTGGGATCTTCATTTTGTTGGCTTCATTAACAGCAATTCTATCTCTCAATGTATCAACAACGAATACTGCATCAGGCAAAGCATCCAATGAGCTTACACCACCAAGAGCAGATTCGAGCTTATCAATAGTCTTTCTGAGCTCAGAAGCTTCTTTTTTAGTATATTTTTCAAATTCACCAGATTTTTCCTGGTCTTTAAGACTCTTAAGATAACGGATACGTTGTTTGATCGTTGTGAAGTTTGTTAAAAGACCACCCATCCATTTATGAATAACATAAGGCATGTGGCAAGCTTCAGCTGCTTCAACTACTAAATGAGCAGATTGAGGCTTTGTACTTACAAAAAGAATTGTTTTATTGTTGGAAGAAGCCTTTTTTACAAAATCCAAAGCTTTTTCCAAATTAGCTTTAGTTTTTTCCAAATCGAAAATATGGATCCCGTTTTTAGATGTATATATGTATTTCTTCATCTTTGGGTTCCATTTTTGGGTTTTGTGGCCGAAGTGCACAGCAGCTTCGAGCATATCTTTGATATCGACTTTCGAGTCGACCTTTTCAGAAGGTTGAGACATAAATCCTTGAGGTTAATTTGCCTTTATCCATTTGCGCTTAGTTCCCTAAGGGACAGGATCGCGCAATCAAAAGACAAATATAAATAAAAATAACACGGGAACTTTAATGGAAAAGCAGTTGGAAAGCAAGGATTTTTAGCCTAGAATCAATTCTGGGTAAACAAACCTACCAACTTTGACAAAAAAGCCAAAAATTGATACAATACTTAGATAAATTTACGTTTTCCTCCATGGAAAATAATCCACAAACAATAGAGACCAAACCAGTACGAATTACGATCACTCTTCCGACCAACGCTTATTTTATGTCCGGAATCCGTAATTTCACACTCGGTTTAATTCGTAATATGACGGAATTTTCGGAACAATGGGCCTTCCGTTTCCAATCTATTGTGGATGAACTTTGTAACAATGCCATTGAACATGGTTCAGAACCAGGCAGAGATATCACGATTACTTTTGTAAGTACTCCTCACGATAGTATTGAAATTTTAGTCCAAGATACTGGTAGTGGTAAAAATAAAATGAATGCTCAAGAACTCAAGAAACTCGTAGTAGAACGTCGCGATCCTAAATATGTACACACAGGAATCCGTGGAAGAGGACTTTCAAAAATCGTTGCTGAGTGGACAGATGAACTCGAATTTAAAGATATTGATAAAGGAGGGATCGAAGTCCGAATTAAAAAATTCCTCAATGATCCAAAATTAAAAGAAATGTCACAATATCTAGAAAGCCCTAACCATCTTGTGTTAAACTAAACGAAGCTCCCCATGCGAGCACATAATCCAAACTAATATAAATAACTAAATTTTCAGCCATGACTCAAGTTAATATCACTATCGAAGACATTCCTGCTACAACCCAAGGCCAGATTGCTAAAATTGTAAAATTCCAAGGTCAGCTTGATGAAAGCAATGTGGATGAAAAAGCAAAAACAATTTATGCAGTCATTGAACAAAATCCCCAAAATCTTTATTTGATATTGGATTTTGAAGAACTTGAATATATGAACAGCAAATCCATTGGCTATCTCACAGATTGGTACGGCAAAATCAGTGAAGGCAAAGGAAAAATTGTTATTGCAAAAGCACGCAGCAATATCCTCGATATTTTACAGGTCGTAGGTTTGACTCAGTTGATCAATTGCTACAACACTCTTGATGAAGCCAAATTCGCTTTACTTCGCCAAGACACTCCAGGCGCTGCGCAACCTCAGTAGCCTTTAAATAAAGACAAACATGCCAGGCGGAGAATTCTCATATTATGCTATTTCTGCCTTGCTGGCATTTATTCCAGCGCTTATTTGGATGTTGCTCCTTTTTAAACGAACCAAGAAAAAACGCTTACAGATTGCGATTTTCATGGGAGGAATTCTTTCTGTAGCACTTGTATTTGCGTTACAATATTTTCTCAATTTTTTCCCTCAATTCGACATCGTAAATTTTTTACAGGGACAAATCACAAATCAAAACGTCAATTACATTATTCTTTTTATAGCGGTTGGAATTACAGAAGAATTGGTGAAACAAACTTTTGTAAGAGTCGCAGATAGTAAATTCCTTCTCATTGAAACTATTAATGACTCTATTCAATTTAGTTTAGTCTCAGCTTTAGGATTTTCATTCGCGGAAAACATTTTCTATATTTACAGCATTTGGACAAACGTTGGCATTCAACAGCTTTTTGTTGCCTATGCATTCCGTTCCATTTTTACAACCTGTGCTCATCTGATTTTTTCTGGATTCTTTGGTTACTATTATGGAATCGCAAAATTCTCGCTAAATATTCGCGAACAGTCACGATGGATCGGCAAAAAACTTATTTTTACGGACATTCTTAGTAAATTAACAGGAATGCCAAGAAGTCAGGCTTACAAAGAACAAATGATTTTAAAGGGACTTTTAATTGCCATGGGATTACACGCAGCATTTGATTTTTTACTTCAATTTAACCAGATTATCGTCGTTGTTCCGTTTGTTTTGATTGGATATTTTATTTTGCGACATTTACTCAAAAGAAAAGCCGGACATTTAATTATGGTTACAGATGTAGATGAACAACGTGCTTCAACAATGGCCAAAACCGATGAAGAAGTTGTGATTGAACTTGCAGGAATGTGGTTTAAAGAAAAACGTTATGTTGATGTTCTTCACATTTGCGAAAGACTTTTACAACGCGATCCCGACAATAAAATCGTCCAGCTTTTTAAAGCCCAAGCAATTGATAAAATGGATAACAAAAATGTTTATTCCAAAATTTTAAAAAACCTTTTCCCAAACAAAGAAGAACGAGAATCAATTGAAAAAATGATTAAAGAAAAAACAAAAGAAGCTAAAAAAAATCCGACCTTAGCTGAACTACCAAAACCAACTCCGGCTCCAGTAGCTACGCCGAGCATTCCAAAAGACACTTCAAAAGATACGTACAAATTATAAAAACAAACACGCTTCTCTTTACGCAACGGCTAAAAATCCATATGATGTGGGGGCATACCAAAAGCCCCTTTTTTCATGTCGCTTAAACAACTCAAAATCGCTTTAGTTTGTGATTGGCTCACAAATTCTGGTGGTGCAGAAAAAATAATTTTAGCTCTGCATCAGCTTTTTCCAAAAGCTCCGATTTATACAACGGTCTACAACCCTGATCGTATGCCGGGATTTGAAAATGCAATTATTCACACGTCATATTTGCAACACATGCCTTGGGCAAAAAACAAACATCAGTTGTATTTAAATTTCATGCCTTCTGTTTTTGAACAGTTCGATTTAAATGCTTACGACATTGTCATTTCCAGTTCGCACTCATGCGCAAAAGGAGTAATTACCAAACCGGAAACTCTCCATGTTTCATACTGTCATTCTCCAATGAGATACGCTTGGGAAAACAGTCATGAATATATTCGCGAATACGAAATTCATCCCTTTATTAAAACCGTTGCCCCTTTATTCATGCACAATATTCGCATGTGGGACCGACTCAGTGCTGACCGTGTAGATTATTTTATTGCAAATTCAAAACACATTCAAAACCGCATTTATAAATATTATCGCAGAACTTCAAGCGTTATTTATCCATTTGCTGATAATTCAAAATTCAAAGTTGGAACAAATCGTGAAAATTTTTATCTCGCAGTGGGGAGATTAACGCCTTATAAACGTTTTGATTTAATCATTGAAACCTTTAATAAATTAAATTTACCTCTCAAAATTGTTGGAACCGGAATTTCTTATAAAAAACTTGCTCAAATGGCAAACAGCAATGTTGAATTTTTAGGACGAGTGAGTGATGAAGACCTTATTCAACTTTATTCAAAAGCAAAAGCACTTATCTTTCCACAAATTGAAGATTTTGGAATTACACCGATCGAAGCAATGGCATCTGGATGTCCAGTTATCGCATACAGCAAAGGCGGAGCACTTGAAACAGTTGTTGATAAAAAAACCGGAGTATTTTTCGATGAACAAAATTCAGCTTCTTTGGAAGGAGCAGTTCAGAAATTTCAAAGTTTAAAATTCGATCCACAGCTCATTGGAGCTCATGCTGAAACTTTTGACCATAAAGTATTCAATGAAAAAATGACCGATTTCCTTGAAAAAAAGTGGGAAACCTGGCAAAAAGAAATGGCTTTGAAGTAACAATTTTATTATTTTCGTATGACTTTTCTTGATTATTTAGCGCTTATTCGCCGACATTGGATTATTGGAATTATTATTACAGCTCTTGTAACAGCCAGTTCTGTATTGCTTGTAACCTTAAAAAATAATCAACCGTACGAAACTACAATCTTTTTAAGCATTGGAAATCAGCAGGAACAAAGTAATACAACACAAAGCATTTACGATGACGTTCAAGCAGCTGATGCCTTTAGTCAAACAGTCCAGGGTTGGTTTAAAAACCCTCAATTCATTGAACAAATCAATGCAGCATCGGGAATAAAAGCTGATATCAGTTCACGCCAGCAGGAAAAACAAAACGTTTTAATCACCTACAACACAACAACTGAAGATCAGGCCAATACACTTGAAAAAACGATTCAAGACAAACTCACGGCTGAAATCGCAACATACAATTCAAAAACCAACGACAAATTCGCTTTAGCTATTTTTGAAGCGATTACCCAGAAAAAACCGCTATCAATGATACTCTTTTTAATCATTGGGTTATTTGGAGGTCTCGTCATTGCATCCTTTGCGCTTTACGGTTTTGAATATCTTTTTCAAAAAGCATCTTCAACAAATCAAATCAGTGAAATTCTTGAAAAAACAGCTTTAGATAAATTTAAAAATGATCATCCTAATGCAGACAAACTTACATATATCAGCGCAATCATAAATAAAAAAGAAGGAAAAAATATTGAATTGATAACTTTGGGAGGGGATGGCAGCAAGATTGCAAAAACACTTACAGAACTCATTCCAAATAAAAAAATCGCAACTATAAATTTCCCACAAGAAAGCGATAAAATCCTTACCAGTAATAGTTGTGTTGTGCTTTGCACCCTCGGAAAAACTACGACAAACGATCTTCTTAAACTCAAATCACTTTTATCAAACTCATTTGATTTGATTATCATCGAATCATGAATATTGTCATTGATGTTAGACCACTCATGGAAGGAAAACTGAGCGGAATTGAAGTCTATATCATCAATCTCCTCAATGAGCTTTTCAAGATAGATCACAAAAATAATTACATCCTTTTTGCGAATGCTTCAAAGGACGTAACTTCCAAAATTCCAATTTTCCAAAATAAAAACGTCACAGTCATTCAAACCAGAATACCAAATAAAATCCTTAATTTAACATTAAGCCTTTTACGCTATCCAAAGCTCGATAAGCTTATTTTGAAACACATCAAAAAACATCACAAAAATCTCCAAGAAACAAACAAAATAGATCTATTTTTTATGCCAGATTTAAGACCAAGCGCTCTAAGCAAAAGTGTAACCAAAATCACAACAATCCATGATCTTTCGTTTTTTCATTTTAAAAATTTCTTTTCCCAAAAAACCAAAATTTGGTACAAACTCGTAAATCCCAAAAGAGAGATTAAAAATAGCCATAAATTAATCGCTGTTTCCACATTTACTAAAAATGATCTCATTGAAAGTTTCAAAATTTTACCGCAAAAAATAACCGTTATTTATGAAGCGGTAAGCGAAAAATTCGCAGAACAAATAAACTCAAAAGATTTTGAAAACATCAAAAAACTTTACCACCTTCCAGCCAAATATTATCTCTTTCTTTCCACAATAGAACCTCGTAAAAACATTCAAAATTTGATCAAAGGGTTCATTATTTATAAAAGATTGCATCCTAACGATTCAACAAAACTTGTGATCGCAGGTTCAGCTAATCCAAAGATCTTCTCGAAAGTAGCACTCAACCAACACGAAGATATATTGTTCCCAGGATTTATTCATGAAGAAAATAAAGCTTCAATCATAAAAAATGCCGAAGTGTTTCTTTATCCTTCATTCTTTGAAGGATTTGGACTACCTCTTTTAGAAGCTATGAAGTGCGGAACACCAATCATAACCTCAAACACCAGTTCGATGCCTGAAGTCGTTGGAGATGCAGCCATACTTATAAATCCAAACTATCCAGAAGCGATTGCTGAAGCATTAGAAAGAATTCAAAAGCCTGAAGTAAAAGCTGACCTCAAAAAAAATATGACTAATCAAATCAACAAATTCAGTTGGAAAAAATGTGCACAAGAAACGCTGAATCTCTTTCAAAAATAAACGGCATAAGACCAAGACTATTTGGCTTTCTCCATATAGTCTTTAACGAAAATCGCAACGGAAGTTGCAATTGGAATAGCAATCACTAAACCCAAAACCGGCAAGTATTGTGAGCCTACAAGCATTGCAAAAATAATAATGATCGGGCTTAAACCAACCGTTTTATTCATGATATAAGGAACAATAATATTGATTTCAATTTGCTGAAGAACAAGATAAAAAATCGTTACCCACAAAGCCAAAATTGGTGATTGATTAAACACAACCGGCAATGTAAAAAGCAAAGCAAAAACTCTTCCAAGTACTGGGATAACCGTCAAAATACCTGCAATAACAGATAAAGTGAGTGCATAATCAACATTTAAAATCAAAAGCCCCAAATACGTAATAAGACCAGCAACCAAAGAAAGCAACAATTGTCCACGAAGCCAATGACCAATTTTCTCACGAACCGCTTCCATACGGGTAGAGATATAATCGCTGTATCGTGAAGGAAATAACGATAAAAAGAAATTATGAAGTGCTTGTTCTTCCACAGTCATAAAGAATGTTAAAACTAAAACCAGAACGAGATTAATCAAACCAAAAGAAATGCTTAATAATTGCGTACCAACAAGTTGCAAAGCTGTCTGAATTTGTTCAGCTGCTGTTTTAAGATCAATCGCTTGATAAATTTGTTGAAAAAGCGGTCTCAAATCAAATCCCCACAAAGAAAATTGCTCCGGGTTGGATGTAATATGCTGAACAAAATCAACAACCGATTTTCCAATATCAATAACCTGGTTAGCAATAATAGGAATAAGGCTTGATAGTGATATACCTAAAACACAAAAAAACAACACGTAAATCATTAAAACTCCAAAACTTCTTGGTACTTTTCTTTTTTGAAAAAAATCCACTAACGGATCCAATGCAGCAGCAAGTAAAAAAGCCACAAAGAACAAGACTAAAATGGAGCTTATTTGGTACAAAAAATAAACAGCTAACAACAAAAGCAAAATGACAGTTGTAGCCTTTGCAATCGTACCTGCAGAAACCTCAACCACTACTGTTTTCATGTCTTTGATCGAAGATTTAGGCAACTCAGCTCGAACACTTATATCATTTCTATGATCATGTTGTTTTTTTAAAGTGCTAACTTTTGTTTGGAATTCTGAAAAACTTTTATGAGTTCCAGAAATAATTTTGTGTAAAGGATTTTTCTTTTTCATAATTTATCCGGTAACGGCATTAATAAGAACTGTTACGATTGTCCAAGCCAATAAGGACAATCCCATGCCCATGAGAGCATATTTAATTGTGTTTTTACCTTTTTCTTTTTCTTCAGAAAGACCACCAATCACATAATGATAACCGCCAATCACAATAAACAGCACGCTGATAATTCCACCCATTCCTAAAAAGAAATTCGTAATATAAGTAACAAAATAGGGGATCATGGCAAAAGTAATCCGGCCGGTTTTGATTCCGCAACCCAGAACATCATTTTTACTAGTTTTTATTAAATCTGGATTAGAATCATAATTTCTGAGCTCTACTTTACAATCTTCATAATTAAATTGAGTCTGAGGTAACAACGAAAACTGTGACCCGCCACTTGCACTACCACTTGGAGCTTGCGCAAACACAGGTGAAACAAGAGCTGCTAACAAAAAAACGGTAGCTCCAAACTTTATAAAAAACTTCTTCATATCAGGAAAATAAATTTAAACACATCGTAGCAGAAATAAATAACTATTGGAAGAAATATCTCCCGATTCTGACCTCAGTCGCTCCTTCTTCAATGGCGATTTTAAAATCATGACTCATTCCCATCGATAAAATCTCAAAACCTTTAAATTGCCTTTTACAAAGATCAAACAACGTTTTCATCATTCTAAAATAATCTCTCGCGTCTTCAGGATTCTCAAAATATGGCACAACAGTCATCAATCCTCGGATTTGCAAATGCCAATATTTAGAAATTTCTTTAATAAATTCAAAAGTTTTTGCGGGATGAACCCCGTGTTTTTGAGGATCTTTGGCCACGTTTACTTCAATCAAAATCGGCATTTTTTTATTCACTTTATCGCATTCAATTTCAATAGCCTCTGCCAATTCAGGACGATCCACTGATTCGATCATTTGAAAAAGTTTTACAGCAGCTTTCACCTTATTCGTCTGAAGTGAACCAATAAAATGTCTTTCAGAAGGTAATAATTGTTTAAATCGCTCTTTTGCATCCTGAATTTTGTTCTCACCAACAACTTTAATTCCAGCCGAAATAAGCAGGTTAGATTGCTCAATTGTGGCATACTTTAAAGCAGCAAGCACAGTTATATCCTCAGAATTGCGCTGGACGCTTTTACAAACTTGCTTTATTTCCTGAAGAAGTTGATGTACTCTTTGAACCTCAAAAGACATGAAGATTGGGAAAGATACTAGGTTTAATTATACTATACGGAACTATGCCAACGAAAAAAAGACCATGAACACCCATCTGCACGTATTGGAAGGTTATACCAACCTGTACCGCATCTGGCCGGATAAAGTACTGGGCGGGCACATCAAAATATTGCTGGGTAACTTTTTTG
>Ga0207658_10000925_pt1 | contig 24287 bp, 20 predicted proteins | sample KBSS33metaG_FD_184322 | JGI IMG/M metagenome (GOLD analysis project Ga0207658, IMG submission 184322) | Switchgrass rhizosphere microbial communities from Kellogg Biological Station, Michigan, USA - KBS S3-3 metaG (SPAdes) (version 2) | ecosystem: Host-associated > Plants > Roots > Rhizosphere...
TCCGGAACGATGCGGAGGCGTCGTTCGGCCTGCCAGGGCGCTGCGACATTGAAAGTCAGCGCGTCGGCGAGCCCGAACTGGTCCAGCCGTTCGTCCTGTCCCGTCGATGCGGCGGTATCGGCCCCATCCGATAGCTGGAAATTCTTATCTGGCAGTGGACTACAGGCGGCTTGCAGCTCGTAGAGATAGAGACGGTAGGTGCGCGCGAGTTCGGCCCGTGGCGGCGATCCGGTGCGGCTGCGCACTCCTTCAATCCGCTGGTTGACCGCACTTTCCGAGATCCCAAGATCCCAGGCGATTTCCTTGCTGGTCCGGTTCTCGGCAACCAGACGCAGGACTTCGTGCTGCTTGGGTGTCAGCCTGGCAAAAAATGCCAGTAACTGGGTATTGGCCCTCCGACCACTATCCTGCTGACCCGGTTGGTTTTCGGCCATCGGCTATAGCGAGCCCCTCAGCGCATTTTGTCCAAATTGCTGCTTACTGCCCGTTAACGATAGGCAAACCTGCGGGAGGATGCATCACTGACATTGCTCCACTAGCCGCAAAGTTCAGGATAAATTGCTCTGCTTCGGCATCCTTTCAGGGTTTTGCCTGCAATGGCGCAACCCGGAACGACGATTTTGCAGCGATGTAGCGACTTGCCTCCCGCTTATTCTTCACCCATCCGCAAGGCGGCGATGAAGGCTTCCTGCGGAATCTGCACGTTGCCGTACTCGCGCATCCGCTTTTTGCCCTCCTTCTGCTTTTCAAGGAGCTTCTTTTTTCGAGTGATGTCACCGCCATAGCACTTGGCGGTCACGTCCTTGCGCATGGCGCTGATCGTCTCGCGCGCGATGACCTTCGCGCCGATCGCGGCCTGGATCGGGATTTTGAACATGTGGCGCGGAATCAGTTCCTTGAGCCGCTCGACCAACGCCCGCCCACGCGGCTCAGCCTGACCGCGGTGGACGATCATGCTGAGCGCGTCGACCGGCTCGTTGTTGACCAGGATGTTCATCATCACGAGGTCGCCCTCGCGCAGGCCCGTCTGCTCATAGTCGAAGCTGGCGTAGCCGCGGCTGATCGACTTTAGGCGATCGTAGAAGTCAAAGACCACTTCGTTGAGCGGAAGCTCGTAAGTCACCTGGGCGCGGCCGCCCACGTAAGTGAGGTCCTTCTGAATACCGCGACGGTCCTGGCACAGCTTGAGGATCGAGCCCAGGTACTCGTCCGGCGTATAGATCACCGCCTTGATCCAGGGCTCTTCCATATGGTCGATCTTCACCGGATCGGGCATGTCGGCGGGGTTGTGCAGTTCCTTGACCGAACCGTCGGTCATCGTCAGGCGATAAACCACGGAAGGCGCAGTGGTGATCAGGTCGAGGTCATACTCGCGGCTGAGGCGCTCCTGGATGATCTCGAGGTGCAGCAGGCCCAGGAAGCCGCAGCGGAAGCCAAAACCGAGCGCGGCGCTCGACTCCATCTCGAAGCTAAAGCTGGCATCATTGAGGCGCAGCTTGCCGATCGATTCGCGCAGCTTTTCGAAGTCGTTCGCGTCGACCGGGAACAGGCCGCAGAACACCACCGGCTGCACCTCCTTGTAACCTGGGAGCGCCTGTGTCGCGCCGCCCTTTACCGTGGTGATGGTGTCGCCGACTTTTGCCTGCTCGACTTCCTTGATCTGCGCGGTAATGAAGCCGATCTCGCCGGGCCCGAGTTCGGGTAAATCGATGCGCTTGGGAGTGAAGCAACCGACGCGGTCGATCAGGTGCTCGGTGCCGCCCTGCATGAACTTGACGTTCAAGCCTTTCTTGATGACGCCGTCGATCACGCGCACCAGGATGACGACGCCAAGATACGGATCGTACCAGGAATCGACTAGCATCGCCTTGAGAGGCTGGTCGCGTTCGCCCTTGGGCGGCGGGATCTTGGCGACGACGGCTTCGAGCACTTCGATGATGCCGATGCCCGACTTCGCGCTGGCGAGGACGGCCCCGCTGGCGTCGATGCCGATCACTTCCTCGATCTCGGCGCGGACCTTCTCGGGTTCGGCGGCGGGTAGATCGATCTTGTTGATGACCGGGACGATCTCGTGGTCGTGCTCGATCGACTGGTAGACGTTGGCGAGCGTCTGGGCTTCCACACCCTGTGCCGCGTCGACCACCAGCAGCGCGCCTTCGCAAGCGGCCAGGCTACGGCTGACCTCGTAAGCAAAGTCGACGTGGCCGGGGGTGTCCATCAGGTTCAGTTCGTAGGTCTTGCCGTCGCTTGCGGTGTAGCTGAGGCGCACCGTCTGCGCCTTGATGGTGATCCCGCGCTCCTTCTCGATGTCCATGTTGTCGAGCACCTGGGCGCTCATCTCACGCTCGGAGAGGCCGCCGGTCTGCTGGATCAGGCGGTCGGCAAGCGTCGACTTGCCGTGATCGATATGGGCGATGATGGAGAAATTGCGGATCTGCGCGAGGTCGGTCATGCCGCGCCCGTTAGCAGCGCTTTGGTGCCCTGTCAGCCTGTACGGCGAAGCGACGGCAGAGCCAGCGGCTCGCGCGGCGTGCGCGGGATGGTAAATAGCACCGCGCCGGTGGCGTCGACTTCAAGATTGCGGGCAAATTCCACCCCCATCCGGTCCTCCTTGCACCAGCGCGACGTCGCCGGCATCACGAAGCCGTCGGCCAGATGGACATCGAATTCCGTGCCTTCCGGCACGTTCCACAGACCTTCGATCAAAGCTCCGGTCTGCGAGATGTTGCGAACGGTACCATCATACCGGTGGCCGCCATGTTCGAGCATGACTTTCCTCAACATGGTCTGCCGCTGGGACCGCGCCGAACGGGGGCCATGCGCGACTGCCGCCAATCCTTGATCCAGGCGAGCCCGCGCATTCGCCTGGCTTAGCGCCCGCTCGTAGATGTAGCCCTGCACATGACTGCAGCCCAGCGTGCGCACCAGATCCAGCTCGTCGAACGTCTCGACGCCCTCCGCCGTCGTCTCCATTCCCAGGGCTTCGGCAAGGCTGACGATCGAGGCGATGATCGCACCATTACGGCTCCCCGCGATCGTGGCACCGCGCACGAAGCTCTGGTCGATCTTGATCTTGTCGAACGGCGCCTTTTTCAGATAGCCTAGCGAGGAATAACCGGTGCCGAAGTCGTCCAGCGCCAAACGCACGCCAATCGCCTTCAGCGCGCTGAACATCGCCTCGGTCGACTTGTCGTCACCCAGAAAAACACTCTCGGTGATCTCCAGCTCCAGCCGGGCCGGTGCAACTCCAGCGGCAGCAATGGCGCTGGTCACGATGGCTGGAAGCGCCGGATTGGCAAATTGCAATGGCGAGACATTGACTGCGACCCGCACTTCTTCGGGCCAAGTCGCCAGATCGCGGCAAGCCGTGCGCAGGGCCCATTCGCCAATCTGCGAGACCAGGCCGGTCTCTTCCGCGACTGGGACGAACTTGGCAGGCGACATATAGCCATGCTTGGGATGGTTCCAGCGTAACAGCGCCTCGAACCCGGTGATCGTCTCGGTCGTGGTGCGCACCTGCGGCTGATAGTGCAGCTCGAGTTCGCCACGCGCGATGGCGTCGCGCAGGTCCTGCTCCAGCTGCTGACGCTCCTTGGCATCCGAGTGCAGGTCCTCGTCGTAGAAATGATGGCGGCCACGGCCCCTGCCCTTGGCGGCATAGAGCGCGAGATCGGCGTTTCGGATGATCTCCTCCGAGGTCATGCCGTCGTCCGGACACAGCGCGATGCCCACCGAAGCCCCGATCGTGACCCTTGCCCCCTCGATCGAGTAGGGTTGTGAAAGCGTTTCGATGATCCGGCGCCCGAGGTGCGCCAGCCCTTCCCGGTTCTGCGGGCCGTGAAGAATCACCTGGAACTCGTCGCCGCCCAGCCGCCCGACCCGACCGCGCTCCCCCACTGTGCTGGACAGGCGTTCTGCCACCTGCTTGAGCAAGGCATCGCCAGCGGGATGGCCCATCGTGTCGTTGACCTGCTTGAAGCGATCCAGGTCCAACAGGAACACCGCACAGGTCCGGGATTCAATCCGTGGACTCGACAGGATCTTCTCCAGCCACTCGGACATCTGGTAGCGGTTGGCAAGTTGCGTAAGCGCGTCGTACCGCGCCAGCAATGTGACGTGCTGCTGCGACTTGCGCTTCTCCGTGAGGTCGGTACCCGAACCGCGAAAGCCCATGAAGTTGTTGAACTGATCGAGCACCGGTCGACCGGAAATCGACCACCAGCGCTCTTCGTCCTCAGCGGCGGCACGCACCTGCAGGTCCTGAAAGGATGAGCGGGTCGACAGATGGAAGACCAGTGTCCGTTCGCTTTCCTGATCCTGCGTTTCCAGCAGGAACAGGCCGGTGAAGGGACGGCCGATCAGTTCTCCACTCGACTTCCCTAGCTGCGATGCGATGCGCGCAGTAACATAGGTAATCTTACCAAGCCGGTCGGTTTCCCAAAACCAACCCTGCCCGGTTTCCTCATACTCGGCCAGGAGTTGCTCCGCCCGGCGTTGCTCGCGCTCGCGTTGCGTTCTCAAGATCGCAAACCCGGCCAATCGCCGCGCGCGACGAATGGCCAGCACCGCTCCCACCGCGGTTCCAAGCAGCAAAAGCGCGATCGCTCGCCCGGACTCGTCGAACAGCGCGGCGCTGCTCCACAACGCCATCGTCGCCGTCGTGATGGTGATGAGGCGCCCTTCCAGCAGGGCGGTCGTGATAAGGACTATGAGGGCGAAGGCACTGACGGTCACGTCCCAGGGCAGTGCCTTGCCAACTGTCCAGCTCGTGGCGCCGATCCCGAAAAGCAGCATGGGCAGCGCTACTGCGGGTGTCAGCAGCAGATAGCGTTGCCACCCGCCAGGCGGCATCCGATCTTCCAAGGCCGAGAACAAGGGAGCGGCCAGGCAAAGTATCATGCCCCCGGCCATGCAGCCGGCCTCCAGCAAAGGAGGCCACGAGAGGGACAAAAGGGCCATCAACCCGCTGACAATCAGCAGTGTCGGCGCCATCAGCTGCCAACGCGCCGGGGTCAGGGAATGGAGCGTGTCGCCAGCGCTGGCGGAGTGGCTGAGCCATGTGGGAGTCGACGCAAATCGCGCGATATCCTTGGCTTCGCCAGGATCGCTCGTGACGGCGCCATGCTCGCGATCAGCTTCCGTCGCGCTGACAGACACGCCGTTGAAGAGCCCCTGCAGTGGAGTCGGACGCGGGCTTGGCCTGGACATCAATGCTCCATGCGAGCCACCCCATTGCGAAAGAGTTAAGTCAGCGCCGCGGGGCCCCTTCCGGTTTTTGCTTGCCCGGCGTGCGCCCGGGTGCTTGCTTCGCCCCCTTGCCGGCTACGACCGGCCATGATCGGGAGATTTGTGCGTGCGTCATATCGCCATCGTCGGTTCCGGGCCCGCCGGCTACTACACAGCGGAAGCGGCGCTCAAGCAGTGGGGCGAAGAGGTTCGAGTCGACATTTTCGACACTCTGCCCGTCCCGTTTGGATTGATCCGTACGGGCGTCGCCCCGGATCACCAGTCGATCAAGGGGGTGTCCCGCCGCTACGAAGCGACCGCGCTGACCGACAACGTTCGCTTCGTCGGCAACGTCATGCTCGGCAGAGACCTTTCAGTGGCCGAGCTTCAAGGTCTCTACGACGCCGTGGTGCTGGCAACCGGGGCGCCCAACGATCGCAAGCTCGGATTGCCGGGGGAAGAGCTTGCCAATGTCTTCGGGTCGGCGAGCTTCGTAGGGTGGTACAATGGCCATCCCCACTTCGCGAATCTCGATCCCGAACTCAGCCACGACACTGCGGTCATCGTAGGCAACGGCAATGTCGCGCTGGACGTGGCCCGCATCCTCGCCAAGTCGCGGGAGGAGTTCGCCGGATCGGATATCGTCGCCCACGCGCTGGACGCGCTTGAGGGATCCCAGGTGCGCCGCATCGTTATCCTGGGCCGACGGGGTCCGCACCAGATTGCCATGACGCCCAAGGAGCTGGGAGAGCTGGGCCACCTCACCCGCGCCGTGCCGCTGGTCGATCCTGCCGACTTGCCTCCTGAAAGCGATGACGCTGCGCTCGACCCGGGTCAGCGCAAGTCGGTCACGCATCTTCGGGCGTTTGCAGCAGCGGATCACCCTGCCCAGCCAGCTCGCGAGGTCGAGATCGAGTTCGATTTCTTCGCGGCGCCTAGGGCAATCGTGGGAACCGGCCGTGTCGAGGGAGTCGAGATCGAGCGAACGGCGCTGGTCGACGGCAAAGCCATCGGCACAGGTGAGATTTACACCATACCTGCCGGTCTCGTGGTCGCATGTATCGGGTACCAAACGTCACCGATCCCGGACGTTCCGTTCGACGAACAAGGCGGCCGCTTCGCTAACATCGACGGCCGCATTCGCCCCGGGCTCTATTGCGTCGGCTGGGCACGACGTGGCCCAACCGGCACTATCGGTACCAATCGGCCGGATGGGTTCGGGATCGTCGAAAAGGTGGCCGAAGACATCGGCGCGGGATCGAGCAAGCAGGGTCGCGCCGGCTTCGACGCCCTGGCAAGCAAACGCGGCCTGCATATCGTGACCTTCAACGACTGGCGTAAGATCGACGAGGCCGAGATCGCGAATGCCCGGGAAGGCTCGCCACGCGAAAAGTTCGTGGCGATCGAGCACATGATCGAAGCGGTAGGGCGAAACTGAGGTCTTACTTGGCTTCGCGCAAGGGATGGCGAGCGTTGACGAGCGCGACCAGGCGCTCCGCCTCCACGTGAGTGTAGATCTGCGTCGTTGCGATGTCCGCATGGCCGAGCAACATCTGCAAAACTCGCAGATCCGCTCCGCCCTCTAGCAAATGACTGGCAAAGGCGTGGCGTAGCACATGCGGTGAAACCCGCGCGGAATCGATGTCGGCTCGCACCGCCAGTTCGCGCAGGAGCTGGAACACACGATGGCGTGTCAGGTGACCTTCCGCGCTGCTGGAGGGAAAGAGGTATCTCGAGCCATTCGAGCCAGGACTGGCCACGCGCAAGGCCAACCAGCGCGACAGTGCCTGGCGCGCGCGATGACTCACGGGAACCATGCGCTGCTGCCCACCCTTGCCGGTCACGTGCAGGAACGGAGCATCGCGTGGGACTGCCGAAACGGGAAGCGAAACCAACTCGCTCACGCGCAGTCCGGAGCCATAGAGCAGCTCGAGGAACGTGAGAAGCCGAACCGCCTCGCGCCGCTCCCCGGCTGCCTCTTCCTCGGCGAGCGCAAGGAAGCGGTCGACTTCAGCGCGCCCGAGCAGCCGCGGCAATGGCCGCCGTGTGCGAGGACGCGGCAACGCCACCGAAGGATCGTCTTCGCGCAAGCCTTCATCGATCAGGAAGCCATAGAACTGCCGCAGGGCCGAGCAGCGCCGTGCCAGGCTGGAAGCGGCCAGACCACTCCACGCCTTGCCGAGCGCCGCCAGCGAGGCTGCATCAGCGTTGCCAAGGTCACCGAGTTCTGCCGTCGCCGCAGCGAGGTCGCGGCGGTAGGCGGCCAGCGTGTTCGCCGCGGCGCCGCGTTCGGCAGCCAGCATCGCAAGGAACCGCTCGGCGAGGTCCTCACCCGCCGCCAAGCTTCAGACCCGTGCCACAGCCTCGGCAGCGATCATGCGCGCCTCGGCTTCGAGCCCCACCTGCCGCAGTGCCGAAACGATATGGTACAGGTAACGCGGCGTCATGCGGTGCCAATCATCCCCCTGCATGCCGAAGGCGGCCAGCAACACAACACTCGCGGCGTCGCCCCTGCCAGCAGCGCTTTCGATGGCACGGGTGAAGCGGGTCTCGGTATCCAGCCGAAGCGCCATGTCGGCGGAGTAGCGGCTCACATCGCCACTGTTGAGACGGTCGAGGCCCGCGAGCCCCGCCACCAGGAACGCGGATCTCCGCTTGCCGGTGCTATCGTCGCCTCCGACGTACTTATCGAGCGCGCCGGTATCGAGCGCCGCAAGCCGGCCGGGCGCAGCCAACACCAGCAGACCCCAGCCGGCCGTTCCGCTGTTGACCACCGACGACCAGCGCAGGGCATTGGCGTCATAGCCGGCCGCCAGCATCGAAGCGATGAGCGACGGGGCGCCATCGACCAGCTCGGGGATCGGCATCATGCGCGCCGCGGCTGCGGCTGTGAGCACCTGGCGCGAGTAGAGCTCCTGCCCTTCGGCGCCACGCCACAACGCCTGCATCGCCACGAAGCGGGCTTGCGGATCTTCTTGCGTGTAGGCGTCGCGCAACGATTCCGAGCGATCCTGCCATTCGCCGGTCACGTCAGGATCGGCGTAGAGCTCGGCATAGAGATCGACCATCGCTGCGTTGGACAGTACGCCCGCAGCCGCAGACCGATCCGCCGCCATCGCCCGCCGGGCAAGCGACACCATTGGCGCCAGCGAGGTGGTATAGGCGTAAGCGGGACCGGAGGCCGTCACCAGCTTTTCCGGCGGCTCGAGCCCCACGCCGATCGCCAGGCCATATCGCCATGGCGTCAGGTCGGCGACATCGTTCCATTCGATCGTAACGGCCCGACGTGACTTGCCAGCTGCGCCGGCATACTTCTGCGCCAACAGCAGGTCGATCTTGGGGTCGCGGGTGCGTGACAGCTGCCTGTCGAGCTTCGCGATGGCGGTGGCGCTGTTGCCCCTGAAAGCATCGCACATCGTGCGCGCAACGTTCCACTCGGGATCGTCGCGCAGCGCTGCTTGCGTCGCCATGATCGGGCACAGGCCAGTGAAGTCGGCCGTGCGGGCATATACGTCCAGAACGGTCGCGCCCACGGCCGGAGTGTAGTCGGCGATGTCCAGTTGCTGCAGCAGCGCACGAGCGGCGTCAGTTTCACCCATGCGCTGGAGCAGCGCCACGCGCAGCGCCAGGAAGTCCTGAGGACTCATGCCAGCTGGAGACTGCAACCGCGAGGTGAGCGCACGACGCAGCAGAATGTGCCCCCAGCGCGATACCAGCGTACCGCGGTTTGCAGCCAGGGCGAGCCGGATCAGCGATCCGTTTTGACCTGCCAGCGAGTCGGCGCGCAGCCCCCCTTCGTTCTCATCCAGCAGGCCCGCTTCGTCCATCGAGCGACGCGCCTGGGGCGGCATGTCGAAAAGGATGCGATTGCCCAGCAGCGCCTCGAAGTCCTCGGGCGTCATCTTCTCGAGCTCTTCGAGCGAGGGGATGCGAGCGAGGCCGCCGTGGTCCTGCTGCACGACCGGCAAGGTGAGGTTGGGCAGCGGCATGCCGGTGGGAAGCGCCTGGACCACGGGCGTCGAAACCGAACGCGGCGCGGCGGGAGTGGAACCGTTTGTGGCTGCGGGTCGCGGCGTCGGCGTACGGGCCGGCGCCGGGATACGGGCCGGCGCCGGCTCGTCGAACATCTTAGGCAGCAGCGATTCCGGCGCGTCCTGCGCGATCGCCAGTGCCGACGTCAGCGCCAGCGCGGCGCCACCCAGCAGATAGCCAAGCCTCATTGCGAAGAACCCGGCACAGGAACCGGCACGTTTATGGTCGCGACCTGCTGCTCACCCCCGGCGCGCCATGCCAACACGCCGAGGACTATGAGAGCCAGGGGAACGATGACAGCGAACACTCCCAGAAGTCTGCGCCCGCTCATGTCGATCGTCACTTGCCTTCCTTCGCCTGTGCTTGCGCTGCGACCTAGCGCAACTATAGGCGGTCGGGCAATGGACGTGCAACACACCCGCTTCTCCGCGCAGGAGATCGCCGCGCTGGCGCGGAAGATCGACCGGCCGATCGTGCTGGTGGGAATGATGGGCGTCGGCAAATCCAGCGTCGGTCGACGGCTCGCGACGCTGCTGGATTGCCCTTTCGTCGACGCCGACGACGAGATCGAACAGTCTGCGCAGATGTCCATCCCCGAAATCTTCGACAATTTCGGAGAGGACTATTTTCGGGACGGAGAGCGCAGAGTGATCGCCCGCCTGCTTTCCAGCCAGCCCGCCGGGCGCCGCATCGTCATCGCCACCGGCGGTGGGGCCTTTTGCAATGCCGAAACTCGCCAGATTATCCTCGACCAGGCGATCACCGTCTGGCTGGACAGCGAGGTCGAGACCCTCGTCGAGCGCACCGGTCGCAAGGACAACCGGCCGCTGCTGCGGAATGGCGATCCGCGCGAAACCTTGAAGCGCCTTCGCGACGAGCGCCGCCCACACTATGCCATGGCACCGATCCACGTCGTCAGCAGCAGCGGCCCGCATATGCACACGATCAGCAAGGTCCTTCAGGGGATATCGCAATGGCTGTAATTCCGGTCGACATCGCCGGGCGCCCCTACGAGGTGCGCGTCGGCGCCGGTTTGCTGGCCGATCTCGTGCCGCAGTGCCGCGGCCGCTTGCGCAAACGTGGCGTGCCGATCGTCACCGACAGCAACGTCCACGCCGCCTGGGGTGCCGTGGTGGAGCGCTCGTTGCGCGACAACGGCCACGAGCCTTACTGGCGCATCCTGCGGCCAGGCGAGCAGACCAAGTCCTGGCATGAACTGGCAGCTACGGTAGATTGGCTGCTGGGCCTCGAAGTGGAGCGCGGCGATCACATCATTGCGCTTGGCGGCGGCGTTATCGGCGATCTCACCGGCTTCTGCGCTGCAGTGCTAAAGCGCGGATGCAAGTTCATCCAGGTGCCGACGACTCTTCTTGCCCAGGTCGACTCCAGCGTCGGCGGCAAGACGGCGATCAACACCCCCGCCGGCAAGAACCTGGTCGGCGCGTTTCATCAGCCGTCGCTGGTACTTGCCGACCTTTCGGTCCTCGAGACCCTGCCCGACCGTGAACTGCGCGCCGGCTATGCCGAAGTCGTGAAGTACGGGCTGATCGACGATTCCGATTTCTTTGCCTGGTGCGATGCGAACGGTGCGCAGGTGCTGGCTGGCGATGCTGCCTTGCGCGAGTACGCGGTGGCTCACTCCGTGGCTGCGAAGGCCCGAATCGTTGCCGAGGACGAGTTCGAGACCAACGGGCGGCGGGCGTTGCTTAACCTGGGACATACCTTCGGCCACGCACTCGAAGCAGAAACGGGCTTCTCCGACCGGCTACTCCATGGCGAGGCGGTCGCTTTGGGTATGGCGTTGGCAGCCCGCTTCTCAGCGCGCCAAGGCTTGATGCCCCGTGCCAGCGCCGAGCACGTCGCGCAGCACCTTTCTGCGGTGGGCCTGCCGACCACGCTCGGTGAACTCGATCTGCAGTGCAATGGCTGGGCCATTGTTCAGCACATGCTCCACGACAAGAAGATGGATGCAGGCACCCTTCCTTTCCTGCTGATGACCGGGATCGGCAGCACCTATCTCGACAAGCAAGTGTCGCTCGGCGACGTCGCCGCTTTCATCGAGGACGAACTCGCACACGCCTGATGATAGCGACAACTTCGGAACAGGCGGAGCGATCACACGTTACACTTGACGATCTCTCCGCTCGTGCATGTTGCGGACGGGGGATGATGTGCCCTGACGAATCCCCAGGGCGCACCGGAGGCGGCAGGTACATCGGGTGCCTGCCGCCTTTCGCATACCCCCAGGCCCCATTTGACGTCATCAAGGCAACATGACATTGCTCGCGCGCGTGCAGGAATTGCGCGGTGACAGAACAAAATTTGGGCTGAGAGACACAAACCTGCCATGACCGCTGCCGAAGCCACACCCAAGCTTGATTTCCCCCAGATTGCGGCAGGAAGCGATCGAGCCTTTCTGGGCCATCCCAAGGGGCTTGGCTATCTGGGAATGGTCGAAGCGTGCGAACGGTTCTCATACTATTCGATGCAGACGCTGCTCACTTTGTACATGGTCAACTACCTGCTGACGCCGGGCCGGCAGGATGCCGTGATCGGCCTTGCCTGGCTCAAGACCAATGTGTTCCCAGGCCTGGAAGGACAGCCCCTCGCTTCGGAAATCTTTGGCCTGTACACGGCATTCGTCTATCTCACGCCGGTGATCGGCGGCTTTTTGGCAGACTTTGCCCTTGGCCGGCGTGCTGCGCTGATTGCGGGCGGCGTCATCATGTCGCTCGGCCACTTCCTTATGGCGTTCGAGGGCGCGTTCCTTTTCGCGCTGCTCTCGCTGGTTGTCGGCGTGGGGCTGTTCAAAGGTAACATCGCCAGCCAGGTCGGCGAACTTTATGGTCCCAACGACAATCGCCGGGCGATGGCGTTTCAGATCTTCTACATTTTCATCAATGTTTCGGTGATCGCCGCACCGCTCGTATCCGGCACCTTGGGCGAAAAGGTGGGATGGCACTGGGGCTTCGGATGCGCAGGCGTGGTCATGGTGCTAGGATTGCTCGTATATCTTGCAGCCAAGCCCTGGCTTCCAGCGGACGGTCGAGCAGCTCGAGCTGCAAAAGAGCCGCGTGCGCGCTTCGAGCACGGAGACGGTCCTCGCGTCCTCGCAGTGGTGATCTTGGTGCCGATCATGGCGGTCGCGCTTCTCACCAACCAGCAGATATTCAATGCCTACCTAGTCTGGGCTGACAAGCAGTTCCAGCTCACCTTCATGGGGACCACCCTGCCGACGAGCTGGATGATCACCATCGATGCGACGCTCAGCTTTTCGATGCTGGTCGCCGTTGCCGCATTCTGGGCCCTCGTTGGCAAGAAGACTGGCCGCGAGCCTGACGAGTTGGGCAAGATGATCATCGGCTGCGCCTTCATCGTCGGTGCGGGCCTGTGCCTCTGGCTGGCAGCGATCACGCAGGGCTCGGGCAAGATCGGATTGTTCTGGCCGGTGATGTTCCACCTGGTAAACTCGATCGGCTTCGCGCATCTGCTGCCGGTGAGCCTCGCCTTGTTCACGCGGCTCGCTCCGCGCGCGCTTAACGCCTCGATCGTGGGGATTTACTACCTCGCGTTCTTTGGGGCAAACTTGGCGGTCGGAAAGATCGGCACTTTGTTCGAGACCATGCCGACTCCGCAGTTCTGGCTGCTCCACGTCGCTTCGGCACTCGTCGGCCTGTTCGGCTTCGGCATTTTCAAGCTGTTCTTCGCCCGCCGACTGATGGGCTGACCCGCTATACCGCGATCGACTGCATACCTGCCAGCATCTGCTTTCCGGCCGAGTTCCACACCGCCATGCACTGGCTGGAACAGTCATGCTCGGCATAGGCTCCGGTCGAGCGGAACAGCCACCAGTCATCTTCCGTGCGAGGTGTAGGCGTGAGCAGGTTGACCTGCCAATGCATCGGCGAGATCGACACGATCGCAGGCAAGGTGAAGCGCACTTTGCGCCGAGCCTGTGAAGACGAAGCTCCCGGTGAACGCCAGCCCCCGTCACCGCTTATCTGGGCCGCCGTCCAAGCCGCATTGCGACCCAGGCGCTCGACACGGGCTCTTACTTCAACACGACCGGTCACCGGAGCCATCATGGCCAGCCGCGCCGGTCTGACCGCCTCCCACTGCCTGCGCCGCAGCCAGGCAAATTGCTGAGGAGACTGCACCGTAAGTCGTGCGCCCCTAGAGCTACGTCTGGGGCACCATGACGGACAAACCATCCGCGAGCCGTTCGCCGGTTGCAAGAACCTGCGCGAAGCCGCTCATCAGAACAAACGCGAACCGTTCGGCACCGACTTGTCGGGGGCGAACAGCACCACCCGCCCATCCTCGTCCGCGAAACCGAGGGTGAGAACCTCCGACACCGCCTTGCCGATCTGGCGCGGGGGAAAGTTCACGACGGCTGCAACTTGCCGCCCCACGAGATCTTCCGGCGCATAGAGAGCCGCGACTTGTCCGACGCTCTTCTTTTGTCCGATGCCTGCTCCGAAATCGATACGCAGCTTCAGGCTCGGCTTGCGTGCACCGTCGTAGGGCTCCGCCGCGACGATCGTACCGACGCGGATGTCAATCCTAAGGAAATCGTCGAAACCGATCGACCCGGCTGCCGGAGCGGCCGGGTCGTGTTCCAGGTGCATCTCATTCCATCTCGAGAATGACGGCGTCGACTGCGAGGCTCTCGCCCGCCTTCGCGTTGACGGACTTGACCACGCCAGCCTTTTCGGCGCGCAGGATGTTCTCCATCTTCATCGCCTCGATCACGGCGAGCGGCTGCCCCGCTTCGACCTTGTCACCTTCGGCCACATTGAGCGTCACCAACAGGCCTGGCATCGGGCAAATCAGGAAGCGAGAGAGGTCCGGCGGGATCTTTTCGATCATGTGCCCGGCAAGCGCGGCCACGTGCGAGGGCAGGCAGGTCACCTTGTGGATCGCACCACGCGTGGTCATGCGAAAACCGGTCCGCGTGGGTTCGAGCTTGAGGGTCAGGTCCTCGCCATCGACCTCTGCATCGACGAAGCGGTCTCCCGGCGTATATTCGAGCGCGAGATCGACAGGCTGGCCGTTCACGGTCACCTCGTCCTCATCGATCAGGACTGCAAAATCAGCTTCACCGATAGTGACCATCCACTCGCCCGGCGGGTCGAGCGCGACGCCTAGCTGGCCATCGACGCGGCGCGAACGATCGGCGCGGGCAGTAGCGACGAAGGCGGCGACGGCAGCGAGCTTCACCTTCAGGTCGGCCGCCGGCGGCGCGCCGGTGAAGCCTTCGGGATACTCTTCTGCAATGAAGCCGGTTGTGAGCTCGCCCGAGCGGAAGCGCGGGTGCTGCATGATGGCGGAGACGAAGTCGATGTTGTGACCGAGGCCCTCGATCTCGAAGGCATCGAGCGCGGCAATCTGCTTGTTCGCCGCCTCATCGCGGGTCTCGCCCCAGGTCACCAGCTTGGCGATCATCGGGTCGTAGAACATCGAGACCTCGCCGCCCTCGTAGACGCCGTCATCTACGCGCACGCCATCGATGCCGCGACGGCCGTTGGCCTCACCGTCATCGGCCCAGCCTTCGACCGGCGGGTTGTAGCGCACCAGGCGGCCGGTTGAAGGCAGGAAGCCGCGGTACGGATCCTCCGCATAGACGCGGTTCTCGATCGCCCAGCCATCGATGCCGATCTCATCCTGCGTCATCGCGAGCTTCTCGCCGGCGGCGACGCGAATCATCTGCTCTACCAGGTCGATGCCGGTGATCGCCTCCGTGACGGGATGCTCCACCTGCAGGCGAGTGTTCATCTCAAGGAAGTAGAAGCTCTCACCCGTCGGGTCCGCGCCCGAGACGATGAGCTCGACGGTTCCGGCCGAGTAGTAGCCCACCGCGCGGCTGAGCGCGACGCACTGTTCGCCCATGGCCTTGCGCATCTTGGGGGTCACGAAAGGCGAAGGCGCTTCCTCGACCACTTTCTGGTGGCGGCGTTGGATCGAGCATTCGCGCTCGTTCAGGTAGACGATGTTGCCGTGCTTGTCGCCGAGGATCTGGATCTCGATGTGGCGCGGGTTGAGGATGAACTTCTCGATGAAGACGCGGTCGTCGCCGAAGGAATTCAGGCCTTCGCGCTTGGTCGCCTCGAAGCCTTCGCGCACGTCCTGTTCGTTGTAAGCGAGGCGCATCCCCTTGCCGCCGCCGCCGGCCGAGGCCTTCATCATCACCGGATAGCCGATCTCTTCCGAGATGCGCACCGCGTGCTCGGTATCCTCGATCTCGCCGACGAAGCCGGGGACAACGTTGACGCCGGCGGCCTTGGCGAGCTTCTTGGACTCGATCTTGTCACCCATCGCGGCGATGGCGCCCACGGGAGGACCGATGAATTCGATGCCCTCCGCCGCCAGTGCTTCGGCGAACGAAGTGCGTTCGGAGAGGAAGCCATAGCCGGGGTGCACGGCATCGGCACCGGTTTGCTTGCACGCGGCGATGATCTTGTCGGCGATGAGGTAAGACTGCGCGGCAGGCGCTGGACCGATGTGCACGGCCTCGTCCGCCATCTTAACGAATGGCGCACGCGCGTCGGCATCAGAGTAGACAGCGACGGTCTGGATGCCCATCCGGCGCGCGGTCTTGATGACACGGCAGGCAATCTCGCCCCGGTTTGCGATGAGGATTTTCTTGAACATCAAGCGGTCTTCCGTTGTGAGGTCAATTTGTTGAGGGGCCATGCGAAAGCACACAGACCATCGACCCGAGCGGCGAAATGGATGCTGAAACGAGTTCAGCACGACGAGTGAGGGTGGCGATCGTTGTCATCTTGAACAGGTCACGTCGAAGCCCCACTCGGCGTCGAACTTGGCGTCGGTCGGGAACAGGAACTGGAGCGCTTGCGGCGTCAGCACGTGATAGGCGGTTGCGTGACTCAAGTCTTCTCGTGCGGCGAGGCAGACGAGCGGGCCGGCGGCCTTGGCGACACCCTGCGCTGCTTCGGCCGTCTCGGATCCTTCGTTCGAATAGGTGAGGTAAAGCGGCCCGCGCGTCGCCCTCGCCGCGAGCAGGCCAGGCGCCGCCTTGGCGAGCGCAGCGTCGTCCCACCACAGGCTGGCGTCAATGGCGGCGTAGCGATCGAACAGACCGGGGTCGCGAAGCCACGTCTCGACGATGAACAGGCCGGCGAGCGATTCGCCGATCACGCCGTCTTCGCCGCTGGTGCGGTAGTTCGCCTCGACCAGCGGCTTGACCGTGTTGCGAAGGAAAGCGCGGAACGCGGCGGACTGCCCGGCGGTCGGGTATTGCTTGTGCTGCGCGGCGGTGCCGGGCGAACCGATAAGCTCGGCGCGGCGGTCCTTGCTCTCGATGCCGACGACGATGACGTCAGGCGTCCGGCCCCAGATCGCGTTGAGCTGGCTGGTGCCGGCGACATGAAGGAAATCCTGCGCTAGCCCGCCGTCGATCAGGTATAGCACCGGGTAGAGCGCCGTGCCCTTGGCATAGCCATCGGGCAGATAGACATTCACTTCGCGTGGGGCTTCGTCGGGATAGGCCAGCATTCGCGTCTCGCCTATCACGATCGGAGCAGGCGCGGACAGTGTAGCGCCAACGGCAGATGTGCCAAAGAAGCAGGACAACGCCAGCAGCATTGATCCCGCGCGGCTGATCACTCCGCCGCCTCCAACTTTGAGCAGCCACGCGGCATACGACTGGCCTCGACCTCCGCAGAAGTTTCCGCGATCGCCATCGCGCGCAGACCGAGCCTGGCGAACATCGCCGCGTCGTTGTCATCCCCGGCGTTCGGCGCCGTCAGCAGCTTGTCGCCGGTGAAGATCGAGTTCGCGCCAGCGAGGAAACACATCGCTTGCGTCATCTCGGACATGCTCTCGCGCCCGGCCGAGAGCCGCACCATCGACTTGGGCATGGTGATCCGCGCCACCGCCACGGTGCGCACGAACTCCACGTCGTCGATCTTCGCCAGCGGCGTATCGGCCAGCATATCGCCCAGCACCGTGCCCTTGACCGGAACCAGTGCGTTGACCGGCACTGATTGCGGGTGATCGGGCAGCGTCGCCAGCGTGTGGATGAAGCCCACCCGGTCGGCGCGCGTCTCGCCCATGCCGACGATGCCGCCAGAACAGACGTTGATCCCGGCCATACGCACGTTCGACAGGGTATCGAGCCGGTCGTCCATCGTGCGGGTGGTGATCACCTCGCCGTAGCGCTCGGGCGAGGTGTCGATGTTGTGGTTGTAGTAGTCGAGGCCAGCGTCGCTCAGCATGTCGGCCTGCTCGGGCGTCAGCATCCCCAGCGTCATACAGGTTTCCATGCCGAGCGCGCGCACGCCCTTCACCATCTCGATGATGGCAGGCATGTCTCTGGGCTTGGGGTTGCGCCAGGCCGCGCCCATGCAGAACCGCGTGGAGCCGGCGTCCGCCGCCTGCGCAGCCCTCTGCAGGACTTGCTGCACTTCCATCAGCTTCGTCGCCTTGACGCCGCTATCGGCCTTGACCGACTGCGAGCAGTACCCGCAGTCTTCCACGCAGCCGCCTGTCTTGATCGAAAGCAGCGTCGATAGCTGTACCTCGGCCGGGTCGAAGCCGGCACGGTGCACCTCGGCGGCGCGGTACACCAGCTCGGTGAATGGCAGGTCGAACAGCGCGGCGATCTCGTCGCGCGTCCAGTCGGTGCGGGCTTGCATCGTCATTGCCGTCATATCGTCTTCTTAGCGAGATAGACGCCGAGTGCCATCACCGCGATGCCCGCGCCGCGACGCAGACTGAGCGGCTCGCGCAAGGCGTGGAACAGACCGAAATGGTCGATCACAGCGGACGACACAAGTTGACCGAGCAACACGAAGAAAACCGCGTTCCCCACACCAATGCGTGGTGCCAGCAGCGTGACGGTCAGCACATAGAAAACGACGAAGACGGCGCCACCGAAGTACTGCGGCGGGATGGAGCTCATGCGTCCAAAGTCGGGCATCCCTGCGAAGCCTAATGCTACCAACGCGATCAGGAAGCCGACGGCGTAGAGCACAGCGGTCGCCCCCACCGGGCTGGACAGCTCACGACCCAAACCGGCGCTGAGCGCCGCTCCGATCGGAATGCCGATACCGGCGATGAACATCACCAGCGCAGCTCCCCAGAAGGCCGAGGGATTGGTCATTTCACTCGGCCGCTTGCAGCTCGTCGCCCACCGGCGGCATATTGTGACCCAGCAGGCGCAGCACGTCGGCGGCGCATTCTACCACGTTGGAGCCCGGGCCGTAGATGCCCTGCACGCCGGCATTGCGCAGGTAATCGTAGTCTTGTGGCGGGATGACCCCCCCAGCGATGACCTTGATATCGTTGCGGCCCTTGGCGCGAAGCTGCTGGATCAGCTCTGGAATCAGGGTCTTGTGCCCGGCGGCGAGGCTGGACGCACCGACTACGTCGACGCCGCTGTCGAGCGCCAGCACCACGGTCTCTTCCGGCGTCTGGAACAGCGGGCCGGATACGACATCGAAGCCCATGTCGCCGAAGGCAGAGGCAATCACATTGGCACCGCGGTCGTGGCCATCCTGGCCCATCTTGGCGACAAGCAGCTTGGGCTTGCGACCCAGGCGACGCTCGACCGCAGCAACGCCATCCACGACCTGCTGCCAGCGGCTGTCGCCAGCATAAGGCGCGCCGTAGACGCCCTTAACGGGTGTCGGCTGGGTGCCGTAGCGCCGGAAGCTGTCTTCCATCGCAGAGCTGATCTCGCCCAGCGTGGCACGAGCGCGGGCGCACTCCACTGCGGCGGCCAGCAAGTTGTTCTCGATCGACTGTTCGCCCGCGGCAGCCTTGCGCAAACCGTCCAGCGCAGCCTGGCACTTGGCCTCGTCACGCTCGGCCTTCATCTTGTTGATGCGCGCGATCTGCGATTCACGAACCTTGGCATTGTCGACCTCGAGCGTCTCGAGCAAGTCCTCGTTAGCAAGGCGGTACTTGTTGACGCCGACGATCACGTCCTCGCCGCGATCGACCCGCGCCTGCCGAGCAGCGGCGGCGGTCTCGATCATCGCTTTGGGCCAGCCGGCGGCGACCGCCTTGGCCATGCCGCCCTCGGTTTCGACACGCTCGATGATTTCCCAGGCCTGGTCGACCAGTTGCTGTGTCAGCGCCTCGATGTAGTAGGAACCGCCCAACGGATCGACCACCTTCGTCATCCCGGTCTCTTCCTGGATGATGATCTGGGTGTTGCGGGCGATGCGAGCCGAGAAGTCGGTCGGCAGCGCGATCGCCTCGTCGAGGGCGTTGGTGTGGAGCGACTGCGTGCCGCCCAGCATCGCCGCCATCGCCTCTATCGTGGTGCGCACCACGTTGTTGTAGGGGTCCTGTTCCTGCAACGACACGCCAGAGGTCTGGCAGTGGGTGCGCAGCATCTTCGAGCGCTCGTCCTTGGCGCCCAGGTCCGTCATCACGCGGTGCCACAGCACGCGCGCTGCGCGAAGCTTGGCGACTTCCATGAAGAAGTTCATGCCGATCGCGAAGAAGAACGACAGGCGGCCAGCGAACTTGTCGATGTCCAGACCACTGGCCACGCCGTACTTCACGTACTCGGCGCCGTCGGCGATGGTGAAGGCCAGCTCCTGCACCTGCGTCGCGCCGGCTTCCTGCATGTGGTAGCCGGAGATCGAGATGGAATTGAACTTGGGCATTTCGCGGCTGGTGTAGCCGAAGATGTCCGAGATGATCCGCATGCTCGGCTCGGGCGGGTATATATAGGTGTTGCGGACCATGAACTCCTTGAGGATGTCGTTCTGGATGGTCCCGTCGAGCAGCCTGCGCTCGACGCCCTGCTCTTCGCCGGCGACGATGAAGAACGCCAGAATGGGGATCACCGCGCCGTTCATCGTCATCGAGACCGACATCTGATCGAGCGGGATGCCGTCGAACAGGATCTTCATGTCCTCAACGCTGTCGATCGCGACGCCTGCCTTGCCGACGTCACCGACGACACGCGGATGGTCGCTGTCGTAGCCGCGGTGGGTGGCGAGGTCGAAGGCGACCGACAGGCCCTTCTGCCCCGCCGCCAAGTTGCGGCGATAGAATGCGTTCGATTCCTCGGCCGTCGAGAAGCCGGCGTACTGGCGGATGGTCCAGGGCCGGCCGGCGTACATCGAGGCTCGCACCCCGCGCGTGAACGGCGCGAAGCCCGGGAGCCCGGGATCGACCTTCACGTCCTCAGCCGTGTAGAGCGGCTGGACGGCGATGCCTTCGGGCGTGTTCCAGGTCAGGTCCTTGCCCTTGACCTCCTTTGCCGCCGCCGTCTGCCAGTCGTTGATGTCAGCCATATTCCAGCTTCCCGTTATCTACGTCGTCCGCAATGAACTCAGTGATGCCCGCCCTTGGGCGTTTCCATGATTTCGGTCAGTTGCCCACCCATGTCCTTGGGGTGGACGAAGAAGATCAGCGTGCCGTGTGCACCTACGCGCGGTTCGCCCAGCACGCGTTTGCCCAGCTTCTCGAACCAATCCTTGGCCTCGTAGATGTCGGGCACTTCGTAGCAGATGTGGTGCTGGCCCCCGAGGGGGTTCTTCTCCAGCCATTTGCCAACGGCCGAGTCCGGCGAGGTGGGCTGCAGCAGCTCGATCTGGGTGCCGGCGGTGCCGTTCTCGCCCGGCGTGTTGACGAAGCACACCCGTACCTGCTGACTTTCGAGCACGAACGGCTCGGTCACGTCGGTAGCACCCATCACGTCCTTGTAGAACGCGATCGAAGCATCGAGATCGGGCGTGGCAACGCCGATGTGATTGAGGCGGCCCAGCTTCATGCTGCCTGATCCATGTTTTCGATGATTAGAGCGATGCCCTGCCCCCCCCCGATGCACATGGTGACGAGACCGTACCGGCCGCCAATGCGCTTCAACTCGTACATACACTTGATCGTGATTATGCACCCGGTCGCGCCGACTGGGTGACCGATCGACACGCCAGAGCCGTTCGGATTCACCTTCTCGGGATCAAATCCGAGCACCTTGGCGACCGCGGCGGCCTGCGCCGCGAAGGCTTCGTTGCTTTCGATCACGTCCATCTGGTCAAGGCTGAGCCCGGCGCGCTTCAGCGCAATCGGCACCGCCTGGATCGGCCCCTCGCCCATGTACTCGGGTTCAACGCCGGCGTGGCCCCAGGCGACGATCCGCGCAAACGGCTTCAGGCCACGCTTCTCGACCTCGGCGCCGGTCGCCAGCACGACCGCGCCGGCGCCGTCGTTGATGCCGCTGGCATTGCCGGCGGTGACTCGCCCGTCCTTCTTGAAAGCGGCGCGCATCGCGCTCAGCACTTCCAAGGTCGTGTCACCCTTCACATGCTCGTCGGTGTCGAACACGGTCACGCCCTTGCGGGTCTTGATCTCGACCGGGAGAATCTGCTCCTTGAAGCGCCCTTCCGCGATCGCCATGGCGGCGCGCTGGTGGCTGGTGACCGAAAGCTGGTCCATGTCTTCTCGGCTGACGCAGTGGCGTTCGGCAACATTCTCGGCGGTGATGCCCATGTGGAAGCCGCCGATCGCGTCGGACAAGCCGAGCGTCAGCGCATCTTCCTGCGTGTTGGCGCCCATCTTCTTGCCCCAGCGCACGCCGTGATCGTGATAGGGCACGTTGGACATCGATTCCGGCCGCCAGCCAGCGTGATCGAAGCCTCGCCAAGCTTCATCGCCCGCGCCGCGTCTATGATCGCTTCGATGCCCGAGCCGCAGAGGCGGTTGAGCGTCAGCGCCGGGACTGAAAGCGGCACCCCGGCGTTGATGCCGATCACGCGGCTGAGCATTTCATCGCGCGCGCTGGTCGGCATGACCTGGCCCATGACGACGTGCTCGACCGCCTCCGGTTCGATCCCTGCCCGCTTAAGCGCCTCGGTCGCGACTAGCCCGCCAAGATCGCTCGGCATGAACGACTTGAGGGAACCGCCGAAGTCTCCCACTGCCGTGCGCACGCCGCTGACGATGTAGATCTCTTCCATGCTTACGTTCGCCTCTTCAAACCGGTTTGGTCAAAGCTGAAAGCGCCGCGACCAGATACATCAGTGCCAATGCCCCGAACAACGCGACCCCAAGCCAGTACACCCCGGTCATTTCGGCCCGCGCGATGTTCGGAGTGCGCCAGATATGACCATCCGCTATCGATCGGGCCACCAGCAAGCCAAACAGCTCCGCAAAAATCACATCAAGAAGAATATCCCACTGCGTCACAACGGGATATTGTCGTGCTTCTTCCATGGGTTCTCGAGGTTCTTGTTGCGCAGTTTGCGCAGGCCCAGCGCGATGCGCCGACGCGTCGAGTGAGGGTAGATTACCTCGTCGATGTAGCCGCGGCTCGCTGCTACGAACGGATTGGCGAAGCGGTCCTCGTATTCCTTGGTACGCGCCGCGATGCCATCGGCGTCAAGGCCGCGGAAGATGATCTCGACCGCGCCCTTGGCGCCCATCACCGCGATCTCGGCGGTCGGCCAGGCGTAGTTGAGGTCACCGCGCAAGTGCTTGGAGCTCATCACGTCGTAGGCGCCGCCGTAGGCCTTGCGAGTGATGACGGTGATCTTGGGCACCGTCGCTTCGGCATAGGCGAACAGAAGCTTGGCGCCGTGCTTGATGATGCCGTTGTGCTCCTGATCGGTGCCGGGAAGGAAGCCGGGCACGTCCACAAATGTCAGGATCGGAATATTGAAGGCGTCGCAGAAGCGCACGAAGCGCGCGGCCTTCTTCGACGAGTTGATGTCGAGTACGCCCGCCAGCACCATCGGCTGGTTGGCGACCACCCCCACCGTCTTGCCCTCGATGCGGCCGAAGCCGATCAAGATATTGCCGGCGTGAAGCGGCTGGAGCTCGAAGAACTCGCCCTCATCCAGCGTCTTCCGGATCACCTCGTGCATGTCGTAGGGCTGGTTGGCCGACGGCGGGATGATCGTGTCGAGGCTGGCTTCGTGACGGTCCCATGGGTCAGCGCAGGGCCGCTCGGGCACGTCCTCACGGTTGGACGAGGGGAGGAAATCGAAGAAGTCGCGCGCGGCGAGTAGCGCCTCAATGTCGTTCTCGAGCGCGAGATCGGAGACGCTGGTCTTGCTGGAATGCGTGATCGCGCCGCCCAGCTCTTCCTGCGTGACGACCTCGTTGGTGACGGTCTTCACCACTTCAGGACCGGTCACGAACATGTACGAGCTGTCCTTCACCATGAAGATGAAGTCGGTCATCGCCGGCGAGTACACCGCGCCACCGGCGCAGGGCCCCATGATGAGCGAGAGCTGCGGCACCACGCCAGAGGCAAGGACGTTGCGCTGGAACACGTCGGCATAGCCGCCGAGCGAAGCGACGCCTTCCTGGATGCGCGCTCCGCCGGAATCGTTGAGACCGATGACCGGGGCGCCTACCTTGAGCGCGGCGTCCATGACCTTGCAGATCTTCTGCGCGTGGCGGGCCGAAAGCGAGCCGCCGAACACGGTGAAGTCCTGGCTGAAGACGTAGACCAGCCGGCCATTGATCGTGCCCGACCCGGTGACGACACCGTCGCCGGGAATCTTCTGGTCCTGCATGCCGAAATCGACACAATCGTGCTCGACGTAGAGGTCCATCTCCTCGAAGCTGCCTTCGTCGAGTAGGATGTCCAGCCGCTCGCGGGCGGTGAGCTTGCCTTTGGCGTGCTGCGCATCGATCCGTTTCTGCCCGCCACCCATCTTGGCAGCGGCACGGCGCTTTTCCATCTCGGCGATATTAGCGGACATCCGGTTCCCCTCGGAAAGACGCTGCAAGCAGCGTGAAATGCTGCAGCTGCTAAAGGCAGGAAGCCGAGCTCAGGTCAACCACTTTAAGCGGCCGGTTAAAGTTTCGCGGGTCCACCGGTGCGGATCACCTGCTCGGCATTAGAGCGCCGATGAGAGCGGTGCCGCGCTACTTCAGCAGCACCAACTCCTCGGCCATCGTCGGGTGAATCGCAACGGTCGCGTCGAAGTCGGCCTTGGTCAGCCCGGCCCTTACTGCAACGGCAGCCGCCTGCATGATTTCGGGTGCGTCGGGCCCGATCATGTGGATACCCAAGATACGCTCGGTCACACCTTCGC
>Ga0207658_10000938_pt1 | contig 24070 bp, 25 predicted proteins | sample KBSS33metaG_FD_184322 | JGI IMG/M metagenome (GOLD analysis project Ga0207658, IMG submission 184322) | Switchgrass rhizosphere microbial communities from Kellogg Biological Station, Michigan, USA - KBS S3-3 metaG (SPAdes) (version 2) | ecosystem: Host-associated > Plants > Roots > Rhizosphere...
GAGATGGTGCCAAAGGCAGACTTATTGGAATGTGAATTACTTGTTCAAGTGCCTGTATCACGTTGCACGGCCTTTGGTTATGTACAAAACGCAAACAAGTTTGTTACGTTCGAGACTGTTTTGCGTGCAATCGCACATCCGTTCGATCCCGATTTACTTGCGAATCGGGATTTTTATCAAAATTTGTTCTGTGTTGTGACAATAGATCAAACACCCAAAAAAAAGCAAGATGTTGTTGCTGCAGAGGATGCAGTTCGTAGAACAAGTTTGGTTCCCGTTGCGTTTCCAATTATTTGTTTTCACAATCGCGAACTTGCTTTTGCACTTTTGGAACAAACATCTTTTACAACGCCTATTCAATCATGTATTCTGAAAGATCTTGTCCAAAATTTTAGTTACGAATAAAAAGGACAGGATAATAGGGACTATTTGGGCGCTTGCAGAGTTCGGGAACAATATTTGCCACATACACTTTTTTTAACAGTTAATTGCAAAACGAATCCGCAACCGGAAATGCTGACAATTTGCACATTTGCCTAAAATAGGAAATGTCGAACATTAATGATTTTTTGGGAAAAAAAAGCGCGGGCCAAGAAGGGAATTTTTGATGTTCAAAAAAAGATACACATATTAGGTATCTGCTAAAATCGTCCATCAAAATAAAGATGTTTTTTTTTTCCTTATTTCTCAGCATAGCCGAAATCATAATGCCTGCATACCTTTCAAACCGATGTGTTTTTTCTTGAATTTTAATTTTAATTTTTTTAAAGAACATGTTATATTTTGAAAAAAAAAGTTTTCATTCCACATGTGGGAAAAGGAAAGGAAAAAAAAAAGAACGTAACAAAAGAAAGACGCTATTCTTTTAGATCATGGTAGATTACAGTCGCAAGATTATTCCAATTGATGCATTACATCGCTTCAAGCTTCCTGCAAATCCCCCATGGGTTGGAAAACCAGAGAAGCTGGCGGGACCTATAGCAGCATTTGAAACACTATGTGATTATGTGAAGATGCTGTACGATTTCAAACCCGATATTGCAAAGGATGGGTTTTCGTTGGAAGATTGGGAATCATTTCTTGAGAATGTCTTTCTTGGCACTATCAAAGATACTACCGAACATGGTACAAGCTCTGTTTCACAAGGTGTCGTTCAAAAATTGAGCAAGGCAATGCCAAAGTTGATGTCAAGTGGTGCCGTTGTGTTTTGCAATGCAGGTAGCGGGGGCTGCAAACGCCAAGTGTATGGAGACCGCAAAGCAACAAACAGCGACGATAGAATTATTTATTGCCATTTTGAATGCAAAGGTGGAAACGAAGAGCCGTCACCCAATGCCGTGCAGCTTGGAAATTGGGTTCCACAGGACGCAAAAGATGAAACAGTCGAGAATTTAAAGGCTCGTTTTGAATTGCATCAACAGCGCGCACAAAAGGCTGCACTGGAGCTTCACGAAGAAATCGACAATCGTCAGCTTGATGCTTTGATGGTAATTTATACATTTATTACCGGCCCTGCGCGCGAAGCATGGGAAAAAGCTTCCGAGGTCGAAAAAGCGTTGATGGAACGTTCGGTAGAAATCTTGTTTGCTCCTGCTGCAGGAAACAAAAAGACTGGTTTTCGTTATGTACCATGGAATGGGCAAAGTTGGTTTATGTCACAAGAAGAAGAAGCAGCAATGGAACAATTGGCAACAACAACAATGTATGGCAATCTTGCAAAAGAAGAGCTTATTGACGGCGACCATGTGGTGCGTGAAACCTTTGGCATGGGACGCGGAAGTTCACAAATGGGCGTTCTCATGGCAAATGTGGGTATGAATCAAGAAACAACGGGTCGCAAGACGATTCGAGACTTGGTTAAACCGCAAATTCCGATGATTGCGCGCAACATGTTTCAGTTTCAGCATCAGAAATATGTCATTGCACTGAAATCTGGTTTTGCGATTTTGCTGGAAGACGATGCAAATAGCTGGCTGCGCGATACCATTATTCAACAGCATGAAGAAGATGCAGAAGGCGCCGAGGGAGACGAGGCAGATGAAGAGGAAGACGATGACACAAGTGTGGAAATGCATGTCAGCGGAAAGAAGGATGAGGCAAGTAAGGAAGACATGCACCTTCGAGAGAAGAGTGACCCAGTTATCAAAGACGTACAACTAAGTCTTGTTAGGGCTGTCAGAAAAATACGCAAGGATATGGAAAGCGCACTTGCAAAGCTTCAAGAAATTGAAAATAGGCTCAATGATGCAGGGAGGGATGTTGTATTCAAGTAAAATAGAGAATAAATGATTTGAAAAGCATCTTTTCTTATCATCTTATTCTCCAACGTTCTGAAAAATTCTAATGTTTTGTTCTTTTCTAAGTTAAACGAACAATCGGCAAAATAGGTTATGAAGCAAAGAGAGTAAGGCGAAAATATACGTTTAATCAAGAACTAACTAAAAACATTACACTAGGCTTGTTTAATTTGTTTGTTCTGACCAAAATGGGATGGTACACTAGCGTCCATGCTCCATACTTCCGTCCAAGGAAGACCGTATTTGAAGTTTAACAAGAGATAAGTTAATTTTTTGTGCTGTCTAGCAATTTGTGGCATGCTATACATAAATGAAATTTTCAAAATGGAGGTATCCATCATTGTTGGCCATTCAATCATAAGCGACACAACTAGAGCCACGATTAAATAAACCAAATTCAAAGACCATCCATACCTTTCATATGCATTACGCAATTGATTTTGCTTTTCGAGTTTTTGTGCGGCATCACGTTTTTCAAGAAACGATTTCCGGAGAAGTATGGCAACACTGTGTGCATCGGCAAGCTTATGCAATTCAGGCTTTAGAAGGAAGAAAGCAGTCACATCACCATCGTTTTTCAAATCTTCGATTGCAAACTTTTTTTCGCGCAAGTCCCGTGCAAGCTCGGTGATAAACTCATGCATAATATAATTTTCATCGGGGACGTTGTGACACACAGTTTGCCTTCACTCTCTTGAATATTGTCGCGACACAACACATTGTTCAATAAGTTGTGCTCAATCCATTCCTTGACTGAGCGCAGAATAGTTTCTTGCAAGTTTCTGGTTTTCGCGGCTGCTGTCTCGAGAACATTATTCTTTTCTTGCGCGCGCAATGCTTCCAATGGCGGAATATGCGTCCGGTCGCACATCGAGCTCTAAAAAAGCGCACTTAAGATTTTTTTTTCTTTCTTATGGTTTTTCATTTATTTGAAAAAAATTCACAAGAAATCTATTCGATCAAGAATTTTGTTTTTTAACTTGTAAGTATGTTAGTTAAGGGATGTTAGTTTTTTTTGTTACTTGTAATAGTACAGATTTGATTGGTTTGTTTGTAAATCTGATATTAATGATTTGTTCTTTGGGAATACCGTGAACAGAACTTAATAGCAATGTAAAGCCAAGTTAACCAACATGTCATGAAAAGTAACATTGATCAAAATTTAATTCTTTGTAATTGCAGTAAATTCACAAGTAGGATAAACATTAATCGTTTGGGGAAAAGCATGAGTAGAACTTATAAACATTATCATTGTGTCACTAGGAATCATATTAATTACTGTGTGTAAAAAAAATGTAGGTTGTCCTGAATTTTCACTTGTTGTTGTTTCAGCAACAATTGTACTATTATGACTCATCGCGAGAATGGCGTTATTGGCCACTCCAAAGCTGCCCGAAAAGAAAAATGTTGTTAAGCCCGACAAACCACTAAACTGAAAAAATGGTGGAACACCTAAGCCCGTGAAAATAGGCACACGAACACCCGGTGTCGAATATGCTATACCTGCTGACACACCCTTTATGGTTACAGAGGATAAATGATTACTTTGTGATCCTGAAAATCCCATTTGGCCTTGTGTGCCCTGTGCACCTTGAAAACCTTGGGAGCCATACATGGCATTCGTAGGACCAGATAATCCTTGTGGACCTGAATGCTGTGCGTTGGATCCAATAACTCCTTGTGCTCCTTGTGAACCAGTTAAGAGATCAGATCCTTGAAATCCTTGTATTCCACGATTTCCTTGTGCTCCTTGTGTCCCTATCATTCCTTGTACACCCATATGACCTTGTTGTCCAGATATGCCGGCCAATCCACGATCACCCTGGGAACCGAAACTACCTTGCTGTCCACTGTTGCCAATATCTCCCTGTGGGCCACATAACCCTTGTGGCCCCGTGACTGTGACACTGGTAGATGGACCTTGAAATCCAATCTTCCCTTGAAATCCATCAACACCTTGTGTACCATTGTCTGTGTTACCAATAAATCCTTGTGATCCTAAAGCTTCAAATGGGTTTTCAGGTCCAACAAATCCACGTGGGCCTTGTTGGCCACTTTGTCCTTGAACACCTTGCGGACCGTCTAATATTATCGTTGCACCTTGGAATCCAATTGTACCAAATATCGTATTATCTTGTCCTTGTGGACCTTGTTTACCACGTTTACCAGGCTTGCCTGTGTTTCCAGGACATCCTCGTGGTCCTCGATGGATACCATCTTGGTTGTCTTTTAAATCTTCTAACTCTTCAATACAGCAACGACAATGCGCTGGCATCTTTTGTTTTTGCTTTGTTTGTTTTTGTGTGTTTTTATCAAAGTGCAACTTCAATAACAGTGAAATTGAATGCAAATACAGTCCATGTTGCAATGATTCTAGCAGAAACCGTTGCTGCTTGTGCCACGTAACTTGCATGAATGGATACAACTTTAATATCTGATGGCGACATGATAGTTCGCGTGTCGGCAAGGACATTGGCACCATCATATAACGTAGTAGGTATGTTTTGGGTTGTGAATGGAGGTAAAACAGGAATGATTGCCGCAGCCGTAAAAAATACAGTATACCGATGGCCAATAATTGTGCTCAAAATCGCCACATCCGTTCCAAATAAACCATTGATAGGTACTTGGGCCAAGGTTTGACCTATACTTTGTGGAATCCAAATAAGTTCACCATTACCAGGTGCACCCTGAACACCACGAAACCCATCGAGATTCGAAACATCTCCTTGTGGTCCTTGTATGCCTTGTAAAGCAAGCGACGATGGGGGTCCTTGCATGCCTTGTACACCTTGTCCTTGTTTGCCCTGGTAACCAACGACTCCTTGTGAACCACTTTCAGTGGTTCCTTGCATACCTACTGGACCCTGAAAGCCGGTTGTTTCATCTTGGTTGTTTGATTCTCCCACAAGTCCTTGTGGCCCATTGTTGCTCCCTACACCTTGTATTCCCATCGCCCCAACAAATCCCATCGGTCCTAAATTCCCTTGAGCGCCTTTGTCACTTTGTGGGCCTACATTACCTTGAAATCCAGTTGTTGTACTAATAGCATCGCCATCTGATCCTTGCGTACCTCGAACGCCTTCTGGACCTTCTTGCCCCATTTGATTTATTGCATTCGGTCCTTGTACGCCTTGAAACCCACTAGTTATATTTCCATCATGACCTTGTTGTCCCTGTAATCCAGTGTCCCCATTGTTTCCAGAGTACCCCTGCGCACCTTCATTTTCACTTACATTAGCAAACCCCTGTGTACCTTGTAATCCAAAGGTACCTTGTGAACCTTGCGAACCAATACAACCTTGTGGGCCATGATTTCCACGTTTTCCTTTTTTTCCTTCCTTGCAATGTGCATTGCAGTTTGAATCACAAGGTATTCCAAAGCATGTTTTGTCATCACACATTTTTTTTTTGAAAACAAAAAAAAAGTTCGTTTATTTATATTATTTTTTTTTAACTAACACGCAAAAGAGTAAAACGGCGTACGAAAGAGATAACTGTGAATCCATCGGTATTATTTTGCCATAAAATATTTACAGTTTGATTCGCGTTAACTTGATTTAACGTATGCATGCAAAAAGATTGATTATTGCCACTCCATGAAACACGTTGCTCATGGACTGGAGTTGCATCCACGGTAATCTGAAAAGATTGGTTATTAATAAAAGCATCACTGCTTGCGAATAATGTAGTATCAAACACTATTAAATACATTCCAGATCCTTGTGTTAAAGGTGCATTTGAAGTCATCAACAATAAGTAACCGGGGGGTAAACCAGTTCTGAATGCATCCTTTATAATTGATTGATAACTCTGTGTAACAAGCAATTCCTGTTGAGTACCTTGTGTTCCCGCAAGACCTTGAAATCCACGCGCTCCTCCATAACCTTGAGGCCCACTCATAAAAATGGAGGATCCTTGTACACCTTGGGGGCCTGGTGTGTTTACACCTTGCACACCTTGTGGACCCATAGAACCCTGCATGCCCATGTGCGAAAACCCAAGAAATCCAGAATTTCCTTGTGACCCCATGTAACCACGTAATCCTTGGTACCCTTGAGAGCCTTGAAATCCTATTTGTGATTGTGGTCCAACCATCCCCTGAAATCCATATGAGCCCTGAAATCCTTGTTGACCTTGCATCCCAATTGCTTCGCATTGAGTGGCGCCTTCATAACCTTGTGATCCTTCAAATTTCACAAATCCTTGAAAACCGAGTATTCCTTGCATTCCGCTTCCGCCTTGTGTACCAGGAATACTAGCACCTATTTCACCTTGATATCCCTGTGAACCTTGTGTAATCGGACCCTGATCCCCACGTGGTCCTTGGAATCCATCGAATCCTATTTGCCCTTGTGCGCCTTGTGGACCAGTATCATTTGGTCCTTGTGCTCCTACTTGCCCCTGTGATCCATTTATACCTGGAAAGCCTTTAAGACCTCTTTTACCCCGTCGTCCACATGATCCTTGACGTCCTCTACGACCTTTGGGACAATTTTCGCTATGTTTGCAATCAGACTCACAACATGGCATGTTTTTAAAAGAAAATAGTAGTTTTTTTTTTTATTTTTCGATTAGCAAAAACCAAAAAAAAAAGAATGGTAAATCAAGAATTTTTTAATCTTTTTCATCCTTTGATTGGTGACCCAGCTCGTATTCTTACGGAATATATACCGGTTTGCAAGAAACCAAAATGTGGGATCGATGTGTGCATGCATCCAAACTTTTCATATACCCACTGACGGGAAACCTGGAATTTACCATTGCTATTATGATGCGGTTATTCTTGCTACTTCAGAATATGTGCTTCGTGTGTTGACAATAAAAGAACACAATTTTCCAATGGGGAGTTATAATGATGGACTTACACATTCCATTAGTTATTCTTGCATGCTAGAACTAATGCCTGATGAATATGTTCATGTGTGGATTGATGATGATTCAATTACATGCACAAATTCTTCTTTCACATGTTCTCTTTTGGCATAACGCATTTTTCACAACATAAATAATACCATGGAAAACCATGAATTTGGTCATCAAGACTATCTGCAGTCACAAGAGTGCGTTTTCTTATTCTAACATACATTCTTTTCGGTACTGGAGATGTCATTATGGAATTGCATTCAATACAGTACGTTGAAAACTCACGATGGGAATCAAAGAGTGCCAGCTCAGTTTTGGAATCGCATAATGTTATCAACCAATAAAGCTTTTGTTATTGTGTATTTTTGTCCATGTGTGTCGTTTGCCAATTTAGTGATTTTTTCATAGTGAACTTTCCAATATACATCTTGATGTTCCACGCATTAAGAAATTCACAGCTTGGTACCGCACCAACATCTTTGCATGCAAACTCTTTTTGAGCGTCATGACATTCTTCGGACGACATACCAAACAAAAACTCCAATACTTGCATCATATCCTAAAAAAATGCGTTTTTTTTGTCGTGTGTTTTTTTTTGTCGTAGCAAAGAAAAAAGAAAAAAAAAATTTAATAGGTCTAATGCCTGTTATTAGTGAGATCGATCCTGTTTTGGAAGATCTAGAACAACAACGAAACATAGCACGTGCTACTAAACCACCTGAGTACATTGACAATATGTTTGTGTTTTTACAACTTTTGAAACGGTGGACACCTGAGAATGCGGCAAAACAAAGAAAACCAACACAACTATCTCCGCAAGCAATGCAAACCGCTGCCGATTTAATAGATATGTATATTCCACACAAAGGCCGCGTGTTGGTTCCACACAAAGGCCGCGTGTTGGAGATGGGAAGTGAAACTTGCATTACTAGTATGCGTTTATGCTCGCGCAATTTTGGTGAAACATGGATGCACATGAATTATGTACAGATTGTTGCCAAATATGGACAGCAATCGAATGTGTTGTTATTTAATATGCCAGCAACTCACACGATACCTAAATTCAGACCTTCCTTTGGCTCTTTAGCTCTTATTGATGACAATGACGAATTCTATTCCGGATATTGTGATTATTATGCGATTAAGATGTTTATTGAACAAGAAAGCAAAGAATCCATGCGCATGGTAATTTTCATTGGGGAAATAGGAGTCAGCTCAGGTTCGTGTGGATTGTATGCATACTTATTGGATCATCCGCAACTGGATCTTGTTTTGCGCAAAGAAATCTCCCAAGAACCAAGTCCGGATCATCCAAATTATTTGATTTCGCATGAATTATTTATATTTCACATCTTACAGAAATAAAATTTAAAAAAAAAAGTTTTCATTGCGCATAATGCATTCGCTCACGAAATAGACGCATGATTTCATTTCCGCGTTCTTGTCCGATTTTTGCACCTACTTCGACACCTCTTTTGTGTGCAGCTATATATGCTTGTTGATTGTTTGTGAAATCTACTAAGCTCAATCCCACATATTTCACTTGCTGAAACATGTGCTCACGTTCGTTTGTTAAACGTTGTAGTTGCCGCAAGATTTCATAGAATTCCATCTCGTCACAGATCGTAGCTGGCATTTTTGGAATTTTGCGAGTGCGATTTTTTTTTGATAATTTAAAATAATAATAAATAGTAAATTTTAAAGAAATAAATTGATTTTTAAAACCTTTTTTGCAGATAAACATGTTTTGCACGCAATGTGGTGCGCAACTACAACAATGTGATAATTTTTGTGCAAAATGTGGCAAAGCAAGCAAGACCGAAGTTAAAACAATGAAACCAGAAGTTGACCCACGTATTTGTAATGGTTGTAAAAAGCGAATGCATTCTGATCAGTATTACTGCTGTCAAGATAAACCCAAGAAAGAAACAACAGTGCATCCCGATGATCGTTATTTATAATAAATCATATTAAGAATAAATCCTATGTCGTGGTATCGGGCCGAAGAAGCGTACAGTCACCACATGGTGCTTTGCCACAAACCAATCTATGTTGATTCCAGTGGCGTTTTTGACATTGCCGAGAGCAATAAAAAGCCAATTTACACTTTCCGCATTGGTGACGTGGGGTGACGTTAAGTTCGCATAAAAAACATTGTTTTTGAAATTTTGCACTTTATCAAAACAACATGCGTAAAAGCCTATTAAATTAGGAAAATTGCCAGCCGTAAATAAAATGCATATTAAATTAGGATCTTTTTTGTACTCTTTCAAAAACACCTGGAGAATTAATACGTCCAATTTAAATCCGGCTATAGAGATGATATCTTTCCGTTCTACAAGTTCGCTTTCTTTAGAAATCAATCTTTGGAGACTTTTTAAAGAAGGAAACGAATATACATTTACAGTTTGTAGTGCTGTTTTAAGCTCATAAAGTAATGGTAAATACCAATATGCACATTGTACAAGACGATATCCACTTATTGTTAATCCAAATTTGGCGATTTCAAACAAATTTTCCCTTCTTTTTTTTTAATTTTTATCTACAAACAAATCTTCTTTCTGAACACAAAAATCATCGTATGAATTTCCCAACGAATAAAATGTGATTGTGTTTTATTTTTAGAACCCAAACATATTATATATTTTGCGTTTTACGTTTATTCTTCCTAGGGATTTCGGAGATGCACTCATTCTTCAACAATTACTCTGCAGCAGTAAGTGAAATTGATGAAAAGGCATATGAAAAATCTCTTGTAAATGAATGCAAATCATGCGTATTAAGTTTAGAAGAAAATCCACCGTATGAAGAAATGTCGTGGCAACAAGCCATTATTGTTTACATGGCGCATATGCCATTATTTGTAAAACAGCCCTCAGAAGCAGTGGAAGAAATGCTTGCAAATACGAATAATGCAAAACATATATTCATTCGTGTCGGAAAACGCACATTACTCGAAATACCTGTCTTGTTGCTTTATTTTACTGTTGCGCATGATTCAGAACAAAAACAAGAAACACTACCAACTGTGCGGATTGTGAGTAATCACTTAGAAACAACATGCCGTGGTTGTAATGTAAATCTGGATTATTCAACATTACATGCATGTAGTCTTTGTCAAAACTACTTTTGTCTGCAATGCATGCATCATTTTGAATGCAATCATTGCCATCACTCTAATTCTACCCAATGTGAGAATTGCGATAATGTTTACAACGAAATCTGTCAAGTGTGTTCATGTGCACTATGCGACATGTGTTTTCAAGAGCATTCTTGCTATTGCAATCATTTATTGTGTTATCAATTTGCGTGGGAATGTTATCGTGAACACGCGTACAAATTTGTTCGCTTACTAGCATCGTGATATTAATGTGACAACATCTGTGCTTTTTTGGAGCGTGAAAAAAGCATTTTTGAAGGGATAATTCGTTTTATTGTTTCGGAAACTTCCAACCTTGTTGCATTAACGCAGGTCTTCCCATTTGCACAATTGTATGAGCCATCTTTAAAAAAGCTCTGCGACAGGCTTCATGAATTTCAGGCACTTCAGGAAACAATGCCAGAAGTTTGGTTGCATTCAACGTATTATTAGAACGCTGAGCTTTTAAAATAGCATTGCATTCCGCTTCGGAAAAATTCTCCCATGTAAAACTAGGATCAATGATTTCGCGATACATTTCGAGAATCTCATTGTGTGAAATCGCGCCTGGATTACAGAAATTCAATATACCAGTTAACTTTTGTTTTGACGCTCTCAAGGCGATTGGAAGCATGTCATCCAATGTAGTCATTGAATTAGGAATATTCACAACTTTTGCATAATTCAAGATTTTCGTCACAAAATTGCGATGGTGCAAATCCGCAGAAATTGGCATGCGTATACGTAATGTTAAACAATTATCATAATTTTGAAGCAAGTTTTCCACCATGCCCTTTGTGTGCGAATAAAAAGAACCATTGAAATTGGGTGTATCTTCTTCTTTAAAACCTTGTCCACCCACAATATGGGATTCATCATACTTGAAAATACATCCAGTTGCAAAATTGGTCACGTGAATATTGCGTGTATAACATGCATCCACAACGTTCAACGTACCAATTACATTTGTACGTATTACGTCTTGCTTGTGATCTTCACAAAAATCAACAGTTGGGCGACCCGTGATGCCTGCGGCCATTAAGACACGCGTCGGTTGATAGAGGTCCAGTTCCTTTTCCAACTTATCTCGATTTTCGATTCGCACTGTCGAACACATGAATTCCAAACCTTGTTCTGTGCATAAATCCACCAGCTGGTTTCCAAGCCATCCAGATTTACCACCATAAATCAAATATCGTTCAGTACTATGTTTTTGTTTTTTTTCATGTGGCTCAGCCACCAGTGATGAACATGGAGTTGCATGTGATGTATCTTGTCGTAACTTCTTGAGTTCTTGTTGCACATTTTCAGTATTCCATTGCAATAAATTTTTGGGCAGTTGCTGAGCTTGTGAATCGCATCTCTTGCATAGCATATGACTGATTTCTGGATAGCTAACATCTTCAGCGTATGGAAACTGCATATAAACAGGAGCCAGTTCATTATCAACAGCATTAAATCCAGCGCCGCATGCTTCACAGTGGTCGTGATGTATCACACAGTTCGAGCTGTGTGCTTCAAGTAAGCGTGCGTTTTGTGCAGACATCTCTAAAATTTATTGGATATTTTTTTTTCCATCTTTCCTTTCTTTCTCAGATAAATAAAAAAATATGTTACTTTTGTTTAACATGTTTGAACTTACAGCTTGAAAAACGTGCACATCTCCCATCAAAACGACATATTGGCATTTCAATGGCATGTGTTTGTAATTGATGACGCATATCACATTCTATATCTGTGCATTTTCCGTCGAATTTACACAGTCCCCAAACATCATCTGGATGTGTAAATGAGCATTTTGTGAAACGACATTCATTTTTGAAAGTGCACTGGGGAACAATTACAGGGAGTAGTTTTAACATGTTTTCATCAAGCTCCGGAATACTTTGACCTTGCAATTCGTTGGTAAGACGCACTCCATCAATAATGGATGCAGGTCGTAAATACATATCACCAAATGGATTACCACAGACGTAGTTTGCATCGGCGCACAAACAGGTGCAATACTCATATAAACTAACCAGGTGCACGATGCGAGGCGTAACTGGTGGGCAAACTGATGTTATTGCACCCTCTGCAACACAGATCCCCAAAGGATTTCCTGTTGGAAACAAATGCAGTAACATAGCATACTGCTCATCTTGTGTGAGTATCTCGCATTGCAATACTACATGCAAACAACATATTCTAAATGTTAATGTCGGGCCATATGTATAATATATCGTACTTATGTCAAGCGAACGTTTGCCTATAACCCAGAGGAAACTTTGGAATGGTGTGTTGCTTGTCATTTCTGTGGGTAGTCGTTTTGTGAGATAACATAATTTAATATTGTCTGTTAGATCTGCTGAAATAACTTCTTCCACTGAAACATCTGCTCCTAATGCCAGATCATACAATCGTTGACGTAAACTCGCAAAGCTTACGGCCACACGAAATTGTGGTTCAATAGGTTTTTGATAACACAGAGTTTGCTTTGCAAACCCAAATGGGTAAGATGGAAATGTTGTTTGAAATAAATGCGATTTAAAAAATCGAAATTTTAAACATAGTTCAAATAATGGAATACTACTACTCATTTTTGCTTCTTCCATATTAGAATGGCTATTATATTGCAATAAACCAGCTGTATATTTTTGCCGTAGCACAGGAATTTGGGAAAGCGTTTGTTCAATATGATATACGAAATCATTTGAAAAGCTATTGATAAATTTAACGACTAACTTAATAGTTTCAAACACATTCTTGTTTGCAGATGGGATATGTAGCATATCGTGCAGCATTATCTTATCCGATTGCGTAATATAATCATTCCCGACTAAATTTGCAAAATGGGCCAATTTGGTTGCATCGGAAAATCCCAAAGCACATAATACTGCTGCCGGTGTAAATAAACATGCGGATACAACACCCTGTGCCGAGATTTTCAAGGATGCAAGTGGTATGTAACATGCTTGCATACAGAAAAAATCAGAATCATTTGACAAACACGCAAATAAGTTATCACGAATTGTTTTTTTAGCAATTTCTAAATCGGCTTCGCCCGTGCATTGATAAAAGTGTATGTTTAATTTCTTACAAACATATGCAAGCGTGGCAACGTACAATCCAATATTCACCCGTGCGAGAAAGTCGGTTTGTTGAGGTTGTGTGTTAGCTTCAAGAGCTTGCATAAGGGAACATGCTTTATTTGCACGAGAAGCATTTCTTTCTTGATGTGTTTCGGTTTTCTGAACTTCATTAAGCCCATCCACAAACATGAAAATCTCCATTTTACATCCTATTTGTAATTTCTGAAGCCATTCTTCTGTGCATCGTTCAAATTTGAAATATATTCCACCGTTTTGGAGAATACTGGCAGCAAGTTCATATTTCGCAATTAGATAATAAATCAAAGAATTGCCATCAATTGCTAATCCCGTTCTGGGTGTTGTTTGTGTTGCTAGATTATCAATTTTTTCTGCACAATTTGCCATAGTTTCCAAAAAAATAGTCAATCCACGTACCCCCATTTTCTACACAATTTTTTTTTAGAACAAAAATTGCTAAAGAACTTTTTGTTTTTTGTTGTTTGTAGAATAATAACATTCTACATGACATTCTTGGCAACATTCTGCACAACATTCCATTAAGCATGTTTTGCAAAATTCAGATCCACATCTGCACATAGTTATGATTAAAGAAGGCTCACATGCAATACATGGAATAGTTTCACAGAATCCACATGTTCTTGTATATGTGCATTTTCTACACATAATATTCTCACATTCTGTGCATTCCGTTCCGCAGCCATTAGTGCCAACACATACAAGCTGTTTGCATTCTATGCATGTTTGTAGATGTTTTGGGCATGTTATTGTGTCACATGATGAGCAGTTTGAGCTCGGAATGCAATCCATACATACCATATTTAGTTCATCAGTAGTATCATAACATCGCGTACAAGACGTACCGCAGTCATCACATGTTTTTTGAGTACACTTTTCACACTCTTGTACCACACAACCAACACGTGTACATTTGTTGCACTTATGACTCTTAGTACAAGTTAGACACATAACACATTGTGCCATATCACCACAAAAAACACATTCGGTTCCACATTCGCGGCATATGGGACTTGCACAGATAGTACAAGGTTGCAAACACGGTGTTGTACATACAGATCTTTCACAGTCTCTGCAATCTGCGCGGCATAAAAGACAGGATGATGTACTAGTGCACTCTGATAAACTGCAGAGTGCTGCATCTGTTTCAATGGGACCAGTCTTGATATCTGTTGTGATAAAGGAAACAATTTTGCAACACGTGCACGCGAGATGCTGTCCACATTCAAGTATATCACAACCGACAACGACATCGCCATAATACCCTGTTTTCAAAATATTTGCAAAACGGCATTTGCAGGTGCATACAGGCGCATATTCACTTATTAAAGATACTAGATCAGTAATCAATAGATGTTTCGTAATTTGATTTTTCATCATGGTGATTTCACATTTATATTCCAATTTTGTTCTTCTGGAAAAGTCACACATAAAAGATAATGGTTCTGCAGAACGATCGTCAATGGTCATACCTTTTCTGATTGCTTTTAAACATTTGTCAATCATTCTTGGAACACTAGGATATTGCTTGTTGAGGAGATGACAAACGTGTTTACGTAAAATAGCACCGCCGTTTTGTTCCATAATGCGCGCAATATGTAAACATTCATGCATAATATGATCTTGCACCAAAAATTCATACACACACCAATGCGTGATCAAATAACCCAAACTTTGCACACACCAATTTACTAACCCAATAAAAAACTCATTTAAATTAGTACTGTCTTCCGGGAATACAGGTGTTTTACCAACTGTTTTCTTGAAATGCACATCAAATTGATAAAGCAATTGACCAAGAGATAAATCTGTATCTTTCAAACTGCACACCACACAACTATTCATAACCTAGAATATTTTGCTTTGTGTGTTTTTTTTAAAAAAAAAGAAGAAAATAATTTGTTATTTTTTGAAAATTATTTTGCGTGCTCAATAACTCCGGGAAAATTTACACAATTCAAATTAATAATTGTGCCATTTTCAAGCCATTCATTTAGCAAAAATTTGATAATAGGCAAAGATAAAGTGACAATTCCCGAATGACCAGCTCTTGTTAAAAGAATGTTTTTAACAATTTCTGCACGATCGGTAAGATTAGGAAATGCTAGCGAGCTTTGCAACAAAAGATGATCAAAAGAAGACCCTATAAAAATATAACAGATGTTACCAATACTTGCACGTTGTCTTGCATCACTAATTAGCTTTTGTACGCGGACAGAGTTCACTGTTAACTCCTCATATACTGGTGTTTGAACTAGATATTTTGCCAATCCGAGCTTTTTACCGAAAGAAAGAAGTCCGCTCCCACCAATAGCTCCAGCTAAAGATATAACGAGGATAGGACAATCATTTTTCAGCCTATTGCTAAGTTCAAGAACGATTCTTCCACCATTCGACGTGCCTAGCAACACGATCGGTTTACCGATGTTATTTCTGGTCCACGATTGGATTTGGTTAAGAATTGGTTGGACGGAACTATCAAGATATGTGCTTCCGCGCTCAAGTACTATGGGCGCAAAGATAGACCAATTATTTTCGAATTCGTACATATTATGAAAATTATTTTCAGCTTGTGGTAAATGGCTCATTTTTTTTGCTACAATATTTTTTTTTTGTAAACTTATTTTGTTTTTGTTGTTTTTCACAAGCACACAAAAAAAATATGAATATTATTTTTTTTGTTAGGTGAGAAAAATGGGTGATCATGAAAAATTATCGGAGCTGGAAAGAATGAATGCATATAAGGATATTTGGAAACACGAAAGAATGAATGCATATAAGGATATTTGGAAACACCTTGCAATAACAAACGGGTTAGAAATTGAATGGGTTTCGGACAGCAAAATTGGGAGTGAATGGCATGGTTCTGTAGTATCGTACAACTGTGCTAAGAAAGATCAAGAAATCATCGATGAGATTTTGGCACATCCGAAACGCACTTCAAAAGCAAAAATGTTACTAGACACAGGCTACGAACAATCACCACATATGATTAAGTTACGCATAGCAATATACTTTTGCTTTGTACCCGAACTAAAATCTATTTTGCAAATTAATGCTGATCATTTTGATTTTGCAACGACTCTGGAAAAGGATACAATTGATGGATTATTGGATGGGCAAGGGTCATGTTCCTTACTAGATTTCCACCCACGCATTGTACCTAAAGGTTATACTCCTGAATATTTTGCGGTTCGCAGCGCAAGAATTTCTCTTGGGGCAGGATTGAAAGACGTGAAAGCCGACACTGGATTATTACGGTATTTATTTACAAACAAACACACCTCACCACTTGAAATGTGCGGTGTTACGCTTGCTTTAAAAGTGCCTATTGCTATTGCGGTGCATTTCTTACGCCACCGAACAGGCAAATTCAATCAGTTTTCACAACGTTATGCGGAAGTACCTGCTGATTTCGGAACCTATAACCCGCTTAATTACAAGCATGGCATTCGTGTTCAAGGCGGCTTAAACAAACAAGCTGGACAAGAACCCGATCAAGCAAACTTAGATAAAATTACCGCATTAATGAAAAGTGCAAATGAACACCAGAAAGCAATTGAAGCTCTTTATCATGAAATGGTGCAAGAAACAAAAGTGGCAAGCGAAGTTGCGCGGTTTTGGTTACCGCAAAGTCAGTTTACTATGCTGATTATGCAATTTGATTTAAATAACTTGATCAAATTGATGCGGTTGAGAATTGATGTTGCACACGCGCAACGTGAAACAGCAGATTACACGACAGCTATTTATGAGCTATGCAAACCTCTTTTTCCAACCATTTTTGCGGCCTTTGACGAAGAACGTTTTGGTTTATCTCTGACCAATACCGAAGTACAAGCTTTTTCAAATCAAGCTGCGACGCTGAACTCCAGTTCAAAAACAGAAAAAGAAGCCTTTATGCAAAAAAGCAAACGATTGCGCATAGATTCATAAGTGTTCCTGAACCAATTCCAATAGCATTGTTTGGTTTTCAAATACAATTTTTGTTGCACCGTTCTGAATCGAAACCAAATCTTCAAATCGTCGAATGGCATCCTTAGCTGGATTTTCAAAGCTTGGAAAAAACTTACTAACATCCAACATACCTATGTAGCCACAATAGCACTGGTAACCATTGTCCACATTTTTAGCATCACCATAAAACCAGAGCACAAACACATCCTAAAAAACAAACATTTAAAAAAAAATACATAAAAAAGCGTTTTACCGGTGTCACGTCCGGGACACTGGCTTTCACACGCAACGCCAATGCCCAGTCATATGCAGGAGTACGATCGTAGAGGCGGTCATCGACAAAAAATGTAATAGAATCTTCGAGGTCGTGCAATTGAATACTTTTCGAAGCACACAATTTGTTGTCTTGACTATGAGACCGCATTTGCTTTGTGATGGACCGTTTTGATAAGTTTTGAAAATTTAGAGGAGCTTTTGCAAAGGGTTTTTGAAGTTCAGATGGCAATGTTTTGAAGATTGCTTTGGCTTTGCGAAACAGATCTTTGAACCCAGTTGTTGGTACTTTGAGTTCTATTTGCTTTTCATTTATTTCATTACATTTTTTTGGTTTTGGGGCATGTATCATTTTCTGTTTTGTTGTTTCACGTTCTTGATATTGATACCGAGCGTTCTCGAACTTGTAATCGGGTGGCGGCTGAAGACTTCCATAAAAGTCAATATCCCATGGAAACATTGCTTTTGATAATTCTTGTTCGCGTTTGACTGATTTGCCATACCAAGGCAGAACCTTGGAATATAAATTGCGTTGTAGATCCACTTTCTTATCAGGTTGTTTTCCCCATACATCCCACAGAATAAACTTGATCATTGTCCAGTCGAATAGCATCTGTCGATCAATATTTGCGTCTCGTAAATTAGTCAATGGAACCATGCAGCGTCCTAACAAAAAAAAAAACACATTAACATACACAAACACGGCAAAAAAAAGAGGAACCTATTTTTTGAAGCTTGATACCAACCCATATTTTTTGGAATTCTTGAGTTGTTGCAACTTTGAAATTTGGTTGGGCTCCGCGCGATCCCCTCTCGAAACGAGAAATACGATCTTGGTCAACAATCATGCGAGTAGGAGTTTTTTCAAATTCAGCCAGGCACATTTTTCGATAATAAAAAATCTTGCGAATTTGTGTGTCCTTGTAACGAAACCCTGCATCCGAACAACAAAAATCTAAGTCATACTTATACAAGTCGGCTTTTGTAGTACGACTCTTCTTCGTGATTGGTTCATCCTCATCGTTATTAGGCTCCGTTTTCTCATCATCTTCAACATATTGTTCTGCTGGCCGTTTGTTTCCCGTTGCATATTTTTTTGGTCGTGTTATTTCTTTGGTTTTCTTGATTTCTTCATTTTGTTCTAATGCGTGTTGTCGTTTTTTTGGTTTTTTTGGTCTTTTTAGGCTTTTTATTTGGTATTCGGTTTTTTCAGTGTCTGCGCATGCTTCTAATGCTGTCAGCTCCTTCAGCAATACACGAGCTAACGACGGAGCAATGGGTGGTGGTGGTACTGGCGCTAGTACTGCTACTTTTTTCCGTTTTCGCTGCACAATTCCTTCATCTTCAGATGACGACGTTGTTTCCTCTTCACCACCGTCAGACTCTTCCGTGTCGGACCAATCGTTTCCTGGCTCCGCGGCTGCGGCCACTGGTTCTGTGTTGCTGGAAATAGTCGGAATCGGGATTTGTGTTGTTGTTGCATCTTTGGGTATTACTTCTTCTACTGCAAGATTTACAAGATTGGTCAGACTGACTGGATCCCATTTCATTTTTTGCCATTGCCCAATCACAGGATATCGCTTCCATGTTTCCAGGGTACGAAGAATACTTGGTCCATCTTCACATTGTTCTTGCTTGCGTTCTGGCGATATTTCACGTTTTGCAAATTTACAGAGTATTTTGTTAAGTTTGCTTTCTTGGGATGTTTCACGTTGTGATAAATACTTTGCGAATTCATCAAGTATTTTGGCCATGATCGCATCAAAATCATCATTTTTTGGATATGGTGCAGAAAAAACAATTGGTGAGCCGAGACGCGATTTGTTTGATTCGCGTGTACCCAAGACACCATAGCCACGTACTTCGTTATTTGTACCATCAACGCGACACCATGTACCCACTGGGCACCCAAAACAAAACACTTTCGTAGGGAAGAGTTCAGAGGGTTCAAGTACGATCTCACATCGTTTGGTTTTGGGGTCTTTTATTGCAGCTATCACTCCTGGCCATACTAATTCTACTTCTGCAAGTGTAACCATAGTGAAAAACCTAAAAAAAAAATTGATAAGTTGTCTGCACATTCCAAAAAGCCTACAAGAGAAACAGGACGAAATTTTTATGACTAATAAATTAAATTAAATACACTTAGTATATAATTTATGTTTAATAAAAAATAGCCCTTTTTTAATGTACGAAACAAATTTGGAAACACAGACATCCACATACAAACAATTCATCCCATCATCTGAACTTTGTTTTCAGGAAATTATGGCTACTGGGGAACCTGCGATATTCGCTGAAGTGGACAAACTACTAGCTCAACGATCCGAACTCAAAACCAAAAGAAATAGGGACTCTGCTGCGATCCTTTTTGAAACCGTTTGCCCACCCCCTTTTGACGCAATCTCAGAGTGGCATTCGGCACGTGAACTGTTGGCTGAATCGTTAATGCGTGAAAGAGAACTCGAGAGGAAACAAACAAGCAATGAGGACAATGAGGACGATGACCGAAGCACCGTGTTATTAACTCTGCAGAATAACATATGTGCTGGTGGTTATGGCCCAGGCTTTCGACAAGATATACAATACTGTATGCCGTGGAAACGCGTCAAGGGAACCGCGCTTGGCGAACGGTTTGGCACGAACAAATTTGTTTACGTTGCATATGATATGTCACTTCCTTCAAAGGCCTCTGAAGAAGACAAACAGATAAGCACCTGTATTGATACTTTGACTGGAACTGAAGACAATGAAGCTGGTGAAGGAACTATGGAGCAAGCCGGTGACATTTCTGTGGAGCATGGAATTCAATCTGTGACCGTGACAACTGAATCTCCTAGAGTTAAAAAAGAGACAGTAGAGAGAAAAGAAGTCTTGTGTCTGTATGACGCCGAAATGGATGATGGCGCGGGAGAACTGAATGTTAAAGAGCTTAATTCGATCACGGATTTTGTTCCGCCAACACGTTTTATTACGTGTCGTGCATTTTCGTAGTATCCCTTGTTATCCCCTTGTTACTCGGTTGTTGCTCGGCACGAATAAATTTGATTTTTATTGGATTTAACTTGCCATCAGCTTTTTTTTCCGGCTATGCTTAATAGTGCAAGCCAAAATGGACAAGTTGCCCGCGTGTGCAAAAACCCCATTATACAATATCGCTTCGCGCACTTTATTTGGATTCGCAAACGACTTTTCGCCATTCTTCATAACTAATCGTGGATTTTGCAACATTTTCCTTTTTTTCTTGGCACGTTGAATTTCCACAAATTGTAAAAATGCGTGTCTTACTGCGCGCAGCTTCATCCCGTTCTAATAACGGTGCTGCGTTATAGGGTTGTTGACAGCACCAACATTCAAGGATCTCCTTATCGCCAATGCCATTCCAAAGCGGTTGAATAAAGCCCACGGCAGCAGCATGCGTTATAGGATCATATGTTGGTTGTTCTTGATCGTTGGCCGTTGCTTCAGGAACCCGCGCATCGGCATTAACTTGTACTATCACTCTTTGAGTTGAGATATCTGTTGTTTTTTTGTTATCTTCACTAACAGTTTCGTCAAGGTTGGAAGCTTGCATCGTCAGGGTGAGATCAAGTGGTGGGATGTTCAGCTTGCTCTCATCAGAAACGTTGCCATCCTGTATAGGACTCACATCCAACTTGGGTTTCTTGGTCGCTTGGCTTTCAGTTGTCTCATCCGCAACGCGTTTCACACCCTCGATATCAACAGATTCTGCCATCTAAAAAAGATTGTTTTGTTTCTTTGCATTTCTGAATTATGACTTTTGTTTCTTTGCATTTCTGAATTATGACCTCAGCTATTTTTGTGTCAACTTCCAAAAAGGGCTTTACAATTATTAAAATTTAAAAAAAAAGTTGTGCAAGTGCAGGAATGCTAAAACAGCGTCAGTAAGGAATTGTCATCCTTCTTGCGCATTTCCTCAAACCAAAAATCCGGATTGGGATATAAAAGAAAGATATGTTGTCCTTTCAAAAAGAAAACAAAGAAAAGAAGAAGGAAAAAAAAATGGCCGGCGGAGGATCAGTTGCGTTTATAGTAATCACGATCATTTTATTGGTTGCATTAATTGCTGCCGTGATCGTTTTGTTTATAACAAAGGGGTCCAAAAACACAACAAGTGGTCCACGAGGTTTCCAAGGATTTACAGGGTCATCTGGTGGTGCAGGAGGTCCACAGGGCCGTGTTGGTTCACAAGGCCCACAGGCAAGAGATGGCACCAACGGAACGAATGGTCCACAAGGCTTGTCAGGTACAGGAGGATTAGGACCACGTGGCCCGCAAGGATTAACAGGCGCCCTTCCAGGAGGAACTGTGAGCGGACAGGTGCTAATCACAGCAGCAGATGTGGCACATGATGCACCCCCAGATGATCAGGTGAATTTTTTAGCTCCCAATACTATTCAACAGGCAATTGCAAACTTTACAACAGTCGGAAAGGTTACAACATTAACTTGTCATGGGTTACAATTTCGTCCAAATGCCCCGGCAAAATCATGTAAATTCACCATTACAGGAGGCCCAGGTTTTCCACTTATTCAATCACCAAGTACAAATGCAATCATTGGATGGGTAGGAACATTGGACGCACATCAAAATGTGCGAACAAGTCAGACTGGCACTGGTGGAGCAAGTGCTCTATTGGTTGGATGCAGAGCAATCACCATTAACGGAACTCCAAGTACGAATCAGTTTCAGTTATTTTTTAGCACTGATGGAGCGTCGTTTTTTACACCAACACCTCCTGATTTTTTTGGAGCGATTATGTTTCCATCTTTTGCAATCCAATATCAAAATGCATAGAAATAATAAATAAAAATAAATTCTGTTCTTAGGGGGGAAAAAATGAGTATAATAGAGCTACCATATATAAGAACATTTATAACATTGGACGAATTGAAAGAAGCATGGGAAACATTATGCAAGTCAAAGGGATGTGCACATCGAAAAGTTAAGCCATACAAACTACGACATGTGCATATTGATCCCAAATACATAAATAATGAATACCATATTTTGGAATGCGGTGCAGAGGATTATTATCGTATAAATTTTATTACAGATTTTTTCACAGAACCAGCACGGTTAAAAGCACGACGATTTGACCAGAAACTATCACCCGCCGAATATTGGAAACAAGACAGTCAAGATATTGTTGCCAAGAATCCTGATGCAACACCAAAAGCCCTGCGTTCCATCCTATATAACGTTTCCGTGGAAGTCATGAATTTTCGATTGACTGTTGCCATTGCATTGTACGATATGTTCCAGCCAAAGAGTATTTTTGATCCGTGTGCAGGACATGGTGATCGAGTCATTGCTGCCATGTCACGCAACTATGTTACAAGTTATGAAGGATGTGAACCAAATACTGGTTCGCATCATGGAATCTTAGCGGCAATGGAAGTTCTGGGCAAGGAACAAGATCTGCAAGTTCATTGTATCGGTTTTGAGGATTTTAAATTTGAAGAGCATAAATATTATGATCTTGTGTTTACTTCACCACCTTATTTTGATACCGAGATCTATTGCAGCGAAAACACACAATCTATTGCTCGGCACACGACACAAGATGTCTGGTACAAAGAGTTTCTCTTGGTTATGTTTTTGCGCTGTTGGGATCATGTAGAGGTGAATGGGCACATGGTTATTTCGATCAACAATGTCTGGGATCGGCAAACAAACAAAATGCGATTTTATTGCACGGAAAAGCTTGTTCAAGATCTAACAAGTATGTGTGAAAATGCAGAATTTTTAGGTGTGATTTCATTTGGAGATCTTGGTAAGCGTATGGAACCAATGTTTGTCTGGAAGAAGAAAGTTACAAATTAATTAAAAAATTATGTCTTTTTTTTAAATTTACAAATAAATTTTTTCTTCCAGGTTTTAAATGGATGAAACGGTGTTGATCCGTCGTGGTTTGCTTGGATATATGCAAGACAAAAATCAACTGGCTATTGAAGCATGCTCTGAGCTGGCGTATAAACATCGTTTTCCAAAAACCATGGTTGGTCTTGTTATGGAATATTCTACCATGACCGAAACCACGATGCACAATTTAGTGAGTGCAATCATGAATGCACAAAGCACGTGCAACGATACGCACAAATTAAGTTTCTCACGAACATGCCTTACAATTCGTATAACATTCACGCAGTTTATGAGGAACTGGATTGGTAACATAGTAGATGAGATGAGTTTTGCCAATACGACAAACGTATCAGACATTTACAACTGGTTAGTTGATAATGCAGAACTCTTTCCTCCACATGGACTCTTTGGTGGTATCTATACTAACTACAACTACATAGGATTGCATTTTGAAGCCATGAAAAACAAACTCCGGCAAGAAATTTTAGATAATTTATGAAAAATGTTGTCTTTTGTGATGCGAAGTGTTAGCATAAATAAAAACA
>Ga0207658_10000939_pt1 | contig 24034 bp, 19 predicted proteins | sample KBSS33metaG_FD_184322 | JGI IMG/M metagenome (GOLD analysis project Ga0207658, IMG submission 184322) | Switchgrass rhizosphere microbial communities from Kellogg Biological Station, Michigan, USA - KBS S3-3 metaG (SPAdes) (version 2) | ecosystem: Host-associated > Plants > Roots > Rhizosphere...
TCGGTGGATCTTGCCCGATATACGCAAGGTAACGCCGGGCGTGACAAGTCCATACTGATGATCACGCAACTCAATAAGGAAAATGTCGAGAGAAAAATGGTGATACAGGCGATTGAGGCATTTGCGAATTTTCGCTCTGCTCATCCCGAGTTCAAGCTGGTTATATGTGGATCACCCGGTGACGGCGTGCCGGCGATAATGCAAGCAATTGAACGCCATGGAGTGCAGGACTGCGTCGTGTTAAAAGGACGGGTATCGATGGAGGAAAAGATACTGTTCCTGCAGACTGCTTGGGCCTATTTTCAGCCTACTTCTTGTGAGGGGTTCGGTCTGGCGATTGCCGAGGCGTTGGCTTGCGGAACCCCAGTGGTCACTTCGCCCGAAATGTGCGTAGTGGGCACTTACCAGGATGCCGTGCTATACGGCGATTCGCCAGCTGCGCTGGCGGGCATGTTGCGCAGACTGGCGGAGGAATTTGGTCTGTATCAAGAAATGCAAGAGCGAGGTTTGAATCGTGTAAAGCAGTATTCGTGGGACAGTAGGTTACACCGCTATCGGAGTATTCTTGCGGATTTCAGGAGCAAGCACTGATTTACAGGGTCATAGAGTGCTCGAGCATATCGTGCTCATGAACATGCGCTTCATAACAGCTTTCGGCACGCAAGTTCGCCACATGGTCCGCTGGGATGCCGGAGCAATGCTTGTCGTAACTCTTAGTGTGCAGGGGATTGTAATCGGCAGCCAGCTATTGGCGGCATTTCTGGTTAGCCCGGAGGTGCTGGGTGCGATCCGGTGGCTCGAGTCCGCGTTTGCAATCCTGTTGCTGGTGGCATCCTGTGGCATGCCCGCTGTTGCATTTCGTGAAACCGCTCTGTGCGAGGGCTCATTCGCACGGCGTCGCCTGTTCGTGAGAGCTATTTCGCCGACGTTGGCAGTTGCGTTTTTGATATTTTTTGCCGGCTGCTGGACATATTTGGTCGACCGTTCCCTGTTACAGAACGGCCTTTGGGTATGGCTGATTGCGGCCACCGGCGTGCTTTTCCCAGCCAATGTCGCGCGGGTCGGAATTGCCATGATTCAGGGAGCCCAGCTTGCCAGATCCTATTGGCTCTCGCTGATGATTATTGCGCTCGCGGGTACGACGGTGCTCGTGTGGGCGGCGTTTGCTTACGGCATAAAGGGCTGGGTTGCAGGCAGGTATGCGGTGGAGTGTGCGCTTGCCATATTCGTGATCATCATATTTTTCCGACAGATATCCGGATCCAATCGCGATTCGCAACGGAATCTTGGCCTGCGGTCCTTGCTGGGGTTCGGTGTCGCGGCAAATTTTGCCCTCACAATTCGCGCTTTTTGCGATAATCTTCCGATTCTCCTGCTGAAATCGGGTGCGACAACCCCGATGGACCTCGGTTTTTTCGGCTTTGCGAGCTTACTGTTATTTGCGCCACTGTTATTGATGTCCGTCTTCATGCAACTTCATACTCCGAAATTGGTGGCTTTGCATCGGCAACCGAAGGAGTTCAGGGGAGAGCTTTCTCATCTGAGAAACATGCTGCTGACTTGCGGAGGTTTGGGGTTGCTCTCGATGGCGCTGTTTGCAATGGTGCTTCGCTTTGTCGTTGAATCTGCCTATGAGGGGGCGGCGTTGGCGATGTTCATATTGGCAGGCACCTTGCCATTTCGAGCTATTATAATGACCAGTGGCGCCGCTCTGGTCGCATGCGGCCGTTACGGTACTTCATCCATCATTACTTTTTTAGAGGTCATGTTTATCGTCGTGATAGCCGTTCTCGCCGAGGTTACAACAGCAAATGCAATGGCCACCACAGTCCTGTCAGCATCCGTGGCGTCCGCATTGCTGGCGGTCCTGTTCATCCAATGGAATGACAGATTCCTGGTCTCCTCTCTTGTGGAAATTTCCTGAGCGAGATTTGAAATGTGCGGCATAGTCGGTTTTCAAGGAGCCTTCTCTGATCGACTGCTACGCTCGATGGTCGATGCGGTAGCTCATCGTGGTCCCGACGGTGAAGGGATTGCTTTGTTTAGATCGGGTTCGGGGCAGCTGACGGGATTGGGGCATCGGCGACTGGCCATTATCGATCTTTCGCAGGCCGGTCGGCAGCCGATGAGCTACCCGGCGGGCACCGACGCCGCTCACGGTTTGACATTGATCTTCAATGGCGAAATCTATAATTATCGTGAATTACGCGCCGAGCTCGCGGCTCAAGGACATATTTTCCGGACTGCAACGGATTCCGAGGTTCTGTTGCATCTTTACGAGCGTGACGGGTTCGCAATGCTCGACCGGATCAACGGTATTTTTGCTTTCGCGATTCACGACGACCGGGTCACGGGGCGCCCCGAAGGTGTGGAGCAGGGGGCTCTGTTTCTCGCTCGTGATCCTATCGGAGTGAAGCCGTTCTACTACGCGCAGACGAGCGCCGGATTTCTGTTTGGTTCTGAGCTCAAGGCGCTGCTGCGCTATCGCGAACTGCCTCGCACGATCGATCCTATCGCCCTGCATCAAATGCTCACCTATCTGTGGACGCCGGCGCCTCGTACGATGCTTGCAGGGGTTCAAAAGCTCGAACCGGGTTCGGCACTTATCGTGCATGGTGGCAAAATCCGCAAGCACTGGTTTTATTACGAAATTCCGTATAATGGTTCGGTAAGCACGGCGCCGGCTGGGCAAATTGCACAAGAGCTTGCGGATCGGCTTGCTACAGCCGTGGGCCGACAGCTTGTCGCCGATGTGCCGGTAGGAGCCTTCCTCTCCGGAGGGCTCGACTCAAGTGCTATCGTTGCAATGATGCGCCGCGCCATGCCCGAGCAACGTATCACATGCTTCACGATTGGATTTGGTGATGAGAAGGATACCGAGGGTAACCCGGCCGATTTGCCGTATGCGCGACGCGTGGCGCGTCACCTGAATGTAGATCTCGAAGAGATTGTGATGTCTCCGCAGGCTATTCTGCGCCTTCCTGAGATGGTTCGCATGCTCGATGAGCCGCAGGCCGATCCAGCCCCGATAAATGCCTTGATCATCGCGGAGCGCGCTCGTGCAATGGGCTTCCCTGTCCTCTTGTCGGGCGCCGGCGGCGACGATCTTTTCGGAGGCTATAGGCGTCATTGGGCATTGCAATTTGAGCGGAACTGGTCTTGGTTACCGCAGGGATTGCGAGCGGGCATTCAGTCGTTGGCCGCAGGCGGCGCGAGCGGGCGTGGACGGGGACAAAATCGCCACGCGCTACGCCGATTATCCAAGATGTTCGCTTACGCAGGAGAGACGCCCGAACGCCGACTCATATCCTATTTTTGGTGGAGCACTGAAGCCGTGCGCCGAGCGCTCTACACCCCCGCATTTTCCGCGGCAGTCGGCAATGCGGACGTAGCGGAGCCTTTATTCGCAAGTTTGGCGCATATCCCCCTGGAACGGGATCCACTTCAGCGTATGTTGTATTTGGAGGCCAAGCATTTCCTGGCCGACCACAACCTGAACTATACCGATCGTGCTGGCATGGCGGTCGGCGTAGAAGTGCGCGTGCCGCTTCTCGATCTGGACCTGGTTCGGTTTGCGACGCAGGTACCCTCCGCACTCAAACAAAAAGGCCGTGTCGGCAAGGCGATTTTCAAGCAGGCTATGGAACCTTTTTTACCTCGCGAGGTCATCTATCGGGCAAAGTGCGGCTTTGGCGCCTCCATGCGTCGCTGGTTGAAGAACGAGCTTCGTGCGATGATGGAGGACACGCTTTCTGCTGATTCGTTGAGGCGCCGGGGATTTTTTGATCCCACGGCGGTAAGGCGCTTGGTTGATATGGACCGTACTGGGGCGCTGGACGGCTCTTATACGATTTTTGCACTGATGTGCTTCGAATTCTGGTGTCGCGAATTCGTGGATCAACGATCATGATTGAGGCAGTTGACCCAATGCGGCGACGACGTCCTCATGTCTTATGGGTAAATCAATTTGCCTCGCTGCCAAAGGATGGTGGCGGCACCCGCCACTTCGAGCTGGGTCGTGAGCTGGTGCGGCGGGGATGGCGGGTTACCATAATCGCGTCCGATTTGCATTTGCATCGCCGCACCTACACACGCCGGGCTGGTGAAAATGTCCGTGCGGCAATCGCCGAGTCCGTCGACGGCGTTGATATACAGTGGGTTTGGGCTGCTTCCTATCGTGTCAATAATTGGCGCAGAGCCTGGAACTGGCTGAGTTTCAGCGGCTCGGTGGGCAGGATCTGTCAATCGATCAGCCGTCCCGACGTGGTTATCGGATCTTCGCCTCAATTATTTTCAGCCTCATCCGCGCGGCGCGTGGCACGCAGGTTCAGCGTGCCTTTTGTATTCGAGGTGCGCGACCTTTGGCCTGAGAGTTTGGTGGCGGCTGGCGGCCGACGCGGGCCGGCTTATAAGGTGCTGGATCATTTGGCAAGGAACCTCTATCGGGATGCAGACAGAATTCTTGTTCTCGCAAGAGGTACGCAGGACTATCTTATCGAGCGTGGAATAGCGAAAGATAAATTTCTGCATATCCCAAATGGCGTGGATATTCATCTGGTCAAGCCCGGGATAAACAACCAATATACCGACGATAAATTCAAGCTCGTTTATGCCGGGGCGCATGGTCCGGCGAATGGTCTCGAGCAGATCTTAGATGCCGCGGAGCGTTTGCGCTCCTTTTCCAACGTGCGATTTCTTCTGGTGGGCGATGGACCTATCAAGGCCGACCTGATGGCGGAAGCTGACCGCCGGGGCTTGGGCAACGTAGAGTTTCAAGGTGCTGTTTCAAAGGAGAGATTGGTCGAGATTTTCTTGACCGCCGAGGCCGGTTTGATGACACTGCGCGATACCCCGCTGTTTTCCTTCGGTGTCAGTCCCAACAAGCTGTTCGATTATTTGAGCGCCGCGCTTCCTGTAATCTGCAACGTTCCAGGGGAAGTGGCGCAAATGCTTGCGGAATCCGGGGGTGGTCTGCAGGTGACGGACGGTAGTGGTGCGGCTTTGGCAGCGGGAATCCGCAAATTCATGAGCCTGTCCTGCGACGAGCGACGGCGCATGGGCGCGGCCGGCCGGGATTGGGTACGGCGCGATCACAGCCGCGAGGTGTTGGGAGAGAGGCTCGATTTTGCGATGCGCGAGCTGATCAAAGATCGTATCTCGCCGTGAGCCGAAAGCTTAAACTACTTCGGGTTCTATTGCACACTTTTGGCTGGCGAGGACTGGTCCGGCGCGGTATTCATGAAACTCGTTGCCGCCTGGATTTATTTCGCGCGCGACCGAAATATACAATCGCAGGCCGCAGCTATACCGGGAACTTGCGATACCGGCCAAAAGCCGATCTTTCCAAGTTGCCTGAAGAATATGGGGTGAAAGCTTTGGCGCGCGGTGGCCGTGTCGTCGCTGGAGCGTACGAGGCTTATGGGCACGAGTGGCGCGCATTTCCGCAAACTGATGCTGAGTGGCGCAGGCACCCGCAAATCGGCTACGAATTTTCGTCGCGGCCATGGTGGTGTCTGCCGCACCTGTCCGCCGTCGCCGATATCAAGGACGTTTGGGAGCCCGGCCGCTTTTCCTGGGTCTATGATTTGATACGTGCATACTCGGTAAGTGGCGAGGCTGCGTATGCCGAGACGTTCTATCGATATTTTGAATCGTGGGAAAAGGCGACGCCGCCCTTTCGCGGCGTACACTGGGTGTGTGGCCAGGAAGTTGCAATTCGCAGTCTCGCTTTGCTGCATGCGATGGATTGCCTGCCACCGCCGCCCGGGGAAGGCGCCGCTGCCTGGCCCGCACGGCTGCTGACGGCGCTCGCTTGGTCGGGCGAGCGCATTGCCGACGCCATTGGTTATGGATTATCCCAGCGGAACAATCACGGAATTTCAGAAGCCTGCGGCCTCGTGCATATTGGTTTGCGACTGCGGGGCATTCACCCTGACGCAGATGATTGGCTGAAGAGGGGAAAACGGTTGCTTGAAGAGCAGATTCATGACCAGTTTTCCGAGGATGGCTGGTATGCGCAGCATTCGTTCACTTATATGAGAGTGGCATTAGAGCAGGCATTGATCGCGCAAATTTCATTGATTGCCTCAGGTCTGTCTCTGCCCGAGGGCTCTTTGAAATTGTTGGCAGCAAGCTTTCAGCTGCTCAGCTCGCTGGTGGATTCGAAGACGGGACATGTGCCGAACCATGGCGCCAACGACGGAGGCCGCACCGCACTGTTCACCACCGCAAATTATCGGGATTTCAGGCCGATCCTGACGCTCAGCGCATTGGTGCTGGATCTGCCATTGGCGGCAGATATTACCCCCGATGCCGAAGTTGTTACATGGCTTGGCGGCTCTGCGCCGCGCAAAGGTCCGCCGCGTCATGACGGAGTCTGGGTTGGATCATCCGGTTGGGTGGTGGCGCGAGTAGGCAGCGCCGCGCTCTTCCTTCGAGCCGGCTGCTATCGGCATCGGCCGTCGCATCTCGACACTTTGCATATGAGCGTCAGCTTCGATCATATCGAGACGATTGTCGATGCCGGTACATTTGCCTATAACGCTCCAGAGCCCTGGAACAACCCTTTTGTTGGCGCGGCTTTTCACAATGGTCCGATAGTGGATGGTAGCGAGCCGGCGGAGCGCGGCCCACGCTTTCTGTGGTACTCGTGGCCGAAAGGGCGGATAGTACGGGCTGACTATCAGGATGACTCGGTATCTGTGCTTGCTGAAATTCCCGGCCGTGCGCGACGGGAAGTCCAACTGACCGCGGATGAGGTGCGAGTCACGGATTCGGCTATGGATCCTGGCGTTGCGACTTTGGAAGTATCTTGGTTACTGAATCCGAATTGCCGAACTGTACAATGTGTGCATATGCCTGGGGCCGAGCGCCTCGAGGCAGTGGAGGAACAGGCTTTGGGCTGGTTTTCGCCGTCTTATGGGTTGCGTTTACCGTCCACGATCGTCAGAGCCCGTCGCGAAAGATCCGCGGGACGGCTGGAGTTGCAAACTACTATCCGCTCGCCTCTCAAATCGGGCGACGTGAATCAATCCTATGAAGCGTATCATTGATACCGTCTGCGCGATTTGCGGGCTGGTGCTCCTGTCGCCGATTCTGCTCCTGATCTCACTGACGATACGATTGAGTATGGGGTCTCCGGTGCTGTTCAGGCAAATGCGTCCTGGGCTTCGTGGCAAACCATTCGTCATGTTTAAATTCAGGACCATGCGCGGCGATGTCGATGCGCAAGGTAGCCCATTACCGGATTGCAAGCGCCTCACTTCAATAGGTCGTTTTTTGAGAAGTACCAGCCTCGATGAGCTGCCGGAGCTTTGGAACGTATTGATTGGAGATATGAGCCTTGTTGGTCCTCGCCCGCTGTTGATGGAATACCTGGCGCTGTATTCTCCCAATCAGCGGCGACGGCATGAAGTGCGGCCGGGAATCACCGGCTGGGCTCAGGTGAACGGACGTAATGCCATCTCCTGGGACCAGAAGTTTGCTTATGACGTCTGGTATGTGGATCATTATTCGCTGTTACTGGATCTACGGATCATATGGTTGACGATTATCAAGGTTTTTCGCGCTGATGATATTTCGCAACACGGGCATGTGACGATTGAGAAATTTCGGGGGAATAGGCTATGAAGCTGTTGATCGCCGGAGCCGGAGGGCATGGCCGGGTCGTAGCAGATGCCGCGGTGGCGGCAGGCTTTTGGTCGGAGATCGCTTTTCTCGACGACCGTCATGCAACTATGCGAACATCAAGCATATGGGAAGTCGTGGGCCGACTTGATAACCTGGCTCAACTGGCGCGACCTGATACCGCGTTTCTTGCGGCGTTTGCGGACGCCCGATTGAGGCTTGATATTCTCGATCGGGCACATGGGATGGGATGTCAACTCCCCGTATTGGTGCACCCGCGCGCGACGGTAAGCGAACGGGCTGAGTTGGCTGCGGGAACGGTTGTGCTTGCTGGAGCAACGGTCAATATCGGTGCCACGCTGGGTGTGGGTTGTATAGTCAATACCGGCGCCACCGTGGATCATGATTGTCGACTGGCTGAGGGTGTGCATATCTGTCCTGGTGCGCATTTAGCTGGCGAGGTATCAGTGGCTGCGCGTACTTGGTTTGGAATAGGAGCGATTGCCAGGCAAGGTATCTCCATCGGTTCGGATGTCACGGTGGGGGCTGGCGCCGTGTGTGTATGTGATATTCGTGATGGGGTGACGGTTGTCGGTGTGCCCGCACGGGAACGTGCTCTGTGAGCGATAAGTTGTCCGACACTTTTCAAGGCGGATCGGAACAGGTTTCAACACCTCGGCAGTCTATGTCACCGTGGCCGTGGTATGCACCTGACGAGCGAGCCGCCGCCGATGCCGTGCTGGCCAGTGGCCACGTAAATTACTGGACAGGACAGGAAACCCGTCTTTTTGAGAAAGAGTACGCAAACTATCTGAATGTTCGGCATGCCGTTGCTCTTGCGAATGGCTCTGTTGCATTGGAATTGCCCCTGCGCATGTGGGGAATAGGCCGGGGTGACGATGTGATCGTAACACCGCGCTCGTTTATGGCTTCCGTCAGCTGCGCCGTGTTGCAGGGTGCGCGACCGGTATTTGCGGATGTCGATCGTGACAGCGGCAACATTACCGCCGAAACGATTTCGCGCGTACTTACTCCGCAAACCCGCGCGATTATTCCCGTTCATCTGGCGGGTTGGCCCTGCGATCTCGATCCCATTATGGCGCTCGCCGAGCAGCATGGTATCCAGGTATTGGAGGATTGCGCTCAGGCGCATGGCGCGCGCTACAAAGATCGCCCGGTGGGCTCTATAGGGCATGCCGCCGCGTTTTCTTTTTGTCAAGACAAAATAATCACCACGGCGGGAGAGGGCGGACTGCTGGCGACGAACGATGAGGGATTGTGGGGGCGCTCATGGTCTTTCAAGGATCACGGCAAAACATGGGATGCCGTCTATACTCGCAAGCATGGGCCGGGTTTTCGCTGGGTGCATGACCGTTTCGGGACGAACTGGCGGCTTACGGAGCCGCAGTCGGCGATCGGGCGGCGCCAGCTGCTCAAGCTGGATGGTTGGGTCCAAACGCGCCGGCAGCATGCCGCCATTCTTACGGACCGTCTGTCGGTTTTGGGCGCGTTGCGTATCCCGGAGATTCCAGCTAACGTATATCATGCCCAGTACAAGTTCTATACCTACGTGCGCCCCGAAGCCCTGAAGGCGAATTGGTCAAGGGATCGGTTGATCGAGGCGATCGGCGCGAGGGGCGTTCCGTGTTTTTCTGGGTCCTGTTCGGAAATTTACCGGGAGCGGGCCTTCGATGCCACGGGGTGGGCTCCCGCCGAGCGGCTGCCGGTTGCGAGAGAGCTCGGAGAGACTAGTCTTATGTTTCTCGTGCATCCGACGCTGTCGCAGGATTATGTTCACTGGGTCTGTGACGTCGTTCAGGAGATCGTTTCGGCTGCGACCTCTTGAAACTACGTTGTGCAATACCGCCATAAGCGGAATTTTGGACTATAAAGATAAGCAGAGATCGAGAATCATGAATCGCCGTTCAGTGCTGAAATCCGTGGCTTCGGCCGCCTTATACCCATTGCTCACCAAGAATACATTCGGCAGGAGCATTTATCCGCTTACCCCTTACCTTTATACCCCAAGCCCATATGCCGACAACGGACCGCAGATAAAAGCGTTGCTGGAGAGTGGTTATCGATGGATAAAGATAGACGGGACGTCTTGTCCAATATGGAGCCGCCTGGATCTTGGCGACTCATCGACGGGAGACCCCTATGACGGATTGATTATCGAGCCTGCGGATGGGATCGATTCGGTCAACGTGCACGTTGGAAGCTCCTCGTGCCTTCCTCAGGCCCCGCCAACCATTGTCTCTGCGGGTGCCTGGGCCCAGGTCCGTAGTTTGAAAGATTGTCTCGCGAGCAATGCCACTCAGTCCGGGGGTACGACGAGGCCGGCAATCGCCAGGGATCGGGCCGCGCTGAGCAGTCCGGACAACATCGCGTTTGGCTACGAATTAAATGAGCGTCGTGCGAGCTATTTGACTCAACCCTCGGGGGTAAACAGTCTGGAGATATTTGTAGCGGATGTTTCGCAGTATAGTCCCGGAGATTGGGTATTCATCTCGGATCTTTCCATCAATCCGAGCTCGAACCTCTCGGCATCGGACGGGCCCATGGAGGCCAGGCAGGTGATCGGCAGGAGAGCCGGCTCGCTTGTTCTCGATAGGGTGCTGAAGACCGCGCATCCGCAGAGCGCGACGGTGTCTATTTTCAAACCGATAAGAAACCTGATCATCAGGGGATTGGAGTTCTCGGGTAACTGCACGGCGGCCATCCATCTGCACGGCGCTCAGCATTGCATCATCGAAAACATATCCTCATCGCAATGGACCGGCTTTGCATTGGTGGTGCTGGACAACGCCGGCTCTTGCAACTTGTTGAAGGATGTCTACTGCACCGGGACGGCTCCCATCAGGATATCCGATAGCCCGGAGGCCGCAAACCAGAACGGCTGGGGTGTTGCCATGGAGGGCCAGGATTCCACCGTGGCTGTCAATTGCGGCGGTGAGCATTGCTCCAACGGCATCCTAATGAATTACTGTATAGATACGATCGCAACGGATGCCCGGGCGCATTTGTGCAATGTTAACGTGAACGTCAATTTCCGGTCGCTACGCAGCGGATTTATCCGACCGCACTGCAGCTCATCCATCAGCATCAACACATTGATCTCAGACGACTGCGTGGATTGTTTTATCCTGAATCCCGGCCCTTATATCTGACAGGGCATCGCCAGTATAGCTGCGTGGCGTCGCGCTGATCACTGTCGGCGCAGGTGATCCGGCCGATCGCCGGATGGAAGACCGTGCCATGTACCAACTAGCGCACAGGTCTGCTACTCATTGACTACTGTAGGAATCGTGCCGGTATCGCTGCTCACCGGTGTGGCGAGAATATTTTTCGCCGAAACTTTGCGCACCCTGATGTTTTTTGCTCTTCCAAAAAAATAAACCGCGTGTCTTGCGGCCCCGTTCCCGTCATACGAAAGATCCTCGATCTCGATTGAGGAGACCGACGTTGCGACAATGCCGAACGAGCCTCCGTTTAATTTCGCACCGATTACGCGGCAGTTCGACGAGCCGGACTGGAATTGAATACAAGCATCCTTTGTGTTCCTGACTTGCGGATTCGTGAGGGTCACATCGGTCGCATTGATCAATATTCCCTGCCTGGCAGCGCCATCCACGACAACATCGTTCATTTCCAGTCCTCTGGTGACGGCACGCCCGGTGCGCCGCACGTTGATCGCGGGACCGTTACCGGCGACCCGCGTCAACGTAAGCCCGGCGATTTTCGTGGACACCAGATCACCGGTTGTGGTCGACAAAGGATTGCCGATCTGCACTCCCCCCGTGACACCCGCATTCCAGTCGTTTCCTACAAGTCCGTCGATATAATTTTCGGAGGCTGTCGCATTGGTCGCGTTGGTGATGGCTCCTGCGCATGAGCAGCTTTGTGCGAAGCAGTCGACGATTCCGGAATGATTCGAGGACGCCACAACAAAAGCGGTGTCCGTGCAACGGGTTGCCCGGCAAGAGAGGATCACATTGTTGTCTCCTGAGGTATATATGCCGTCAGAGGGCTGCGCGCCCGCGCCGCAGTCGACAACTTCGCAGTGCTCGACGCGGCCATCGAGGGTTTTTCCGCCCAGGGACAGGCCGACTCCGCTGATGTGGTTAAAACCCAAGGTATTCATGGCAACGACCTTGATCAACCTGGGTGACTTGCAGCTATGAAAATTCAACCCCATAAAACGTGTCGTCTGGCCCGCCGCGCGCTGTCTCTGGTTCGCGTCGATGACGATATTTCTGAGCACGATGTTTGATCGCCCGGTGGCGGTCAGCAGGGCCTCATACTGACTGCCGGGAGTCGCACGTAACGTGGCCTGCCCGTCGGGGCATTCCAGTTGGAAATCGTCGAACTGGAACGTCTGCGATTCGGACAGGAAGTAAATCGCCCCCGGCGGTAATGTCAATCGTCCCCCCGGGCCCATTTCGTGCAAGGCTTTAGTCATCGCTTTTGTGGCATCGCCGCGGTCGTTCAGGGAACTATCGAAGTCACGCAACGAAAAACTCTTCTTTGATGCTTTGGAAGCAGCTCCGGTATCCGATTGGGCGAAGGCGTTTGGCGCGGAGAATGGCGTCAAAGCACCGCCTGTCATCGCCCAGGCCGCTGCCTTCAGGAAAGTTCTGCGTTTCAGGGTCTCTGCGCCTGATTCGGACAAAGGCTCATGGTTAAAAAGATTCGGATCGATTAACGGCGACATGTTATCACCCGGCTTGAAATGGGGGCCACGATAGGAGGAACGCAGAGTATGCCCAATTTACCCGCCAAGAGCATGCTTTGAATTGGCGCGATTTTCTTCCGGGCGCGATTGCGTCGCGCAAAACGGAAATCGCGTTGCACGAATACATTGGACTGCTGGCGATCAAGCTGGGTGGGACTGAGCCACAGGATCGCGTAGGCGCAGGATTAGCCATGGCTGTTATGGTTCCTGCACACGTCCGCATCAATTGCACGAAGCCGGTTGCCGTCTTCGTGAGCAGGCTTACGCCCGTCGGTGACTGGGGTAGGGCCCTATCCGGGGGATGCTGCGCGTACGCGCGGAAGTCTGCGAAGCCGCTCCGGCGACGCCGGATTGGGACACACTTCACCATAATCTCTCGCCTACCCCTCGGTTTTCCCCTAGAATCCGTCGGCGCTCGGAACGGGAGCGGTTTTTGCGACGCTTGCGTGAACCCGGCTTCCCCGTTCCGGCACCCAGTGAAGGGTAGTCATGGAGTCAGTGATGCAGAATTCGCGGTCTGTTTCCGGCAAGACCTCGCCGATCCTGGCGATCAGCGCGTATCTTCTGGCCCTGCCGCGTCCTGCCAAGCGCTTCCTGATGATCTGCGCCGACGCGCTGATGATCCCCCTCGCCCTGTGGTCGGCGTTGGTACTGAAGTACGACCGGCTGTTCGCCATCGAGCGCTACGGCCACCTCCTGGCGGCCACGGTCGTCATCGGGTTGACCGTTTTCTCCCTGTTCGGCCTCTATCGCGCCGTCATTCGCTTCATGGGCCAGAAGGCCATGGGCGCCCTGGTGATGGCGGTCACCCTGACGGTGGTGATGCTGGGGGTCTATGACCGTGCCTTCGGCGTCTGGCAATTGCCCTATTCGGCATTGGCGATGTTCTGGGCTACCGCCCTGCTGTATGTGGCGAGCAGCCGCCTTGTCGTGCGATATCTCTTCTCCTACGGGATTAACGGTCCCTCAGCCAAGCGAGTCGCCATTTATGGCGCGGGCGAGGCGGGGGCAAAGCTGTCTTCGGTGCTTTTAGGCGGTCCGGACTTCGAGCCGGTGGCCTTCATCGACGATAAGCGGTCGTTGCACGGCAACCACATCAATGGCATCAAGGTCTTTAGCCCCAAGGCGCTGCCCGAGCTGGTCCAGCGCTACGGTATCGAACGTGTGCTGCTGGCCATGCCGTCCGCCCCGCGCCGCCGTAAGAACGAGATTCTGACCGCGCTCGAGCCGTTTGGCGTACATGTGCAGTCTCTGCCCGATCTGTCGGACATTATCTGCGGGACCGCGCGTATCGACGAGCTGCAGGAAGTCGATGTCGACGACCTGCTGGGCCGCGATCCTGTGCCGCCGAATGCCCGCCTGTTCGAGTCCTGCATCCGCAACAAGGTCGTCATGGTGACGGGCGCCGGCGGGTCCATCGGCTCGGAGCTGTGCCGGCAGATCATGAAGCTTGGCCCCCGCCGGCTGGTGCTGTTCGAGATGTCGGAGCTGGCGCTCTACACCATCGAGAAAGAGCTGGCCGAGCTCACCACGCACGACCGCAACGCGCCGGAAATTATTCCGCTGCTCGGCAACGCCCACCACCGTCACCGGGTACGCGAGGTGCTGTCGACGTACGGGGTGCAGACCGTGTACCACGCCGCCGCCTACAAGCATGTGCCCATTGTCGAGCACAATGTCATTGAAGGCGTGCACAACAACGTGATCAGCACCTGGTACACGGCCGAAGCGGCCCTGGAAACCGGTGTCGAGACTTTCGTGCTGATCTCGACCGACAAGGCCGTCAATCCCGCCAATGTCATGGGCGCCACCAAGCGGCTTGCGGAACTTGTACTGCAGGCGCTGCAGGAGCGTACGACGCACACGCGCTTCTGTATGGTTCGCTTCGGCAATGTGCTGGATTCTTCAGGTTCGGTTGTACCGCTGTTCAAGGAGCAGATCCGCCGCGGGGGCCCGGTAACTGTGACCCATCCAGACGTCATCCGCTATTTCATGACCATTCCGGAAGCGGCGCAGCTGGTCATCCAGGCCGGCGCAATGGCCAAGGGAGGCGATGTCTTCGTGCTCGACATGGGCCGTCCGGTGCGCATCGACGATCTGGCGCGCCGCATGATCAATCTCATGGGCCTCACCATCCGGGATGCCGCCAATCCCGAGGGCGATATCGAGATTCAGTACACGGGCCTGCGGGCGGCTGAAAAACTGTTTGAAGAGCTGCTGATCGGCAGCAACATCGCCGGCACCGATCACCCCATGATCCTGCGCGCCATGGAGCACTCGCTACCCTGGGACCGAATGCAGCAGCTGTTGAACGAATTGCTGATTGCGCTGGCAAGCTTCGACTGCCGGCGGGCGGTGGCGCTGCTATGCGAGTCGGTGGTGGAGTATCGCCAGAGCCACGATCTGCGCGATTTCGTCTGGACGCAGAAATCCCTGGTGGAAACGGGCGATCATCCCAAGGTGGCGGATTTCAGCGCGAAGCGCCGTCAGTCCGAAAGCAGTGCAAAGACATCTGTCGAGCGCAATAATTAAGCGCTGTAGACACAGCATGGATTGAGCTGGCGCGGGTTCTCGCAGTTCTGGCGAATCGAGCAGCACTACGGCCGCATGCCGCGCAAGGAACTGATCGCGCGCTACCTGCCGAACCGTTCCGAGGATGACCACCGCTCTCGTGCTATGTTCGACGTCGTTGAGAGCGCGGCGGCTCTTTTTTGAGCGTCACACTCCCCACTTGCTTGAGCTGTGCTTTGAGCCACAGATATTCCGGTTGACTTGTGACGGGACTCACAAGCGTTTGGATGGGGTGAGAATAGATTCAGGGCAGGCCCACCTGGCGCGGAGGATCGCACCATGACAATCCTGCATCCCGAAGACGACCCAAGCGATGCGCTCTTTATCGAGCAGACCGTGCCGCGCCACGGCATTGAGGCCACAGTCATCCACGCGCGCACCGCATTTTTCGTGGGCTTGGGTTTGCTCCTGGGCGGGTGTCAGTCCATACCGATGGGCGATTCCCAGGCCGGCAGCAACCTGCCGACCCGGGTCGACTTGGTCGATGTCCGCTGGGTCGCCGAAAGCATTGGTGAGGTGCCGGCTGTCTCGGGGATTGAATCCACGCTGCAGGTCGACGTCCATGGGCAGGGCTCCGGCCGCGGTGGCTGCAACCCCTATCTGACCCAGGTGACCACACAAGGCCCCTCCATTCACTTCGCGTCCATCGGCGGTGCAGACATGTACTGCACCCGCGAGCAGCTCGCGCAGGAGAGCCGGTTTTTCAGCGCGTTGACGGCCGCGAGCACGCTGCGCATCAAAGAGGACCGGCTGTCGCTGGCCGACCGGGCCGGAAAGATCGTGCTCAGGATGAAGCGGACAGAGGGATGGAGAAATGCGCGAGCGTGATCAGCGCATCAGAAAGACTGCGGCCCGGTTCGGAGTGGGTACGCTGAGCAGGGTTACGGAAAATCGCCGCCGTTAAAGACCAAGCCTACCGCCCCCAAATCGACGGCGGCGGCTCCCACCCCTTGGCCGTCTTGACCAGCCCCATCGTCGTATTGAAGGGCCGATCCATATCCCGCGGCAAGGCAAAGGCATCTCGCAGCGCCTCGTCTTTTGCGAAGGCGAGCAGCCAATCCGGCATGTTCTGGTAGCGACCCTCGAAGCTCACCGTCGAGACGATCTCACCCATGTAATTGGCCGGCTCGGTCCAGTTGGTAATCCTCGTGACCACCTGCGGGCCGTAACAGAATTTGCCGTCGGGGAATTTCTGACGACCGGCCTGCGTGAACTCGTACAGCACCCGGTCGCAGGGCGCGGGAGGAATGTTCGTAAACGGCTGGCACATCCGCTTCTCGGTCCGCACCGTGGCCCACCCTTGGCCCACCAAGGCTTCACCGCCGGCATCGGTGTACTGGCGTCCAGGGGCGGGGCTGACCGGGATATGAACGGCACGGGGCATCTTGAACTCGAGACATTGGGTGCCAAAGTCCGCCAGCGCCCGATTGATGGCGGGCTTGAAGTCGCTTTCCGTGGGCCCCCGGTGACAGCCGCCCAAGAGAATCAGCCCTAGCGCGATCAAGCCTGTAGCGAATCGAGTCGTCATGGCCTTCCTTCCTTTTTTCGGGTGATATCCGGGTTTGCCTTGCCTACTGAGCGAGCGACGCGGTTTTCACAACCGGCGGCGCGACCTGCCCGAACTCGCCGATCAATCGGTTCGAATAGTCGAACAACTGGATCCGCACGATCTCCGCCGTCAGCACATGGCCGTCGGGGGTGACGTCTCGCGCAAAGAGATAAATTTTCGCATGGCCGCTGCGTTGAGACATGGACAGATCGGCGATGCGCAGGGCCGTGTTGCGATCGCCCACCGGATAATTCTCGAAATCGCCCATGTTGAGGACCTTGAGGTCGAAGGTCTCCCCGCCCAGCCAGGCCCAGTGATCGTCCAGCTCCCAGGGAATGACTTGCGCCGCATCCGGTCGCAGGGGAAAGGATTGCGACGCCGAATCGTAGTCTCCCACGAACACTTTGCGTTCCAGCACGAAATAGCGGTTCCGGAACGCGTGGATCCGCGCGTCGTATTTCCCCTTCAGTTTCTTCAGCAGCTCCTCCTTGCGCAGGGGGTTGTTCGTCGAGCGGTACTCGTACGACAACGCCGATACCAGATGTTCGTATTCGCCATCCGTCAGGGCCGTCCCACGTTCGCCATAACAGAGCAAGGCAAATTCATCCGCGCCCGCTTTTTCATAGCGGTCCGTCGCGAGCGCGACATCGATCTTCTCCTGCGGCAGAACCGCCGGCGGCGGCAGGCTCTTGATACGGGCCGCCTGGGCCTCGCGCTCCTGGATTTTCGCCAACGCCAGCTTCTGCTCTGCCGACTCGCGCTCCGCCCGGTAGCGTTCGGCGGGCGGCAAGGTATTCAAATACGCTTCACGCGCCTGCTCCTTCTGCAACTCCGCCAGCGATTCCCCGGCGATCTTGCCCGGATACAGCGTGGCATTCCTCGCCAGCAGCTCTTCTTTCCAGGATAGGTCCACCAGCCCCGAAATCACACAACCGGCCGTGACGCCCGGGGCGATCCACTTCCACGGCATGTCGCTCCACTTCCCGGACGCGGATTTTTCCCTCGGCGCTGCGGTATCGATATCGATCCGCACCATGCACCAGGAATCGACGGACGCGATTTTCAAATACCCGTGCAAATCGGGAATCCGCTCGATATCGGACGGCAGCACCGCCCGCTCCTGCTGCTCATACCGGTTGGTCGAGGTCCTGTGCTTCCAGAACTTCCAGCCGTCGCCCGAATCGTGACTCGTGGACGTGCTGGTCTTCATCACCGTGCGCTCGCCGATCAGCTTGGAGGCGAACTCTGCGGTCCCGCCGCTGTCGCCCCCCGAGCATTTCAGGATCAGCGCATTGCCGCAGTTCTCGGTGATGGCATGGCCTTCCGCGCCATAGTTTTTGAAAACCTGGGAGATTGACTGGAACCCGAGCACACAGCGCCCGCCATGCTTGCGCAGCCGCGTCAAGGCGCTGTTCATCTCCCGCACCGGCCCCAGCGTATCGAGCTCATCGACGATGTACCACAGGGGCGAGGACCCTTCAGCACGCGACAGACCCTCCGTGATCGCCAGCCCCATCCACGCCGCGATAACCAGACGGAGCGAAGCGATCTGCTCCGAGGTGTAATTGAGGAACAGCACCCCGCGACCGCCGCGCACCCACTGGCGCACCGAGAAAGGCGGGGTCTTTTGCGCCTGGATATATTCCAATGCCCCGATCGCCGAGCCCGCCACCCCGCGGACCGAGGCGAACATCCGGCTATTGTCCGGCGTCAGCAGTGCCGCAGCCGGCGTCCCCTCCAGCAACTCCTCCATCTCATCCCGCGAGCCCGAGTTCACCAGCCTCAGCACTTCCTCCAGCGTGCGGCCCTGCTGAGCCGCCTCCCCGGTGAACCTCATGAGCCGCTTGAACACCGCCCGCAACAACACCCGAGCATACTCGCGCCACTCCTCGGCCTGATCGCTGCCGATCTTGGGAATCAGCGCCTCCGCCAGCACTTCCGAATCGTGGGGATTTTTGATCTCGCTGAAAAGATCCCATCTCGGCGACCGCTCATCGAAAGGGTTCAGCAGCACATCCCCGCGCGCCGCATTGAAAAAGTACTGACTGAAGTCCCCATTCGGATCGGCGACGATGGCCCGATCCCCGCGTTTCAGCGCTTCATCGAGCAGCAGCCGGATCGCGGTGGTCTTACCCGTCCCCGTAGTCCCCGCCACCATGAAATGCCGGGTCTCATCCTCCACCGACATCGGCACCGACGCGAAGATCAGTTCCCCCTTTTCCCGCCGCCGGTTCTTCCAAGGATGCCGCGAGTCCTCGAACCCGATCGTCTCCACGCCTTTGATGGACCGTACCCCCTCGCTCCCCGGCCAGAAATCCGGCACCGTCAGCCCGCCCGCGTACCCCGCCAAGGCGAGCACGCTCAACCCCACAAACAGCTGCAGCAACCCGCCCGGAACCATGCCCCAGGAGGCCAACAAGGGATTCAACACAGCGACCAGCGCCCCGGCCACCGCCCCCGGCAACAGCACGGCCAGCCACAATTTCCGATAATGGTGCGGTGCCGCCTTCGCCTTATTCAGCCCCCGCCAGTAAGACACCAGCAGCACCGCGCAAGCCAGGAGCATCGAAGGAAACCCGTGATTCGCGCTATAGACGAGATCCAGCATGTCTCACCCCTCCACTCTCGCTAGCCGCTGTTTTTATCTCCGTACATCAAATTATACATAACCCCAAGCCCAAGCCATCAAGCTCAACCGTAAGCTTCACCGTTCAAACCCGATGTCAGATTGATGAATGGCACTTCCTTTGGCGTTACCGATGTCCATGAGCCAGGATTCGAGCGCGAGCTTTCGCGCGGGACTCGGTGAGTAACGGGAAGGGCCTGGGTCTTCGCTTGAGAGCTCGAGGCTCGATTCTTCCCGATCGGTGGCTAACGCGAATGTCAGCGATCAACCGAAACAGGTGAGCGGCGTGCTGCGCGGAACACCCTCGCAGTGGGTGAATGCGCCATGCGCTCCACAACTGCACGGTATGCTTGAAGCTCAAATTTCGGGGATGGATACCGGCACTCGTCGCCGCCTGCGCCATCAGCAACCGGATCAGATTGTAGGCCAGCAGAGGCAAACCCGATCTCTGACATCGGGTTTGCCTTGAATCTGTAACATTCTTTCGCTTACGATAGCGGCCATCGTTTGGCACGGACGATACGAACAACAAACCGCCGTACGATGCGGCGCAAAGGAAAAAGCTAATGACGGGCTACCTAAAGACCGGAAGATTCATCGCTAAAACAGTCTCTGTCCTACTCGTGGTCAGCTTGGCTGGCTGCGCGCGGTTCAATTCAATACAGCGTAACGTTGATCTGACAACAACCAGCATCACTATAGATGCCGAGCAGCGCGTCGTTATCTCAGCTCCAGATCCCACGAGAACGATAGGAAATCACTACGCCCGGATCGTTTGCGCCGAACCGAGCCCCGATGTCTTAAAAGTCAGAGGCTCGAATTTCTCAGCGCTGCTCGATAAGGCCGGCAAACAGGACATCGAACTCGCATTAAGCGCTGCCGAGGCAGGCCAAAACATAGGCCTGCGCACCCAGTCGATTCAACTGCTACGCGATGCCATGTATCGGACATGCGAAGGCGCGGCTGCCGGAATGATCGAGAAAAAGGAATTTGAGGAGATTCAGGAGCGGTTTCAGAAACTGACCGCCGTACTGCTGGCAACCGAACAACTCACCGGTGCCGTGCAACCCCGATTGGCGCCGGTACTGGCCGTTGGCGGCTCCTCTTCCACAGGTCAAGGTATACAGGCTGCGCAAACAGAGCTCGATAACGCCAAAGCCGCGCAGGCCGATCAACAAAAAAAGGCCACGGATCAGCAACAGGTTGTCGCTACCAAGCAAACAGCCTATGACGGCGTTAAAGATGGCACAGACGAAGCTGCGAAGATCAAAGCAAAAAACGAGCTTGACAGCGCACAAAATGACCTGAAGAGCCTGACGGATCGGCTTGGCGAGCTGCAAGACAATACCGCGGCCGCCCAGCAGAAGCGCGACGCCGCGCGCGGCCTCACGGTCAACACCCAAGGGACAGCCATACTTGTGCAGAACACCGATCCGCCTCGAACCATCGACAAGGACACCGCTCAGGTCATAGCCACAGCTGTTAGTGACATGGTGACAAAAGTTTTCGACCAGGATTCGGCATCCCAGCGGTGCCTCAGGTACTACATTGAGTCAGGCAGAGAAAGGGTTGAAAAGGAAACGCTCCTTAAAGACACGGCACAGGATCTTAAATTGCCCGAAGCCGCGACGAACGATCTTTTAGCTCTCAGATCCGTTTCGCCTGCTGATTTCTCCCAGAAAGCGCAATCGGCGCTGAATGCCGCCAGGGTTGATGACGCCGCGAGAAAACAGCTCGACGATGCGATAAACCAACTGAAGGTTACCCGTGAGCGCGTGGATACTCTTCAAACGCTGTGCGACAAGATGATCGATCTGGAGATGAAACAAGCCAGCACTTAGGAAGTTCAGGCTTCCACTCAAAGCCTATGAAGCGTATGCCCAGTCGCTCGAAGGAATCACGAAGCCCGTTCAAGGTGGCGTGGGCTGCAGTAGGCGTTCTCGCAACGCTTATCGGACTCATTACAGCCTGGCCAGCGCTGGAAGGAATGCTGCAGCCCGACCCGCACAACGTTCACGTGGTGAGACACGGACACGAGATCACGCTCACGGCGGCGACGCCATGGCCCAAATCAGGGACTCTCGTCGGCTCGAGGATTCTCATATCCGGAGACGTTACCGCCCCTCAAGTCGCCGCGCTGATCGCCGACGAGATTAATTTCTCTCCGGGCGCAAGGTTGCATGGCCGAGAGCTTGCCCTTGTTTCAACTTTTCTAGGGGCTGGCCAAGTCGATGTCTCGGGCCAGGACGGAATAACCGGCGGACCCGCAGAGAAGCTCGATGGTGAACCGGGCGGAATCGCCATCATAGCGGCCGTCGACGCTCAAGGACTGACCGTACGCGCCCGGGGCGGTCGCGGTGCGGACGGCGCGCCAGGCCCGCGAGGGTCCGACGGCCCCGACGGCGACTGCGCCGGCTTCGGCGGATGGAAAGCTGCACGCCCAGGTCAATCGGGCAGCCCCGGCGGCAAAGCGGGCTCGGCCGGCCGCGGCGGCCGAATACTGATATTGCTGGACCCAAAAGGCCTAGGAACCCCCACACTCGATTCAAGTGCCGGGGCACCTGGAATCCCGGGACAGGGCGGAGCCGGAGGCCGCGGTGGGTCCGGTTGCGTGGGGCTAGGGGGCTCCCAGACGGGTCGGTCCTCTGGAGTCAACGGCGAGCCCGGGCCCGCTGGCCGGTCAGCGCCCGACGGCATCCATGCGCTCGTGCGAAAGGAGTTCAGAGCTGCTGCGCGCGCTTTGCGTGGCGTAGATATGCACCCCACCGCAAGCGCCGATTCGATTCTCAGACGGCTTGAAAGCATCAACGGCGGCACCGAAGGGCTTTCCAAGTAGTTTTTCATCGTGAAATCCCAGCCGCCAACCCCCAAGATCCACCCCGACTCGAAATCACGAGACGCCACTGCCTCAGTGTCAAATAATATACAAGGATGGATCAAAGTAGCGTCAACTTTCGCAAAGGCAGCTGTCGGTCCCGCGATTGCGATTCTGATATTCATAGCCGCACTTGACCCGAACAGCATTCTCGGGGCCGGCATCGTTAAAAATCTCGAAGAAGCGGCAACAAGACACCTGCTCGAAAACATTCGAGCTCTACAAAATGACAGAGATTCTCAGAAAAAGACCACCGAAAAGTTCAAGCTGGAACTGGAGTCGCTGAGGACCAGTGTGGATTCTGCCCAAGACCAATTAAATCACCTTCGATCAGCGCAAGGAACAGCGGAACGCCGTCGAACAGAGATTCTCTATATCGTGCCCCGGAGTCACGACCACGATCAGCAAAGCAAATTAAGGGAGCAGCTCGAGCGGCTTGGTTTTAAGCCCAAAATACCATCAGCGAAGGAAACTCTCAGCGCCCCTCAAACAGGCGACTGCGAGGGTACAGCGCTTTACATAGGCGATGACCTGGAAAATCAACCTGACGACGTTTGTGCCGTACTTCTAGCGCTGAGGGATGTAAGGAAAGAACCTTCGGCCATCGCGCTGACCGATAGCGGGTATGGCCACGCGACCGTCGTTGATGTTCCACTGTGCAGGCAAACAGCCTCCCGCCCCAGACCCGAGGTGTCGGAGTTCTTTGCGTCATGCGGATCATTATCGCGACTGAACACAAGCGACTCAGAAGCTGCAATTACAGACTCAAATCATCGCGCCATTCTGGATGCCACACGGACCCAACTATTCAAACTCATAGCAGGTAGTATACACGAATGCCTCCATTCGAAAAAATGCCCGCCTTCCTAGGCTAGTAGATCACAGCCGCGGCAAACCCGATCTCTGACACGGGTTTGCATCATGCGAACCCCGGCATCAGAGTTCGGGTTTCACAACTTCACGCGCGGATACTACGATGGTAAGTAGCCCGAACTCCGGCACCGGCTTTGGCAAAAGTGTGTTCTGGCGAGCGGCGATCCCATTCGGGATCGCGATGGGCGTCATGCAGCTCGTCCAGGGCCGCTGGCTTGCGGCGGCCATCAGCGCGGCCATAGGCGGTTCGCTTTTTGGCGGCTGGATGGTCTGGAAAGACCGCAGGGCTCGACGCAAGCTGCCCGGAAAGGGCATCCGTGCGACTGATCTGAATCCCATCCGGGAACGGTCCAAAGAAATCGCCAAATCGTCAGACGAAGCGTTCGAGGCAAGTCGGCGCGCTTTGCTGACCACCCCCAAGCTCAAAATCGTCAGTGAACGTCGGGAAAATGGCGAGCTGCATGCGAAGACCGGCATGACATGGCGTGGTTTCGGGGAGGTGCTGACGGTTCGCGTCCTTGCGACCGGTCGATCGCTTTCCCGCGTCACGATTCGCAGCGAGCCGAAGTTGAAGACCACGACGGTCGACTACGGCAAAGCCGTCGAGAACGTCGAGACTTTCCTGGCGCACCTGTGAACAAACCCGAACTCCGGCACCGGTTTCCGCTAAAGGCGACCCTATTCTACGTCGGTTTTGGATTTCTGCCGCTGTGGGTCATTCTGGCAGTCCTCACGGTTCAGAAAGACTCGGTAACGGCCCCGTGGTTATTGTTTGCAATACTTCCTTCATGTCTGGCGACCCTCGTCACATCTGTGCTGACGCATCTGGTTTATTTCCATACGCTACTGGCAACCGACAAGAAGATTGTCGCGACCTTGGCAGCCGTTGCGGTCTATCTCGTATTGACGACTGGAGCGATGGTCTATCTGTGGAAGGACGTTTATCGCATAATCCATTACGGCTGAACAAACCCGGATTCCGTTTCAGCAGTTCGGAAAGGCTGGAGGGGGAGCGGTTGAAGCGTCGGGCGACTTCGGCGAGGGACGCCATGCCATCCTGGATGGCTCGCTAGGCGATCGCGGCTCTCGTGCGGGTCAGCGACTTGGCTGTGGACCGGCTCACGAGCGCCCCTGCCGTCACTTTTCCCAAGGTCTGGGAACCTCGTGAGCCGGTCCACA
>Ga0207658_10000943_pt1 | contig 23982 bp, 40 predicted proteins | sample KBSS33metaG_FD_184322 | JGI IMG/M metagenome (GOLD analysis project Ga0207658, IMG submission 184322) | Switchgrass rhizosphere microbial communities from Kellogg Biological Station, Michigan, USA - KBS S3-3 metaG (SPAdes) (version 2) | ecosystem: Host-associated > Plants > Roots > Rhizosphere...
CCGTCCGCTGTAGGGCCGCCGTGGCCGCCGTGAGGAGCGCGCGGCCCGCTGCCGTCGCGTCGGTGATGTCCGCGGAGGCGCCCGACGTCGCGAGCGCGGCCAGGCCGAGGGCCGTCCGCTGTAGGGCTGCCGTCGCCGCCGTGAGAAGGGCCCGGCCCGCCGCCGTTGCGTCGGTGATGTCCGCGGAGGCGCCCGACGTCGCGAGCGCGGCCAGGCCGAGTAGGGCCCGCTGCGCGGCCGCGTCCGCCGCCGTGAGGAAGTCACGGCCGGCTGCCGTCGCGTCTACGATATCGTCCGAGAAACCGGACGCCGCGATCGGGGAGAGGCCGAGGGCATCCCGCTGCGCGAGCGCATCCGCCGCGGTGAGGAGGGCTCGGCCCGCCGCCGTCGCGTCGGTGATGTCTGCTGAGGCTCCCGACGTCGCGATCGCGGCCAGGCTGAGTAGGGCCCGCTGCGCGGCCGCCGTCGCCGCCTTGAGCATGTTGCGGCCCGCCGTCGTCGCGTCGGTGATGTCGGCGGCCGTGACCGAGCCACCGCCCCCCCCGCCGCCGCCGCCGGGGTCTCCCGCGCGGCGAAGACCCGCGGGGATCAGTCCTGGGCTTTTGCCGCTCATGCCTGTTCCGCCACTCCGATCAAGATGCGACCTTCCGTGTTGGCGACGACGGAGAAGAACAGGCCGAACCCGCCGGAACAGTCGTTTAGAACCAGCTGCTCCCGGTACTCGGCGGCCGTGAAAGCCTGAAATTTTCCGAACTCGCCAAGGGTAGGAATCACGCGATAGAGCGTCACGTCAAACGGTCCGATCGCGCCGTCCACCGTCGAGACTGGCAAGATCACGATCGCGAGGGAGCCGGTCAGAAGGCCGGCGGCTGTTCGCGGCGAGATCATGAAGTGCGGCGCGCTCTCGCGCGTCGGTGGCCCGAGGTCGATCGTGTTGAGCTCGACGATCCGTTCGCGTGAGGCGCCCCCTTGCCTGCTCATTTTCTGAACCTCGAAACGGCGGTTACAGTCAGCACCTCTGAATCGGAAAGGACCGATTCAGGCAGTCCGCCCCGCATAGCCCGGGCCTGCACCTGGATAGAGTCCGGCACTTCACCGAGGAGAAACGGCAGGATGATCGGTCCGGGACTCTTGTCGTTCCCGCCGACGGCGCTTTCCGAATGGTTCCCGGCGCCGCCCTGAAACCAGACGTGGTCGATCCCACCGATCGACACCAGCACGCGGATTTCCGCCCATGGGTAGCGTTCGAGCTCGAGCCAGGTGATCCCCGACTCGATATCGGATTGGCTCGGCGTCTGCGCGGTGGCGTCCGAGTTGATCACCAGCTGGCCCCACTGGTAGGACGCGCATTCGACGCGGAGGATCGAGATCCAGTCGGAGGCGCCGCGGATATCGACCGGGATGCCGCCGGCGCGCGCGATCGGATCGTCCGGTTGGTCGTGGTCGGATGGGGGAGGGCCGAAAGGGCCGAAGGGACTCCCGCCATATGCCCCGTGTTGCATGGGCACGAGGCCGCGATCGTTGTCGCGGGGGGCGAGCCGCGGAGCTGCTCGAGGTCCCCCGGGGCGCGCGGCCGTTGGTTTGCGCGGTTTCATCATTGGTCAACCGATCTTCGCGGCCCATTCAAGGGCGCGCGTCACGTACGTTTTTCCGTGCGGAGGGAGCTCGGCGGGGATGGCCCGGCGGGCCGCGACCATCGATCGGATCTTCCCGCTGCCCTGGTGGTAGGCGCCGGCCACCTTGGCAATGTCGTCGCCGAACTCGGCCGTTGCTTGCCCGAGCTGGCGCGCCGCGAACATGCCGCAGAGGTCCGGATCGAAGAGATCAGGCCCGACGCCTGTCCACTTGCGCAACGTCGCTTGAACGTCGGGATTGGGTGAGGTCGCGAGCGCTCGAGCGTGGCCGGCGGCCGTGTTCGCGGTCTGCTGCCACATGCCGAAAGCGCCACCCCGAGACATCGCCCGCGGCGAGAGCTCGGCGCAGCCGGACCGGTAGCCCGACTCAATCGCGCCGACCACCATCATGGTCTTGACCGGGCACCCGAACACCGGGCCCCACTTCGAGGCGATCGCGAGCGCCGTGTCTGGATCGGCAGCTGTCTTGCAGCCGCCTTTCAGAAAGGCGGTCGGGTGCGGGGCGAAGTCCAGACCGTCGGCCAGTGCCCAGCCTACGAGCCCCAGAAAGGCCCCCGCCGCGGCCATTTCAAAGAGATCGGCCACTGCATCACGAAGCGAACCGATACACGAGGGTGTGATAGACGACGTGAACCGTCAGGGCTCCCGTGGTCAGGTTCGCAACCCGGCAGTTGATGGACTGGTTCGGCGCCATCACCAGCTCAGTCGCCGGGAAAACGTCCGCGTCGCCGCCACCAAGCACCGCGTCGGCGACCAGCGGCCCGCCGATCAAAAGGGCCTCGTTGTTGGTGTAGGCGAAATCGATCGCGAAAAGCTGGCGGTTTCGATTGCCCTGGGCGGTGGCCGCGACGCCCGGCACGAACGCCGACGCCGTGATCCCGAGGACGATCGCGCCGCCCGGGAACTGCTGGGGCTGGTTGGCGGTCGGCACGCCGCCGGCGGCAGGTGTGAAGACCTGGCCGAAAAGCGCCGTCCGGAAATCCGTCGGCTCCATCCGCTTGAACGCGGCGAGCTTCTTGATTCGCTGTAGGGCCTGGGTTGCGTTGATCATAGTGGTTTCTCCGGGACGTCATCACCCCGAGCGCCAGGGCTTTCGTACGACGGCCGTTGTGTGGGTTGGTCGAGCGCTCAAGGAAGCCCGCGACGGTCGGAGGTTGCCGCCTCCCGATCGGTCGCGGGGGACCTTCAGCCCTCCACCCCCTACGAGGGGATCGAGGTCTTTTGCCCGCCGAACAACCAGATCGTGGCCACGACGAACGAGGTCAGGGCGATCGCGACGCCATCCTTGGCGCGCGCGGTGCGGGTGATGAAGAGGCTGTAGTTGAACACCTCCTTTTCGCGGAGAATCCGCGGGATTCGCAGCGTGCGGACGGCGCGAATGTCGGCCGCGCCGTTGTGGGCTGCGGTCTGGGAGAGAGGCGTACCACCGACGGCGGCCGCCGCGTAGCCGGCGACCCCCATGCCGCCCGGCCACATCTTGACCGGGCCGTGCAGCATGCCGAACTGGCCGCCCGACTTCGAGAAGTTCAAGCACGCCACGTCCATGAACTGCGCCAGGTCCGCCGTGCTCACGTCCGAGTTGAACGAGACGCCAAGCTGCGACGCCACGAAGTTGGACCCCTGCGGCAGGTAGCCACCAACCTCCAGGTTGGTTTCGGCCTGGCCGAGGGTGAAGCCGGTGGGGAAGCCCAGGCCGCTGCCGTCCTCGCCCAACCCCTTGTTGAACAGCGGGAAGTTTCCCGCGGTCAGCGTGCCGCCGCCGATCGTGTTGTCGCCGCCGGAGGGGAAGCGGCGCGAGGAATAGAAATAGTTCTCTTCGAGGCGCGCCTGTCCGCTCGAACCCGGGCGCCGCGCCTGGCCCTGCTGTGGCATCAGCTGCGGGCGACGCCCGCCAAAGTTCTTGGCGTGCATGACCACGCGGCCGCGCTCGAGGAGATCGGCGCGGACGTCGTCGGTCGAGGCTTCGAGAATGTGCACGCGCGACGGGTCGATCCCCGCCTTGATGGCGCGATCCATGAACCCCGACAGGACGTGAGAAGGAAGACGGGCGACAGATTGCATTGGATGATCCTTTTCGTGAGAGAGGGGGTCGGACCCGACGGAACCCCCAAAGGTTTTTTAGGTCCCACGCGGGTGAACTTCCCGCGCCTGCCCCGAGTACGACGCCCCCGAGGCTTCGGCGTCTAGCTGCTACTCGCCGTCGACGATGTCGCCGACTCCGTCGCCGTCGTCGGAGCCCTGGAGGGCCTCGACGTAGTCACCGGCATCGCCAACGCCATCGTCCGCGGTGAGGTCGGCAATGCCGTCGTCAGGGGTGAGGCCCTCGAGGAGCGCGGCCATCTCCGGATTTTCCTGGGCCATGTCCGCGATCCCCTTCAGGGCCGTGGTCGGCGTGTGCGCGACGAGACCGCCCGCGGCCTTGACGCCCATGCTGTATCCGAACGATCCCATCACGCCGCCGGCCCAGCCGAACGCCAGCGCGGGCCGCTTGCGCAAGAGCGCGGCGCCAGCTGCACCAAGAACCACCTTCGAGAGCGCCGAGATCACCGGCTTGTTGCTCATGAATTTCGCATCGGCCATGCCGCAAACGGCGCCGCCGATGCCGCCGAGACCCATCGGCAGAAGGGACGAGATCGCCGCCTTCACGAAGCCGCCCGCCATGCCCGGATTCCGCCGGCGCTTCGCGTGGCTGTGACGACGCCGACGGCGCGGGTTGCGCACGGCGACGGCCCGACGACGGCGCCGGGTGGTGGTGGTGGCGCGGCGCGCACGGCGCCGCTTCTTTCGTGGATTGGCGACAAGCGCGCGCGACATGGTGGTTGCTCCTTGTGTTGGGTTCTTCCGGCGCCGAGCCTTCGACGCTCGGTGAGGCTTTTTCCGCTTCCGTCGAACCGTCTCACCAGCGATGGCGCGGCCGACCTTCCGACGGGCCCGCTTGATGAACTGACCGAACCGATTTCTTTTCAACGCCATGGTGGTGCGGGCCTTTCGTGGGTTCTTGCGGTGGTGGCGGGCGAGTCGGTGAGCGGCCAGGGTCCGAGCTACAGACGCATCGGTCGGCCCGGTGACGCGCAAACGCCGATCAGCGGCGCGCCGTAAAGCCATGAAGCGGCGCGCCTGCTCGGCAGTAAGGCGCGGGTTCTTCGTGGTCCTGAGCCGACGGGAGAGGGCCTTGTAAAGGGCGCTGGCTCGGTCGGAGGCCTTCCCTGGCAGGTTTCCGGTTTCGAGCCACACCCGACGGACGACGCGCTCTGTGCGGCGCAACGCCGCGGCTCGGGCCTGCGTGCCTGGCTTCCGGCCGATCTGGCCCATCTGCACCGATCGCAGGTTGGCGGATCGCGATTTCATCCGGTGATCCCTTCCTTGGTCACCGTGTAGTCGCCGCCCAGGAAGTGAAGGCGCTTGTTCCGGATGTCCATGCCGAGCCGCGGCCGCCGCCCCTCGAACTCATGTTCGAAGAACTGGGCGCTTTCGCCGCGCTTGTGGGTCCGGTAGGTCACTGAGACCACCTCGCCGAGCTCGGTAAGCACCTTGGGCACTGGCGAGACCTTCCGGCTTTTGACCCTTCGCGCGGGGATGCCCCAATGGAACTCGCGCCGAAAGTCGATCGCTTTCTGGACGTCTGGATCATGGCTTCGCAAGCCTCGCCGCGATCCTTTTGGGGTTGGAGACCCGCCCCACACCTCCCCTCAAAAAGCGCAAGAGGAGAGCCAGAACCGACGCCGAAAGGACGCCGCCCGCGACGTACACAAGCGCGGGATTCAGGCCGAAAATGGTCTGTTTTCCGGCGGCATCGACCATAAGCGGTAGAAGCTTGTCGAGGATCGCGCCGGCGGTGCCCTTGCGCTTCAACGAAACTTTTCCGGTGGACGCCTTGGCCGTCGTCGTCGTCGCCAGCGTTTTTTTCTTCGGCGCCGCCGGCTTGATCGTCAGCGGCCCGAAGGTGATCGTTCCCGTCGGGACCGGCGCCGGGGCCGCGTAGTTGGTCGCCCAGGGTGACGACTGGTCGGGATTGTTCGCAGGCTCCACGAAGTTGGGCGCCGTGTCGCCGAGCCCGCGCCCGCCGTGCCGCCGCCTGTGTGCCTCCCTCATCGCCGCCCCGTGCCCCTACGTCGCCGAGCTCGAGTTGTGACGGCCCGAGACGAGAAGGGCCACGCCGAGAACGGCGGCGCCGCCGATCGCCACCTTCGCAGCCATCGGGAGACCCGTCGCCGGCGGTGGTGGCGGCACTGGTTTCGAACCGGTCAGCTTGTTTCCGACCGCGACGAGGGCTTGCTTTCCGACGCTGACCCCAACCTGCTTCCCGAAGCTGGAGAGGTCCGATTTCCAGTCACCCAGCCCCGCCAGGGCCGCGTGATAGTCGATGTCGCCGAGGTCGGGGTAACCGCCGTCTTCATCGCGCGCGGCGAAGAACTGATCGGGCATGTCCTCGGTGGGATCGCCCTCAGCGTAGGCGGCGCCGCCGTCGCCATCGTCATAGCTCCCGCCCTCGTCATAGCTCCCGCCCTCGTCGCCCCCGCCGTACCCGCCGCCGCCCCCATACCCGCCGCCACCACCACCGCCCCAACCTGTTGAAACGCTCGAGGTCGGCGCCTGCGGTTGCTGGTTGACGACCGCTTGCACTGCCGCAGGCGCCAGGATCTGACCCGAGCTTGGATAGGCCGTCGGCTGCGTGAACGCGTTGACGAAGCTCGCGGCGGGCCGCGGAGGAGGCTGGAAGCGCCCCCATGCTGCTGCCGGCGATGTCGGCGCCGGCAGGGCTGCGCGGCGACTCGGCGCGAGGGTTGAGAGCGCCCGATTTACGGCAACGTTCGGGAGGCTCGCCGCGCCGGTGATCAATCTCCCGATCGGCCGGGGCACCACCTTTGACGCCAGCCGCGCCGTGATTGTTGTTGGGAGGAGAGCAACCTTCGTCGCACTCGAAACGCCCTTCTTGACTGCGCCGGTGACTGACGAAAACCATCCCATGGTCCTCGATGGTGGCGACGCTTCGAGGCCGAAATCAATGAAGAATTTCACGGCCTTCCGCCGGTCGAGCAAACATGACGGGAACCTTTAAGGAACCGCCGAGAACTTTTTTTCGGCGCAAGGCCTGCACTGCGATGTCTCGCGGTGGCCGGGGTTGATTTTTTCGTTTCAGGCGCGGACGATCAGCCCCGTGAGAACCGAACAGGCGTTCCATAGTGCGAGCCTTCTGGACGGGACTCCCGTCGGTCAGGCGCGTTTGAAGTTCGCGAACTTCGACGAAGAGGCCGCGTTTGTCAGAAAGATCGTCACCCAGTACACCGGGAATGCGGTGCTACGTGAGCTCACGTTGCGCGTGGTGTTTCCTCACTGCCGCCCGAAGGACGAGGCGGCGCAAGCTCTCAGGATCGGGAAGTGGATCCAGGATCGAACGTTCTACGTTCACGAGGGGTCGGAGTTGTTCCAGACCCCTCTGACGACGATCAGGCTGCGCGCTGGCGACTGCGACGACTACACGATCGCGATCGCGTCGATGCTCGGGTGCGTCGGCATCCGAAACAAACTGTGCATCCTGAAGATCAACGGGCGATGGGCGCATATCTTCCCCGTCGCCCTGGTGAACGATGGCGGCAAGCTGCACCGACTCACCCTCGACGGCACGCTACTGCGCCGGTCGGATGACGAGGGGCACGAGCCGATCGACGATCCGATCACCGATCTGGTCAACCCGATCGCGCTGGTGCGCGCGCGCGGCGATCAGGTCGAAGCTTTTTTCGTCTGACGCTTCGGCGCCGGCGGCCGAGCTGCCGGGCGAGCCGCGGGCTTTCTGCTGGTGGGCTTGGGCGCCCGAGCAGCAACAGCCTTGCCACCCTTCGCGGAGGCCTTCGGCGCCGTCCTCTGACCCGCCATCCCGATCACATGCTGGGCCAGGCCGTCGATCACCGATTCCGGATCCTTGCCCGCGCGTTGGAGTACTCCGATCATCGCCTTGAGCCGCGTGGCGGTGGGCCCGGTGATCGTCACCTCGTCCGAGCCGTCACCCTCGGCCGGTACCGGCGCAAGGGCCGCCGGCTCGGCGCCCTTCTTCCCCTTGATCTCGTTGTACGCCTCTTTCGCCGTCGAACGCACTTCGGCGAGTGTTTCGGGGAGGCGCGACAGAAGGGCGGTCAGCGCGTCGGCCGGTTCGGCGGCGCCGCCGCCGCCGTCACCGCGGAGCTTTAGAGCGAGCTCCATTCCCGCCGTCAGTAGCTTGACCGGGTCGGCTTCGCCGCCGGCGCGCGCTTCATGCTTCGAAATCGCCTGCAGCTGCGTGAAAAACTGCTGGGTCTGCGCGAGCTGCGCCGCGGCCGCGGCCTGAACCCGATCGATGTCCTCGCGATGCTGCGCCCGTCGCCGCTCGTCGCGTTCGGCGTCGTCCTTCCGCCGGCGCTCTTCCCGCTCTGCGTTCTCGCGGGCTAGCTTTTCTTCGTGGTCTCGCTGTTCCTTGCGGTTGCGCTCTTCCCGTTCCTGCAGCTCTCTCTTTTCCTCGGCGCGGCGTTCGCGCTCTTCCTCGCGCCGCTTCGATTCGCGCTCTTCCATCAGCGCCAAGACTTCTTTGATCGAGCCGCCGCCGCCGGCGTCCTCCTCGCGGCGCTTCGCCGGTCGTAGGTTGTTGAGCCGCCGCCAACGGGCCTCTTCGATCTCGCTCTTGAACACCGGGTCGCCGGCGATTTTGATCGTCTGGGTCACGACGATCTGACCCGCGGCGTTCTTGCCCTGGGCTACGAACTCGCCGCCGCCCCACTTGTTCGCGATGTCCTGTTCCGTCCCGTCCGGGCCGAGGTAACCGAGGTGCCCTTCGTCGGGATCGGTCCGCTTGATCGCGATGCGGACGACGGCCCGCGTTTTTTTGTCTCGCCCGAGATCAAAAAGCGGCGTGGCCTCGACGCCGCCGGCGTCGTCGTCGTCGAGGGTCTCAACCTTTTTCGTGGTGACCTGGGTTGGCATTGTCGTCCGATCTCCTCTGGCAAACCGCTGGCTATCGATAGGATCTCGCCTGGGTTTTCCCTGGCCCTGGCCGCACCATGATAACCCCCCAGGGAGGCGCCGCGGGGCCTAGAGCTCGGCCGTTTCGATGAACTTTTGGACCGTCTCGCGCACGATATCCGGCGCGGCCGCGTAGGGAGTCCCGAGCATTACGCACGTCGCGAGCGCGGATCTGGCCCGCTCGGATGACGATCGCGCCACTCTCATCAGGGCCATGTAAACGCGGGCCTCGAACTCCTCGCCGCTCTCTTCGTCGCCGTCGTCGGTCTCACGCGCGCCAGCGGCGCCGCCAATTCGGATCCCCATACCCGGATACTCTATCGCGTCCTGTCGCCCGGCACGATCGATCGCTTCAGCCGCGCCAGCGGATCCCCCGGCTCCCGCGGATCCGGGCGCGCGTTCTTCGGGCGGCTGCGACCCTTCGACTTTGGCCGCGGATCCGCCGGGCCCAGCCCACGCGTCGGCGGATCCGGCCTGAGCGGCGCGAGCAAGGCCCGCAACCCGTCGCGGGCGAGATCCACGATCGCCGCTTCCGCCGCCGCCCGGGGCCCGAGCCCATCGCCGTGAACCCTCGCCGCGAACTTGCCGACGAACCGCCGCCCGATCTGGACTGCGCCAGATCGCACCAGGTCGGCCTTCTGTTCGGCGGTCCGCTTCATCGCTTCCCGCGGCGCTTCTGCTTCTCGCGCTTTCGCTTGTTGCGGGCCGCGAGCTTTTGCGCCCTGGTCTCGTTTTCGATGGCCGCGTGCATCCCGACCGCGATTATGGCGGCCGCCATGTCGGGGGCGATCTCCCACGATTCGGCCACGCTCTTTGGGATGCAACGGATCTCGACGAGAAGGCGCACGGCGTTGTGAGGTGTCGCCGGGTCAGCGGCCAATCTCAGCAACATGGCGCGCTCCCTCTCGTCAGCGTTGCGAACAAAATCACCCGCGTCGCGATAGAGCTCCGTCGTCTCGTAAATCTGCTCGAGCGTCAGCTCGCCAGCGGCCAGCTCCAGCTCGTGCGTCAGCTCGTCGTCATCCACCGCCCGGGATTCTGCCTGACAGGCGCCCGATCTGGCCACAGTCGCGCGCTCCGTGCGCCATAGGCCCATCAGGATTGAAATCCGTTCCCCCTCCCCGCCCTCGAAGCCTTCCGGCTCTCGTGCCTTCAATCACGACCCGCAACGCCTCGCAGCTCGCGCCGGGAGGCGCGCACGGGCGACTCCCACAGTGAGAGCTGACCGCGCGCGAAGTCGCGCCCGTCGATCACTCCGTCGTTCCCTCTTGGATCAGGAAGATCTGAGATCCGGATCCGGAAGGCTCCGCAGTTATCCCATGTGCACCTCCGTACTTCGGATCTCGCGATCCAGGGGGGCAGCTCCGCACTTATCCGGCCAGCTCCGCACTTATGCGCGCGCCCGGGGCGTTTTGCCCCTCCCGCAGAGCGAAACGCGGCGTGGTTCGTCGCTGGTGCGTCCCTCGGACGTGTTTGGTGCGCGTCCGCGGCTCCTCGCGGGCATGCCTCCGGCTATCGGGTGCGCCCGTCTTGCACTTCTCGGCTCCCCGGCAGGGGAGGGGAGGGCGCCTCAGCTTGTGTCGGGCGCCAGCTGGCGGCGCCGGCGTCGAACCTCGGCGTGGATCTTCCCGAAGTCATTGCTCGCGACCCATTCCGGGTGCTCGCGCTCGACGAGGTCGAATAGCGGCCCGTCCGGGTCGGGTGGCGGTGGTGGTGGCGCGACGACGACGTTTTCCGGGAGTCGGGGAATTCTCTCGATGTCGGCGTTTGGATCGGGGGCAGGGGCGTGAAGCTCGGCCCTCGCGGCCGTGAACGCGGCGTCCTTCTCCTCTTGGGCGCGGCGCTCGTCTTCGGCCTTCTGTACGAGGGCGGCCCGTGTCTGGCGAATGGCGCGCTCGACCTCGGGGTCGAGATCGCAGAGGTAGTGGAATGAAAGCCGCCGCTGGGCCGCGCCGTAGGAACGGATCGTCCCGTCGGGCTGCTTCGCGCGCCACTGGACGGTCTTCGAGATCAATCCTATATCGTTCAGAAAGCGGACCGCGCGCTCGATGCCGTTCACCGGGTCGGTGTATTTGTCCTCGGGCAACCCGGCCTCTATCGCCAGTTGGCGCAACGAGAGCATGGGGTCAGCGCCCGGCTTTTCGAACCCTGGATTGCGAACAACTAGGGTGCGGAAGTCCATGCAGGCGGCCAACGTCACAATCACGCTCAGTAGCCGTTCTATCCAGTCGGCGCGGCGTCGGTCGAGCGCCTCCGCTGATTCTCCTTCGTGCGGTCTCAATAGGAACTCGGGGCGGGGGCGCCAGATGATGTTCCCGTGTTCGTTCCGAATCGGCGAGGTGAGCTGCGCGCGGTGGTCGAACGTCCGATCCGCCCACTGAACGAAGGCCTTCACCACCTTGTGATTGTGCACCGCCGCGCGGCGCGGGCACTCGAAGGTGCGGCGTCCTCGTCGGCGGTCCGTGGTCACGCGCGGCGCCCCTTTTTGTTCCGCTTCTCGCGGGCGCGCGCCGCGAGCTCGGCCTTGATGACGTCGTAAAGCACGCCGCGGGCGACGTCCGCTAACCGGAGCTCGTAGACGCGCCGACGGCCGAAAGGGCGCACGGTGAAAAGCCCATCTGCGATCGTCACGGTCGCCGAGGGCACGCCGTCGAATTGCCCCGCCACCTTGAAGCGGGCGGGCCGGCGGGCCTTTCGGTTCGCGCCAGGCGGCGCCGGCGACGACGCCGGCGCCGGGACGTGGGGCAACGAGAGTTGCCGCCGGCGCAGCTCCGCGGCGGCCGCCGACTCCTCGGGGGCCTCATCGGGCCAGGCGCCCAGTGGTGCGGCTGCGCTCAACGGCCCGCCCCCACAGCGTGCCGGGGGCAAAACTTGCCCCGGGTCCAGCCATCGCAGCCCCTGCGGCTGCAACGTACCCACGGCGGGAAGTCGCGCGCCTGGAACACGCTGGGCGGGGGTGCCGAGCCCGCCGGATCGCCTACAGGTTCCGGGCCCCCGCCTTTGTTGCGGGTGCCGGACCTGAACGCCTGTTCATTTGGTTCTACGCCATGGTAGGATTTTGAGTCGGCCAAGTCGGTCTCTTCTCCCTGGGGAGACCTGGCTTGTCCGATGGGCCGAGCTCAGAAAGCAGCACCGAACCTACACACATGGTTTTTTCTGAAAATCCATGTGTGGACAGTTCGATTCTGTCCCTGGGCACAACCGACCGATCAGGAAGCCAAGTCCTGGTTGGTGGTAGACCCCCGATCAGTGCTTGCCGGCGCTGGTCGGGGGCATGTTCTTTCGGTGGTATCAAGCGGAGGCCCTCGAGCCGCGAGCGCGGCGAGGCCTGCGGATGGAATCGAGGGCGCCTGCAACGTCGGCGAGATCCGCCGCGAGGGCGTGCCCGTAGACGGTGGCGATCATCTTCGGCGAGGCGTGGCCAGACCAGGCCATCACCGCGGGCGTAATCCCGAGCCTGCGGATCGCCCACGAAATGCCCGTGTGCCGCGCCGCTGTAGCCGTGATGCGCGGCAGGCCCAGCCGTTCACAAACGGCGGGCAGCGTTCGCACCCGGGCAGGCCACGGTTTGACGAGCTTGTCGTTGAGACGCCCCATCCCTCTCTCTCTCTCGAACTTGGCGCGGAAGACACTCGCTAACTCTGCTGGTGCAACCACTCTCAGAGGCGAGCGACGGTTTTTCGAATTCCGTATCGTAACCCAAGGCGGGTCACAAAAGGGATCGATGTCGCCACGGGTCATCCGCTCGACGTCGGAGGGGTGCTGCCAGGTCCAGATCAGCAGCGCGAAGTATTCTTGCCGCTCGATCGAGAGCTGACCCATGATCCGTTGGTAGTCGGCGAACTTTTCAAGCCATTGCGTCCGCGACGTGTAGCGAAAAGAGGTCTCCGGGAATTCCGGGATAGATCGAAGGAGTCCCTCCCGCCGGGCGAGCTTCAGCGCCGCGCGCAGAGTGCAGACGCGAATCCGGATCGAGGCCGGGGAGAGCTCGCGGCGGGTACCGTCGGCGCGTCGAAGGCGGCCGCGGCGCTCTGCTGCGATCCAGCGCTTCAGCCGATCGCGGGAAAGTCGCTTCGCGTCCGCGCCGCCACCGAAGTGATCGAGGATAAAGCGCCACGTCGTTTCATGCATCGATAGCGTGGCGCCCGAGCGCATCCCGCGTCGAACCTGATCGCCGAAGTGGGACAGGTGCAGCCGCCGCAAACGCCGAAACGTGAGGGGCGTTTTTTGCTGTCTTCGGGCCCTGCTGTAGGCTGGCATCAGGTTTCGTCGCGCTGTGGCGGCGAATGCCCAGAGGGGGTCGAGAAGTGGGAGCTTCTTGGCCCCTTCGCCCTTTTGAGAGCGTCAGGCGTTCGTCTCTTTGTCGGCGTAGCATCGGGCCGATCTCCGGAGGGCGTCAAGTTTTCACACCGAGTTGGGCACGTTCCCGCTGGAAAACACGATAAAGTGGGTTGTGGGCGACGCGGAGGATCGCGAATTGAAGACGCGGCGGTTGTTTCTCGACGAGGCTCGGCGCCGGCTGCTCTTGCTGCTTTGCGATCTGCGCGTGTTCGTCGAACGCTTCGGCGTCTCGCCGCCGTGCTGGACGTGGGTGCGCCTCGCCGCCGTCGGTGAACAGGTGATCGACGACGGGCCCGAGCTCTCGACGGGCGCCCTCGAGGATGCGATTGCCAGCGTCGAGCGCGAGATACATTCCGCGCTAGCCGAGCTCGCAGGCGCGATCGAAGCGGATCGACCCATCCCGTATCGAGTCCTGGCGCCGATCGCATCGCCGCCGCGGTTGCGGCCCTATCTCGCGGTGGTGCGGGGTGGCCTCGCAGGATGACTGTCCGCCGGCGCGTCGATCAAACGCGGTTCGTCTTCCCGATCGGGACGTTCGATCGGCGGCCGCCGGCGGCGCCGCCGGACCAAAGTAGTAACCAAGTAGTCCCGGCCGAGCCGCCGGCGCCGCCCGAGCTCCGGACCGTCTACGACGACGATCAGCGTGCGCCCGGCATCGATGCCGAAGACGAGCCGGACCCCCCCGACGAGGGCGAATGAAGAAACTAACCCCGCTCGGCGCCGTGGTGGCGTGCGTGGTCGCGATCGCCGCGCTGTCGCTGATCTGGTGGATGCTCGAGCTATGAAGAAAGTCGCCCCGCCAGCGAAGGCGCCGAACCCGCGGCGCGCGTGGCTATACGCTCGCGTGTCGACGCGGAAGGCCTCACAAGCGCAAAGCCCCGGCAACCAGCTGCGACGGCTCGGCACGATCGCCGCACTGAAGGGTTGGGCCGTCGTCGGTCGCGGTGCCGATCGCGTTTCGAGCGCGCGCGCCGCCCACCTGGTGGAGCTCGCCCGCGGCATCGAGGCGATCCGGACGGCAAAGGCGAACGTGCTCATGGTGGCCGACCTCGATCGCCTGGGCGGCACGATGCGCGAAATCCTCGACACTGCGAAGGTGATCGACGAGCTGGGAGGGCACCTGTTTATCGAGAGCTACCAGATCGACACGACCCAGGGCGGGCCGATCGGCCGGTACTTCTTTCAGACCTTGGCGGCGTTCGCCGAGCTGCGCCGCACCTTGCAGAACGACAAGATCACCCGCGGGATCGCGACGGCTCGCCGCCGCGGCCGCACGCTCGGTCGACCACGCAAGCACTACCCGTCGGCCAAGATGATCGCGCGCGCCGCCGAGCTGCGCGCCGAAGGCGAAGGCCTCCGCGCAACCGTTCGCATCCTGAAGGGCGAGAAGTTCACGGGCGTGCCATCACACCCAACGTTGCGGCGCTTGCTTCTCGCGTCGCCGAAGGGGAGAAAGGGCGAAGCTTGACCGAAACGGACGACATCCTCCGGAGGTTCCTCGGTCGCGGCGTCGCCGCGCAAAGAGCCGTCGACCAACAATTGTCCACGGCCGAGACGATCAAGGTTGTGATCCCCCTCGACGCGCCCCCCTGTCCCGTGTGCGGCGCGATCACCGTCGACCTGGACAGCAACCCGCGCCCCTGCCGGGAGCATCCCGACGCCTCCGGCCCCGCCAGTGGACAAAAACATACCCCCGCGGGAGGCCCCGAAGGTCGCGCCGCGCGCGGGCCTCGCAGGGGTGGCCGAGGGCGGCCATAATCAATTGATTACGTCCAGGTGCACCGGGCACTTCGCTTGCCCGGCCTGCGGCCGCGGTGGCGACAACACCAGCAGCCGCGCGAGCTGGTCGCCGGGTTTCCGCGGCGGGCCAATCCGCGACGAAGTGATCTGTTGCGAAGCCTCGAATGGGCTTGGCTCATGGCGACTGACCGGACCACGCGATCCGGTGCCCTGGCAGTGGTTCCACGCTGACGGCAACCTATCGAGTTGCACGGCCGTGGCTCCCTTGTCCGACACCGAAGCGCGGGCGACCCTCGAAGAGATCGCGAAAGGGATCGCGAGCCTCGTCCGGCCGCTCTGCCCAGAGGGGGTCGTTTTCATGACGGTGGTTGCCGACGTCGGCCCGGATGGGAGCTTCGCGTACGCTTCGAACGTCGACCGCGGGGATATGATCAGGCTACTGGCCGAGGTCCGCGCAAAGCTGATCGAGGCGCGACAATGAACGACGCGAAGAGACCAGGCGCCGCACCAGCTGGCTACACCGCTACATGCGCGATGACTGACGAACTCGTGAAGCGCGCGCGGATCGCCGGGCCGAAGTTCCGCTTTCCCCCGCGCAAGTTCGCACTGCTCGCTTCGATCGCCGAAGTCGGCAAACGGCTGGCGCAGAATGCCGCCGCCCTCGAGTTGATCGCCGAGCTCGAGGCCGAGACGCACCGACGAAAGCTGGAAGACTTCCCCACCGTCATGATGTTGCGGGCCGCGCTCGAGCTGAACGGGGTGCCGATAAGGTTCGTCCCCCTGTCAGAGCTCGGGCTGTCCTTCCCTCCGGGGGAGAACTGATCCCCATGAAATTTGCCGAAGGGACCACGGTCGCCGTTTCCAAGACGCGCGGTCAGATCGAGGAGCTCGCCGCGAAGCATGGCGCTACCCGGTTCGCGTCGGGCTGGACGGAGAAGGGCGCCGCGATCAACTTCGTGTGTCGCGGCCGCCTGCTGCGTTTCGTGCTGCCGGTACCGGACCGGGAAGAGATTGCGCGCGAGCTGCGCAAGCGACGCCGGTCGTTCCCTACCGCGAAGATGATCGACGACGCGGCCGCGGCCGAGGAGCGCCGGCGCTGGCGGGCGCTGCTGCTGGTCATCAAGGGTCGCTTTGAATCGGCCGAGGACGGGATCGAAACCTTCGATGAAGCCTTTCTAGCTCACATCGTCACGGCCGATAACATGACGATGATCGAACACCTGCAGGTGGCGGACAGCCCCATCAAGCTCTTGACCGCCGGGGACGGCAATTGAAGCCCATCGTTCACCCGTGCCAGGCTGTCGGCTGCTCGACGCCGATCGAACGGTGGAAACTCATGTGCGCCGATCACTGGGCGCGCGTGCCGGCCGAGCTGCAAACGGCCGTGTGGGCTGCCTATCGTCATGGCCAGGAAGACGACAAGCGGCCGTCTGTCGAGTACCTCGAGGCGGCCGACAAGGCGATCGCGGCCGCCGCTCGCGCCGATGGCCAAATGAAGATCCCGGGGTTCTGAAGTGCGGACCGTTGCAGCCTACTGCGCGATCGGCTTTGTGGTCGTTCTGCTCGGCATCCTGCTGACCCGTTTCGTCTGGTGGTGCCTGCTGACTCTCGGCTTGTCGCTGCGTGAGCTCGCGAGGCCTCGCCGATGACGGCCAAACCGACCACCGTGTTGACGTTGGCGGAATGGCACGCGCGGGTGATCGACGCTTCCGAGGTCGCCCAAAAGCTGATCCCGATCGCGGAGGGGATGACGCCTTCCGGGCCCGGTCAAACCGTCCTCGCGTTGGCCATTGCTGCGCGCGCCCTATGCGAACAGTATCCGGCGCTTCCGGCGTTCGAGTGGTATTTTCGTATGGTGTCGGAGCTCGGGACACAAGGCCGAGAACGTGAACGTGAGCCGCCATCATGACCGCCGCCGGTGCACCGGAGGCGGCACGGCCCCCGTGTGGCTCGCCGCAACCGTGTAGGGAATGGGCGCTGTTCTGTCGTGTCCTCGAGGACGGGCGGATCATGCACCTGATCCCCTTGATGTTCACGGTCCGGGTGTGCGTCGCTTCCGCCAGCGAGAACCGATCGGGGTGCTTCGCCGACGGCTGGTGTTACGCGAAAGAGCGGCTGGCGGACGCTGTTCATGTGGCCCTGTTTTGGGATGGCAAAGGCGATCCGCCGGGCCCCTGGATCCGAAACGTTCTCACCGGTCGTTATGGTCCGGGCGCCAACCGTCGGCCCGGTGACGATGACGAGGACGCCGCTTGAAAACGCTTTGCCGCGGGTCGATGCGCACTGGCGAGCGGACCCCGCAGCCCGCGGCGCCGCGGCTGGTGGCCTGCGTGCTCTGCGGCCGCGTGTTCATGACGATGCGCCCGCACACCGCGCAGGTCCCCCGGCACCGACCCAAGGTCACCATGCATCGCCGCGGCCGTTGGATGCTGGTCCGGCCGAGGTGTACAGTTGAGCCCGTGGGGGATTCTGCCGTCGTCGCATCTCTGCGGGGGCCCGACTGGATCGGCGTGGGGGATCTGATCCTTCATCGCGTCCCGGGAGACTTCCCCGACGAGCTGGTCTTTTGCGGGTCGAGCGGTGAATACACCCTTTGGGTGAAGTCGAAAGAACTGCTCGTCGGCCCGTGGGATTGGGTGATCGAGGAGGGTAGGACACCGATCGATCTCGGCGGGCCTTTCCCAACGCGGGAATTTGCTACGGCCGATCTCGCCGCGCGCCTCGTCGCCACCGGCATCGCCTGCCCTCCGCCGGCCGACGAAATCGTTTCGGTCCCGGCGGCGCCTGCCCCCGCGCCAGCGCCGGCCCACGCCCCCGGTCAAGAGGTGTTGCCGGCCGACGACGATCCGGAATTCATGGGCATGGCCCTCGACCTTGCGATCCTTGCTCTGCGCCGGGCCCGCGCGCGCCTGGCCCCTGCTCGGGTCTCGTAGCAGGCCCGCCCCCGGGAATGGGGGTAAGATCCAGGGCATGGCAAACGCGGGATCGACTCTTCTCGGCGCTGCTGGCCTCGCGACGGTCGGCTACTACGGCTACCGCTATTGGCAGCGTGAACAGATGCGAGCCGCGACGCTGGCAGAGGCCGCGCGCCTGCAGGCCGCCGGCGCGAGCGTGAAGGACGCGATCACCGAGGCCGCCGCAACTGCCTGCAAGGCCACCGGTGTGACCTACGGCATTCCGCCGGCGGCGTCGGGCCCGATCTGCTCGGGTGTGGCCAAGGTGGCAATCGCCGGCGCCATCGCCGCGGGCAAAGGGGCTGCGATCGCGGGGAAGGCCATCGGAAAGGGCACCGTTGCGGCAGGGAAGGGTATCGGCAAGGGAGCCAAGTTTGTTGCGTACACGGCCCCCCGGAAGGTGATTGGGGGCAGCGTCAATAAGGCGGTCAACGCGACGGTCGGCAAGGTTCTGCCCAAGACGGCGACCAAGGTCGTGAAAAAGGTCCTCTGCTTGGGCATCTTCTGCGGCCTTGAAGGGATCGACTACAACTCGGTCCTCGGTGACGCCGCCCCCAGCCCATTCGCCCGAGCTCGCCGGTTGAGCCCGAGCGGCCCGAACCCGTTTCAGGCGCTCGGGAGGGCCCAGCTGGCCCCGATAGGCGGCGCCGTCGCGCGTGGCGTGCTGCGAGCTGGGCGCCGTCCGGCCCACCGCGCCGGCACATTCCTGTCCGCCTAGAAAGGCACGTCGTCGGAGTCGAGCTGCTCGACGTGCTGGCACCGCTGCGCGTCCGCTCGAGCTCGTCCGATCGCCTCGGTCCGCGCGGGCCCCGCCAGCTGCAGGCCGGTCGCTTCCTCGAGTACTCCGAGCCGCTGATCGAAGTCCTCCCACCTTCTCGAGCTCGGCGCCGTGACGTCGAGGGCCTCGCGCCAGGACGCGACTTGTCGGCCGGGTGTCCGGAGGTCTAGCCGTTCATTCAAGGCGTCGAAACGCCCATCCCCGGGCCGCCGGCGCGGCTTGGGGCCTCGGCGGCCGTGGGCCGTCCACGCCTGATAGGCGCTGCAGTCGCGGCCACAATCCGACTCCACCAACTGCAAAAGCTCGGGGTTGGCGTCGAGTAGGGCCCGCGTCGCCTCCTTCTTTCGCCGGAAGGTCTGCGGACGGAGCTCGCGCAGGGCTGACCGCTCGCAAGAGGCGATCGCCTTCTGGAGGTCCGGGGGCGGCCGCCGGCGTCGCCGGCGCCGAGCTCGGCGGGGGTTGTCGATGACGAGGGCGACGGGCGCGGCCCTCGAGGCCACGAACCACCCCAGGCCCGCCAGCGCGGCCAGGCCGGCAATCCCGGCCCATCCTGCCCCCTTGGACGTCATCGCGGGGTGGGGGGAGGGGGCGTGCCGAGGCCCGCGGCGACGATGGTGCCGACGTCGCGGATAACGTTCGCCTGCTGAGGGAACGCGGCGGCCGCCGCGGCGCCAGCTGCAGCCAGCGCGGCCGCCTTCACGTTGCCGCGGCTGAGTGAGTAGGAGCCGGCCGCGATGGCGGCCGACAGGGCCAGCGCCGGAACCATCCAAGGGCCCGGGATGACCGATAGAACGTGCAGCGCCGCGAGGCCCGCGGTCAGGGCGATCGCCCCGATCGTCGCCTTGAGCTCGGATGATTTTCCGCCCGCCTTTGCCGCGTTCGTGGCGGCCGCGCTGACCGCTACAGCGGTGGCGTGCGCGCCCGCGGCCGCGGCCGCCTGGCCCGCAGCGATCGCCGACGCGCGGAGGTTCGCTCCTGTCTCTGCTGACATGGTTGTCATGGGTTCCCCTTTCCGTTACGAGATTCGACGGCCCATCGGTGGCGTTGGGCTTTCATCCTCGATTTCGTATTTCGGCAGGATCGACAGGGCCCGTTCAACGTAGGCCTTCCCGAGCGGCGGCAGGTCCGCCGGAATCTGCTTTCCTGCTTTCATCGCCGAGCGAAGGAACCCGGGCCCGTTGTGGTAGGCCGCGGCGAGGAGCTCAATCCGCGGCCCGAACCGCTCGGCCAGGTGGTCGAGGTAGGCGATCCCCAGCAACGATCCAAGGGCCGGATTGAACAGGCATTCGGGATGCTCCGCGTCCCACAGTTTCAGGGTATCGGCAGGGTTGGCAGCTGCCGCCGCTGGGGGAGCACTCATCAGGCGCCGGCGCACCTTCGCCACCATGTCAGCCGCCGTCAGTGGCAACACCTGCAGGAGGCCGCGTGCGCCCGTCCGGATCGCGATCGCATCGGGTCGAAAGCTCGACTCGATTTCCATCAGCGTCAGGCACACCGACGCCGGCGCCAGACGAAACCAGGCCCGCCACATCTCAACGAACGCGCGCGCCTGGTTGAGGGTGAGTGCCGGCGGCCGACTCATGCGGGTTCCCCCCCCGTCAGCCTGCCGATCTTCTTGAATAGCCCGAGGTCTGACGAGATCTTGATCGCCGCGCCGCCCGCCACGATGACGCCACCCCAGATCGCGATCGTCTTCGCCTTCGAGAACCAGTCAGTCCCCGGCGGGATCTGATCTGCCCTCACGGTCTGGCCATCGGCCGTCACGGTCGCCGGCGCGATGGCGGTGGTCTGGCCGTAGCTCAGGAACTGATCGCGCAGCTTGTTGAACTCGCTTTCGAAGTTCAAAAGGGCCGCCAAGCGGTTCGTCTGGAACCAATAGAAGGCGTCCTTTTCCTTCCGCCATCGTCCAATGAATCCGTCGACCTGTTGCACGAAGCTCGGCGGCAGACGCGCGGCGCCGGCGGCGTAGTCGAGCTGCCAGGCCGTCAATCGGTCATCGAAGGCGGCCGCCTCCGCGTCGATCGTTCCCTGGGTGACCACGAAAGAGCTGGTGTCGATGTCCCCCAGCTGGCCCGAGGCCCGCAACGCTCGGTGTAGCTGCCTCCCAACCCCGCCCGCCTGGTGGGCCCGGCCGAGCTGCGCCAGCGCGCGCAAGTGCGCCGCGTTGGGAAGAAAGCCGAGCCCGCCGCCGCTGGTGTTCTCGGCACACTCGGCGCAGCAGTTGCGCCCCCCGAGCTTCTTCCGACTTCGCCTATCCGTGATGATGGCCATGACGATCCCTTCTGCGGGACAAGACCCGCGCTTCCGCCGGGACCAGCATCACCCGCCGCAACTGTTCGACGTCGGCCAGTCCTCCCACCATCGCGGAGGCCGCGCCGCCGGTGATGAAATGGCCGTTCATCACCTCGGGGTTACGGGTGATCTCGCGGTCCTGCTGGTCGGCCCGCCACCAGGCGGCCGCGGCCACTCCCAGGCCCACCAGACCGACGCCCACCCCGATCCGACGGGCGCTCGAGCGCGGACGGCTAAACGCGAGCGCACCCGCGACGGTCGCGGCCGCAGCGGCGCCGCCGATCACGATCGTCTTGCTGGGCTTGATCAAGCGCCGTACCTCCGTCGGTCGCGGACGATGAGATAGAGGCCGGCGCCCGCCGCGATCGCGCTCAACACCGCGCCGATCTGCAGGGCCAGCACCAGCGAATCGATTTTCGTCTGCGTCTGGGCGATCACGGCGTCGACCGCGGGAATCCCGATGTCGCCGAGTCCTCCCGCGGGGAGCATCCACGGATCGATCTGGCGCGGATGGCGCCTGATCTGGCCCTCGTAGTCAGGCCGCGCCGGCGGCCGCTTCTTCGTCGTCGTGATCAGCATGTGTCACCCCAAACCAAGGTTTTCGACTTCTTCTTCGGAGAGCCCCAGCGCGTGCCCCATCTCGTGCGCCAGGGTGTCGCGTACGTCCTCGGGTGTCGCGACCGTCTGGCAGTTGATGACGATCGAGCCTTCCGGCAACTGCGGCACCTCTTCGCCAGGGTCGAGGGCGCGGGCCGTGATCCCGAGGTAGAGGCCTCGAAAGTCTCGGCTCACGGCGGCGCGCTCCATCTCCGCGTGCCGGATGGCCTCGCGCAGCTCGGGATCGTCTCGGCCGTCGACCACGAAAACCGTCACGTCGGAAAGGGCCGCGTCGACTTCCGCTGGGATCGAGTCCATCACCTCATCGACGATGCTTTCAACTTCCGCTTTGTTCATTTGCTCGCAACCTTAATCGGGACCGCGTCGCGAGCGTCGATCGCGTCCTGGTAGTCGTTCACAATGCCGATCGCCGTTCGAAGTGAAACCACCTGGTGGCCGATCCGGCCCACCTCTTTGCGCACCGCTTCGATGTCCGCCACGGTGGTGGTCGCCGCGTCGAGCCTCACCAGTAGATGGCGGATTTTGTTGTCGATGGCCTCCGCTTCCTCGGCGAGCTCGGTGATCAACTCCTTCGCGCTTTTACCCCCAAGGTCGGGGATCGGCGGTGGCGGCGTCGCGGGGCTACTCATTCGTCGCCGCCTTCGTCCGTCGGGTGGATCGCCGGCAGGGTGTTGCGGCGCCGGTACTCGCCCTGTGGTGCGTCGGTCCGTTCAAAGAGCCGTTCGATCTTGCCTTCGACGACGCCGATCCGTTTGCCCTGCTTCTCTCGCGCGTCCGCGTGTTCCTGGAGCCGTTTCCCGCAGCTCTCGACGTCCTTTTCGCAGCGACCGACGCGCCACACGAGGGCCCCCCAGGTCGCCGCTACAGCGAGAAGCGAAAGGGCCAGAGTGATCGCGTTGGCGGCCGTGAACATGCATCACCCGACGAGGAGACCCACAAGCAGAACGTCTGCCGTCATGATGGTGGGCCCCACTGCCGATTGGGTGACTTCCAGGAACAGATCGACCGACTGAATTACGGGGGCCATCAGCGGCGACGCAAAGGGCATCGTTCCCACCTGGTTGACGACGATCGAGGTGGGGGGGATGAAGATCGGACAGAGGTTGTTGTGACTGGCGTTCGTGCCCATCCTCAGCCCGGGTGACGTCGTCAGCGCGCCCCCGGAGAGGGCGCGGCAGAAGATGTAGGCCGCTTGCGGGATGAAGCGCGTACCCGGAATCACCAGCCCTGCGGCGGACATCGTGAACAGCGTTCCCGGCGCTGATTTCATGTCCATCGCGTCGGGGCCGCGGAAAAATGCGGTTCCGTTCATCATGTCGGAAGCCCCCAGACTTGAACCTTCCCGGACATGGTTGCGGCCGTCGTCATCAGCAGCGTGATGAAGGTGACGTCTGTGGCCGTGTCGGTCCAAGCAAAGGACACCATCCGGTGATAGTGCGTGTTCAGCGCACCAGACCCATGCGCGCCGCCGTCCGACTTCCCTCGGCGTTGCAGCCCATCCGTTAGGGGGTAAAAGTGGATCTCATCCTCCACTTTGATCCCCGCGGTCACACTGACGGCGCAGCGGGCGTAGCCGAGGGTCGCGGGTGCGGACGAGTCGTTGCTGGGCGCCGTGTTGTTGTCGATCCCGATGTCCACGTAGTTGTTGCCGCTGTCGTTGTTGGCGCGAAAACCCAGGTACGCGAACCCAGAGAAGCTCCCGGAAAAGGCGATCTTGATCTCGCGGTACAGCCCCGCGGCCCACGTTGGGGAGGTGTAGGTAGTTGCGGCTGTGAGCGTCGTGCCGGGATCGATCCGGACCCACCCGACATCGAGCTTGATTTTGTCGGATGCGGAGAGGAGCCCCGCAAGGCTGGTGGTCGCGAGCGCGATCAGCGCGGTTTGCGCCGCCTGGTTTGCCGCTGTCAGCATCGACCGTCCTACGGCGGTGGCGTCGGTGATGTCCGCTGCGAGGCCCGAAGAAGCGATCGACACCAGACCCAGCGCCGTCCGCTGCGCCGCCACATTGGCTGCCGTCAAAAGCGCCCGGCCGACCGTGGTCGCGTCGGTGATGTTGGCCGCAATCGCCGAGCTCGCCATTGCAGAGAGGCCGAGGGCCGTCCGCCAAAACGAGGCGTTTACAGGAAGATAGCCGGTCATCTTCCAATTGCCTGACCCGAGGGACGTCAGTTCGAACGTGTCGCCGGCGCTGACCGTGATCGAGGCCCCGAAGGGGCAGATCAGGGTGGTGGCGTTGTGGATGATCGCAGAGCCGGCCGAAGCGAAGGTTATCCGCCTACGCACGCCCGCGGCGACCGTGCCGAATGAAGTGATCGATGCGCCTGTCCCGGTGATGGTGACGACGGGCCCCGTCACCGTAGCAAGATCGGTGGTTGCGGCGCCCGCGATGTTCGCGCCTGCGGGGCTGAGGGCATCAGCGGCCGCGACGGCCGTGGTCTGTCCCGTGCCGCCGTTGGCGAGGGCGATCGTCCCGGTCAGATCAGAGGCAAGGCCCGAGCTCGCGACGGTGGCCAGGCCGAGGGCCGTCCGCTGTAGGGCCGCCGTGGCCGCCGTGAGGAGCGCGCGGCCCGCTGCCGTCGCGTCGGTGATGTCCGCGGAGGCGCCCGACGTCGCGAGCGCGGCCAGGCCGAGGGCC
>Ga0207658_10000944_pt1 | contig 23979 bp, 25 predicted proteins | sample KBSS33metaG_FD_184322 | JGI IMG/M metagenome (GOLD analysis project Ga0207658, IMG submission 184322) | Switchgrass rhizosphere microbial communities from Kellogg Biological Station, Michigan, USA - KBS S3-3 metaG (SPAdes) (version 2) | ecosystem: Host-associated > Plants > Roots > Rhizosphere...
GATCTACTTCTTCTTGAGTAAAACCAAATTTATCAGAATATTCAACATTTAACACGGTATATACAGAAAGATGGTTTAGGCCTGAAAATATACCTTCTTTAGCTATGCGGGTAATGCCGGTCAAAAATCCTTTTTCAAGAGCAGAATTTGTTTTTAATGCGGCTGAAAGTAAGTTATACATAAATTCTATCATTTTTGGATAATAACCATTCAGATAGGATTCTATTATGGGAGCATCATATTCATCGATTAAAACAATTACTTTTTTTTGATAGTGACGCTCTAAAATAGTAGTCGCATATAAAAGACTGTCGGTATAATCAGCTTCAGTTGCGCTTCTATCTACTAAGCGTATATACCAACTCTGTTCAACAGGAGTTAACGATGCAAAAATTGGACTTAATAATTTTTCTACATTTATAGCTAAAAAATTTGAAAATTTTGTGTAAGCTAATTTCCATGAATCAGCTTTGATATTTTTAAACGTTAGAAAAATAACCGGATATTGTCCTTGAAGGGCATGAAATTCAGGATCATTCCATATGTTTGTATTTTCAAAAAGATTGGCATTGTTTTGGTCTGTTTTTTCAAAAAAATATTTAAGCATTGAAAGATTTAATGTTTTACCAAATCGCCTTGGCCGAGGAGCTAAAATAACTTCACCTCCATCTTGCCAAAATTCTTTAATTAACAGTGTTTTATCGACGTAAGTTTTTTTTCCCTCGATAAGTTTTTTATAATCATCAACTCCTATTGGTATTGGAGGATATGGAGAACGGTGAGACATATGTTTCTCCGGATACTGGGTTTTTAAATAGTATATAAATATAAATATACACTGATTTTATGTATAGCAAAACTATGTTTAAATTGGTAATTTTTTTGCACTTTTTTCAAAGTCTTTCCAGGGGTTGTTTTTTCTTGCCAGACGCCTGAAAATATTTTTAATAGTGTATTGTTGTGGAGTGATTTTTGCTAGTTCATGCCAATCAAGTGGCGTTGCAATTGGAGCTCCTTCAAGAGCGCGGAGCGAATAGCAGGCGATCGATGTTTGGCCGTATGCATTACGTAAATAATCGATAAATATTTTTTTACCCCGCTTTTTTTTACTTATTTCAATGGTAAAAAGATTGGGGTATGTATTAACTAATGTTTGAGCGCAGTGGCGTGCATAGGTATGTACTTGCTCAAATGAGCTTGTTGGTAGCAATGGTACCACGACATGGTAGCCGCGAGAGCCGGTGGTCATAAGAAATGGATTGAGACCATTTTTTTCTAACATGTTTTTTAAGGCACGTGCACCAAAACGTAAATTTGCAAGATCTGTTTTAAGGGTGCTGGCGTGCAGGATACTGTCATGTAATGTTAAGCTCGGATCCAAGTCAAAAATGAGTTTGTTTGGTTTGTGAATAGCTTCTGAGTTACTTAACCACGAGTGAATTTCTAATACTCCTTGATTAGCTAAGTAGGCGAGTGTTGCGCTGTTATCGATTATAACAAGGGTTTGTGTATCACCCTTTTTAAGATCAACTGTTTTATGCTTAATCCAGCCAGGAAAATAGTCGGGTATCTGTTTTTGATAAAAATTTACCCCATCTATTCCTTCAGGGAATCGACGCATGACGATTGTATAATTTTTGATATGGGGGAGCAAGTAGGGAGCAATTTTTGTATAATATTCGATAGTTGCTTGTTTGGTGATATGAGAGCGGGGGAAATAGAGTTTGTCTGCGTGAGTTATTTCAATAGAGTGTTTATCTATTTCTTGTATGTTTTTTTCTTTTTTTTTCATGGGTCTTATTTTTTTTGCCTAGTTTATGCATGTTTTATGGATATATTATATTAATAGCCAAAGAATAATCGCAATAATAAGATTGCCGTTTTCAGTCAGCAATTATATACTTAAAATAATTTTCGCTATCAGCGATTGTGTTAGCAATTAAATAACAATAACCTGAAAAATTTGATTAAAAAGAAGAGATATATGACAACATATATCTCTTCTTTTTAGTAGTTAAAAATAGAACGAGAAAAAAACTGTTTTACGCTAGTTGCTTTATAACTAAGGTTGCAGCAATTGGATGTTCAGGGTTACTACCTAATCCTCCCGCATATTCAGTGATTTTCAAAGCAGGAGGATTAGCTGTTGCTGGATTTCTTACGCTTAAAACTGAATTGGGAGCAGTAGTAGTGATTAAAGAAATTCCTACGAATTGGGAGTTGCCATTTTTTGATCCAACGGTGGTTGGTAAAAGCTCTTCAACTCCGTCACCAGAATCGAGACCTAAAATGAGTTGGCCGCCGACGCCAACATATACTTGGAAGGTGATCTCATAAGTGCCTATATTAGGCAAAATGAAGTCAACATTAGAATCGGGTAATCGAGTAATAACGTTGTTGTTAGGGCCATCGTGAGGAAATGCAACAGCGCTTCCAGCTGGAATATCCTCTGGGTTATCATATGGCATAAGAGCATAAAAGCTTGCATAGTTGAGTATGCCATTAGTGCCAGCATCGCCTTTGTCTCCCTTATCGCCTTTGTCTCCCTTATCGCCTTTGTCTCCCTTATCGCCTTTGTCTCCCTTATCGCCTTTGTCTCCCTTGTCGCCCTTATCACCCTTATCGCCTTTAGGGCCTTGCGGACCTTGTGTGCCAGGGCATCCTTTAGGTCCTGGCAAACCAACTATTTGATCTATTGGAACGCAATTTACTGTTAATGTTCCCTTAATATTAGCGTCTCCTTCAACAGTTAATTTTTTAGTTTTTAATGTTTCAATAATAGCTTTGCATGCTTCGATAGATTGAAAAGAAGCGGATTTCTTTTTTGAATGATGAGACGAATGTGAATGTTTTCTTTTTACCTGTTTACCGCTATAGCTGAATGATGAAAATAATAAAAAAGAAAGTAATACTATTGTTTTTTGTAGCATGTGACTCCTCAAAATAAAGGTGATTTTAATAAACTTCTTTGTTTATGATAAATATTTTTATTTTGATTTGTACAGAGTTCGCTATTATTTTTCTTTGATAATTGTTGTACCAAAAACAGTGGTAACATAAAGAATAAGCTTTGGTTGCATGTTATGGGTAAGGTAGGTAAAAGAGCCGCTGTGCGTTGAAGATCGATCAGGAAAAATCACATTGCTAAAAGTAGTATGAGTTATTATTTGCGTCGGCATATTGCTATCTATATAGATATGGCTTGTGCCAAATACCGTTTTAACATGCACCACCTCAGAACCATTCATTCCTGCAAGCGATTGAAGATCTATGGTCTGATTGCTAAATGTAGTCTGATATGAAGAGCTATTAATATTGGAGTTATTGCTATTGAAGTTGTAGAAAAATTGGTCATCATTGTTGGAGTACTGATTATTTTTTTTATTGAAGTAAAAATGGCATCCCTTTTTATAAAAAGACGTTTTGCTGATGAGTGCAATGCCTGCATATATTAAAAAAAATCCCCAAGCGAGTCTCATAATAGGAATATAGATTCCAAACAATACGTTGATAAGAATTGATAGTCCAAAAAGCATCAAAAGAGATCCAAAAATTAAAGAACCATAGTGCATATTTAATTTCCTGTTTTTGCTCAGGGTTAATATAAATTAATATAAAATTAATATAACACTAACTTTGCTAAACAGCAATCAAGTAGATATCAAGCAAAGCGATAATGTCCTACCAGACTATTTTTGGTAATTAGATAGTAGAGCAAAATTTAGTGCGTATGTGTAGTTTTCAAGAAACTGGTTTTTGGGAATTTAGAGGGGTTGATTTTCGTGTGTTTTTTTATTTGTTTTAGTTTTTTTAGCTTTAATTTTATAAACTATAACGTTAAGTATCTGTTTACCTTCTTTTTCTTGTGCATAAAAAAGAAGAAGGCCGAAAAGAAAAATAAGAGTGCCAAGAATAGAAAAAATATGCGTGTAATCGCTTTTTGTCATGATGGGCAACCAATAACAGATCTGTATAAAAGTGAGAGAGTAGCAGGTTGTTGCATATGCATATAGATTATAAGCAATAAGATTACTGATTATAATAACAAGCATGAGTACAGGGATATATGATGATATGTTTGTTACGTAGGGAGCTGTTTCTAAAAATAAAGATGCTATAAGTGCAATAATGCCACCACCAAGCATAGCAATGCCATTAATGCTAGCTGGTTTGTAGGCGTAATCGATTACGCATTTACGCATGACAATCCAGCCGAAACTAAAACTAAAGAGTGATAAAATAATCGCGAGTTCTGGTAGGCCCATAGTATTTGGTATTGTTGGTGTAATTTCTTGTGAAATAGTTTGTGGAGTTGTGTGGAGAGCTGTTGGTGTGATTATTTGTGGGATATTTTGCGAGATTATTCGTGAAAATAGCTGTGGTAATGGTAAAGCTCCAGAGACTATAAGTCCTGTAAGACAGAGAGCAAGGGCGAGAGATTTTTTTTTAGTGGCAAATTCTATTCCTAGCAAATGCGTGAGTAGATAGGTAGTGACTGGGCCTAGGTTATAGACAAACAGAGCTAGCTGGGTGTTGTTTGTTGTTTTTAGCCCATAATAGCGGAGCGCATAGGGCAGAAAAATGGCAAAGATAATAAGTTGGCTATATTCGTATATATGTTTTTTGTTTAAGGTAAGTTCTTTTTTGAAATAAGCGTACACAAGTAAGAGTATACCGGCTAAGCCCATACGGGAGCTGAGTAAAAAAAATGGTTGTGTATAAGTTAACAGAGTGCTTGTTAAAGAGAAGGTAGATATGCCCGCGAGTAAAATAAGTAAAAACATATATTTATTCTAGTTTTTTGATTTTTATAAAAATTATTATCAAAAACTATTTTCTTACATAATTGTTCTCATAAGCAACTAATTTATTTAGCAATTTTTTGTTTAACTATCCATTTTGCTACTTCTATTTTTAATTGATCCATTATAGGTACTGTTTGCACGTTTGCGTTTGCTTATTATGCTATACTATTTATATACTGCATAGTATATATTAGTAGTATATGTCAAAAATTATAAAAACTGGTTTGGCTATGAAAAATCTTATTTTACAAAAATTGCCCCTTGGCATAAGTACTTTTTCTGAAATTCGTAACGAAAACTATCTTTATGTCGATAAAACTAAAGATATTTATAGTCTTCTTACAGAAGGCAAACGATATTTTCTCTCTCGTCCACGAAGATTTGGAAAATCACTTCTAGTTTCAACGTTAAAAGAGATTTTGTCTGGCAACAAATTACTATTTAAAGGTCTTTGGATTGAAACAAGCGATTACACCTGGGAGCCGCATGGTATTATTACTTTAAGTTTTTCTGGGCTTGGGATAAATGATGTCGATAGTTTGAAAGCTGGATTACTTTTTGCATTATCTAATATTGCTCAAAATTATAAACTTACCAAATCAATACATTCAACAAATCCAGCATTTGCTTTGCGTAATTTAGCAGAAGAGCTTCACGATCGTTTTGGCAAAGTAGCAATTCTTATCGATGAATATGATTACCCAATTTTAAAAACACTTGATGATCAAAAAAAAGCAGAAGAAATTCGAGCTTCTTTACACGATTTTTTTTCAGCCATTAAAGATTTAGATGAATATGTTAAATTTACTTTTATTACTGGCGTTAGCTCATTTGCCAAAGCAGGAATATTTTCTGGTCTTAATAATTTAAAAATTATGACCTTGAATCAGCGATGGGCAACTATTTGTGGTTATACGGATGAGGAAGTAAACTATTATTTTACGCCACATATTCAAGCCTGGGCAAATAAGCAAAATATTTCTTATGACGAACTACGTCAACAAATTAAAGAGTGGTATAATGGCTATCGATTTGGTGATGATGTACTCTCTGTATATAATCCATTTTCTTTTATGAATGCAGTTGAAGAACAAAAATACGAAAATTTTTGGTTGCAATCTGGGACTCCTTCTTTTTTAATAAAAGAGTTAAAAAAAGACTATCGTTCGATAGAACTTGAAATGCTTCATTTAAAGTCATTTTCTGAAGATGCTGATTTTCTTGGTATCTTTGAGATAGGTTCGACTCCTCTTGTTTCATTACTATTTCAGTCCGGATACTTGACAATAGTACGTTTTGACGAAATAAAAAAAAAATATCTTCTCGATTATCCAAATTATGAAGTACGTACTGCTATGGAACAATATTTTTTAGCTGTTTTTACAAAAATGGATTATGCTCAAGCAAGAAGTTTTGCTTTAGATGTAGGAGCAGCATTTCAAAAGAAAAATATTCCTGAAATAGTTGCATTAATTAAAAAGGCATTTGTTCAAGTTCCCTATTTAACCCATATGCCAGATGAAAAATTTTATCATGGATTACTACATGTTTTACTCGGTGCTGCCGGATTAAAAGTTTATTCTGAACATATGACAAGTCATGCGCGTATCGATATGATTGTTGAGCTTTCATCAGTTAATTATGTTATTGAACTAAAATTTAACCAATCTGCAGAAAAAGCGTTGGAACAAATTGAAAATCGTAAGTATTATGAAGTTTTACAACATCAAAATAAACCAATTATGTTACTTGGCTTAAATTTTCATCGAAAATCACAAGAGTTTGAAATTACGTATGTTTCAAAAGAAATACAATAAATTTAGTTGATTTACTATTTTTTTAGCAACTTATAACCGCCTGCGGCATAGCGCAATACCACGATCATCTAAAGAAAAGAAATGTTCTAGTTCTCCCTCAAGCAATTCTACCCCTTCTTTTACAAAACTAACTTCATCCCTTTTCATCCCTTCTTTTAGCACAATACCAGTGCCAGGACTATCTTGAGGGTCCAGTGAACCGTTTTCGTTGTGTCGCGCCATTAGTGGATAGTCGTCATGTTGCTGGGCCACCCACATCCCTGAGGGAAAAGCTGTTGCAGCTTTATGCTGAAGGCCCCATTTTAGGACATGTGCTTGTCGTGCTTTTTGGAATAATAGTTGGTGGCGTTCGAAAAATTCAGACATTTGTTTTGGTGTTTCTAGCTGGCATGTATTTTGTTTTTCTTTGAATTCTCTATTTTCTTGCTCTTCTAGTGCTTCAGAGATTTGGGTCCATTCATCAGATTCGTTTTCTTTTTTTTTGCCAGCAGTAGCTTTTGCTTCAGCTTCTTTTATTTCTTCTTCGTTGCTTAAATCAATTTCTCCAGCATTTAAATTGCAGCAATAGACTATGCAAGTAAGAAGACATAAAAATAAAGTTCGTGTGGTTTTCATAGGATTCCCATAAAAAAATAATGTTAAAGTTTTTTGGCAATCATGATAGCACGTGCTTATAAAAAAATAACTATTTTTATGAGTATTATTTTCGCAAACAACTATCTTCGTAAGCAACTAATTTTTACAACTATTTTTAATAATTATTTTTTTAGCAATCAAAGCTACAGCAATCAGAAATTGTGCATAAAAAAAGGGGACTTTATTATTTTTAAAGTCCCCTGAGCTATAATATTAATTTATCAAAATAGATTTAGTTTGCTTGTATTTGTTTGGGTAATCGACGAGGATAATGTTTGCCAAATTCGATTAAAAAATCTTTTTTCCTTTTTTCACGATTGCCAAAAATTTTAGGATGTACTATAGCCAATGTTATACTTCCAGCTGCATCCCGTAAAGACCAATAATAGCGATTTCTACTTTGTAATGACCAATCATGATGATTAAGGTTGTCTACATGTTTTCTTATCGTATCGTTTAAATCATTATAAGCGAGAAGCCATTTTTTGCCCAATATTACTCCGTTATCTCGTTCAGATAATTCTGCCTCTGCCTTGGTGTAGATTTTTTGTCTAAGTTCAGAAAGAGCTTCAAATCTCTCTCTTCGATATTCACGGTCGGCTTTTCTATGAGCATCCCTTTTTTCAGCTCTTTTTTTAGCTTTTGCAGAAACAACAGGAACCCTTATTCCACCAACTGTTGTAAATTCAGCAGCCGCAGAAACAGTAAAAATGACCAAAGTCAAAGATAATAAACTTAATCCAAATAATTTATTCATGATAACCTCTTTTATTATTTATTTAGCAAAAAACATATAAAATACAACTATTATAAGCTTATCAGATATAGTCTATTTGTCAACTTATAGCAGGTTTTTTGATAAATAGGTTCAAAGCATAGGTAGTTAGCGAAAGTTAATACAACTCTTCTTTATACTGCTTAATCAGCTCAGGAGTCACCTGGTTTCCCATTGCTTGATAAAAGAGCGCGCCATATTCTCGCGTTTGAATAACTACTGGCATAGTTAAGGCATGGCCCAATAAAAGCGCCTGTTTTTTGCTGTCTAGTGTTGCCAAAATGGTGCGTAAGCTATTCGCTCCTGCGGTGCCGGTAAGTACCGCTTGTATATCTTTTTCATCGCTGAGCTGGGCAATAATCTTGGTACCAATTTGTGAAATAAGTTCAGGATCGATGCTTGAAGGGCGTTGGTCAACGATTAAAAGAGAGACATAATATTTTCTCATTTCCCGGGCAATTACTCCAAAAATAGTCTGTTTTGCAGCTATTGGATTTAAAAATTTATGCGCTTCTTCAATGGTAATCATGAGTTTTCTCGGCTCATCTTCTTTTTTTTGTGACCCTAAGAATTTCTCTGTTTTGGTAATATAACGGGTATGTACATGGCGACTTATGATATTTGCTATCAAAAGGTAAGTAAAGGTAGAGGTGTAATTACCAAATTCTACAATGACAGAGATATTTCTGTCTAAATATTCTATCATACGATCAATTACTGATTCATGTCGATAGGGGCCGCCAGATTTGATTGAGGTAAAAAAGGGAAGATGTTCAATTCGTTTTAATTTGCGATAAAGTGCTGCTATTGATTCAGGATGTGCGCCCAAATTCTGAGAAAACTCTTTAATATTTTCACCATTTTCTAAGAGAACTGCAAGCCAATCACGTTTATATTTTGCAGAAATTAAGTAGGCCGCTTCTAATGCAGTGGAGTGTAGATTCAGTTCATGTTCAAGGGATAATATATCTTCTACTTGTATGGCCTGATATGGTATAATAATTTCAACATCTGGATTGCCCCCACGACGTCTTGTTGAAGCGGGATCGAGAGAAAAAATAGCAACTCGATCGGGAAAAAGTGTTTTAAGTCCTTTTACAAAACTTTGATTGTTTCCCTCTTTGCGAGCCTGCAAGCCATATTCACTATGCATATCAAAAATGAGATTTACAGCTTTTTCGTTTTTAATGAGCCCAGCAAGCACTAGTCGCGTTAAAAATGTTTTTCCCGTTCCTGTTTTTCCAAAAATTCCATTACTTCGTTCAGTTAATCGTTCAAGGTCTAGGCATATTGGTGCATCCATATCAAGAGGGGTACCGATATTAAAATAACGGCCAGTTGGATTTTTTTCATCACCAAAAATGAGAGCGATATCCTCTTTTTTTGTTTCATGTACAGGAGCAAAATGGGGAGGGATTGTTTTGACTGGTTGAGGTCGTTTATCAATTCCTAATACAAGCATGGGTTTTAGCGTTGCTGTTGCGTAAATATTCCATTGTCTGAGTAACGAATTAAGGAGTATGTCATCTTGCGATGGAGGAAATAAGAGTATGTCGGGGTGCGTAACTTCAAGTTTTAAATCAGTTATGAGTGAAAAAAAGGTGTAATTATTGCCTATAATAGAAACAAACTTGCCTGTTTTTATATGTTCAAGATTGGTTTCAGGAGCTATTCGCATAATAAGGCCGTCGGCAAGAGAGCCATTGATAATAGTGCCTATCTGTTTTGTCATGCTATTTATCTCATGTCCCGCATAATAATTGTAATTCGTGTACGATCTGATTCAAGAATACCGTGTCCGACGGGAATTGATTCTTTTTTGCCATCAGTGTTCATAAAAGTGATTAGTTTATTGTGAGCTAAAATTAATAATAAGGGGGCATGGCCTTTTTGAATAATAAAGCTACCACCATGAGATGTTTCTACTTCTAGCCACTCAATTAATAGAGTATCTGTTTTTGTAGGACTAATAATGTGTAGTTCCATAATTATACCAACTTTGTGTGATTAGGATTAAAATATTTTTTTTTATTACTCGTAAAAAAAACTAGCATATTTAGCCGGGCCCCGCAGGGGGCCGGCCTATAATCCCCCCGGTTGGGGGGTAGGGGGGCGAATGAATGGGGTCCCCGCCGGCAGGTGGGGTAAAATAACTTTAGGCTAAGATGGTGGTTTGGTATAAGCATCAACTATTATCTTTATTTACGTGTTTATTTTTAGGAGTGCTGCTTTTTTAGCAATATCATCAAGAGTACCCATCATATAAAAAACATCTTCTGGTAGATGATCGCATTCGCCAGAAAGAATAGTTGCACAATCATCAATGGTCGTGTTTCGAGGTACGTATACTCCTGGGATTCCTGTTGAAAATTCGGCAGTGAAAAGTGGTTGAGAGAGATATTTTTGTATTTTTTTAGCGCGTTGTACTAATAATTTATCTTCTTTAGAAAGTTCTTCCATGCCGAGAATAGCGATAATATCTTGCAGTTCTTTATAGCGCTGCAGGATAATGAGTACAGCATGTGCTGTATCATAATGTTTTTTACCTACAATAGCAGAACTTAACCCTTTTGATGTTGATTGCAGCGGATCAATTGCAGGATAAAGGCCTAATTCTACTAATTTTCGAGAAAGAACAGTGCTTGCATCTAAGTGTAAAAAGGTAGTAGATGCGGCTGGATCGGTTATATCATCAGCAGGAATATAAACAGCTTGTACGGCGGTGATTGATCCGTTTATGGTGCTTGCAATCCGTTCTTCAAAAGCACCTAATTCAGAAGCAAGCGTTGGTTGGTAGCCCACAGCAGAAGGCATTCTGCCGAGCAGAGTAGATACTTCTGAACCAGCTTGCACAAATCGAAAAATATTATCAACAAATAAGAGTACGTCCTTTTTCACTTGATCGCGGAAATATTCTGCCATGGTAAGACCGGTTAATCCGACACGAAGTCGAGCACCAGGAACTTCACCCATTTGTCCAAAGACTAAAGCTGTTTTATCAAGAACACCAGTTCGTTTCATTTCTAGCCAGAGTTCATTACCCTCTCTGGTTCGTTCACCAATACCGGTAAATATAGAAACCCCTTTGTGTTCAATGGCTATATTACGAATAAGTTCTTGTACTATAATTGTTTTGCCAACACCAGCGCCACCAAAAAGACCAATTTTTGAGCCTTTGATATAGGGGCACAGAAGATCGATTACTTTGATACCGGTTTCTAGAATATCATTTTGTATTCTTTGCTCGGTGAGTGGTGGAGGGGTATTAAAAATTGAATGTTTTTCTGTTGCGGTGATTTCTTTTTCACCATCAATAGTTTTACCAAGAACATTAAACATACGTCCGAGTACTTGGTTTCCAACAGGGACCTTAATAGGTGATCCCGTATCTATGACTGTTAATCCTCTTTTGATGCCAAAAATATTTTCTATAGCAATGCAGCGCACAATACCATCACCTAATTGCTGAGCAACTTCCAGACAGGCAGTTACTTCTTTTTGCGTTTCATTGGCAGGTATAGTTATTGCTAATGCATTTAAAATATGAGGTGTTGAGGTGCGAGGAAATTGTATATCGACAACAACCCCATTTATGCGAATAACATAACCCTCATTGTCTATATTGCTTTTATTGGCATTACCGGCTGTGGTATTGTTGGCGGCTCTATTGTGCTCAGTCATCTAGTTGGCCTTTATATATATATGAGAGAATATTATTATTAAAGATACGTTTATTAAAAACTTTAAATCAAGTAGCGAATAAAATCAATATTCAATTATATTTTTGGCATCTAGAGAGAAATAATTAGGTTAAAAATTTTTTTTAATTTTATTAACGCGTGTTTTATTTTTATTAATGGGTGTAAAGCTCAATTCTGCGATATGGCTAAAAAATAAGGGGCATGCTATTCGCACACCCCTTTATTTCTCTAGTAGCTTTAATACCAAACAAAACTTTTATTTTCTTGGTGTGCTTTATATTTAGCTTTAAAAATTTTATAGAGGGCATAGGCCTGATAACCTACTAATCCTACAAGTCCGGCAGATACCAATGGTAGGTACATTTTTGCCAAAGTAGGAGATAATTCTTGTAAATTTTCTAAAATTTGTAGGCCATCATTTTTGATTATTATGCCTGAGTGGCTTCCATAGGTATGGTTAAGAGTTATTGTTTTAGGAAACATGTTTTTATAGTATTGTTGGTATGCAGACATAAATACTATTGCTGTTGCAAAGTGTGATGAGTTTTCATTAAAAAGTGGTTTTTTCCACCCTTTAATACAATGCTCTTTAAAGCTTTTAGACTTTTCATGCTGCGTAAAAATATTACACATTTTTAACCATGCCAGGCAGGTGATTGTTCCACCTATGGGACCAGCTATGGTTATAATAGTATCGAAGATTCTTGCTAGTGGGTCTGATGTTAGCCTTGTGCTGTAATAGATAGCATAACTGCCTCCTCCAAATTTAGGACTTACATAAAAATAGCTCGGTTGAAGAGTCAACCATGAAGCGGCACAATGAGACATTTCGTGGCCTAATGCAATAGATCTTTCAAAAAGATAAGTTGTTATAACTAGAGCCTGTGATCCAACAGCGAGACTTTCCATTGCTTCTTCATTATTTTTAAAATCATTAACTTTATTTTTAAAGGCTTTGTATTGTTCTTTGAGTTTTTGAATAACTGATACGTTTTGAGTATTTTGAGGTTGTTTTGGAGTAGCGATAGCTAATCCAGTCATAAGTGCCAGGGATAGAAAAAATGTGTGTTTTGTCATAGTATGTCCCTTTCCCTTTTATTTTCACTGTTTCACGCTTGAATCTAATATTCTATATCGTATATATATCATGATAACACATGCAGAAAAAATTACAAGCAGAAATGCTTGAGTCTGGATAGGTGATATAGATTGGCTTTTTATGGGATAGGGCATAGGGGGGTTAGTTAGTCAAATTTGGCAAGTAGAGTAGGCAGCTTTTTATTCTTTTTTGAAATTTGAAGGAATTCCAAAATTTGCTTCTGCTAGGTTGTGTTCTGTAATTTCTTTTTCTAGAGGCCTGATAATTCTTCCCTCTAGCGAAAGATGGCTTCCTCTGCACTCTTGATGGCCAAGAAGTTCACATATTTGGGTTCTTTTTGGATCTTTTTCTATACCTGCACGCCATGCATTGTAAGCAGCATCGTCTTTGATTCGTTGAGCTTTTTCTACTTCTTTTTTTACCGTTTCAGCATCTTTTACTGTTTCAGCATCTTTTACTGTTTCAGCATCTTTTACCGTTTCAGCATCGGCGGGCCTTTCCAAATAAGAATCATCTGGCATAAGTTGAAAAAGAGTGTCGCCACATCTAAGATTCCTGAGACGGGACATATGGCTATTTGCAATTGCCATTGAATGAGTAGCCATAGCTAGCTGAATATTTATATCGGAGCTTTCCATAGATTTTGCGTCATCAGGGACCCTGTTTCTGTATTTTTGGTTGCCATGCTTATAGCTTTGTAGATACAAATATTTTTTGTTATCAGGGGATGATAGTTCTGGGTTTTTTTCGTGATATTTTTTACGAATAAATCTGGCTTTAGGGTAATTGTACGTATGTTTTTTGGCAGATAAAACAAAAAGGGGTGAGGTTAAGATAATTAAAAAGATTAATAATAAGAATTGTTTTTGCATGCTGTTTTTTCTATTATATTTTTGTTGTTTTAATTGGTTTGTGTAGCCGTTTAGTTCAGGTAATAGGTTATATTTTATACAAATAGGACAGTATGCATGATACCAATAAGTCTTTTTTATTTCAAGCTTTTAGCGTGGCGGAGGGGTGATAATATGTTGAGCGCGTTGCAAAAAAAGTTTAATGCGGCGATAGTCGTTGCCGGTTAGCATAGCATAGGTTTTTACAAAACCAGCAAGCTGCGTTTGAGTTAGCAGATTTGATTTTTTTGCATTGCTTAGCATTGCCAGCAGAAGTTCGTCTAAGTTGTCGACTTGATGGGCGAAGCTAAAAAGAAGATGAAGATAGTCTGGATTATCAAAAAATTGTTGGCAGATTTCAGGCTGTGCCTGTTCTACAAAAGCATGAATTTTAGCTGGTTCTGGTGCTAAGGTATAGAAGAGCCTATTGTTTTCTTGATAACCTAAGAAAATACAGGAAAAAGTAGTTTTTAAAAATTCGAATATTTGCGGTTGCTCTCTGCGTAATTCTTCCTCTGTTTTTTGGTAGGCAAAAGGATAGCGGGAAGGGTCCATGGAACCAGTTTTCACCTGATGAACCAATCCTATGAGGGTCCTTTTTTGTTGCGTAATGCTGATAAGTGAGCCGAACAAAGGGAAACGATCCCATTGCCAACTTTGAGCAAGCCAACCATTAAGTGAGCTTTCGATAATTTCGGCAAACGCTCTGTTGGGTATCATTAATTTTGCCTTTGTTTTTTTGCAGCAGTGAGAGAATTTTGGTTATCTATGTTAGCAAGAGAAGTTTGACGGTCTATATTGGTAAAAAAAGTTTGGATGTCCGTACTGGCAGGAGAAGCTTGGTTGTGTATGTTTTTTAAAAAAGTTTCTCGGTGAATGAGGCTAGATCCATGCTGCTGAATAGCTTTGCGGTGGGTAGCCGTAGCATATCCTTTATGTTTTGCTATACCATAACCGGGAAAAAGAGTATCAATAGAGGCCATGAGACGGTCTCGAGTTACTTTTGCAATAATAGAGGCAGCTGCTATGGAGTCAGATAACGATTCGCCTTTTGTGAAAGAATGTATAGGAATTGTTGCATATACGGTATTTGCCAAGCAGAGAGGCATTGCATCAATAAGAATAGCGGCAGGGAGTTGTTTATGCTGGTAGGCAGCATAAATGGCAAGAAGATGCAATAAAGCCTTTCTCATAGCCATTTGCGTTGCCCGCCATATATTGTGCTGATCGATAAGATGATGATCTATTATTCCTATGCCATATATGCTGTTTGCTCGTATCCAATTATATGCTTCAAGTCGTGCAGGCTCGCTCATGAGTTTGGAGTCTTTAATAAAATTTGGGTAAGGGCAAGGTTTGGTAAGAATGATAGCAGCGGCCATTACAGGGCCAGCTAAGCATCCTCTGCCAACTTCATCGATTCCAATGACAACGTTTTTTTCGCTCCAAGCGCTATTTTCGAATTGGTTTTTTTTAATTATGGATAGATCCCTTTTGAGTCTATATGTAATCTTTTCCATTTGACATCCTGGTTTTTTCGTGTACTATTAGAAATAAGGCAGTGCTATAGTTATATATAAATTAACCTATTTAAGGACAAAAGGGAATATGTTATGTCTACATCAACACAATTGAGGGTTAAAGAGCTTTTACGTGAAAAAGGCTGGACAACTAAAGTGTTAGCAGAAAAGACAGGGATGTCTGAAAGCTATTTAACTCATATTAAAAATGGAACTCGTCGTTGGAATGAGGATTCATTAAGAAAACTTTCTAATGCATTTGAAATTTCGCCAATAGATCTTTTTGCTGAACGTCGTCAACGAACTGATACTATTGATTCTAACGTTAACATGCCAGAAGAAGCTAACATTGAACTTAAGGTTCAGATTGTTCCTGTTGTTGGAGTGATTCCTTCAAATCCATCACCATACAATAATCAGTTAACGCAGGTAACCACGGGCTATAAAGATGTTTTTGTTCCTGTGTTAAATTCGGCTGACAATTCAATATTTGCTTTGTGCATAGAAAATAATACTATGGCACCCTCGTTTGTTAAAGGCGACTATCTTATTATTTCTCCAGAAGTTTGGACGAGATCAGGGGATATTGCAGCAGTTGAATATGGCAACGAGACGCCGATTAAAGCTATTATGCAGGTTACGTATACTGAAGATTTTATTGTATTAGAATCGGTTAACCATAAACAGCCTCCAATAGCGTTGGTTCGCGGTAAAGATCATTTTAGGATCATTGGTCGCGTTATTCAGCGTCAACAGAAGCTAGTTTTATAAAATTGATTTTATAGATTTAATTAGGTAGGGGGTGGTGCTCAATCACTCCCTACCTAATTAATTTTATTAGCTTTCGAGTGTTAGTGTCCTCAATTTCCCAGGGGGGTAAAAAAAATGGGCCCGCCAAACTCACAAACACCCAAACTGCAAACCAAAACCTACGAATCTCGCTCCCACCCAAACTCCCCAATCAAAACCCGTAAAATTTCATAAGTTCTCATAAATTCCCTTGGTACAGAGAAATACTGGTGTTTTTCAGCATTTCTGTTACTCTGTTTTTATATAGTTAGGTGATAGCCACTGATTACTAAATAAAGAAAAGAACTAAAAAGTGTTTTTAGTTCAAAACGTACTTTATAGTGTTTTTTACACTTCCAGTTAGTAGAGGAGTTTTTTTTATGGTGCATCGTTACGAAGCATTAATTTTAGCTAGTCCTGAGATTACAAAGGATGAAGCTGGGCTTATTGAAACAGAAATAAGCCGTTTAGTTCAAGCCGCTAAAGGTGGTGTTATCTCATTTGAACGATGGGGAAAATATAAGTTGTCTTATATCGTTAAAAAAAATGAGTATGGTGTTTACTTTTTAACACGATTTGAAGCGCCAGCGGGAACTGATCTTGTTGAGAGCATTAAAACGCTCTTTAGAGTTAAGCTTCATGAATCAGTTATGCGGCATGTAATTTGTGCTTTAGATCCAAAGCAACCACTTACTTATCAGCGACCAAAGTCTTTAGAAGAAGTACCAGCAAGTCATGATGTAGGTGCCTTTTTGAAAGAAAATAGAATGGAAGGTCTTTTGTCTCCTTCTAGGTCAAGAAATCGAGACGAAGATTTTGATAAAGATGGAAAACAAGATTTAGATGAAGAATTAGAAGATTAAGGAGTCATCATGACAAAAAAAATTAAATTAAAAATTAGTGCGCGTTTAATTAAAAAACGTATGCGACGTTTAGACGGCAACCAAGAAAAAACATGCCGTTTTTGTGGTTCTGTAGAACAATCTCAGGGCTTAGACTATAAAAATGCTACTTTTTTAAGAAATTTTGTGACTGAACGTGGTAAAATATTACCATCTCGTATCTCTGGATGTTGCGCAAAACATCAGCGATCTTTGTCACGAGTAATTCGTTTTTCTCGTACTATGGCTTTAATGCCGTATACTGAAAAATATACTTAGTTCATAACATTGGCTGTTTATGCAGTATATATGCGTAAGCAGCCAATTTGGTATTACTTATGATAAAATGCTATGCCATTATTGTCGCGTATGATGGAACTGGTTTTTATGGATGGGTTCCTCAGCCAGGTTTGCCAACAATTGCACAGGTTATGCAAGATACTTTTTATGCTATTTTCAGACAAAAAATAGCTCTTGTTGGAGCTTCCCGTACTGATGCAGGAGTGCATAGTCTTGGACAAGTTGTTCGATTCCATGCTGATATTGATCTGTGTGTCGATACTATCAAAAAAGTATGGAATGCTCGATTGCCAGAATCTATTGTAATAAGATCGTTAGAAGAATTTTCAGAAAATTCATTTAATCCTTTTTATGCAATTGCTTATAAAACCTATTATTATCATTTTTTTTTGGATCGACCACTACCATTTCTGTCTCGCTATGGACTTTATGTACCAAGCATGGGTGATCTAAGCAGGGTGGATCAAGTGCTGCAATTGTTTGTGGGCACTCATGATTTTACCTCTTTTTCTACGGGAATGCCTATTGGAGACAACCCAATATGTCGTATAGATTCCATTCATCTTTCCTATTTTAAGCGTTTTAATACTTATCAGATAAGTATTACCGGCAATAGATTTTTACGGCATATGGTTCGTAGATTTGTTGGAGCAGCATTTTTGATTGCAGAAAAAAAAGCGAGGGTATCTATCGATGAAGTAGCAGTTATTTTTGATCAAAAAAAAATTAATTCTCTATTGCCCACAGCTCCGGCAAAAGGACTACTATTGTATAAAATATGCTATAAATAATATTATTAACACTATAAAAATACGAGTAATGCTATTATTAGTTAGGGATAATCATGATAAAAGAGAATCGAAGTTTTTGGAAAAAACAGGTAATATATGGGGTGATTGTGCTCATGTTGTTGGGGGCCGGTTGCTATTATTATTTTTCTTCTTCGCCTATAACCATAACTCCTTATGATGAAAAGCGGGATACGAAACAACTTTTAGATATTTTTAAGCAAGATTGGTACTGGTTGATATTGGGAGGTGATTATAATCGTGAAAGCGCTCTTTATTTTTTAAATGTTAACACGCCAAAGAACCGCGCAAAGCAGTTGAAAATTTTTGTTATGAGGCAAGGAAGAGTATGCATAGGTTTTGTAGCTTTGTTTATGATTTCTCCTGAATTGGGTCGATTGCAATTTTTGGCAATAGATAAAAAGTTTAGAAGACATACATATGGTGCACAATTATTTTATTATGGGGTACAGCAGTTGCTTGCTATGGGAGCAAAAAAAGTTGAATTGTTGGTACGAAAAAACAATATTCCAGCGCAAAAGCTCTATAAAAAGTTTGGTTTTTATGAGATAGTGGGATACACTGAGCCAGAAGGAGGCATCTATTTTGAATATGATCCACTTAAGGCTTCTTTACCTATGTCTTTAACATCTCAGGCAGAACCGGTAGTTGCATAAGATTGAGAATAAATGGTGCGATAAAGGATTTTCTGATTATGAAGAAAAAAATATATAGAGTGCTACTGGTAATCTATTGCATTAGTGGAGAATTGCTTTATGGTAAAAATCATAAAAGTATAGATAATCAAAGTAGTAGTAATGCTATAGTACAAGACTTGAGCGAAAAAGAGATGGCTGAGTTTTTTGAAGAATTTGATATGCAAGATATATGTGATGCTTATGAGAATGGCAATAGAAATCGCTCTGAAAACACAGTAGAGACAAATTCTCTCTATTCTAAGATGGTAGAGATGGTAGCAAATTATGGGTTGAGAGTTGCTTTGTTAGGATTACAGGCTTTTTGGGCAACGCAAGATGCATGTGAATCGATTAAACAAAAATATAGCAAAGGCAAAAAATTTTTAAGAACATGCGTGAATAGAGTTTATGAATATAGCGCTTAAAAAAAAAGCAGAAAAGCACGAATTTGCTTTTTATGTACCCACTTTATCAGGTTTGATTAAAAATGTTATCGATGAGACAGAATGTTCGATAGATGATGAGATGTTGCAACAGCGGTTAGATAAGGTTGTTCGATTACAGGTTGGCGATTCTGTTATTTTGTTTGATGATGTGATACATGCTTTCTGCATTATCAAACAGTTTGTTGGCAAACGTCGACTTATATTTATTTTAAAGTCTAAACACAGAAACAAACCGAGCTTGCCTTCTGTTATGTGTGTGCTACCTCTTTTGAAAAAAGATGATTTTGAGTCAGCAATTTATTTGTTAGCGGAATTAGGGGTTACGACAATTCAATTGGTAGCAACTGAAAAAGTGACGCGGGTATGGGGTAAAGAAAAAGAGTTTGAGCGTTTGTCGAGAATAACCATAGCCGCAGCAGAGCAATCAAAATCATTTTTTATCCCTCAGATTAAACCACCAGTATCTTTAGAACAATTACTCGTTTCAATCAAGAATGTTGGTACAAAAGCGGTGAGAATTTTTTTTGACCCAGAGGGTAAGCCGCTCTTATATTTTTTGAATAAATATGTGGACGACAGAGAGAGTTTTTTTGTTCTCATGGTAGGGCCAGAAGGTGATTTAACTGGTCATGAAAAAAAAATGATTAAAGATGCGGCGTTTGAATTTTGCGTATTGACTCCAACAACATTAAAAGCAGTGCATGCTCTCTGCTTGGGAGTAGGTGCTTTTAAATCTCTTTAACAGCCCAAAATATTCTTCAAATAGAATTTTATTGCGTTTCGGGTTTAAGCTTGAATAGACTGTTCCTGTATTGTTTTGTTGCATTTATTTTTTATTATTTTATAAGTAATAAAAACTATTAGTAAGGAGATCGATAAACGAGGAGCAGGGGTTATGAAGCGAAATGGGTTGGATATATTTCTATTTTTAGCGATTTTATTATTGAGTGGGGTTGTCATTGGATTGATGCATGGTATAAAAAAAAAAGATGTAGAAGAAAAAAAACATTCTTTTGAAGCAGTATCTAATGCTACACAGGAAACTATTTTTTTTGAAGATATTATACAATCGCTGCAGTTATTGTTAGATTCCCGTAACATTGGTATGCTAGCAAGCGCAATCCATCAATTTAATTCTAATATTATGCATTCTCTTGTGGCAATGATTATAAGCAAAGAACGATTTTTATTAGATGATCAAGATAAGCTGTCTCTTCTTTTGGCGCTTGCTAATTTAAATAATAAATCAAAAACAATACAATTTAAATTGTTTGATCTTATGGCACAATCAGGTCTTTTTGTTGATTTTTTTACCAATCTTTTTGAGCCACAGTTTTTTTTAGTAATAAACAATAAAGATTTTTTATCAGTTTTACCGTCATTTTTAGAATGGATACAACGTAAAAAAATAGGTGTATCGAAGGATGATATGGGTGATCTTAAAACAGTTTTAATAAATAAAGTTTTTTGTTCTGCTATTGAGCATAATGATCTATCTGCCCTTGAAATATTAAATATATCAGGTGTTTTTATAGATCCTAAAAAGGCTTCAGATTTGTTGCTAAATGTTGTATATGATCGTAAAAAAAGTACGTTTATTCCGTTTTTAATTTATCGTGGTGCAAATGTTAATCAGATAGGTCCTGATAGATATACTCTTTTGTCTAAAGCAGTTTTTTATAACGATTCGCTGATGGTACGTACTCTTTTAGAGGCAGGTGCCGACGTTGATATGCAAGTTGATGAATCTATTGGTTCAGCGCGTCATGTTGCTCAAATAAGCGGGAATAAAGAATTAGAGCAGCTACTAAATGGGCACAGAGTCAGAGGGTAACTTGCTATAGTTCGGCAGCATGTTTTTTGAGATAAAGTGGCACGAGTTTTTGAGGGTTAGGAGTTGTTTTTTTTTGCCAAGACTTTTCTGATGACAGGCTCCATTGTTCAAGTGCTAGCATGCCAAGATAATACAGAGAGCAGTGCAGAGGGAGTTGGTCGGGAAAAACGGGGCTGCAACTATCTATAGCAGCTATTTTATCTTTATGCAAAATGGCAGCGTTGCCGATAAAGATAATTTTTTTTTGAGATAGAGTGCCAAGAGATAAAATTTCAGGAGATAAAGAGTCAGAAGTCGATAGTGCAAGAAAAGTTGGTAACGTTGCTAATAATATATCAATTTTTGTATATCCTGTCTGATATGAGTCGGCTTCTTTCTTTTTGATGCAATAGTAGACGTCGTTGTTAAATGCATCTAAAAGTACAATAATAGGGGGTTCTGGGTTACTGTTAATGTTTGTATTAGTGTTAGTATCTGTATTAGTGTCTGTGCCAGCATGAGTATACATATGAGAGTGCAGATGAGCGTCATACTCGCGAGCAAGTCCTATCAGAGAATCGATGCCGATTATTGGTATGTTAGACGCAAAGTTAAGTGCATTTATGGTGGTTAGTATGGTACGTAACGTGGTAAATGGTCCAGGGCCTTGGTTTGCTGCAATAAAAGCGAGATTTGTGAGCGATAGGCTTTCTTCTTTAAGTAAAGAGTCAATAGTTGGTATTATTAATTTATTGGTATTACTATTTTTTATAATAATAGTTTTAAGAAGTTTTGTGTCTTGAAACAGGCCTATTTCGACGTGTTGGAATGTCCCATTAAGTGTTAAAAATAGCGTCATAGTTATACTAATTTCATGCGATTGTTGTTTTGTTAATCTATCCCCTCTTTTGAAAAAGGGGATAGCGTGTGTATTATAAGCTTATTTTTTTGGTTGCTATTTTATGATCGATTTTTACTTTTGTTTTGTTGATAAAAAATACTAAACGAGTCCGGTTCTAAAACTTTCTCTTTTTTCAATACTATTTTACCACAATTTAAACATTTCCACCCTTCAAAATTTAAAAAGTGATCAAAAAAAGATTGAAGCATCATAAGTCCATCGCATTTTTTGCATTTCATAGTACTACTCTCTTTTTTAAATTAATAATATATGAAAAACTATTTATTTTAGGTGCATTTTTTTTAAGTTGGTACCTGTTTTTTTAAGTATATGGGTTATCTCGCTATTATTTTTTTATAACTGTTTTTGCTATCTCTCTATAGTACATAACTCTATAGCAAATATTGAGTGAGTGTCAATAGCCCTGTTGATTGGTAGGTGGTAGCTAAAATATTTTTATTGTATAGATTTATTGATATTGCTAATATCGATCACGTTGGAGAAATAACATACTATCATGACATTAAAAACTATTGAGATACAAACGCCATTAGGTTCTATGATTGCAATCGGTGACGATCAGGGTTTATATCTTTTGGAATTTCTAGATAAAAAAAATCTAGCACAAGAAATTGTGTCTTTAGGATCTATTATTAAATCTGATTTGTTATTGGACAATTTGTTGGAGGACTTATTAAAGAATTTAGGCAAAACTGCTTTGCCATCTTCAGTTTTATCTACTCTTGTTCATGAATTAAACGCTTATTTTAATAAAACTTTAACATCGTTTACTGTTCCCTTGCATCTTGTAGGTACCGAATTTCAAAAAAAATCCTGGCAAGCGTTATGTGCTATTCCGTATGGTACGACGAAAAGTTATACGGAACAAGCGATCGCTATTTATAAGCCTAAAGCGTGTAGGGCAGTAGCCAACGCCAATAGCGGTAATCGTATTGCTATTGTTGTACCTTGTCATCGTGTCATTCAAAGTAATGGTAAGCTTGGTGGCTATAGTGGTGGTATTGCAAAAAAAGAATGGCTTTTAAATCATGAACAGAGTTTTTATAAAGGGATATAAAAAAAGGGATACGATATAATTGCGTCCAATAATCATATAGCAGTAATTTTATATTTTTTGATTTCGAACTTATGGTACATTAAATCGTAGTTTTGGTATAATTATTTATAAGCTATTAATGTTTGAAAAATTGATATTTGGAGAACCATATGTCTTATGATTCTGTTTATCCTGAAATACCCATAGGAGTTGAAGATTATAAAGAAATTATTGAAAAAGAATACGCTTATGTTGATAAAACGTTGCTTATTAAAGAATTTTGGAAAGGCGGGGGTAAGGTTATTTTAGCTCCTCGACCAAGGCGGTTTGGTAAAACATTAAATCTTTCAATGCTTAAATATTTTTTTGAAAAAACGAATAAAAATAATGCTAATCTTTTTGAGAACACCAATATATGGAGTGAGCCTGAATTCCATGATCTTCAAGGGCAACATCCTGTTATTTTTTTAACATTTAAAGATATCAAAGCTAATTCTTGGAAATCGGCTCAAGCAGGATTTGCAGATATTATATTAGAAGAATACAAGCGACTTTTGCATTGCATTAATGTAGAAAAAATTAGTATTTATGATATTGATATTTTTAATCGAATTGCAACTAATCAGGCATCGGAACAAGAGCTTATTAAGAGCTTGCAATTTTTATCTCGTATATTGCATGAACAAACAGGAAAAAAAGTTATTGTTTTAATAGATGAGTATGATGCTCCTATATTAGATGCATATTTTAATAATTATTATTTGGAGATGATAAGATTTATACGTAACTTACTTTCCAAAGTATTAAAATCAAATACTGCGCTTGAAAAAGGCTTTTTAACAGGGATAACTCGTATAGCAAAAGAAGATATATTCTCAGGTCTTAATCATCTTTCTGTTTGTACGGTATTAGATACAGAATATTCTGATAAATTTGGTTTTACCCAAAAAGAAGTTGATCAATTATTAGTTGATCACAATCTTGGCGACAAAAAAGAGGATATTAAGCGTTGGTATGATGGCTATGTATTTGGCAATACGAATATGTATAATCCTTGGTCATT
>Ga0207658_10000955_pt1 | contig 23859 bp, 21 predicted proteins | sample KBSS33metaG_FD_184322 | JGI IMG/M metagenome (GOLD analysis project Ga0207658, IMG submission 184322) | Switchgrass rhizosphere microbial communities from Kellogg Biological Station, Michigan, USA - KBS S3-3 metaG (SPAdes) (version 2) | ecosystem: Host-associated > Plants > Roots > Rhizosphere...
GCTCCTCAACCCCTCCGCCAAGCCGCGGTCGGCCGGAGCGTCTATCCCGGGTGTCCCCATTGGTGACGCACGTTCGCGAGCCGCCCTTGCTCACCGCGTAACAGGTCCGACTACTCCAGGCCGAGCCGGGCTGCCGTCGCTACCCGGCCACTCGCAAGTGCGACAAACCCCGCGTCCCCGCAAAGGACGCCCTCGACGCCGGCCCGATGTTATCCTCGGCCTTTGCGCGATCTTCCCCGGCGTAACTTCCGCGCTCGCCAGCGGAGGACGAGGTGTGCCCAGTCAAGAAGGCTGCTCCGGTTGCCAAACACCACGACATCGGCAAAGCAGCGCGCATGGCGATTCAAAGCGACAAGTGGATCCGCGAGCAGGCGCTTGCACACAGGATGATCGAGCCCTTCGTCGAAGCGCAGCGGCGAGATGGCTGCATTTCCTACGGCCTGTCCTCGTACGGCTATGACGCGCGGGTGGCGGACGAGTTCAAGATCTTCACCAACGTCGATTCGGCTGTGGTCGATCCCAAGGACTTTGCCTCCAACTCCTTTGTCGACCGCAAGACCCAGGTCTGCGTGATCCCGCCCAACTCCTTCGCGCTTGCCCGCACCGTGGAGTACTTCCGCGTGCCGCGCGACGTGCTGGTGATCTGCCTGGGCAAGAGCACTTATGCCCGCTGCGGCATCATCGTGAACGTCACGCCGCTAGAGCCGGGCTGGGAAGGGCACGTAACGCTCGAGTTCTCGAACACCACGCCTTTGCCGGCCAAGATCTATGCCAACGAGGGCGCGTGCCAGTTCCTGTTCCTGCAGGGCAACGAGCCGTGTGAGACGAGCTATGCCGATCGCGCCGGCAAGTACATGGGCCAGCGCGGGGTGACGCTGCCCAGGCTCTAGGCGGGCGGGAACAATCCGCCGTCCCGCCATTTACCCCCGGCACGAAAACAATCTTCGGTCGGGAGACGTGCCGTGTCGAAAATCGCCGCCATCATCGGGCGTTTCCTGATCGCCCTGATCTTCATCGTGTCGGGGGCCTCCAAGCTCATGGACGTGAGTGGCACCGAGGCGATGATCGTCGGCGTCGGATTGCCCGGCGGCCTGGCGATCCCAACCGGACTGTTCGAGCTGCTGGGCGGCCTGTGCCTCGCCGCCGGTTTCATGGTGCGGCTGGTTTCGCTGCTGCTGGCCGGGTTCACGGCCATGACGATCCTGTTCTTCCACAACCAGATCGGTGACCCGGCTACGCGCATCGCCGCGCTAAAGAACCTGGCGTTGATCGGCGGCCTGCTGCTCGCCTTCGCGCACAGCCACATGTGGAGCCACTACTACGCCATCACCCGCGAGCGCCGCGGGGAACTGCGCGCCCGTTCGGCCGAGGACCGACTTCACGACGCCGAGCTCCGCGCCGCCCGGGCCGAAGCCCGCGCCGACGCGCTGGCGCAGGGGGGCACTGTGGCCGCTCCTGCCACGGCGACCGGCCGTACAGTCGTGACCGACGTCGATGGCGACGGCGTCCCCGAAGTGCGTCGCCGCCGTTGGTTTGACTGGTAAGGGCTCCCTATTGGTAGAGGCGCCCCTCAACAGGGAACTGGCCTCGCGCCCGTCGCCGCGGAACCTTCCGCAGCCAAACGGGAGAGACCATGGCCGACACTGCACTGGAAGACCGCCTTGCGGCGCTGGAATCGCGCCTTCGCGCGGGGTCGTAGACCAGCTTGAGATGCAGAACCTGCTGGTGACTTACCGGGTGGCGAGCTCATTGGCCGCGCGGTCGATGCCAGCGGCGCCCCGCCCCCCGGCGCAACGTGTCAGGACTCCGCCGATTGACGAAGGCCGCAATCTCGGCAATAGCGCCGCTTCCTGCGCCATTCCTGGCTGCATCGGGCGGTTAGCTCAGTTGGTAGAGCATCTCGTTTACACCGAGAGGGTCGGCGGTTCGAGCCCGTCACCGCCCACCATCGCTGCGATTTCGGCATCATCCGCGGCGCTGCGGCAGCGCGAAAAAGGCGATTGCGCCTCGGTGCCACCCCATGTAAACGCCGCGCCTGGCGCCACGGCATGCCGCTTTAGCTCAGTTGGTAGAGCACATCATTCGTAATGATGGGGTCAGGTGTTCGAGTCACCTAAGCGGCACCACTTCCCTAGAGATCATTGGCTTTGGAAAACTGCCCGCGCGGCTGGAAGCGCGTTCGCTTAGGTGGCGTGCTGGGCCCGCCTTGGGGCGCTTTGGGTAGGATTTTGGGCTCGACCCATGCTATCCTGACGTGGTCCCCCTGATTTTCTCCAGGCTTGATTAGAGTCCGGCCCGACAGGAAGGACGGACGAGATGAAGAGAGCAAGGTTCACCAAAGAACAGACCATCGGCGTGCTGAAGGAAGCGGAGGCGGGTGCGAAGACCGTTGACCTGGCACGGTGCACGGGGGGTGTCGGAAGCAATGGTCTACAACTGAAAGGCCAAGTATTGCGTGCTGGAGGTGTCGGAGGCGAAGCGTCTGCGGGCGCTTGAGGACGAGAACAGTAAGCATACCTTGATCTCGGGGTGCCGGCTCGTGCGCGATCTGGCCGATCTCATCGCCGAACGCGGCAAGCCCGCCATGATCGTCGGCGACGCGGCACCTCCAATGCCGTACTCGCATAGTGCGGGGAGGTCGGCGTGGAGTGGCATTGCATAGCGCCGGGCAAGCCCACGCAGAACGGCTATGTCGCGAGCTTCAATGGCCGTATGTGCGACGAGCTGCTCAACGAAACCCTGTTCCTCCATGGATCATGCCCGCGTCCAGGTCGCGGCATAATTGGAGACTACAACCAGGAACGACCGTACTCAGCCTTTGGCTACGAGACTCCGGCGGCATTCGCCGCCGAACTGCATCAGCCGCGCTCATGCGCCATAATACGGCCCGGCTCTGATCTCAGCTGGTGCCAAGTTCGGGGCACGTCAGAGTTGTTCAAGCTCGACGGCGAGGCGAGCGTATTTGACCCAAGCGGGATGCTTCGACGGAGGTGATATGACCAGTCGCGAACCTTTACGGCACTTTGGTTGCTTCCAGTACCCGGCCGTCGGTTCAGTTGCCATCCGATTGCTGCAGTGTGACCAGTGGTGCATCCTGGCGATACGACTCTGGCAGGGGGACAACCTCTTCAGCGTTGCAAAGCCGAGTCGGGTGCGCGCAATAAATGACACGTTTGAAAGTCACGAGTATCGCAGGATTTGAGAGCCTTGCCGATCAGCAGCAGCGTTGGACCATGCCCCATCGTTGTACGGCTCGCCAAGCCGAGCAGATCGAGGCGCGTGAGGAACACGCGCTCTTCGGGTAGGCTTGCGCTTTCGACAAGGGCCACCGGCGTGTCGCGAGAAAGACCCGCTGCAATCAGCTGCGACGAAACTTCGCTTGCAGCGGCTTTGCCCATATAAACGACGAGTGTGCCCTCGCCGTCGGCCAGTGCCGACCAATTCAAATCGAGCTTTTCACTGCCTCTTGCGTGTGCCGTCACGAACGTCAGCTTGCGCGCCAATCCCCTAAGCGTCAGTGACAGGCCCAGCGTCGCCGCAGCGGCGCTCGCGGCGGTCACACCTGGGCAAATGCGCACCGCGATGCCGGCGGCGCGGCAAGCGTCCAGTTCCTCGGTCGCGCGCCCGAAGATGCACGGGTCGCCGCCCTTGAGACGAACCACGCGCTCGCCGGCCAATGCAGCATCGACGATCATCCTGTCGATCGTCCGTTGGTCCTTGGAGTGGCGACCGGATCGCTTGCCCACATGCACGAGCCGCGTGCCGGGCTGTGCTAGGGTGAGGACCTCAGGCCCGACCAGCGCATCATAGAACACCACGCTTGCCTCGCGGAGGAGGCGTTCGGCTTTGCGGGTGAGCAGTTCAGGATCGCCAGGGCCGGCGCCGACCAGCCAGACGTCATTGGGCGCGAAAGGATCAGCCATGCACGGCCTCCGAGGTTTGCGTGATGAGGCGCTGGATCGCGGGGCGGCACGAGCCGCAGTTGGTACCGGCGGACAGCGCGTGACCAATGGCCTCCACGGATACAAGCGCCTGGCCGGCAATTGCATCCACGATCGTGCGCATGCCGACATCGAAGCAGACGCAGATGACCGGGCCGCGATCGGGCCGAGGCATCGCGGGCCGTCCTGCAAGCACTTCGATCGAAGAAGCGCGCCCAGCGTCCGCAAGTTGTTCGATCAGCCATTCGCGCGAGGGCGTGCGGCCGTTGCGCGTGACGAACAGCGCTGCAACAAGTTGCCCGTCGTCAAGCACGGCCGCGCGCAGACTCGCATGCGCGCGGTCGACGATCTCCACCCGCTCGCCCTTGGGCAGGACTGCGCTGGCCAGCACTGCGGGATCGCCTTCGCCAGCCACCTCAATCAGCCAACCCTGCGGCACGCGCACTCTGGTGGCGTAAAGCGCCGGGACCGTCGTGGGTAGCTCTCGCGCGATGAAGAACCCGCGCCAGTCCGGCTCCACTCGCTCCAGCCTAGCAGGTGTGGACTTGAAGCCGGGCTGGCCCGAGATAGGGTCGACTACCGCGCGCGTCAGGAGACCGCTGCGACCACCGGTGGACTGGCGGTCGGTCCAATGGATCGGCGTGAACACCTCGCCGCGGCGTTGGCCCTCGCTGATGAGCGCACGAAACACGCTGGCGCCCTGCGGCGTCGCCACGCGCACCAAGTCGTCGCCGACAATGCCCAAATCGGCGGCGTCAGCGGGATGGACCTCGACTTGCGGCTCGCGACGGTGCTGAGACAGCTTGGGCGATAAGCCTGTGCGGGTCATGGTGTGCCACTGGTCGCGATAGCGCCCGGTGTTGAGCGTCATCGGCCATTTCGTCAGCGCCGCCTCGGGCGCCAGTTGCGTGACTGAAACCAGTCTCGCCTTGCGGTCGGGCGTGGAGAAGCGTCCGTCGGCGAACGGCATTCCGCCCCAGCGGAAGGGCTCGAGCGCCTCATAGGCGGGATTGGAGATGGCGGCGTGGTGACCGATGTCGAATAGCCGCCGCCCTTCGTTGCGATAGGTTGAGAGGCGGGCGTGCTCGCGATAGATGTCGGCGGGGTGATCGTAGGCGAACGCTTCGGTCCAGCCCATCGCCTGCGCCACCTCCTTCACGATCCACCAGTCGGGCTTGGCCTCTCCGGGGGCCGGGAACAGCACGCGCTGGCGGCTGATGAGGCGTTCGGAATTGGTGACTGTGCCGTCCTTCTCGCCCCAACCCAGCGCGGGCAGCTTCACGTGAGCAAAGCGGGTGGTGTCGGTATCGGCGATGCAGTCCGACACGACCACGAATGGACAGGCCGCCAACGCCTCGCGCACCAGCCCGGCGTCCGGCAGCGATACCGCGGGGTTGGTCGCCATGATCCAGATCGCCTTGACCCGGCCCTCGCGGACCTGCCGGAACAGGTCGACCGCCTTGAGGCCGCCCTTGGTGGCCATGCGCGGAGCGGCCCAGAAGCGCTTGACGATGGCGATGTCCTCCGGCGTGAAATCGCGATGGGCAGCCAGGGTAGAGGCAAGGCCGCCGACTTCGCGTCCGCCCATGGCGTTTGGCTGGCCGGTGATCGAGAACGGCGCCGCGCCCGGCTTGCCGATGCGGCCAGTGGCGAGGTGGACATTGATGATCGCGTTGACCTGGTCGGTGCCGCGGATCGACTGATTGATGCCTTGGCTGAACAGCGTGACGGTGCGGGGGTGGGCGGTGAACAGGTCGTAGAAGGCGCGCAAGTCGGCCAGGGCCAGATCGCATGCTGCGGCGGTGGACCACAAGTCGTTGCCCTCGCCCAGCGCATCCCAGAAGCCCTCGGGGCTCGCGACATGGTTGGCGAGGAAGGCTTCGTCGAGCACGCCGGCCTCGCGGCAATGCTGGAGCAAACCGGTCATCAGCGCGACATCGCTGCCGGGGCGGAGCGGCAAGTGCAGGTCCGCGTCCTCGCACGTCTCGGTTCGGCGCGGATCGATGACGACCAGCTTGGTGCCGCGTGTGGCGCGGGCGGCCATGATGCGCTGGTAGATCACCGGGTGGCACCAGGCGGTGTTAGATCCGACCAGGACCACGAGGTCCGCTTGGTCGAGATCTTCATACGTCGCGGGCACCACGTCTTCGCCAAAGGCGCGCAGGTGGCCGGCGACCGCGCTCGCCATGCACAGGCGCGAGTTGGTGTCGATGTTGCCCGAGCCGATGAAGCCCTTCATCAGCTTGTTTGCGACGTAGTAGTCCTCGGTGAGCAATTGGCCGGAGACGTAGAACGCGACGCTGTCCGGCCCGTGGCGAGCGATCGTGTCGGCGAAGGTCCGGGCGACGCGGTCGATGGCCTTGTTCCAGCCGACGCGCTTGCCGGCGATTTCGGGGTACAGGAGCCGCCCTTCGAGGCCGACCGTCTCGCCCAGGTGCGTGCCCTTCGAGCACAGGCGCCCGGCGTTGGCCGGATGCCCGGGATCCCCGGTGATCTTCACTGCGCGCGCGTCGACCTCGGCGCGGATGCCGCAGCCGACCCCGCAATAGGCGCAAGTGGTGCGGATCATCGTCATGCGCTCAGGCCACCTTCGCCTGCGGCTTACGCGCACCGATGACTGCCTCGCGCAGCAGGTACAGCCGCCCGGCATCGACCTTCAGCGGGATGGTCGGTACGCAGCCATGGTCGTCGCCCAGCGCCTCGCCCGACTTGAGTGAGATGTTCCAGTTGTGCAGCGGACAGGTGACGACGTGCCCGTGGACGATGCCCTGCGATAGTGGCCCCTGTTTGTGCGGGCATTTGTTGACGAGCGCGAAGAATTGGTGATCGAGGGTGTGGAACACCGCGATCTCCCGTTCTTCGTAATTTGGGCCACCGCGCACCGGGAGGGTGCGGGCATTGCCCGGGGCGATCTGCGTCGTCGGGCCGATATCCAGCCAGCGTCCGGTATTTTCGTGGCCGATCATCGTGCGGACTCCAAGAGGCGGACCTCAGCGAGGTGCTGGTGCAGTTGCGAGTCCTTTCCTGCGGCGCGCTTGGCCCAGGGGTCGTCTTGCATGAACTGCTGCGAATAGCGGAACCGCGCGGCGAGCTGGGCCACCGCATCGGGATCGTCGAACAGTCCGGCCTTGATATGGTCGAGACCGACACGCTCAATCCACGGCGCGGTGCGCTCCAGGTACCAGGCCTGCTCGCGGTAGAGCTGGGTGAAGGCGGCGCAGACTTCCATTGCCTCCGATTCCGTCGCCACCTTGCACAGCAGGTCGGTGGCGCGCACCTTGATGCCACCGTTGCCGCCGACGTGCAGCTCGTAGCCGCTGTCGACGCAGACGATGCCGAAGTCCTTGATCGTCGCTTCGGCGCAGTTGCGCGGGCATCCCGAGACCGCGATCTTGAACTTGTGCGGCATCCACGAGCCCCAGGTCATCTGCTCGATTTTGACGCCAAGTCCCGTCGAATCCTGCGTGCCGAAGCGGCACCAGTCCGATCCGACGCAGGTTTTTACCGTGCGCAGGCTCTTGCCGTAGGCGTGGCCCGAGACCATTCCGGCTGCGTTGAGGTCGGCCCAGACTGCAGGCAGATCCTCCTTCTTGATACCGAAGATGTCGAGGCGCTGGCCGCCGGTGACCTTGACCATCGGCGCGTTGAACTTTTCCACCACGTCCGCGATCGCGCGCAGCTCGCGCGGATTGGTGAGGCCGCCCCACATGCGCGGGACCACCGAGTACGTGCCGTCCTTCTGGATGTTGGCGTGCATGCGCTCGTTGACGAAGCGGCTTTTTTGGTCGTCCTCGTACTCGCCGGGCCATGCGCATAGCAGATAGTAGTTCAGGGCCGGACGGCACGAGGAACAGCCATCGGGCGTGCTCCAGTGCAGCTCCTGCATGACTTGCGGAATGGCGCGCAGCTTTTTTTCCAGGATGAGGCGGCGCACATCGTCGTGGCCGAAGCTGGTGCACTTGCACACGGTCCTGACGGTGCGCGCGCCGCCATAGTCCGCGCCCAGGGTGAGGCTGAGCAGGCCTTCGACCAGGCTGGTGCAAGAACCGCAGCTTGCCGATGCCTTGCAGGTAGAGCGCACGGCATCGAGGCTGCAGGCGCCATCGACAATCGACTGGACGACGCGGGCTTTGGAGACGCCGTTACAGCCACAGACCTCGGCATCGTCCGAGAGGGCGGCAACGGCGCTATTAGGGTCCGCGAGGGCGCCCCCCGCGGCGAAGGCTTGGCCGAAGATCAGTGCATCGCGGATGTCGCTGACGTCCTCGCCCTTCTTCAGCAGGTCGAAGTACCAGGAGCCGTCGGCAGTGTCCCCGTAGAGGACCGCGCCAACTAGCTTGCCGTCCTTGACGATGAGGCGTTTGTACACGCCGCGTGCGGCATCACGCATGACGATGTCCTCGGCACCATCATCGCCCGAAAAATCACCGGCGGAGAAGAGGTCGATCCCCGAGACTTTGAGCTTCGTCGAGGTGACCGAGCCGAGGTAACCTGTCGGGGTACCGGTTGCTTGGTCTGCCAGCGCTCGGCACATGTCCCACAGTGGCGCGACGAGACCGTAGCACAGCCCCCGATGCTGCACGCATTCACCCACCGCCATAATCGCGGGGTCGGAAGTGACCATGTGGTCGTCGACCAGGATGCCGCGCTCGACGTCGAGCCCGGCCGCCCTGGCGAGCCCCGTGGCGGGGCGGATACCGACTGCCATGACGACGATGTCGGCGGGGATTTCACGTCCATCCTTGAGACGCACGGCGGCGACTTGGCCGTCCTTCTCGACGATCTCGGCGGTGTCCGCGCCGGTGAGGATGGCTTGGCCGCGCCGTTCCAGCTCAGCCTTGAGCAGCCAGCCGGCGGCTTCGTCGAGCTGGCGCTCCATGAGCGTTGGCATCAGGTGGATGACTGTTACGGTCATGCCACGCAGATTCATCCCGTGCGCCGCTTCCAAGCCGAGCAGACCGCCACCGATTACGACAGCGGAACCGCCCTTATCCGCCGCCGCGACCATCCGATCGACATCGTCGAGATCGCGGAACGTGACGACGCCCGGCAGTTTGTGGCCCGGAACCGGGATGATGAAGGGATCGGAGCCGGTAGCGATCACCAGCCGGTCATAGGGTTCGACGCGTCCCGACCGGGCGATCACCGTCTGGGTCGCGCGATCGATGTGGTCGACCGGATCGCCAGAGATCAGCTCGATCGCATTATCGGCGTACCAGCCCATCGGGTTGATGATGATGTCGTCGAACGCCTTTTCGCCAGCCAACACCGGGGAAAGCATGATGCGATTGTAATTTACCCGCGGCTCGGCGCCGAAGATGGCGATGGAATAGCGGTTCGGGTCACGCGCGAGGATCTCTTCCACCGCGCGACAACCGGCCATGCCGTTGCCGATCACCACCAGCCGCTCGCGGCGGCTAGCGGCGGGATTGTCGTTTCCGAACTTCATCGGCGCATTCACTTCGCGTCTCCTTGGCCAACGCGCAAAACGAAAAAAGCCGCCACGACAGGTCCCAGTGAGGACCCATTCGAGGCGGCTTCGTTGCCACGCGATGTGTGATGTCAGGAAGCTGCGCTGGTTCGCCCTTCGTTGGGCGGCGCGGCTTGTCTTCGTCAAACAGAGTAATCGATTCGCCTCATCCTGGGCAAGGCTTATTCGCAGTGCAGCATGATTAACGTCGCCCGTCAGAGCGTGAAGTCGGCCTCCAGCCAGAACTTTCGAGTATTCACGTCGGTGGGGAAGTCCTGAGCGCCATGTCGGCGATAGTCGGCGAACTTCGCCAGCAGCACGACATGGGCCAACTTGAACCCGAGCGAGGCATTCCACTCGTCCCCGTAGTCCAGGTGCCCCGTATCGCTGTCGAAGCTATGCCAAGTAACGGCGGCATTGAGGCCGTGCAGGGCCTTGTTGGCGTCGGGCTTCCACGCGGCGCCGACATAGGCATCGCGCAGGCCCTTCGCCGGGGTCGTGAGGAACACGTCTGACCAGCCGTTGAACTTGTGCAGGGTCGCCATCGGGGTCTGAACCGCACGTCCCGCCCCGTTTGCCGCGCCCGCATCGCTGCCGAGTTGCTCGTAGCCGGCCAGGACTGTGAGCGCCCGTAAAGCAAGGCCGGCTTCCCCGGCAAAGTAGTCGGCGGAGTAATGCACGGGGTTGTCGCCATAGTCCGACTGGCGGGCGTAGCTGGCGGCCAGGTTCAGCTTGAGCCTGGGCGAGAGAGTGAAGGCGCCCGTCGCCCGCGCACCGTAGGTCTGCGAGCTGTTCGCCAGAAAGAATACTGGATTGTAGTCGAGCAGGTAGGCGAAACCCTTGAGATTGATCGGGCCTGCCTTGGCAGCGGCGCCCAGGAACACGAAATCGCCGCCGTAGTGCTGGCGCGGGCCCGTGCCGGGCACAAGGTCGCGGGCATGGCCGGCGTCAACCCCATAGATAGTCCGCTGTGCAGTCGCATAAGTGGCATCGAGACTGACCGGTCCCAGCTTCGCCTCGCCACGTACCGCGTCGAACGTCTGCTCGTTCTGGCGCCAGGCAACGCTGCCGACCCAGCGCTGGTCGTCGAGGTTGATGCGCTGACGGCCGACGGTCAGCGTCGTCGTCTTGCCCTTGTATTGCAGCTGTGCCCGATTGAGCTCGACGTTCTCCGGATCGGCCACGGTCGAAAAGCGCGGCCTTCGCTGGTCGCTGGAGACCGCAAAAGGAAAGGCGTTGTAGTGCGTGGCGAGCGCCAGCGTCGCCTCGCCTTCGACCAGCAGCGACAGTCCGGAGACATGCTTCAACTCTGCGCCTGAGCGCAGTCGCACGGTGACGGCGTCGGCGTTCGTGACCGGCTGATCGACGCTTTCCCAACGGATGCGGGCATCGAGGATCGGGTCGATCGCAAGGCCGTCGCCGAGCAGAACCGGATCGCCGAACATTGGCGCGGTGGTTGCATGCGCGGGGCGAGCGAGGCCCAGCGACGCGGCGAGCGCGGTCGCCGTGAGCAGGATACGCGTAATCATGCAAATTCCTCCCTGGAGCGGCCTCAAAGCCGCAGGGGCGGGAGCCATCCACTCCCCCCGGTCGCTTCGATCAGATGCGCACGCCTTTGAGCTGGGCGCCCCAGGTGCTGCGCCAGCGGCTCTTGACCAGCATCAATCCGAGCAGTGCGATCACAGCGAGACCGGCGAAGATGAGGAACCCCGGCGTCGCGCTGCCGGTGAGCTTCTTGGCGAAGCCCAGCGATGAGGCGAGATAGAACCCGCCGACACCGCCGCCGAATCCCACCAGCCCGGTCATCACCCCGATCTCGGCGCGGAAGCGTTGCGGCACCAACTGGAACACCGCGCCGTTGCCGATGCCGAGCGTGCCCATCACGACCAGGAACAGCAGCAGGGTGGCGGGAAGCGAGGCTCCGCTGACCGCGACGCCGAGCAACACCAGCGCGGCGATCGCATAGACCGCAGTCAACGTCGCGATGCCGCCGAACCGGTCTGCGAAAGCGCCGCCGATCGGCCGCAACATCGAGCCGATGAAGACGCAGGCGGCCGTGCAGTAGCCGGCGATCACCGGGGTCAATCCGAAGTTGTCTGCGTAATATGTCGGCAGCGAGTTGGAGAGGCCGACAAAGCCGCCGAAAGTGACGAAGTAAAACAGCATGAACCACCAGGCGTCCTTCTCCTTGAGCACGGCGGCATAGGAGGCGAACGACTTGGGCGCGGGCTGGTTGGGGCTGTCCTTGGCGGCGACCATGTAAAACGCGAACACCGCGATCAGCGGGATCAGGGCCAGTCCGAACACATTGTTCCAGCCGAACATCTTGGCCAGCAGTGGCGCGAAGAGTGCGGCGAGCACCGTACCGGAGTTGCCCATTCCGGCGATACCCATTGCCTTGCCTTGGTGCTCGGGGGGATACCAGCGGCTGGCGAGCGGCAGCGCCACCGCGAAGCTCGCGCCGGCAAAGCCCAGGATCACACCGAGTGCCAGCGTGCCGTGATAGGTTGAAATGCCGAACCACCATGCCACCGCCAGGCCGACGATCACGATCAGCTGGTTTATCGCGCCGGTGCTCTTGGGGCCGATCCGGTCGCCGAGCAACCCGTTGACGATGCGCAGGATCGCACCGGCCAACGTCGGAACCGCAACCATCAGGCCCTTCTGCGCGGGATCGAGCCCCAGGTCCTTCGAAATGATCGGAGCCAGCGGGCCGAGCATGACCCAGCACATGAAGGCGACGTCGAAGTACAAGAAAGCCGCGAAGAGGGTAGGACGATGCCCGGCTTTCCAGAAGTCCGATCCGGAACTCTCAAGCCTCGTGCCCAGTCCGCTCGCTGGTGGCGGCATCGTCAAAGTATTCATCGTCTCGGCCCCTCGTTGCGTGGCGCGACAACGCAAAAAAGCCGCCTCGACCCTGGTCCCGAACGGGATTGGATTGGGGCGGCGACGTTGCCACGCGATTGTCTGGATGAAGCCGAAGGGGCGGAAATGCCGCTCGTCCTTGAGCGACGGCCAGTTCGGCTACAAGGGGTAACTTACGCGATTCGCAGTGGCTTGGACAAGTTCTTTTTGCAGTGCGGCATTGATCGGGTTCAATTCGTCTCGGCCAGGTAGTCAGCGATGTGGGCCGGGTCGAATACCCTGGCATCGAAGAAGTGATTGCTTTCCAGCGTCATGCGCCCTTGCTGCGTGCCCACGGCGGTGGTGCCGCGCAAGCTTCCCTCCACCTTCGAGCTGGCGCCCGGCAGCGGCTCGCCTGTGCCCTTGAGAGCGCTACGGTAGATGTCGGGGCGAAATACCCGCGCCGCTCTGGCCGCGTCGTCGGGATCGAACCGCATGCCCTCCCAGCGCACCATCTGGCTGTAGAGCCACTCCGCCTGGCTGACCCACGGAAAGTTCGCCGCCTCGCGGTACTGGAACATAAAGTCAGGATAGTGGACGACCTCGCCGCCACGCGACAACAGCATCCGATCGGAGATGGCGCGGCGGATGAGCAGTGCATCGCCGTCGAGGTACTCAGGCCGCGCCAGAATCGCGGCATTCTCGTCCCAGTTCGCCGGATCTACAAAGTGCCGTCCTGCTCGGCACATGGCCCGGATCAGCCGCTCGACAGCGTCACGTTTGTCGGCCAGCACCGGTTGGCGCAGCGCCAGCACCTTTTCCACTCCGCGGCGCCAGATCTGCGCGGTCGCCAGCACGATCTGGCCTGCTCCCCGTTCGACCGCGACACTGTTCCAAGGTTCACCGACGCAGATGCCGTCCACCTCGCCCGCCTCCAGCGCATCGGCGCAAAAGGGGGGCGGCACGGTGCTAATCTCGACATCGCGGTCGGGCTGGATACCGCAAGCCGCGAGCCAGTAACGCAACATGTAGTTGTGGCTCGAATACCGATGCACCACGCCGAACCGCAGCCGTTTTCCGGCCGCCGCCCGGGCCAGCGCCACCGCGCGCAACGCAGCGCCGACAACCGAGGGATCCCCAAGCCGTCCGGCTGCCCCGACTTCAGCAGCAAGGTCGGGCCGCAAGGTTATCGCGTTGCCGTTAAGCCCTAGCACGAACGGCACCGACAGCGGTTGCGCCGGGCGTCCTCGCCCTAGCGTGGCGGCGATCGCCAGCGGCGCGACCATGTGCGCGGCATGACTATGGCCATACAGCAGCCGGTCAAGCACAGTCGCCCAACTGACGTCCTTGACCAGTCGCAGCGACAGGCCCTCATCTTCGGCAAAGCCGTGCTCTCGGGCAAGGATCGGCAGGCAACTGTCGACTAGCGGCAGGAAGCCGACCGTCAGCTTTTCGCCCATTACTTGCCTCCCACTAGCTGGTGCGCGGTAACGATAGCATCCGCGATCTCGACAATCTTTCGACCCTGATCCATCGCAGCCTTGCGCATCTCGGCGTAGGCTTTTGGTTCAGGCAGACTGCGGTTGTGCATCAAAATGCGCTTGGCCCGGTCGATCGTCTCGCGTTCGGCCAGTTGCCCACGCGCCTCAGCCAGATCGCTCTGCAGGCGAGAGAACGCGTTGAACCGACGCACGGCGACATCGATCAGCGGGCGGATGCGGTGAGCGGCAAGCCCATCTATAACATATGCTGAGACGCCCGCATCGATCGAGGCCGCAATCGCCTCGTCGTCGCTTTCGTCCACGAACATCGCGATTGGCCGGGCCAAAGCGCGGCTGACTGCAAAGTACTCTTCCAGGACATCGCGTGACGGATTGCCCAATTCCATTAGCACCACTTCCGGCGCGATCTCCTCGATGCGCGCGACCAGCCCCCGGCGCTCCGTGACGACGAAAAGCTCGCAGCCATCCAGCGAGGCAAGCCCCTCCCGAATGATCGAAGCGCGCGCGGCGCTTTCATCGATGATGGCGATACGCATGATCTCTACTGCATCGCAGCATGTAGCGTGATCCACAAGGCGCAGCAATTTTAGTGGTCTGATTGCGCGGAACAAAAGGCTTCTTCCGCCACCTAAGCGCCAAAACCGGTCGAGCGGCTTTCCACCGACCGGCTTGATCTCGGCACATGAACGAAGGGCGTCAGTGGACTCTTCCGTGGACGCAAGCGGTAACTCGGGGCCTTTGGGCACGCAGTCGGATGCTGTCATCTGTCCGGCCTCGACGAGCAGCGCCATATCCTGCGGGCCGATCGGCAGCGGCAGCTCCGGCTTCAGCGTCCGTTCGTAGTAGAACCATATCGATGTGAGGACCGAGTCCGTAGTCAGATAGGCCAGAGATTTGTAGTAAGCTGATTATGTGCCAATAAGGGTAGTCGGCCACTTCGCAGCCATGGAGGTGCCCGATCTGTTTGCGAAGGACGTTGCTGGGTTCTTCAAAAAACGTGATAGAGTGTCGAAAGATGGCTGGCCGGCTGGTCTCATCCCTTCCGGATTGCTGATGCTATTGCCGGCTGTACGAACGACGACGGGAGAGCGAAAAACATGAAAGCGAGACTGCCCCAGTTCGATTTTTCGGACACTCCGGTTCATTGGTCGCCAAATCCGGAGTTTGCGCAGCGAATGAACGCTTCATCCATCATCATTCCTCACTTGGAACGCTTTCTCAATCGGGTGATGGCGAAAGCGCTGACGAAGCTCAAAGATGAAAAACATGCCGCCTTGCGCGCGGAAGTTCGCACCTTCATCCGGCAGGAATCTAATCATTATGCCACGCACCAGCGCCAGGCGGCGGTACTGACGCGCGACGGGTACGACATTTCCGAACTGGATGCCTGGGTGGAAGCGGAATACGCCCGGCTTTTCGAGAGCAAATCCTTGCCGTTCCTGTGCGCCTATTGTGACGGGTTCGAGACGCTGGGGCCGATCACCGCCAAGATATGGCTTGATAATGAACTGGGTGAACTGACCACGTCGGATGATCCTCAGATCATCGACATGTGGATGTGGCACCTCGTCGAGGAATTCGAACACCGATCGGTATGTTTCGATGTCTTCCACGCTATCCACGGCGGCTATCTGCTGCGGCTGCGCGGTTTCGTCGCCCAAATCCGGCATTTCAAAAAAATGGTCACGCGGGTGACTGATTATCTGCTTGAATGCGATCGCAAGGGGATGAACGAGGCGCAGCGAGCGGAGTCCATCGCGCGTGAAATGGCTGCGAGCAACGCGGTGATGAAAGCAATGAAGCCGCGCTTATTGAAGGTTCTCAAGCCAAGCTACAATCCGCGCTATCTGGAGGAACCGGATAACTACAGGTCCTACCTTGCCAAATTTGAGCCGATGGTGGCCTGATTTGGCGGCATTCCCCGCCTCTGACCAAGGGCCGAGGCGGGGTGAAGACCTTATTTTGCAGGATCGCGATGGCGCAGTTGCCGCCCGCGCCCAGCACATGGCCACGTGCAGTTTTAGCGCCTTTCACTAGGCGCGCGCCGTATGAACCCCGCAGTTGAGAGTTCGACGATCTGTCCAAAGTGCGATGCACTGACCCGCTCGCCCTTGTTGGTAAGGCCGCCGCTCATATTGACGGGTGTTTAGCCGCCGATCGCCACTTGATCGTCCTGCATCAAAAGGCCTTGCACGCAAGCCGGGCATGCTAGTGTCGGTCGCGCTCGTTAACACGAAGGCGCCCATTGTCTAGCGGACGGAGAGAAGTCGTCTGCACATTTGGAGGCGGAGCTCATCAAACGTCACCGGGACAGGCTTACTCACCACAAATGTCTGCGTACTGTGGTACGAAGGAGGTACGCCGCCCGCCACGCGGGAAGGTTCGCAAGCGCCGACTGCTTGAGGGGTTTGGAACTGAAAGTATGCGCACATCACACGGGTCGATGGGACAAAATCGAGGGCTGGAAATCTTGCCGGGCTGCGGTCGAAGCGTGCTAAATTATTTAGCCAGGTAATAAAATATACGACGCATGCAGGAGAGAAACATGTATGACGTGATGACGGGGATTAAAGTTCTGGAAGTGGCCGAGCACACATTCGTGCCTGCTGCAGCAATGATCTTGGCCGACTGGGGAGCCGATGTTGTCAAGGTCGAGAGGACCGCCGGCGGAGGCGATCCGGGCCGAAGCCTCGCCATTCCGAATTCCGGTCGAGATGGTCTGAACATGTATTTCGAAGCCGGCAATCGGGGCAAGCGCTCGTTGGCGCTCGATCTGACGCAGGAGGAAGGGCGCGCGCTCCTGCGCCAGCTTATCGAAGGCGCCGATGTGTTCATCACCAATTTACGCGCCGATGCTCGCGCCAAACTCGGGATCGAGGTCGCTGATGTAACCGCGGTCAATCCCCGGATCATCTACGCACGTGGCACGGGATATGGCTTATATGGCCGCATGGCGAACGATGGGGGCTTTGACTATCCCTCGTCTTGGTGCCGTTCCGGCTCCGCGTTCATGCAAACACCCCCGGGGAGCGAGCCGCCGATGCAGCCGGGATCCATCGGCGATCTTGGTGGCGGCGCCATGTTGGCCGGCGCTATCGCTGCCGCCCTTTTCCGGCGGGAGCGAACGGGCAAAGGTGCGATCGTGGATAATGCGCTTTACCTAGTGGGCATATACCTCATGTCGCAGTCCGTGGTAGCCGCCGGAATGGGGCTAGAGCGCGGCCCCAACCCGGGGCGCTCAGACAGCTTCAACGCCATGATGAATGTCTATAAGACGAAGGACGAGCGGTGGATTTCACTTTGTCTTCTGATGGATCAATGGTGGCCTGATCTTGCCCGTCATCTGGACAGGCCCGACCTGCTGGATGATGTGCGCTACAAGGACGCAGCGGCCCGGTTTGAAAATCGGCAAGCGCTCATCGCCGAGTTCGAACAGGTTTTCGCTGACCATGATTACGCCTATTGGAAGGAGAAGCTGGCGACCCTTCAGGGCGTGTGGGCACCGGTTCAGTCCCCGACCGAGGTCATTACTGACGTGCAAGCCCTGGAAAATGGTTTCGTCACCAGCATCGAAACAGCGGACGGCCGAAGCTATATGGGCGGCGCCTCTCCGGCGCAGTTTGATGAGCGGCCGATTGGTGCCCTTAGGGCCGCTCCGTCTTACGGCGCGCACAGCGACGACATTTTGCAGGAACTCGGCCTGTCGCCTCAAGATATCGGCGCACTCAGGAGCAGAAACGTTGTGCGTTAAGGGGGGCGATTTGCGAGCTTGCCGGGCCTGTGACGATCTGCATTTTCACGGTGCTTGGGCCGTGTTGACAAATGGAATTTCCAAACTGGCCATGTTCTGAGTCAAGGCTGCTGCTTGGGGAGCAGACATGGGCCGTGGGGACTTGTCGGATGGGAATGGGAGTTGATCGGCCTGGTACTGCCATCTGAGCGGGGGCGCTCGGCACGACCACCAGCGCTACGGCAGGTGGAACTCCGTCTATGTGCGGTTCCGACGCTGGGCTGAACAAGGCGTCTGGGCTGCCTGGCTCCAGACGCTCGTCGATCTCGGCCTGACCAAATGACTGGCAGCATATGATCGACAGCACCGCGGTTCGCGGCCATGTCTCGGCGGTGAGCGGAAAAGCGGGGGCTCTTGCACAGGCTTAGGATCGATCACGCGGCATAGTGGACGCTGCAAGCGATGGGCCGCGCCTGTGGTTCGCAGATTATGACTGTCGTGCTCAGCACTGCGGTCATTGCAGGCGCAAACGGCGGCCTGGTCGCCCAAGCTGCCTATGTCAAAGCCTTCGGCATGACCGTTGTGATATGCTTGGCCGAAGTCTGGGTGTCTTTCGCTTTGCACGCGCGCTGGCATTCAAACCGGGAAGATTAGCCTCGCCTCTTCCAAGACGGGATCGTCCGCAAAATGACGGCATCTTGCCAAAAAGCGTCAAAATTTCAACCGACTCGCCAGTTATTGACGATAGCGTCAACAATCGGTACGCCGACAACGGACGACACAAGCCGCGCTTCCACCGCATGGGGGCGACGGTGGATTTCCGAACGAAGGCGAGGGGTGGTAATGATAGATAGCAAGAGCATTTTGGTTGCATCGGTCGCGGCTGTCGCGATTGCATGCGCGGCGACGCCCGCCGTAGCTCAGGATACAGCGCCCGAGCCCAGCCAATCGCCTGACCAGCTGCAGGAAATTGTGGTAACGGCGCGCAAAGTTGCCGAGAACGCTCAGCGCGTGCCGATTGCGATCACCGCGTACAGCGGAGAGGAGCTGCAAAAGCAGAATGCGCGCACTCTGCCCGAGGTCGCGACGCTGACGCCAGGCCTGCAATTTGCGCCTGCGCAGACCAATACCGCCGCAGTCCTCATTCAAATGCGCGGGCAGGTGCAGCAGGACACGCTGGCGACCATCGATCCTGCAGTGGGAACCTACGTTGACGGCGTCTATTGGGCCCGCGCCTATGGTTTGACCGCCAGCCTGGTCGACGTTGCCAACTTCCAGGCGCTTAAAGGTCCGCAGGGAACATTGTTCGGCCGAAATACTACTGGCGGCGCAGTCGTCATCAACACCAATGATCCCAATTATTCCGGTCTTTCTGGATCTCTGTCCGGCACATATGGCCGGTTCAACCAACAATCGTTGACCGCCATCCTCAACGTTCCAATCGTGGACGGCAGGGTTGCAGCCCGTTTTGCCTATTCCGGCAATAAGCGCGATCCCTTCGTCACCGAAGTCAACTCCGGCCAGAAAATTGGCAACCTCAATGATTATACAATCCGCGCCAAGGTGCTGGTCGAACCGACGGATAATTTGAGGCTGCTGTTTTCTGCAGACAAGTTCCACACCAACACCAACATCGACGTTGGCCGCCTTGGTTATTTCAGTCCCAACAGCAACGCATCGTTCGAGGCTGGTTTGGAATCGCTGGGTGCCGGGGCGTGTCTGGCGGACCGGCCGGCCTGCATCGGTCGCGGCAATGCTATTCTGGCCCAGGACGCTTCGCTCGCCAAAAACCAGTTCCGGACTTCGCTCAGCAGCGTACCTCATGCAATCCTGACGGCGCAGACCTACAGCCTGACCGCCAGCCTGGGAACGTCCTTCGGCGAAATCAAGGCCATCGGCGGATATAGGCATACCAATTCATTGTATGTTGATGGCGACAATGACGCCTCAAGCGTTCAAACCCTTTATTCGGGGGGTACGGCCCGCTATGGGTTGGACAATAACCAGGATATGAAGCAGTGGTCGGGCGAACTGACCGTCACCGGCAAAGCTCTTAACGATGCGCTCGATTTCGCGGTGGGTTCATTCCTATTCCATGAATATGGCCATGATGACACGCCGGCCTCTACTTTCACCGAGCTTGGAAAGTTGCAGAACGACGGTCTACGCGCCATCACCAGTTCCTATGGTAATATCGATACGAAAAGCCTTGGTTTCTATGGGCAATCGACATATCATATCACCGACAAACTGTCGCTCACGGGAGGCATCCGCTGGTCCCGTGACAAACGATCGTTGGTATCGAACAACAGCAGCTACTTGGTCGATCCGAACAGCTCCAACATCGTGCGGATTGTCTGCAACTTCCCCGTGCAGGGCTGCCCGTTTTCACGGTCCGCGAACTTTAGTGGCTGGGCCTATACAGCGTCGCTTGATTACCAAATCAACAATGATGCTCTCGTCTATCTCAAGACGGCCAAAGGCTTTCGTAGCGGCGGGCTCGCTCTGCGCGGCGTCGGCGCGGTGCCGGCTTCCCTTCTGCCGTTCGATCAGGAAGTCGTCTACAGCTACGAGAGCGGTCTGAAGAGTGAGTTCCTCGATCGCCGGTTACGTGTGAATATCGCGGCTTATTATACCCGTGCAAAGGGGGCTCAACGTAACACCGCCGTCACTGTCGGCACGGTCACGGCAACCGTGACCTCCAATGCGGGCGTGGTGGACACGTACGGCGCGGAACTGGAGGCGACGGCGATACTGGGCGGTGGCTTCAGGGTGAACGCAACTGCGGCCTACACCAAGCCGAAATATGTTACCTTCATCGATTACAACGGGTTTGACCGGAGCCATGAGCCCTTCCAACTGACACCGCGCTGGACGGCAACGATTTCGCCGCAATGGTCTGGCGATGTCGGAGAAAACAAGCTCTCGTTGCGGACCGATTTCGCCTATCAGTCCTCACAGGCCAACTATCCCCAGGGCTTCTACCGGGACGCCGCCGGCACGTGGCGGGATGCAGTGTCGGGCGCTGTTACCTCAGCCGCCGATGTGGCAGGCTACACCTACTCTAATACCGACAAGAAGCATGTCCTGGTGAACGCGAACGCGACCCTGACGATCCTGGACGGAAACCTGGATCTTACGGTGTGGGGCAAAAACCTGACGAATCTCAAGGATTTCGTCAACAGCCTTACGATCCCAGGGGTTCAATTGGGGCGAGTATTTTTGCGCGAACCACGGACCTACGGCATGATAGCTACTCTCCGGTTCTGACCGTAGTCTTCGGAACCGCAAAAGATTGGGGCAGCCGACGTACCGGCTGCCCTTTTTTGCCACAAGACTAAGCGTATCAGCGGCGTGCCTCGCCGACGTTCCCCAAGCTTCTTCCTTCGGTAATGTGATCCTTGTGCCGAAGGAGCTTCGATGAAGACTCGTATACCGAAGAGCAAATAGCCTGCGCGTTGAAGCAGGCAGAGACTGGCACGCTGGTGGCGGAAGCGATCAGCCGGATGGGGATTTCTGAGCGGATATTTTACCGCTAGAAGAAGCTTTTGCGCTATCAGCAGCGGTTTGCTGACGGGCGCAGCGGCGCGAAACAGGTGACATTGCCCTCAAGCCCGGCGGCGGCGATATGCGCTCGCGGCGAATGGAAGAGCGGGCAGCGGACATTCTGGCCATTTGGGAGGAGCGCAAGGACATCATCCTCGAAGAACTGCGTTTGGCGCTGGCGGACGAGGGCGTGATCAAAACCGTGCCGGCTCTGGTAAACGACATCTCTTCATGGACAGAGCGATGATTTAGAAGTTACTGAGATTGGCACGGTCGGTGCAGCGACCATGGCAGCCCCCTGGCGCTCATCATCCGGCTGCGCTTCGAAAGGGCCAAGGCGATGCGCGGAGGGTTCTCCACGATATTGCCGCCTACTCCTGATATTCCGGGGCATGAAGGATGCTACGACAATGACTAGCGCACCGAAGAGTTCGGAGGGCCGCCGAGAGTGGCAAGCGCACTGGCGCGTGCCAGTCGCTGCTGCTGCTGCCGTCATGGCCAGTCTGATCCACTTCGGGACCTTGGGCGTGTTTCTGCCCGCGATCGAAGCGGAAACGGGGTGGTCCCGGTCCGGTATCACCCTTGGCATGATGATCTTCAGCATCGAGTCGACCGTCACGGCGCCTTTTGTCGGGATGCTGGTGGATCGATTTGGCCCGCGCAGGGTCGGTATTCCCGGACTTGTGATCTATTTGACCGCCGTCGCCCTGCTCGGTCTTGTGGGACAGTCGATCTGGATGTGGTGGGGCGTTTGGATGCTCGTGGGCATTGGCGACTCACTGGCAAAATTCAATGTGTGGACGACCGCGGTATCTCGTCATTTCGACAAGGCGCGAGGTATGGCCATTGCCGTGGCGCTTGCCGGAACGAGCATTTCGGGCATGGCGATGCCGCTGCTTGCCGCTCTGGCCCTGAAATATGCCGACTGGCGCACGGGCTACGTGGCGATCGCGTGTTTACAGGCAGTCATCGCTCTTCCCCTCGTCATCCGCTGGCTTTCTGATGGAGAAAGGCCGCCGTCTCCCACTGCTTCCGCCACGGTCGAAACTGTAGGACCGTCGCTTGCGCAGTTGCTGAAATCACGTCTGTTCCTGATCTTTGCGACGATATGTGCCGCAACCTTCATGCCCCTCAGCGGACTTAACGTTCATTTCGTACCGATTTTGCGCGAAAACGGGATTGCGGCCGAACTAGCGGCGGGCCTCGCGGCAGCGATAGGCGCAGCATCGCTGGCGGGACAGGCGTTGTCGGGGGGGCTGTTGGATCGGTTCCGGGGTCAGTTTGTGCTCGCCGCTTTTCTGCTGCTGGGCATCGCTGCTGTGATCGCGCTTCTGATCAGCCATCTCGTCTGGGCGGGGATCTTCGCGGCGATCACCTTCGGCCTGCTTAGCGGAGCTGCCCCGGCCAGCGTCGCCTATTTATGCTCCCGCCATTTCGAGCTTCGCTTCTACGGCACGATATTGGCGTCGCTCGGGGGCGTCATGAGCCTCAGTGCCGGGCTGGGATCTGTGATCGCAGGCGCGGTATTCGATCGCTTCGGCAGCTACACGCCGCTGATCCTTGCCGCACTGCCTCTATTCGGCTTGGCCATTATCATGAACATAACGCTAGGGGGGCGACCAGTTGAACGAGAGCCATCAGGATATCGGCACGGAGCGGGCTTGCAAAGGCAACATACCGGCGGGTCGAACTGACAGTTTCCCGAACCTGCAAGGCGCGTTGGCCAATGAAAATAACGGGCGAAGGACGGATCGCCGCGCCGATAGGAGCGGTCTGGCACGTTCTCAACAATGCGGACCTCCTGTGGGTATGCATCCCCGGCTGCCAGTCGCTCGAGCCCGTCGGCGATGGAGAATTTTCCCGATGACCGAGGACAGACTGCGCCTGCCGAGCTAACGGCGAAGACCGTGATGGCGATTTCCTGCGCAGCGTTGCTGGAGAGCGTGCTGCAATCATTATGGAGGCCGATCTCGACGGTCTCATTGGAATCGGCCGCCCAGAGCCTTCCGGCGGGTGCAGCACGTGGCTCGTGACGCAGCCTAGACACCCGCTCAGCGCGCTCAACCTCAACACCCAATCTCTTCCCTCTTTCCGGCTTCCTGAAGCCCCGTACGACAGTGGAGAAGGCACTGGTTGGCGCCAGACGTTGATCGCTGGCGTCAGCAACCGACGCGTCGACGAACTGGTGCAGGGGGTGGAGATGAGCTGCATCTCGAAGTCGAGCGTGTCCAAGCCGTGCGAGGACATCGATGAGCGCGTGAACGCGCTCGCGGGCGAGTGGCCTTTCCTGGTTGGACGCCACCTACCTCACGGTGCGCGACGGCGGGCGAATGGTCAGCGTCGCTGCCATAATCGCCGTGGCGGTCAGACATCCATGGCCAATTCCCACGCGAGGCTGTTGCACGCGTCGTAGAAGCCAATGCTGCAGCCGAGGACGATGAGCATTTCACGGAACTGATATCCGACATCGCGCGATATGCGTTCTGGGCTCGGCGATTGGGCTCGGACGAAAATGGGAAAACATCGACGACATGGGCGGAAGCGCCTTGCCCTTCGATCGGGCCTCGACCACATCGCGAACAACGGCATATTTTGGACTTGGATCTGACAAAAACGTACAAATTCGCGCTTAGAAGCCGCCTTCAAAGTTCTCTAAGCGCATCGTCTCTGCCCCGCCCCGCCCCGCCTCGCCTCGTCTCACCCCGGCCTCTGCCATCAGCTGCAGCCCTCGATGTAGCCGAGTGTCGGCATCGTGCCGACATGTATGGCGCTGACTTTTCGGTCGGTGCCGATCTCGAATCGCAGGGCTGGACCGCCACTCGCGGC
>Ga0207658_10000964_pt1 | contig 23722 bp, 29 predicted proteins | sample KBSS33metaG_FD_184322 | JGI IMG/M metagenome (GOLD analysis project Ga0207658, IMG submission 184322) | Switchgrass rhizosphere microbial communities from Kellogg Biological Station, Michigan, USA - KBS S3-3 metaG (SPAdes) (version 2) | ecosystem: Host-associated > Plants > Roots > Rhizosphere...
CCCCACCGCCGCTGCCAGGCGCCCGAACTCGCGGTTGTTGAAGGTCGCGATCAGGAGATAGCCGTCAGAGGTGCGGTACACGCCGTAGGGCGACGCGCTGGGATGGTCGTTTCCGGTCCGCGGCATCTCGAACCCGCCGTTGAACCAGGCGGTAAAGGTGTTCGCCATCGCCGCCACCTGTGAATCGAACAGCGAGATGTCGATCGATTGCCCCTCTCCGGTCTTTTCACGTTGATGCAGCGCCAGCAGGATGCCGATCACCGCATCCTTGCCCGCGAGGATATCGGCGATCGGCACGCCGACGCGCATCGGCGCGCCCTCTGGGCCACCGGTGACGCTCATCAGACCCGACATGGCCTGCATCAGGAAGTCGTAACCGCTGCGCGAAGCATAAGGACCGCTCTGCCCGAACCCGCTGACCGAACAATAGATCAAACCCGGATTGTTCTTCCGCAGCGATTCATAATCGAGGCCGTATTTGGCCAGCGTATTGGGCCGGAAATTCTCGACGAAGATATCGACCTTGGCCGCCAGCGTGCGCAGCAGCTGCGCACCCTCTTCGCTCTGGAAATTGACCGAGATCGACCGTTTGTTGCGGTTTGCCGCCTGGAAATACGTGGACTCGCGTGTTTCGTTGCCCTCGGAGTCGATCAGCCAGGGCGGACCGACATGGCGCACGTCGTCACCTTCTCCCGGACGTTCCACCTTGATGACGTCGGCACCAAAATCGCCCAAACATTGTGTTGCGGTTGGCCCGGCAACGACCCTCGTCATGTCGAGAACCTTAAGACCGGCCAGAACAGACATTAGCAGACTCCCCATCCCTTTCGACTGCGAAAGGAGCTTTATGACTATCGATTAGGAGAGCCGCGCCGGGCTTGAAATCAAATTTGCGAAAAGCCCGGCACTTACTATACATCCGTTACTTCGTTGCCGTCATTGCGTCGCGGCGCCACCCAGGATGGCGGTCACTTGACTTGACAGGAACCCGCCGTTGCCATGCGTGATGGCGATCTCAGCTCCGTCGATCTGGCGGTCGCCCGCGCTGCCGGTAAGCTGGCGATAGGCTTCGACGACGGTGAACAGCCCGTACATGCCGGGGTGAACGCACGCGAGCCCGCCTCCGTTGGTGTTGACGGGCAGCTTGCCGCCGGGACCGGTGGTACCGGAAGCGACGAAGTCCCCGCCCTCCCCCTTCTTGCAGAAGCCCAGATCTTCGAGGAACAGGATCGTATTGATCGTGAAGGCGTCGTAGAGTTGCACGATATCCACGTCGGCGGGGCCGATGCCGGCCTGCGCATAGGCGCGGGCGCCGCTGAGCTTCGCCGCCGTTGTCGTGAGATCGGGCATCTGGGCGATCTGATAATGATCCGTCGCCTCACCCACGCCCAGCAGGTAGGCGGCAGGACGCTGATCCACCCGGTCGCCACGCACCATGACCACCGCCGCAGCACCGTCCGTAACGAGGCAGCAATCGAGTACCGACAACGGATCGGACACCATCCGGGCCTTTTCGTAATCCTCCCGGCTCAACGGCTTGCGCTGGAACGCCTCGGGGTTGAGCATCGCCCAATCGCGCGCCGTTTTGGCGACGGCGTAGAGATGATCGCGGGTGGTTCCATAGTCGTGCATGTGCCGGCTCGCCGCCAACGCATAGGCGCTCACCGGCAGTCGTGGACGATAGGGCTTCTCGTACAGATTGGGTGCGGCGGCGCTGACCAGCCCGCCGGCGCCCGTCCGCTGGTTGCTGCCGTAAGCGATCAGCGCGACATCGATCTCTCCCGCCGCCAATGCGTGCGCCGCGACGTTGAGATGCGTCAGAAAGGCCGACCCGCCCGTGCGGTTGTTGTTGGTCAGCTTCGGCCGAATGCCCAGATATTCGGCGAACGAAAGGCCGCTGAGAAAATCGTTCGGCAGCCCGATGAACAGGCCGTCCACCTCCGAGAGGCTGATTCCCGCCTGCGCCAGCGCGGTTAGCGCGACCCGCCCGGCGAGATCCATCGACGTGAAGCCCGGCGCCTCGCCGATGCCGAAGGTCGCCGCGCCGATCAGAGCGGCGGCGGCGCGACGTTCACTGGTCATGATCGGGTGCCTTCTTCGGTGCGGTCGCCGCCAAACGGCGTGAAAACGACGGTATGATGATCCTCGAACGGAACGATCCGCGCCGCGACGCGCAGGCCGATGGCGACGTCGGCCGCGTCGATCCCCTCGACCCGGCTGAGCATGCGCGGCCCGTCGTCCAGTTCGATAACCGCGACATTGTAGTCGGCCTCCGGTGGACGCACGCGGACCCGCGTGGTCGCATGGACGGTGCCCAAACCGGTCGCTTCGACCCACTCAAGATGGATATCGCCGGTGCCGGGCTCGGCGACACGCGGATAGAAGAAAGGCCGCCCGCCCCTCCGGCTGCGTTGGAGCATGAACTTTCCCTGCGCCAGGAAGGAGAGATATTGCCGGTCAGGGCCTGTCGCCTCGGTCGTCGTCACTTCCACGTACCCACCTCGTTCACGAGCTGATATGATAGCCGCCGTTCACCGAGATGATCTGCCCGGTGATATAGGAGGCGGCTTCGGAGAGTAGAAAGCAGACGGGCTGCGCCACCTCCTCCGGAGTACCCCAGCGCCCAAGCGGAATTTGCGCCAGGTAGGTGTCGCGGAATTTCTCGCCGCGCACCGTCTCGGTCATCGGTGTCTCCACGACTCCGAACGCGACCGCGTTGACGCGAATGCCCTTCGCCGCCCATTCGCGCGCTGCCGACATGGTGAGGCCGTTCATGCCCGACTTGGATGCGCCGTAATTGATCTGCCCGACCGTGCCGCGCCGCCCGGCGTCCGAGGAAACGTTGACGATCGCCCCGGGCGCCGTCGCTCCCGCCGCCGCCTGCGCCAGCATCTTGCGGCCGACCGCCTGCAACAAACGGAACGGCGCGGTCAGGTTGACGTCGATCACCGATGCCCAGGTGTCCATATCCATCTTATGGATCATCGCCGCGCGGGAGATGCCGGCATTGTTCACCAAACCATCGATGTGGCCCGCCCATTCCGCCGCCGTATCGACGGTACGCATGATGAAGTCGCCATCGGTGACATCGCCCGCCGCGACGATCAGCCGATCGCCACCGACCTCGACCGCGAACTGGTCGAGCGCCTCCGCGTTGCGGTCGATCGCCACGACCCTGCCGCCCAGTTCCAGCACTCCGTTCGCGATGGCACGCCCGATACCCTGAGCCGCACCGGTCACGATGACCGCCTTACCTTCCAGCGACATGGGATTTATCATTGATCCGCTCCGTGAAGTGAAGTCGGCACGCGTGCCGACGTGCCGGACCGATCCGCGACCGATCCGAAAGATGCCGATTCGCACGACGTCGGATATCCGCGCCGCGTCATGACATCAGAGAAGAACGCCGGATCATGCGAGGACACTCTCCGGATACGCCGGCAGCGTGGTCTGCCGCACCGCGATCCGCTCCGATACTGTCGGACGTCAATCAGCGTAACGGCTGCACCGTCCGACGACAGCCCAAAAACCCGGCCGCGAACGATTACCACATATGCGTCGCGTCAGGGGACGGAGATCGCCCCCTCGACGCCCTGCGACGGCTCGTTGACCTTGGCGAGCAGATGATCGCGGACCAGATCGCTGAGCGCCGCGACCAGCCGGTCGCGCTGCGGCGCGATCATCTCGACGGCGCCGCCGATGCCGAGCACCGTCGGGACAGGGAAAAGGGCCTCGGGCAAGCTCATCGCGATCACCGCCGCGCCTGGGCTGATCTCGCTTCGTTCGACATACAGGTATTTGTTTTCGCGGATGAACTTCACGTCCGCCAGCAACTCGTCGAGACCGATCAAACTTTCATCCACCTGCTTTTCGGCGTTTATCCGGCGAACCAGCTTGCTGATCTCCGAATCCGGCACGTCTTTCAGCAGCACGCGTCCGCTGGCGGATCGCAACAACGGTCGCTGCTGCCCCGGCGTGAGATGAAGCCGCAGCGAAGTCGTCGCCTGCGCCACCTGGATATATTGCGAGAACAGTTTGTTGCGAATGGCGAGATAGGCGGTCTGGCCGGAGACCTTGTTCGCCTTGCGCACCAGTGACGATACCCGGTCCTCACCGTGCAATTGATCGAACACCCACGACCCCAGCAATCGTACCCGGCTCGTCGGAAGGAAGGTTCGATCCTGATTATTGTAGGATAGATATCCCAGCACGTTCAGACTGCGCATGATCTCCGACGTGCTCGACTGCGGATAGTCGAGCGCCCGCGCCACCTGGGCGATATTCGCCGGGGCTTGGAAATCGTCAAAAAATTCGAGGATTTGCATCGTCCGCCCGGTGGATTTCACCACGTTCGACGGCAGCGATTCCCATTTGACGGTCGCGCCCGGCGGATTGCCTGGCACGCCGTACATGGCCGCGTCCGATTCGTCGGTCAAATCGTCGCCGGCAAAGCGTTCAGCAACCTCGTCACCGCTTCTCGTTGCGAAATCCACGATTGATCCTCTTCCCAAATGCGTACCGCCCAACCCGCGCGCGGCCTTATGGCTGTCTCGAGGGTAGGTCCGCACCATTATTAGTACAAGCGTACTCGCTCGTCAAAGCGCCAGAATGACGGTTCGCTAAGCCGACGGAGCAACGCCCGGGCAGAAGATCTCGAAAAAGGCGCGCCTTCACGGTCAACGCGAACAGCGCCGCGGGCATCGCCGCGACGTGGCCGGCGGCGATTTTCATCGCCGCCGGCCACGTAAACGCAGGACTTGGATCGAACCGGTCAGTTGACCATCGACATGCCACCGCTGACGCTCAGCGTTTGGCCCGTGATGTAATCGGACTCACCGCTCGCGAAGAAGAGGACTGCATTTGCGATCTCTTCCGGCTCAGCCACGCGGCGGAACGGAATGACGCTCTTCAGCCCTTCCTTCAGCTTGTCCGACTGCACATGGTACAGCGGCGTATTGGTCGGCCCGGGAGCGATGCAATTGACGTTGACCTTTCCACGCGCCACTTCGCGCGCCAGCGTCTTGGTGAACGAGATGATGCCGCCCTTCGCGCCCGAATAGACCGCCTCGCCGGGGCTGCCGATCCGGCCTGCGTCGCTGGAGATATTGACGACCTTGCCGCCGCCCTTCTCCATCATTCCGGGAACGAAGTGATGACACAGATGCACCGGCCCGAGATAGTTGATCGCGACGATCAGATCCCAGGTCTCCGGCTTGCTCTTCAGGAACGGTTCGACCAGATCCCAGCCCGCCGAATTGACGAGGATGTCGAGCGCCCCGACCTTGGCGAGGATCGCTGCCGCAAACGCATCGATACTGGGTCGGTTCGTGAGATCCAGCCGCTCGAAATCCGCCTTGCCGCCGGCGGCGCGGATTTCGTCGGCGACCGCCTTGCCGCCCTCTTCGTTGATATCGGCTATGAAGACGTGCGCACCCTGTTCCGCCGCCATCTTCGCGATCGTCTTGCCGATACCCGAGGCGGCGCCCGTCACCACCATCGATTTTTCGTTAAACCTGCCTGCCATATTGAAACCTCGATTTTCTGATGAAGGAGACGATCAGACCTTGCAGGTCTGATCGAACACGGGAGCGCGCTTCTCGCGGTGCGAGGCGACCCCTTCCACAGCTTCCGGTCCGGTAAGACCCAACATTTCGTAGGCACAGGACGCGTCGAATGTCGGACCCGCCATGCGCAGCCAGTTGTTCAGCGCGTTCTTGGTGAAGCGTATGGCGCTGGGCGCGCCCTTCGCCAGCCGGGTCGCGACCTCGAGCGCTTTGGCGTCCAGCTCCTCGTCGTCGCAGGTCAGCGATATGAGGCCGATCCGCTCGGCCTCCTCACCGGTAATGGAGTCGCAGGTCAGCAGATAGTATTTCGCCTTGGCCATTCCGCACAGCAGCGGCCAGATGATCGCGGAAACATCACCAGCAGCCACGCCGAGCCGGGTATGACCGTCGATAATCCGCGCAGTCCTCGATGCGATCGACACGTCCGACAACAGGCCGCACACCAGACCGGCCCCCACCGCAGGCCCGCGTATCGCGCTGATGATCGGCTTGTTGCAGTTGATGAGATTATAGACGAGGCTGCGCGTCTCCTTCCAGATCTGGTTCCGGAAGTGGAAGTCGGTCATCGAACGCTCCACGATGGCGAAGTCGCCACCGGCAGAAAAGGCTTTCTTGCCACCGCTGAGAATGACGGCGGAGATGTCCTCGTCATAATCTACGTCGTTCCAGATCGAGACCATTTCCTTGTGCATTTGCGCACAGACTGGCGTAAGTTTCTCGGGATCGCCCATCGTTATGCGCAGCACGCGATCAGCCGGATAGTCGAACAACAGCTTTTCGTAATTCTTCAGATAAGCGGACATGACACCTCCAGCAGAATGGGATTCGTTCGAAGCGGCGACTGTGTCGATACGGATCGCCATCACGTCTCCCCAACACATCGTCGTCATGGCTTAGCAACCATGTCGTGGCGATCACCATCCGTAATCGCCGGTCGGGCCGATATACCGTGTACGTGGAAGATGCCGCACGCCGCTCGACCATGCCGGTTGGCGCGTGCACCTTCACCGGCGAAGTTTGCGGCCCATTGCGCCGACGCGCCCCGTTGGAGGAGTTCTTAATGTCAGACGGCACGATCAGCACCCTGCGGGTCAGCGCTACGCCCATCATCGCCAATGACAGTGCATCCTTGTGGGATATGGGATCGGGCATCGCCTGCCTCGAAGTGCACACGAAGATGAACGCGCTCAACGTGCAGGCACTCGACATCCTCGAACATGCGGTGGCGCAGGCCGGCAGCGCGTTCGGCGCGCTTGTGATCGGCAACGACGATCCGCGCGCTTTCTCGGCCGGTGCCGACCTTGCCTATAATCACGCGATGGTGACGCGCGGCAATTGGGCGGCGTTGGCCGCCTATTTCCGCCACGGACAGGGGCTCTACCAAAAGGTGGCCGCATTGCCGGTTCCGGTGGTGGCCGCAGCCCACGGCTTCGCGCTTGGCGGCGGCTGCGAAATCATGCTCCATTCGCATGCGGTCGTGGCGCATGCTGGACTCCGCGCCGGTCTGCCCGAAATCAAGGTTGGCCTCATTCCCGCCTGGGGTGGCTGCACGCAACTCCTGCTCCGGTGTGTAGAGCGCGACGGCCCGGACGATGGCCTCGCGCGCGCGTTGGCGGTATTGCAGGCTGGCGAGATCGCCGCCTCGGCCGAACAATCGGAGGCGATGGGGTTGTTGCGCCCGGGGACGACCATCGTCGCCGAGCGAAGCCACCTTCTTCCGGCCGCGATCGACCAGGCGCGCGCCATGATGGATACCGGCTTCACCCCGCCAGCTCAGCCGCATCTGACCTATGGTGGCCAGCCGGCCTATGAGACCCATCTGGCGAAGGTCGAGACGGATCTGGCGAGCGGCAGCGTGTTTCGGGATGGTGCGACGGTGATGCGCGAGATCGTCGGTGTCCTCACTGGCTACCCGATCGTGACCGAGCGGGGCACGTATCCGATCACGGTATCGCTCGAAGGAGAACTGGCGAGCGCGGATCGGCTGATCCGCACGCCGGCGGCACTGGCCGCAATCACCCGGCTGATCGGCGGCTGAGGATACAATCGCGCACGCCCGCGCGGTGGACGGGGGAGTTCAGGCCATGACCGCTACACAGGATCTGAGCGCAGCATCCGCGCGGCCCGACGCAGCGAAGATGGCCGAACGCCGCATCGCGTTCAACGACGTGTTGTTCCGCGACAAGGTGGTGCTGGTCTCGGGCGGTGCGACTGGAATCGGGCGGGCGCTGGTGTGGATTCTCGCGCGATCGGGCGCGCGCGTCGTCACCTGCGGACGGTCGCCGGACAAACTCGACGCGCTTCGAAGCGAACTGGCGGACCACGGCCATGAGGTGCTCGCCGTCCCGACCGATATCCGCAACGCCGACGCGGTCGCCGCGCTCTTCGCCCAGATGCCGGAACGTCACGGCCGACTCGACCTTCTCATCAACAACGCCGGCGGCCAGTTTCCACAGGCTGCGATCGACATGAGCGCCAACGGCTTCCGCGCGGTCATCGACAACAACCTGCTCGGCACATGGTCGATGATGCAGACCGCCGCACGACACTGGCGCGACACCAACACGCCGGGTTCGATCGTCAACGTCGTCGCGGTCGTCGATCGCGGTATTCTCGGCGCGGCTCATACGGCGGCGGCACGGGCTGGCGTGATCTATCTTTCCAAGACGGTCGCGGTGGAATGGATGCCGCTCAACATCCGGGTCAATTGCGTCGCGCCGGGCACGATCTTTACCGAGGGGATGGCGGGTTATCCGGAGGAGGCGAAGAAGACCTTCGCTCGCAGTAATCCGATGCTGCGGCTGGGCGATCCTTGGGAAATCGCGGAGGCGTGCCTGTTCATCGGTTCCGACGCCAGTTCCTTCACCACCGGCGAGATCCTGCGCGTCGATGGCGGCGGCCAGTTGTGGGGCGAACAATGGACGCAGGGCAAGCCGGACTATTTCGCCGGCTGACCGCTTCGTTTCTCAGCAGGGCCGCATCATGCCGGACGGGAGCCACGCCCCCCGCCCGACACCACGCCTCACAGGATGATGCTGATCTTGCCGTGCGGCTGCAGACTGTTCATGCCGAGTATGATTCGTTTGGAACGGATACGGATTTGCCCGTCGATCTCCGCCAGCGTGTAATGGCTGTGGCCTATATAGGTATCGGTGATGTGGTTCTTTGACCGATAGGTGGCGAACGCACAGACGACACGCACGCCACGATCATCGACGCCATCGATCCGGACGTTGCTGATCATGCGCACCCCGGTCGAGCGGGGCCATTCCGCGTGCGCGGTGGGCTTCTTCAACCGATTGATGCGATGCTGGAGCCGCCGATGATCGTCGGCGACATAGAAGAGCGCGCTGTCGGGCTGGACTTCCAGCCCCTGGCCCATCGTCGGCACTTCATAAACCGCGTCGGTCGTGAAGAGTTCGAACCACTCGTCGAGACGCCACTGATCCAGCAATGCCGCTTCCCAGTAAAGGAAGTCTTCAAACTCGGCGCGGCTGCGCGGCTGGATGGCGGCGCGGGTCTGAGTCAATTCCTGTACCGTCATCACTCGCCCTCCATCCGGCGGTTCCATTCACGCCAGAAGGCTCGCATCTGCGCCTCGTCGTCGGCGCGGGGCGGGCTCCGCAGCATACCACGGGAGATATCGTTCCACGGCGCGAACTTCGACGAGGCGTAACCACGTTGCGCGGATTCGAGCGCCTCGACATCGTCGGGCGTCGCGAATCCGCCCGGCCCGAGGAACTCCAGGAAGTTGTTGAGACGGCGATGCCGGGTCTCCGGCGCTTCGCCGACCGGCGCCAGCGCCCAGGAGCGCACCGCCATCAGGTCCGGCGCGATCGGGTAGAAGGTCCTCACGGTGATGGCGAGGATGTCGTTAATCACCAGATTGGGGAAAATACCCATGTTGCGATCACGATCGGCGATCCGCAACGCACGTTCAGGCCCGACACGCGCGGTAAGCTCGGCCACCATCTCCTGCTCGGCACGCTTCCCTTCTTCGCCCCAGGTCGGGATCGATCGGGCGATCGGGCGGCCCCACGGCGCGCGCGCTTCGGTGGTCGCATGCCCGTTACCCAAATCATGGATCAAGCTGATCTGGTCCAGCGACTTGAAATCGACCGCCTCGGGGCCGCCCAGCTCGTCGACGAGATAGCCGAAATAGGTCTCGTGGGTTTCGGGCGCGTGGAAACCGTCATTGCTGTTTTCGACCAGCAGCTTCCAGTTGGCACGGATACTATATTCCTGCGTGCCCCCGACGATCTCCATGCCGTTGGGCGACTGATCCGCGACGAGATCGATGATCTCCGCCGCCCCGGCGAGATATTCGACCAGCGGCTGGATGGCCGGATCATAGCTGACGAAGAAGAAGTCGCGATAGGATTCCAGTCGTGGAACGCGAACCAGATCGACCGAACCGTTGCAATCGAATGAGTCGGGATAGGTCAGCGGCCGGCTCTTCGTGGCGAACTTGCCGTTATTGTTGAAGGCCCAGCCATGATAGAAGCACTTGAAACTGATCGCGTTGCCGGTCGGCTCGCGCACGACCTGCGCGCCGCGATGGGGACAGACGTTGATGAACGCCTGATATTCGCCCTTGCGGCTGCGGTTGAAGATCAACTCCTGTCCCCCGACCGAGCGGGTCAGGAAGTCGTTCGGCCGCTTCAACTCAGAGGCATGGCCGAGATAGAGCCACGCGCGATCGAAGATCCGTTCGCGTTCGCGCTCCAGCACCTCCTGACTCGTGAATGCCTCGCGGTTGACCTTGAATGTTGCCGCCTGTGCGTCTTCCCGCACCCACCGGCCCGCATAGCCTACAGGCTTTAAAAGCGTCGCCATCATCTTCTCCATAGTTCGCGATGATTGCGCCGCCCGGAGGATGCTACCCTGCATCGACGTCGACGCCTAACCGCGATGCGACACGATTAGTACAATCGTTTCATGATGACCAGTATCAAAGCGACCGGCAGGCCCACATACCCTCGTCGAAAGCGTCATTTTGATGCCCGCGCGTGCGATCAACACGTATGCGGCAAATATCGCGACTGCGTTGCGTATGGCCATCGACACGAGCAGGGTGCGAATGAAAGCGAACGCCACGCGGAAGCGGACGACCCTTGCCTGCCGGCGATAGGTGGGCATCGCCCGCCTGTTGCGCCAGGCGTGCTGCCGTGTGAACCAATGCTAAAGCAAAGCGATAAAGTAGGAGATGTCATGATGACGCAGCCCAGGTTCGACGGGAAGGTCGTAATCGTCACGGGGGCGGCGGGCGGAATGGGGCTCGGGTATGCGCTGCACCTAGCGAAGCTGGGCGCTGACGTGGGCATCTTCGACAAGGATCTCGATGCCGGCAAGCGGAACAGTGAATATGACGCCGACAGTGTCGCCGACGCGATCAAGGCGCTGGGGCGGCGAGTCGTTGCCGTGCAGGCCGATCTATCGAACCGCGCCGAAGCGCAAAGCGCCGTTGAGAAGGTCGCCCGCGAACTCGGCCCGATCGACACCATCGTCAACAATGCCGGGGGCGCGATCACACCCGCTGATCGCAGTTACGCCACCAATTCGCCCGACGACGACATCGAGCTTCTCATCAAGGTGAACTTTCTCAGCGCGGTCTATTGCTGTCAGGCCGCCGTCCCGTTGATGACCACGCCTGGCGGGGCGATCGTCAACATCATCACCTTCGGCGCCTTCGCCGGGGACAGTCACGGGAAATATGCGGTCTATTCGGCGGCGAAGGCCGCATTGCTGACCTATACACGTCATCTGGCGGTCGAACTGGGGCCGGTCGGAATCCGGGCCAATTGCATCGCACCCGGGCTTATCCACACCCCGCGCGTGGCCGCAGCGGCGGCCGCGCGTGGCATGGGGACGAACGATCAGACGAGCGGCATCCCCCTGCGACGCTTTGGAAAGGTCGATGACATGGTCGGCGCGGTCGAATTCCTCGGCAGCGACATGTCCGCCTACATCACCGGCGAGTGCATCAGGGTCACCGGCGGCCTGGGCCTGATCTCGCTGTGATGTCGCGCGCCCGGCACTATCGAACCGCGTGGCGCGGACATCCGGCAGCCGTGTCCGAGGTTTGAAGGATGGTCGCGAACGACGCCCTATTGGTCCAGGTGGAGCGACGCGAAAACTTCGCGATCGTCCGCTTGAACCGGCCGGATCGCCTGAACGCCCTCATCCCCGAAATGCTCGCCGCATTCGATCGCGTGATGCGAGATCTGGACGAGGATGCGGACGTTGTGAGCGTGATTCTGACTGGCGCAGGCACGGCCTTCTGCGTTGGCCTGGACGTCGCGGTGCTACAGGAAACTGGTCCCGAACCCTTCCTGCCGTTCAATCCGGCGCGCACGATCAGCGAGTGGAAAGGCCCAGTCATCGCCGCTATCAACGGCTTCGCCGTAACCGGCGGGTTCGAGATCACGGTCGCTTGCGACATCGTGCTGGCGTCCGACGACGCCGTGTTCGTCGACACCCATTCGCGGGTGGGGCTGCTCCCCGGCTGGGGACTGTCGGTGCGCCTGCATCGCGCCATCGGCATCTATCGCGCCAAGGAACTGGAATTGACCGCGCGCCGCCTGCCGGCGGCGGAAGCTGCCGAATGGGGTTTGGTGAACCGGGTCGTTCCCGCCGCCGAGTTGCTGGACGTGGCGTGCGACATAGCCCGTAGCATCGGCGGGGGTGCGCCGGGGATCGCGGCGGAAACCAAATCCCTCATCGACCGCGTGAGTCTGGTGCCGGCGGCGGAAGGTCTGAAGCTGGAAAGCGAGATCGGCTTCGAACGTCAGGCGAGAAGCGGTCGCTCCTTATCCTTCGCACATGTCGGGCAGTCGGCATGATGAGGCGCCCCCTCTCCTGCCCCAAAGGCTTCTTCGACGCGATCGATGAAATTTCTTCAATAATGCAAAATCTTGGCCTGGAGTGAGTATAATGACCATTGAAACCAAGTTCATCGACGTTGATGGCGCCCGCATTGCCTATGTTGACGTCGGCGAGGGTAAGCCGCTGGTGCTGTTGCAGGGCGGCGGCCCCGGCGCCAGCGGCATCAGCAACTATCGCCGCAATATCGACGGCCTCGTTGCCGGACGGCGGCTGATCATCCCCGACCTGCCCGGCTACGGCGACAGCGAGGACAAGCTCGGTTTCGCGGACATTTACAAGGCGCTCGGCGGCTTCCTCCTTCACTTCATGGACGCACTGGGCCTCGACAAGGTCGACGCGGTCGGCAACTCGATGGGCGGGATGACCACCGTCGGCGCGGTTCTTCAGCAGCCGGACCGCTTCAACAAGATCGTGCTGATGGGTCCGGGCGGTTTCCAGCCGGCCTTCACGCCCCTGCCGACCGAGGGCATGCGCCGTATGCACGCGTGCATGACGGGCGAAGGACCGACGCGGGAGAAGATGCGGGGCGTTATCGAATGCCTCGTCAACGATACCTCTTTCATTACCGACGAACTGCTGGACGAGAGGGTCGCGGCGGCGTCGCGTCCCGGCCGGTTCCAGCCCTTCGCGCGCCCGTTCGGCGAGATGTGGCGCGAGAATCTGCGCGGCGTGAAGCACGAGATCCTGCTGATCTGGGGTCGCGAGGATCGCGTCGTCCCGCTCGATGTCGCGCCCGGCCTCCTGCAAAGCTTCCCCAACGCCGAACTCTACATCCTCCCGAACTGCGGCCACTGGGTACAGTGGGAAAAGGCGGAAGATTTCAACCGCATAGTGAACGGCTTCCTCAATCGATAAGAGAATGTATGCGACATCCTGCCATTTCGGGAAATGTCGTGAAGGGATGTCCCACGCCATCTCGAATCTCGGGGTGTGAGTAGGGTCATGGTGAATCCTCATCTGCAATTCCGTCTAAGGAACTGCAGATGAGGACATCTGACCGTCCTGATGGGCGAATATCCGCGCGCTACCGATCCGGCGCGGAAAGAGGATTCTGCTATGAAAGCGATCCGTTATTATGAATATGGCGGTCCCGAGGTGCTGCGCTACGATCAGGACGTATCTGAGCCTGCGCTTGCGCGAGACGCGCTGCTGATCGAAGCAGAAGCGACCAGCGTAAACCCGTACGATTGGAAAGCGCGCTCGGGCGCGCTGCGGGCGCATTTCCCGATTGAGTTTCCCCATATTCCCGGTTTCGACGTGAGCGGCATCGTCCGCGCGGTCGGAAAGGACGTGCAGAGCTTTCGGATCGGCGATCGGGTGCTCGCCATGGCAAAAGCGACTTACGCCGAGTTGGTCGTGACGGCTGCGGCGACGGTGGCGCGCCTGCCCGAGGGGCTTGATCCCGCGGACGCCGCTGCCCTGCCGACCGTGGTGCTGACAGGCGACCAACTGATCAACTCGGAGCTCAAGGTCACCGCGGGTCAGACGGTTCTCGTGACCGGAGCGCTCGGCAGCGTCGGGCGGGCGGCTATACACGCCGCCAATACGGCGGGCGCGCGGGTCATCGCGGGAGTGCGTGGCCGCCAATTGGGTGAAGCGGCGGCTCTCCAGGTTGCAGGCTCGGTCGCGATCGATGACGCGGACGAAATCGCTACGCTGGGCAAGATCGACGCGGTCGCGGACATGATCGGCCGTGATCTGGCGCCAAGCCTGCTGGCCTTGGTCCGGCCGGGCGGTCATTACGGCTATGCATCCCGAATCCCTGACGGAACAGCGGAGCGCTTCCCGGATGTGTCGGTGTCGCGCGTCTTCGGCACGCCCAACGCGGACACGCTCTATCGCTTTGCCGAGGACGTTCGCGACGGCCGCTTCTCGCTCCCCATCAGCGCGCGCATGCCCCTCCACGACGCAGGCGAAGCCCATGCGCGACTGGCCGCGGGGGGCGGCGGCAAGATCGTTCTCACCATGCGCTGAACGGCTGCTGCCGTTTGGAGTTTCGGACGCCATCCACGGCGCCATTTCCTCCCGATCTGGCGCGGCCTGCCAACGAGAGAGACGTTCAGATCTCAATGAGCAGTCTGCGGCGCCAGTGTTTGAAGAAGCTGAGCGGCGCTATTATTGATCTTCGCCAGTAGCTGAGTACGGCTGTTCACGAATGTCTTGGCGTAAAGCGATCTAAGATGATTCTCGACCGTCCTGACACTTATATTGAGGGAATGGGCCATCGATAGATTGCTGTGCCCATTTCGAAGCAGAGCAACAATATCCCGCTCCCGGTCGGTAATCCCGAATTGCCTGCATGCTGCCGCGATGCATTCGTCCTGCGTCAGGCCCTGGTCGGGGGCCACGGGCGATTCATCGTCGTTCCCCGCAATGGCGACGTCGCCAAGACAATGCTCCCAATTCGCACCATCATTGGAACGACGCGGGAGATTCACGACGGAATTTTCCTGACGGAGATGCCGCTTCCAAAGCCATTCAACTTCGTACCGCAACGCTATATTCGAAAGGGCCAGCCGCAGCAAAGTCCCGACCCGGCCAAGCGCCTGCCTGTCCTCATACGAAAAATTTTCTGCCCCAAAGCTTCTGCCAAATGACAGCGACACAATCTTTTCGGAAACCACGCCCTTAACTTTGAAGTATATCCCCATGCAATCTTTGATATCCCGGACCTTCAATAATTCGTCATGATAGGTTTTAATCTTACTGAGTCACGAAACTTCGTCGTGGGGATTCGCCCGTCGCCCAGGTGTGCTACGCTGCTGATTCACAGCGATGGAAGCGCGGCATGGACAGCACAGGCGGAAGCCCAGCGAAGGCGTTCGAAGTTTATGTGAAGGCGCTGACGGAGGTGATCGGTCATGCTGACCGAGCCGAGCCACTCCGGGACTATTGCACGGGGCTGATGATGCCGGTGGCGCGCAAGAGCGTCGAGCCACTGGCGGGCTGGTTTACTCTGTCGGGGTGCAGCCGACGGTCAGTGTCTGGCGCCCTGGCGAAGGCCCGCTACCACCGAAGGCGTGGACGGGAAAAGGGCGGCCGCCCAAGCTGGTGCAACGGAACAAAGATCACAAACCGCTCTCCGCAAAGGCGCTGGCTGAGAGCTTGCCGGCCGAGGCCTGGAAGACTGTCACCTGGCGCGAAGGTACGAACACTGAGCTCGCATCGCGATTTGCAGCCGTTAGGCTGCGCGTCGCATCGAGAGACTATAATCTGCCCCAGCCGCGTCCCGAAGAATGGTTCATCGTAGAATGGCCCGAAGGAGATAAGGAGCCACTGAAATATTGGCTATCCACTCTGCCGGAATCGATGACGCTGTCGGAAATCATTGCGATAACGAAGATGAGATGGCGGATCGAGCGCGATTATCGCGAACTCAAGCAGGAGCTGGGGCTCGGCCATTATGAAGGGAGAGGCTGGCGAGGATTGAACGAACCCGCTGACGCGGGATTGGCGTGAGTGTTGGCCGGAATGGCCTCCTGATGGGAAGGTTTGGTTGCTGATACCAACCCCTGACCAGGAGACCATCCCATGGCTGAGGCCACGGCAGCGGTAAGCCCGCTGCGCCGTCGCATGATCGACGACATGAGCTTGCGCAACCTCTCGCCCGCGACGCAACGATCATATCTGCATGCGGTGACGAAGTTCAGCCGCCATTTCGGCCGATCGCCGGATCGGCTGGGGCTGGAGGATGTCCGCGCCTTCCAGGTCTATCTGGTGTCGCAGGGCATTTCCTGGCCGGCGCTGAACCAGACTGTCTGTGCGCTGCGTTTCTTCTACGGCGTGACGCTCGACCGGGCCGAGATCCCGGAGCGCATCGTCTATGCGCGCACGCCGCGCAAGTTGCCCGCCATCCTAAGTGCCGACGAGGTGGTGCGCTTCCTGGAAGCGGTGCCGTCGCTGAAGGCGCGCACCGCCCTGACCACGGCCTATGCCGCTGGATTGCGCGCCTCGGAGGCGGTGAGCCTCAAGGTGGAGGATATCGACAGCGACCGGATGCTGATCCAGGTCCGCCATGGCAAGGGCGCCAAGGATCGCACGATCATGCTGTCGCCGCAGTTGCTCGGGATCTTGCGGACCTATTGGCGACTGGCCCGCCCGGAGGGCTGGCTGTTTCCCGGGCGCGGCGACAAGCCGATCGACGTGCAGGGCCTTCACGCATCGGCCGGACGAACTTCGCGGTGGCGCCCGGCCGCGGCGACGGCGCCCATAATGGCGGCGGACCCGATCCGCGCGATCCGAGCTTCCCGCGCGGGCGTACACTGGCCTCGCCTCCGTTCGGCACGGTTCAGGAGCAAGAGGAAATCCTCCGCATCCGCAGCCATGACTTCCATTGAGGCGAGCGCCCGTGCGACCGGGACCATCGAACGCGCGGTCAACGTTCTGCGCGAGGCTACGGCGATCAAGGGCAAGGTGCAGACGCGCGGCGTAGCGCTCGCCGTCTGGGTTCTGCGCGGCCGCTGCCCGGACGAATGGCTGGTCGCGTTCTGGGAGGCGGCCGGGTCAGATCATGAGATTGGCCGAAGTCAGGGCTTGCACGCTGCCTATAACGGCATCGTACGCCAACTCCGTTGCAGCGGCGCGCTGGCCAACCCACGAGGATGAAAGACAATGGAAGGGCCGTCTCGCGGGGGGGCGGCCCTTCGTTTTTGGGTTGGCCGCGGTGCGGCGCTCCTCTTATCCAGACCGGGATGACCGACTCCGCCACCCATTCAGCAGCCCGCACCATCCTGGCGTCGCCACGGGCCATATATCGCGCCTTCCTTGATCCCGAGACAGTTACGTCCTGGCGACCGCCGAAGGGCATGACGGCGAAGATCTTCCACTTCGATTTGCGGCCGGGTGGCGGCTATCGCATCGCATTTATCTACGATGATGCCGAGGCGCGCCAAGGCAAGTCGAGCGCTGACGCTGACACCTTTGAAGGGCGGTTCGTCGAGCTGGTTCCGGAAGAGAAGATTGTCGAGGCGATCACCTTCGAGAGCGACGATCCCGCGTTCGGCGGTACGATGACGATCACGACCCGGCTCACGCCCGTGCGCGACGGGACGAAAGTAACCTTCGTCGCCGAGAATGTACCTCCAGGGATCAGCTCGGCCGATCACAAGACCGGCATGGAGTCGACGCTGAAGAACCTCGCCAATCTCCTTGAGTGAAGCCGAGACGTGGTTACGGCGTTCTCCTCATTCGCTGGCGCTTCTCGATCTTGAAGCCTCGTCGCTTCGCGAGCGCAGTTGGCGAACCGAGGTTGGTTGAGCGCTTATGGATCGGATCCTGCGCTGTAGCCCCCATGCCTTGTCCGTACGAACAAGCCCTTCATCGCACACCGGGCTAATACCAAGTCCCAATGAGTATCACTCATGAGCCCATTGGCGCATTCCGATGGACATGATGCGCCATGGCTGATCGACGAGACGGTTCCAGGCGAAGCAGGAGTGGTCGAGGATGTCGTCGTAGGATTTGAAGATCCTGTTCGAGAGCCAGTTCTGGCGCATGAACTGCCAGATATTCTCGACCGGGTTGAGCTCTGGGCATTTCGACGGCAGGAGCAGCAAGGTGATGTTGTCGGGCACGACCAGCGCACCCGAATCATGCCATCCGGCCTGATCGAGCAGCAGTATGGCGTGTGCGCCCGGCGCGACGGCGGCGGATATCTCCGCCAGGTGCAGGGTCATTCCTTGCGTATTGCATCTTGGCAGCACGAGGGCGGCGCCCTTGCCCTCAGCGGGACAGATAGCGCCATAGATATAGGCCGATGCCGTACGCTGGTCTTTTTGCGCCGAAGGCCGGGTTCCGCGCCGCGCCCAGCGACGGGTGATCCCGTTCTTTTGGCCGATCCGCGCCTCGTCCTGCCACCACAACTCTATCGGCGTGCCGCGCGGGAGCCTCGAGCGGATCGCTGCCACTTGGGCGGGGAAGTTTTTTTAAACGTCGGGATGGCGTCCTCATCCTGGGCATGGTGGCGGGGCCGCGCCGAAAGCTTGCGATACCCCATGGCGCGCAACTCCCGGCTCAATGTCTGCTTGCTGATCGCGATCTCGAACTCGTCCCACACCCACTGCGCCAGATCGATCAGCCGCCAGCGCACGACGCCGTGCGAGGCCGGGATCGGGCCACTCTCGATGATCTGCGCCAAGGCTCGGCGTTGCGCGTCGTCGAGCAGCGGCACGCCACCGGGCGGCGGCGTATCGATCAACCCGTCAGGCCCGGCGGCGTTGAACCGCAAGACCCAATCGCGAACCGTCTGGAGACCAACACCGCCAAGCTGTGCTGCATCGCTGCGGGAGCCACCTTCGTAAATCATCGCCAGCGCCAGCAGCCGGCGTACCTGGTTCGCGTCTCGGCTCATGCGCGCCAGCGCACGCAAACCAGTCCCTGTGAAATCCCCTCGAAGCGCTATCGCCGCTGCCATCGCAAACCCCCTTCGGTTCGCGACCACTGAATCGAACTTCGATCCGCTTGGGAATCCCCTATGAGTCAGACCTCACAGGATTTGGTATAAGATAGCAGCGAGGCGCGCCAATGCCGGTAAGCCCCTTAGTGCGAACCACACCTCGTCGCTCGGATGTGCGACGCCGCGTTCGGAAGGTGGGACAAGAGCCAATGGGCTGAAATTGGCCCATTTGTGCTCATTTGCGCCGAATCGGCACTTCAGTGCCCTACCCCTTGCGCAACGAATCGCGTCACTGCATGAAGATATCGGATCAGATGTAGAGACCGGATTGTGCTACAGAGCCCTCGTGGTTTTGAACTGCCGGTTTAGACAGATGGTTCAGATCTTGAGCGCGTCCGGCTTAGGGTCTGCTCTTTGAACGAGTGAGGAGGGTGAACGACCAAGGCATGCGCCTGCGGATCGCGAACGGATGTGCCACAGGCTCTCTCGGGCGTCCTGAACTGCCGTTCCCACTGTCAGGCAGCTGCTCAACCCGGATCGTGCTACAGGGCCTTCGCGGACCCCGAGCTGCCGGAATTGTGCGGAAAGATGTTGCGTGTTTAATGTGGCCGCGCCGGACGGGCCGAGGCTCCAGATGTCATTTCACCCGCGATTTCAGCCGAAGTGGCGCATCGCAAAGGATGCGACGCGCCGATTCGATGCCCCGGTTTTATGCTGTCAGGACGCTACATCCAAAAATGCGGCGCGATATCGCGCGACCAACTGCCTTGACTCTACCGTTGGAAGCCGGAAGAAGTTCGAAATGTCTCCCACTAGGGGAGCCACTACCGCTCATAAAACCTCCAATTTGCGCGGCCTTGAGGCCGCGTTATGTCTCACCATGCACATGGTGTGAGACATTCTCAATCGTTCACTGCGGCGCTACCGCCCACGTCGGTGATAGTTCTTTCCCATGCGGAAAGCTGAGCCACTGCCGAATCGGCAAGCTTGCCCTGGTCGGCTTTCTCAATGTAGCCGGCCAGCGTCTTGTCACTGCGTTGGCCGCTGACCGACTTCATGGTTTTATTCGGCATCTGCAGGTCGGCCATGCGGCGCAGGGTCGCCTTGCGTAGCCCGTGCATGGTGCAATGTGGCAATCCTGCCTCGACGCACTGTCTTTTGAACCATACACCGAAGCTGGCAGCATTCTTGAACGGGCGTCCGCGCTCCGTCACCAAAAAGCAGAATGGGCTCGTGTCCTGGGGCTTCATGGCGATGATCGCCTCAAGAAGCTGGGGGGCGATCGGCAGCCATAAAACTGCGCCGGTTTTCTCTTGGGTCACCGGCAGGCGTCCATTCTGGATCTGCGCCTTACCCATTGAAACGACATCGGAGCGCCGCTGATCTGTCCACAGTGCCAGTTCCATCGCAAGCCGGGCCCGGGTGCCGATCTTATGAAAAGCCCGGTACTGCGCAATCTCCTCTTCGGTCCAGCTATGGAAACCGCCCGATCTCTCGGCTGTGGGGACCTTCACTTTGTCGGACAGGCGGGCAGGGTTATGGCTGATCATCTTCGCTTTGACGGCGAACTCGAACAGCCTGATCAGTTCCTTGCGCAGCTTGCGGGCCGCGTGCAATCCACCCTTGGTCTTGTTGCCGGTCCCGGTCTTGATCAGCTTTTTGGCTACGATCTTGTCGATGGCTTCAAAGTCGATCGTCGCAACCATACGATGCCCGCGGGGGCGGTCGCCATTGCGGAAGTCCTCCAGCACCGCACGGATTTTCTGCTGCGTCACCTCGCTAGGCCCAAGGCGTTCCGGCACGCTCATGTACCGGTCCAGCAGATCGTCTATCGTGCCGGGTTTGGCCTTCGGTGAGGGCGCAGGCTTGATTGCCGCCTCAGGATTATTGAAGGCCTCATATTCGGCCCGAAATTCTTCAGAGCCGAGCTTTGCCGTGAAATAACCTGTGGGGTAGCCAGCACGCCTAAAACGATAGCGGATAGAGCCGTGCTGGCTCTCAAACTTGCTGACGTACTTCGGCAGGAAGCGGTTGGTCCCTGCGCGCTTGCGGGGCATTATTCATCATCCCATTCATTGGCCGGACCAACCGATCCGATCTCGCTGACGATGACCTCTATCTCACGAGCTTCAAGCCGAAAGATCACCCGGGCTGTCTTGCCCATCTTCTCGGCTGCCGTGGTTGCGCCTTTAACGACACGCTCAACATCAGCCTGGCTAATACGAGCCTGCGCCGTCACCGCCCGTCTCCTGCGTTGGTCATGCACGCCTCACCACAAGCCCGCACCAAATCCCCAACCGTCTCGCACTTCTCCAACACGGCATCGCTCATCACGAAGCTAAACGCGTCCTCGATCTCGCAGCGGATGCTTTCCCGATCTACGCCGTCACAGCGCAGGTCATCGTCAAGGTGCGTGTCGAGGGTGATCTCGGGCATGGTGAAGGGGAGGCGGTAGCGCGAGAGGGTGGCGTGGATCAGGGTGGGGATGTCAGCCACGATCACCCTCCCCGGCGTTGAGGGCGGACAGGGTGGGGTGGCGCTCTGCCCACCATTCGGGAGTTTTCCCGTGTGTCTCGCCAAGCACATCAGCGAGTATCAGAATGGCCTCAATCGCTGCGTCATTTGCTTGGCACACGTCATCGTGGCTGTAGTTGTTTGGGTTAAGTTCAATCAGGGTGTCGTGAGCCTTTCGCGCCGCCTCCCTCAGCGCCGCAACGGCATCGGGAGTGGCGGGGCTTGCTTGCAGGGCGGCAATGGCTTGAGCAATTTCTCTGGCGTTCGCCTTGGCAGTGTCGGGGCGGTGTATTTCGCGGAGTTTCTCCTCAATGACCACCTCTACCTGATCCTCGGATGCGACCATGTTCCTGGCGGGGGATGCGAGGGCATCAATCTCCTTCGATGCTTCTAGCGCGTACTCGATGACCCATGACCACCAATGGCCAGGTGCAGCTTTCTCAAGGTCTTGTAGAACTTGCGCGCAATGATCGAGCGCGTACTTTATGCGGTACAACGCCCCACCCTCCCCAGCGGGAGATGCGACCGTCTCAGCCTCTGGTGCGGGAGCCGACGAGAGGGCGGCAATAGCGCGGTCAGCATCATCAGGGTGCACGAAGCAGCCGCCGCCAGGTGCTTTACGACATCGGAACGCACCAGCTGAGCGAACTTGATCCGCATCCTCTGCGAACCACTCCCAGCGAGCGCCATTGATCGTTCGGTAGCAAGCTGCACCGTCTTTGACGCCAGCTGCGTTTTTGGCCCAAGCCACCTCCCCAACCGCCTCCACCTCAGCCTCTGGTGTGGGGGGGGTTGAGAGAGCGGTGAGCGCGTTTTGGGCGCGGCGGAAGTCCCCAGCTTGGAGCGGCGCGTCTTCCCCGTCGATCCACTCCGCGTCGTCATAATCAGCGATGCCCTCTGCTACTCGTGCGAACGGCTTGAGTGCTGCAATCGCCTCTTCCACCTCCCCAACCGGCGCGGTCTTGTCGGGTGCCGGGGATGGGCGGGTGTAGAGCTTAGAGCCGATCCCGATGCCGGTACGCTCAACCAGCTTTGTCAATGATCCTTGTTGCGCCCAAAGCAGTGACCAGTTTTTTCCTATCACGGCCACCGGCTCCCCTTCCTCCGCTATTGTTTGGGCGGAGGGGGATGCATAGGCCGATATTGCCGCCGCCAGCGGGACGACAACCTCGCTAGGATCGAAAGCCCCAGCGTTGTCCATTGCTTCAACGAGGTGAGGCGGAATGCTATTGGTCCCCGCGCTCGGCTCACTCTTGTGCTGGTCGGTCATCAAAACGGAGCTCCAAAAATCAGCCACGCCACGAAGGCGCAGGACGCGATGGAAGAGAGGCCGGCCAAGAACAGCGTCGTGCCGAAGCCGGGCCCATCACGGTGCAGTGGCCCGTCGATCTGCTCGCGGGTGAGGCCGGAACAGCGCTTGCCGGTCAGTGTCGGGCAAGGCGGGCTGCTGTGGTAGCGGGCGGAGATCATGCCGTACCGCCTTGGGCTGTCATCGCGATTGCCTGCCGAAAGATCGCGTCGGACTTTTCGACGGAAAGCCCCTCGATCATCGAAATATAAGCCGCATCTACGGCCTGAAATCCCATCGGGAAGCTTCCGCCTGGCAATGTTTCAGGCCATAGCTCGAAACGCCCTACTCCAATCATTGTGTTCGGCACAGCGGACGGCGGGTGCCCCAAAGTGAAAACGACAAGCCTGCATCCATCAGGTATGGTGATCTCGATTTTTTGGTCCGCCTTCCACGCGATATAGAAGGGCGCTTTATAGCCTCGGTCCATCAAACCTCTCCATCTTCCCGCCCTGGCATCGACAGCCAGAGCACAACCAAACAGACGATAAGCACGCCGATCAAAGCGAGGATCAGCGCAGTGAAGCCATCGGACATCACGGCCTTGTGAAGCGGTGCGGGGTCTGTGCCGAACACAGCGCAGGCGATGACAAGGGCCAGGGTGGCGAGGGTGGCGTGGATCATGGCGTCACCTGACTGTAAGACTCGCGCTCCTTGCGGACATAGTACGAATTCCGGAGATGCCGGGCGATCTGCTCCCAGCACTCAGCGTGGATCAGGCACTTGGCCTGCATCAACGCGTTATCAGGGTGGTCCGGCCTGTTCTTCCAGCCATCCAGCAATTCGCCGCGATAATTCTTAGACATGATGTCGCAGAACTCGGCTTCGGCCCATGACCATTGTTCCAAACCAAGTTGTAAATCAGCGGGTCGCTCTGGGTAATGGACAGTCACTCCCCACCTCCGATCTTGCGGGCGCGGGTGAGAGCAGCGCGGGCTATTTCCGCCATTGCGTCCTCTTCATCGCTACTTTCCTCAAAATCAGGACAGAGTTCGATGATCCGTTCCAGCGCCCGCA
>Ga0207658_10000967_pt1 | contig 23707 bp, 28 predicted proteins | sample KBSS33metaG_FD_184322 | JGI IMG/M metagenome (GOLD analysis project Ga0207658, IMG submission 184322) | Switchgrass rhizosphere microbial communities from Kellogg Biological Station, Michigan, USA - KBS S3-3 metaG (SPAdes) (version 2) | ecosystem: Host-associated > Plants > Roots > Rhizosphere...
GCCCCTTCGGGGTTGTGTCTGGAAGCCCGCTGGGGGCGTCGGAACGCTTGCGCGGGAGCTCCCAGCCCGTGCTGCGCGTTCCTCCTACCCAGCGAGCTTCCAGACACAATCACGGCGTTTCCATCTAACCGAAACAGGCTCTAGGGCGACCCGACCAGAAATTTGGCCGACCAGAAATTTGGCGAGTGCGAGAGTTTCTCTCAGCACTCGCCGCGCCTATGCTTCCGTGTTGGGGCGTCGAGAAGCACAGGCGTATAAGATCAGCCCTTGTTCGCTTTTGCCTCGGCTTCCGCTTCCTGCTTGGCGCAGGACGCGTCCTGCAGGCCATCGGGCGCGACAGCTGCACCCTTGCCGCCAACAGGATGGCCTTTCGCCAGTGCGGCGCAAGCGGACTTGCCGAGCGGGCGATAGGCGCGAGCGTGAAGCTTGCCGGGGCCGACCTCCACTGCCTCATGCGTGCTGGCCAGATCGGCAGCCATGGAGGGTGACGCGGTGGCGATCAGGGCGACGAGGACGATACGGGCAATCATTCGGAAGTCTCCAGCTTGTTTCTGAAAACCTAAAATAGGATGCCGATGTTGCTGTACCGTCGCGCGGGGGTAACGAATGATGTCACCGCCATTTAGACAGAAACACTGTAGGGCCGGGTTCTGCGGCTTTCCGAGCTTGCCGGTCGGTTGCTTAACCATTTCAAATTGTTGCTATCCGGCTCACATGCGTGATTCGGAGGCAGCAATGGTTGACGCTTGTACCGCGCGTTCATACCCAAGGCGCATATCCTGATATATCGAGGCCTTTTGCAGTGACAGCGAGTACCGTATTATTGGTGGAAGATGATCCACCGCTGCGCATGTTGACGGCGCGCGCGCTTCAGGAAAATGGCTATATCTGCCGCCCTGCATCTTCGGCGCCGGAAATGTGGATCGCGTTCGGATCGGGAACGATCGATCTTGTGCTGCTCGATGTCATGTTGCCGGGCACGAGCGGCATCGAACTGTGCCGCCAGATCCGCCAGCGCAGCGACGTGCCGATCATCTTCATCAGCGCCAAGGGTACAGAGACCGACCGCGTGATCGGCCTGGAGATCGGCGCCGACGACTATCTTCCCAAGCCGTTCAGCACGCGCGAGCTGATCGCCCGTGTGCGGGCTGTCCTGCGGCGTGGTGGCATCGATCGTCAGGGTGGCATCAGCCGCCAGAACGAGGCGCATTTCGACGGCTGGTCGGTCAATTTTCCCCGGCGGGAGCTCAAATCGCCGACGGGCGCGCTCGTCGATCTCACCGGCGCGGAGTTCGATCTCCTGTCGAGCTTCCTCAGTAATCCGCAGCGGGTGATCGCGCGTGAGCGGCTGATCGAGCTGTCGCGCAACCGGCTGGGCGATTCATCCGATCGCAGCATCGACGTGCTGGTGAGCCGGCTGCGCCGCAAGCTGCAGGGCGCTGGCCAGCATGCGCCGATCACGACGGTGCGCGGGGTCGGCTATATGCTCAACGCCGAGGTCATGCGCATTTGATAGGGTATTTCCGGCCCTCTCTTGGCCTTGTCGGACGGATCGTGGCGATCTTGCTGCTGACCGTCACCGTCGAGTTTTGCACCAGCACATTGCTGTATGAGCGGGCGAGTGAATTTTCCCTGCGGGAGGATGAGGCGCATCGCCTCGCCGAACATCTGGTGATCACGCGCAAGCTGATCGCCGAACGGCCGGTGCGCGAGCGCCACGTCATGGCGCGGCTGTTGACGACCGACCGTTATGAAGTGCGCTGGAGCGCATCGGAACCGCCGCCGCCGCCGCGCGCGCCCGAGCTGAACGAGATGCGACGCCAGATCGTCGCGTGGGAACCCTCGCTTGCCGATACCGACCTGCGCCTCCGGCTTGCGTCGCCCGGGCGCAATGCGGTGGTGATCGGCGGCCTGTCGCTGCGGGATGGCAGCTGGGTCTATTTCGGAACGCGCGAAGTGCGGACCGACTGGGATCTCGCGCTCGGCCGGATCATGCTCGCATTCGTGCCCGCGCTCGGCCTTGTCGTAATCGGCATCCTGCTTGTCAGGCAGACCTTGCGACCGATGAAAATGCTGACCAGGGCGGCCGAACGCTTCGGGCTGGGCGACAGGATCGATATTCCCGAGATTGGCACCGGCGAGATGCGCCGCGTGATTCAGGCGTTCAACGTGATGCAGGCGCGCATTCATCGCCTGATCCACGATCGCACCCAGGCACTGGCGGCGGTCGGCCACGATCTGCGCACGCCGATCGCGCGGATGCAGCTGCGTATCGAAGCTATCAACGACGGCCCGACCCGCGACGCTCTGGAACGCGACGCGCAGGAGATGGAGGGTATGATCGCTTCGCTGCTGGCGTTCCTCGGCGGCGAGGCCAATCCGGAACAGCCGGTGCGCGTGGATGTCGCCGCGCTGGCGGCGACGATCGTCGATGACGCGTCCGATCAGGGGCATATGATCCGCTATACCGGCCCGGACAGCCTGGAGGCCGTCATCCGGCCCCTGGACCTGCGGCGTGCGCTGGGAAATCTGGTTTCGAACGCGCTGCGCTACGGCAGGCAGGTTGAGCTTTCGCTTGCACGAACCGCAGATCGGCTAGTCTTTCGCGTCATCGACGATGGTCCTGGAATTCCTTCCCACCGCATCGACGAAGCGCTGCAGCCTTTCACCCGGCTCGATCCGGCAAGAGGCCGCAACACGCATGGGCTGGGGCTGGGGCTGGCGATCGTCCAGCTGATCGTCGATCGCGAAGGCGGTACGCTCAGCCTGTCCAATCGGGCTGAAGGCGGGCTCGTCGCGGAAATCCAGATTCCGGGATGAACGCAGGTGTGGCCGCCGTGCCACGGTCACCGAAAGCCGACACGCTGTCACGGGCTAGCAACAGTTTGTTACGCAAAGGAAAAGCTTCGGACATCATCGAAGGGTCATGTCTTGGCTGTCGGACGCGAAAAAATGCCCCAAAAAGGAGGGCGGAACGCACCGATGGAGGAGGAACGATCCGAAAGAATAAGGGGATTGTTCGATGCGTTTCTATACAATGGCTACTGCGGCCGCCGCTATCATGGCCGCTTCTCCTGCCCTGGCGCAGGAAGAAACGAAGCCTTTCACGATTGCCGGCAGCGTCACGCTGGTCAACGACTACCGCTTCCGTGGCGTGTCGCAGAGCGACGAAGAACTGGCTGTGCAGGGCGGTATTTCGGTAACGCACGAAAGCGGCTTTTATGCCGGTACCTGGGGATCGAACCTCGCCGGCTGGGGTACTTTCGGCGGATCGAACACTGAGCTCGATCTTTATGGCGGCTTCAAGACCGAGGTCGTGAGTGGCGTCAGCGTCGACGTCGGCCTGACCTGGTACATGTATCCGGGCGGCGCCAGCGAAACCGACTTCGCCGAGCCCTACATCAAGGTCAGCACGACGGTCGGCCCGGTTTCGTTGCTCGGCGGCTTCGCTTATGCACCCAAGCAGCAGGCGCTCGGCGGCTGGTATCTCAATGGTGCATCGGCGCAGACGGGCGTCTATGACCTTCCGGGTCGCAAGGCCGCCAATGGCTATGTATGGGGCGACATCAGCAGCGCCATCCCGGATACTGGCATAACGCTCAAGGCGCATCTCGGCTATTCCGAAGGCAATCAGGGCCTCGGTCCGAACGGCACCAGCGTATCGCCGACCGGCGAATATCTCGACTGGATGATCGGTGTGGATTACACTTTCAGCCCGCTGACCTTCGGCATTTCCTATGTCGATACCGACATCACGAAGAAGGAATCGGCCTATCTGCTGCCGAATTTCTCTTCGACGAAGGACGGCTCGTCGATCGCGTCGGGCAAGATCCTGTTCTCGGTCACCGCGGCTTTCTGACAAAGGACGGGCGCGCGACAGATATCGCGCGCCCGATCCCTCGTTTAGACATGCATGGCGCCGTGCCTATGCTTCCACGTCGCGCAAGCTCTTCTCGGCCGCCTGATTGGCGCGCATCACCTCAGCACGCTGCAGCCGGTCGGCCATCGCACGCCAGGACTGCTCGGATCGACGGCAACGCTCCCGAACATTTTCGAGCGTGGCGGCCGCCGCGTCGCGTGCACAGGTTTCGGCCTGCGTCAGATAAAAATCGCTTGTCGCGGACATTGGCGTGACTCCCGAATATGGACAGCGGCCAAGGCCGCTGCCGGAACTGGTTGGAGCGATTTCCGGTCCGGCGGACTCGCCGGACGATAATGAAATCGCGTTTGAACATTCACTAGCCGAGCATCTCGGCGACGATCCGGCGAAGCTCGCCGGTCGAAAGGGCCGGGGACCGGGGCGTTGGAGCGCACCGTGCCGGACGCTTCGAAATATGGGTTACAGATGAACTGGTCGTTATTTTGGGCATGTTATCCTTTGCGCGGTGCTTGATGCCCGCGCTTGGTAAAGTGGAGCAGACGATCCGGCTTTCACCTTACATCCGCTCCAGTTATTCGCTGGCCGCGATTTGAACGTCGCGGGCCGTGGCCTTCGAAGGGGCAGATAACTCCGCCTGCCTTGTAATCATTCTAACGGCGCGCTCCCCCTCCTCGACGAGGAGCCGGGCCTGCGCCCGGGGTCCGCTCGCGGTAGATGATCCGGCCTTTGTCGAGGTCATACGGCGTCATTTCAACCTGGACGCGATCGCCTACGACCGAACGGATGCGGAAACGCCGCATCCTGCCCGCTGTGTAAGCGATGATCCGATGGTCATTTTCCAGAAGGACGCGGAAGCGCCCGTCCGGAAGAATTTCGTCGATTGAGCCCTCGAGGACCATCAGGTCCTCTTTGGCCATGTTTAAGCCGACTGGAGGTTGACGGCGGACTGCTTGCCGCGGCGATCAGTCTCAAGCTCGTAGCTGACGCGCTGATCCTTGTTCAGCGTAGCCATGCCCGCGCGCTCGACGGCGCTGATGTGCACGAAGCTGTCGCCCGAACCGTCCTCATTGGCGATGAAGCCATAGCCCTTGTCGGTATTGAAAAATTTGACGGTGCCGATCGGCATGGAGTTTCCTTCACGTAACAAAGTTTCTGGTGGCAACATCCACCAGAGCCAGAAGCGTGGAGAGGAAAGATCAACCCATGCCGGGCATCAAATCCGTCGCAGGCGACGTTAGCAGCGGGTTATATACGCCATCTTCGCCAGAAAGCCAATCTAGCGGCACAGGTCCAGTCCGCCCAACAGGCGGCGCATAGCCGCAATGCCGATCTAACCACATGCCATGAAAGCAATATTCCTTTGTTGGGCGATGCCCGTGACGCTGCGTTACGCCGAGTGGCAACCGTGACTTTACACCATGCTGCGGTCGCATCGCCGCCCGGCGCGCAGGGGCGACGGGTAGGGTGCGGCGCCGATCCGTCGCGGGCGCCGTAGCCGCGGACAGGGTGCGCGTTAAGACTTCTTTCACGATTTTCACCGAAGCTGATGGCTGAGGTGATGTATGAAATATGCCGTGCGTTCGAGTTTCGTGGATACAGGCAACGGCGTCGCGCAGCCCGAGTCCGGTTTTGAGGCACACGCACTTTCCGCCGCGCCCTCGCCCGCTCGCCTGCTTCAGGAGCGGATTCATGCGTCGTTCGCCGATGATCCCGCTACCGGCAAGTGGCCGATCGCGGTCCGTAGCGGGTTCATATTGCTGTCCGCCGCCTCGCTCTGGGTGGTGCCGATCGCGCTGGTCGGCCTGATTCGGCACTACGTAGCCTGAGCTTAGGTTGAGGCAGGCGATTCGCAACCTGGCGCGTTTCAATGCTCAGACTGATGTACATTAGCTTTCCGGGTCCGGACTCTCTGGCGCGAATCGGCGGTTCTGCTGCGACTGCGAAGAGAGTGGGCTCGGGCTAACTAGCTGATATGCCTCGAACAGAATCATGGTGAACAGCGCGATAATCCACCAACTGTGTCGAAACTGGACATTTTTCCCCATTTTCGGCGTTTTTCTGTTTCAAAAATTTACAAATTGATGCATCCTACTTGTATCCGAGTTGAGTTTTGGGGTGCAGCATGAACTATGAACCGATGCGTATGTCGTCATGCGGCGCTGCCGAAGAATACGAGGATATGGCGGAAAACAGCGAGTTTGCCAGTCGTCTGTTGGACACGCTGCTAGCGGCGTGCGCGATTCTCTTTCTTGCGCCCTTGTTGGTTCTGGTCGCGGCGATGGTCTACATCCTCGATCCCGGCCCCATCTTTTTCGGGCATAGGCGCCTGGGTCGTGATGGCAGGACCTTTCGGTGCTGGAAATTCCGCACGATGGTCGTGGATTCGGATGCCCGGCTGGCGCAGCTGCTCGCGGCTAGCCCACAGGCTCGCGCAGAATGGGCCAGAGACCACAAGCTGCGGAACGATCCCCGGATCACGCCGATCGGCAATTTCCTTCGCAAGTCGAGCATCGATGAGCTGCCCCAGCTTTTCAATGTCCTCGTCGGCGACATGAGCCTCGTCGGTCCGCGGCCGATCGTCCGCGATGAGATGGACCGTTATGGGCGGTATTTCCGTGATTACTGCCGGGTTCGCCCGGGGATCACTGGCCTTTGGCAGGTCAGCGGTCGTAGCGATTTGAGCTATCGCCGCCGCGTCGCGCTCGACGTGACCTATGTGCGATCCAAGTCGCTTGGTCTTGATTTGAAGATCATGTTCATGACAGTGCCTTGCGTACTTGGTGCGCGGGGCTCCTGCTAACGGCGATTTTCTCGACTTTCGCTGCCCGATCGCGCCAGCCGATCAGGTCATGATCTTTCGGATGAAGCGCTGCGTTCCTGATTTCCTACAATTCGGCATATGCTCAAAGCGCCCGGCCGGAGCTGCGCGATGTGGACGGATCCTCAATCGGGCCAAGTCGATCGTTGCAACTTTATGACGTGACATGCGTTCGACCTTCAAGAAGATGAAGGGAGAGGACCATGGAAACGACCTTCCGGCACTCCATCCAGCCTCCGCCGGGCCCGTGTGCATCCGGAGCGGTCCGGCGCCAAGCCGGAAATGGCTTTCAGACATTGATTACGGCCCGGCACAGTCAGGCTCGTTATTCGGACGGCACCTGTCTCGCACTGGTTCTCGGTGGATCGGTCGTGCTTTGGGCAGCGATCGCCGCCATTTTTCTCGCTTAGTCGTTCGCGCAGTTTCTTATCCGACACGCTGCGGCTATGGCCGCGGTCTGCGGGGCGTGAGGTTTTGTGTTTAAATTCTGTGCTTTCGGTCTTCATCGCTGGATCAAGCATGCCGCTACGCTGGTGCCTACGCGGACGATACGGCGCTGTCGGACATGCGGCGTCACAAAAATAACCGGCAAGCGACCGCCAGCTACCTATGTGCCGCCTGAAATTGTGCCGCCGGCGGAAGTTGAACGACAAGCTGAGCGTCGTGGGCCGGGGCGACCCTGGAGCTAGCTCGGGGCGCATGGAACGCGCCATCTACGCGAGCCGGTTTCCCGGATTGGCCTGGACGGGCGAGGCGCGATCGGGCGGTCTGCGACGACAAAAGACATCGCGATAGAAACGACCGCCGCGACTCCAAATCGTGGGGCAGTCTCAGCCGTGCGAAGCGGCCGCCGAACCGCTGCAACACGGCGGAAAATTTCGTTTCGAAGGCGTTCCAAAGTGCGGGTGAGATGCGGACGGGTCGGATATCGCTCCCATCATACCGCATATTGGGAGCATCACCTGGCCGGCGGACATCGCGCGCCAGACTTTGAATTTTACAAGTGTTGCAACGCGTTAAATAAAAACGTGCATAACAGGTCAGCGCCGCGTCCTGACTATATTAAGCATAGTTCACATTTCCGTCTGCCGGGGTGCACGGTTGCAAATATTGCACTGCAGAAGAGCGTTGCAGATTTTAAGAAATCGTTTACGTATATCCACCTGTAGTTGCGTTGGCTGTTGCCACTGTTGGGGGGTATTGAGTATGTTATATCGGATTTCGTTGACCGCCGTTGTGGGTGGTCTGATGATGGCCTCGCCGGCTTCAGCAGTTCTTACTACTTTTGCGTCGGCCAGTCCGATTAATTCCACGAGAGATTTCTCCTTTGCGGAAAATCTCACTGGCTTTGGCGGGACCTTCACCGCCAATGAAGTACCCATGACATTCAAATGGCTGCTCACGGATGGCGGCTCACCCATCGCCAACGAGAGTGCGACGTTCAGCTTCAATGCTTCAACGTCCACACAGGCGAACCAGATAAGCAACATCTTCGAGCAGGGCGGCATCGCCGGTTCGTTTAATTTCGCGCTGGTGGGCAGTGCGACGATTAATGGCGTCACGTATGGCGCCGGCACTACTCTGCTGCATGCCGAGTTCACCGGGGCCACCTTGCTTGGCAGGATTGGCGGCAGTTCTGGCGGGCTCGACGACTCTGCTGGGCCACTGCAGATGACGGGCGGCACTATCACCTACACGTCGCAGGTCGTGAGTTTTGCGCCGGACGCATCGCGCGATTTTTCGTTCTCGCTGACTGCCGCCAATCCGCTCTTTAAGGTTGTCGGCGGCGACCTGAAGTCGTTCAGTGCGACGGCGGGCGGCACTTTCTCGACAGATCCGTTGCCAACGGTAAACAATGCGGTACCGGAAGCGTCGACCTGGTCGATGCTCCTGATCGGCTTTGGCATGATGGGCGGAACGGTTCGTGCCCGTCGGCCGAAAGCTGCACAGGCTGCGCTCGTCTGACGGCTGCACGCTTCTAATAGAAAAAGGCGCTGCTGGTAACCGTAGCGCCTTTTTTATTGGCTATTTCAGACAGAGTATTCGACGCCCGAGTATTCGACGCCCGAGTATTCGACGCATTGCCTGACCGGTACCCCACTCGATTATCGATAATCCGCGACGCACTCGCCGAAACGCTGAAGACACGAATAGATGCGTTTTCGGCAGAGCAGCTCGCTACCATGAATGGCGTCGTCGCGGCCCATCGCGAATATGGAAGAGGGATCATGCGGGGTACATTGTAACCGATGAAAGACGCTGCGATGGCCAAATTCGGCCCCGCCGCTTCGCGGTTGCCCTAAAAATCCCCGGGCACGTCTGAGTGCCTGCGCGGGACAACGCAGCCCGCGCTGCACTCTGCTTCTCCCCCCTAGAGCGGGATGAGATTAAGTTCGGCCGCACCCTGCATTAGCGAGATAATTTCGGCATTCGATAGCTGAGACGGTTGGGAGGATTTTCCCGATGGCATCGCAAACGGCGTCATATGTTCGTTCGGCAGCATCGCGCAAATGGTGCTTGAGCTTCGCGAAGAACTGCTCGATCGGCTTGAGATCAGGGGAATATTTGGGAAGGAACAGGAGCTTGGCGCCCGCCGCGCGGATGGCCTGGCGAACGGCCTTTCCCTTGTGGCTACCGAGATCGTCCATGATCACGATATCGCCGGGCTTGAGCGTCGGCACGAGCAGTTGGAGGGTGACAGGAATCTTGTGTAAGCGACGTTGCGGGTCCCAATCTTGGGAAGAAGGGACTCGAAGATGACGCGAGAGATCAAGCCGGAGCTGTTGGACGAGCTGCTATCGGGGTTGTCGAAGCCTGAAGATCTGCTGGGCGATGCAGGGTTGTTCCGACAGCTGAAGAAGGCGCTGATGGAACGAGCGCTGGGCGGCGAGCTGACGCACCACCTGGGGTATGAGAAGGGTGATCCGGCGGGGCGGGGCACTGGGAACAGCCGTAACGGGCATTCGAGCAAGACGGTGCTGGGCGAGGATGGCGAGATGGATCTGTCGATCCCGCGCGATCGGAGCGGGCACGTTCGAGCCGCAACTGGTGCCGAAGGGCATGACGCGGCTGGAAGGGTTCGATGACAAGATTATCAGCCTGTATGCGCGTGGACTGACGGTCCGGGAGATCCGGGGGCATCTGCGGAAGATTTACGGGACCGACGTCTCGCCCGATCTGATCAGCCGGGTAACCGATGCGGTGTTGGAGGAGGTCAAGGAGTGGCAGGGTCGGCCGCTGGACGCCTGTTATCCGATCGTGTTTTTCGACGCGCTGCGGGTGAAGATCCGCGATGAGGGACTGGTCCGGAACAAGGCGGTCTACGTCGCTCTGGCGCTGGATGCCGAGGGTCACAAGCATGTGCTCGGGCTCTGGGTCGAGCAGACCGAAGGCGCCAAATTCTGGCTCAAGGTCATGAACGACCTCAAGACGCGTGGCCTCGGCGACATCCGGATCGCGGTCGTCGATGGGCTCAAGGGGTTCCCCGAGGCGATCGGCGCTGCTTTTCCGGAGACGAGCGTCCAGATCTGCATCATCCATCTGATCCGCAATTCGCTGGCGTTCGTCTCATGGAAGGATCGCAAGCAGATCATGCCCGATCTGAAGGCGATCTACCGGGCCGAGAGCGCGGAGGCAGCGCTGGATCGGTTGGCCGAGTTCGAAGAAAAATGGGATGCCCGCTACCCGGCGATCGGCCAGAGCGGGCGCCGGGCATGGGAGCATGTGATCCCGTTTTTCGCGTTCCCGCCAGGCATCCGCAAGATGATCTATACCACGAACGTCGTGGAGAGCCTGAACCGCTCGCTGCGCAAGATCATCAAGACCCGGGGCAGCTTTCCGAACGACGAGGCTGCGATGAAGCTGCTTTATTTGGCTATCCAGAACGCCGGCATCCATTGGCGCCGCCCTATTGAGTGGACCGCCGCAATGGGGCAGTTTGCCATCCTGTTCGCTGACCGCTTCGCGGTCTCAGCTCGCTGAGACCGCGATCAATGATCTGCAGCGCGCTTACACAGATTATCGGACACTCCCGAGCAGGCTGGCGTCGCTGCTGCTGCCGTCGCTGCGAAAGATCTCGATCTCCGGCGTGTGGTCGGGGAAGAACTCCACCTCCCACCGCTCTCCAGGCACCGTCACCTGCACCATGACCGCACCTTCACGAACCGAATTAGCGTGAAGTGGATGCATGCCTCCTCAAGCCTGCCAAGAAAGGAGGACACATCTGCAAGAGAACTACCGATCGGATCATTCATGATCAGAGCGTAGCTGGAAGCCCTGACGCTGCCAACCACCCGCGCTTTATGGGTTCACGGCCGCAAGTGTCATTGAACGAAACGATACTCCGTGAGCATCGCAACGCGCGCTAGGGCTTATTGTTGCCGCTACAAATAACCGGACCGATGTCGCCGGTCTGAAGCGCTCACGGCATCGGAAGTAGCTGTTGAAAACGGCGGATCGGTAGCCCATACGCGGCGGGATGATTCCGGACAATTTCTCTGCGCCTTTTGTCTTCCGCCCAGGTCCGAGCAAATCAAAGTCGCTGTTTCGTTCACTTTTACGCCGCTGGAAGGCTCTGAAGGCTGGTTCGCGGGACGACGAAGTGTGTCTTCCGCTGGAACCACTAGGATTTTGGCCAGGACGATCAAGTGCGCTCATTTGCGAAAACGGTGCTCCGGCGTCCCCTTTGGATGGCTACGCCTTCCATACACGCTATGTTCCATCAACAGGTGGGCGGATCAGTTTTCGCGTAAAGCTCGTCGGTCTCGTCGGGACGCGGGGCAAGTTGCTTATCAGTATCAATGGCATAAATCAGAACGGGCAGCCGCTGATGCCAAAGATCGAGAAGTTCGATCTTGATCAACTCGCGCGCGGGCGCAGGGAAATCGAGGTGAGCACGGTTGCGCTTTTTGAGAACAGTTATGCTGTAACAGGTACGCTGATCGGATCAGATGCCCAGGTTGCAAGCATAGAGGTCACTGTGACTGGAGCCGATAGTGACGATGCCTATATCGCTAGGCTAGAGGCTGCCCAACGCGGTTTTCTTTCTGCGCCTGGACAAGGATCGCTTGCCGACATTGTGGTCAACCGAAAAGCCACGTTGCTTAGTCCGGTCTCACAAATGTGTACGGCGAGCCAAATGCGCGAACCCATATACGATGAGATATGTGCGGAAATGGGAGAGGCGCCCAAATTGCACAGAAAGCAATGGGAGTTTGCCTATATTATACGCGCGCTTACCCATCATGGCGCCCTGCGAAAGGGCGCACGCGGATTAGGGTTCGGTGTCGGCGTCGAGCCGCTCTCTTCAATTTTTGCGCGGGCCGGCTGCGATATCGTTGCAACGGATTTGCCAGCTGACGACGATCGTGCAAGCGTTTGGCACGATACTGCCCAACTTAGCACCAATCTTCGACAGATTTTTCATGAGCGTTTGTGCGATGAACAGCAATTTTTCGGCCATGTGATATTCCGGCCCGTCGATATGAACGCCATTCCCAACTCTTTGTCGGGATTCGACTTCACCTGGTCCTCATGCGCTTACGAGCATTTGGGCTCGATCGAGGCAGGCCTCGCGTTCTTCGAAAACTCGCTCAACTGCCTCGCACCGGGCGGGCTGGCCGTTCACACGACAGAGATCAACTTGAGCTCGAATGATGGCACCCTAGATCGAGGAAGCACTGTCATATTTAGACGCCGTGATTTTGAGCAGCTCGCCGCTAGACTAATTTCGCTGGGTCACGAAGTATTTCCCATCACATTTGACACCGGGCAGGAAGATTTAGATCGTATAATAGACTTGCCGCCTTATTCCAACGACCCGCACCTAAAGTTAGCATTGATGCGTTGGGTATCAACGTCTTTTGGTATGATTGTACGCAAAGCGCGCTAGCGCATTTCGTGTGATATACTCATACTGTGAGCTATAGCGCGGTTACGGCGATCGTGTTCCCTGTATCGTAGTCAGCCCAACAAGTATCAGCACTATTCCTGCTATAAAAAACGCAGCTTGGTTCAAAAAAATTCTGTCGACCACAACGAAGATGACCCCAGTTGCAATCGCGAATCGAGTCCAAAAAAGGTCAAGATCTATCGGGGGAAGGTCCATGATTAGTTCAATTTTCGTGTTAGATCCACAAATGCGAGCAATAGTTTATAGTGGTGTCATGATTTGACTAGGACGCCTCGAAAAATATAGCATGAGTTTGATTTTGAGCTCAGAATTCTGACTTAATCTACAATCCCGTTATACAATCTTCCAGATATAACTTGATGAGTGCCGTCACCACGAAACTCCTGAATTTCCGGCTGCACCAGATTTCTATCAACCATTTGTGCGATCACATCATTTGCAAACTTCAAGCAACTCTCAAGGTGTTCATTAGGAACAAAGTCGCAAATCGCCTTTATTAAACTGACACTGTCGAGGGCACCGGATTTCAGCACCGCTGTTAAAGCGGCCCCCAAAGGATGTTCCCAAGCCGACAAAGAATCCGCACCTGTCATTCTACTGACCTTAAAGCGCGATGGCACGTCGAACGAAACATTCGTTGGTGCGGAGAATCGCTGATTACCACCAGTTGCGTCAATTTGGCAGTGCGAGGTACGTTAGTCAAAATGGATCTCCAATCCTCTGTTCCAATGCCCGATCAAATTTCAGATTCGATTTCAATTTGGACGCGCATTACAAAAATACACAAACCGACAAAGGCTGGCTGGGAATGGTCTGGCTTCTTAGCTGCCACGCGACCTACTAGCGTCTGATTTCGAGCTCTGGCCCAGATACGAGCCTTCGCATTTTCAGCTAGAATGTCGCTTCTGCATTGGCCTAAGAAGAGAATCTCATTTTTCACAGCATCGAACGTTTTTTTCGTTACCGCACTCCTTACACGCCATGAGACCCTAACCTTGGCCATGCCGTTGACCGCGCTGACAGTCCCATCCCTATGCAATTCGTAAAAGGTCGGAGAGACGAGGTGCGTTCCAACAGTCCATTCGTGGCCATCGCACATGTCACATTTTTTGGCCCTCCTTTGCGGCTTAGCAAGGCAGCAATCTCATCCCGCTGAGCCTGAGATAGGGGTCCAGGCGCTTTCCCACTCTTATCCATGTCGCGTTGGTAGTGCCTTGGACATTGTGACTCAAGGCTTACGCATATCCGTCGGGATTTTGGCAGTGATAAGATCATTCAACGGAGTATTTGAGCTTCGATTTGCTTGTGATCACGCCATCCGCATAGGTCGAGGCTCTCGGGAAGACGCCGAGGGCTCATGCTAGTCTGTCTGCCCTCATGCTAGTTCTGCCCTAGGCGCGTTAGTCTGATAAAGGATGGTGAATATGTGGTAGTGCTGTCAGAGACATCGAGATGAGCGGAGTTGTGATGAGCGCGGATATCACTGCTTGGCAGACGCAGTTGCGGAAGGGGGTGGCCGAATGTGTTGTGCTCAGCTTGCTTGAAGTGGAAGAGCGGTACGGGCTCGATATTCTCCGTCGAGCGACCAGCAGTATCGGCGTGTTGTCGGAAGGCACGCTTTATCCGTTGCTCACGCGCCTTGAACGCGAAGGAAAGATCGTTGGACGCTGGGTTGTCGATACTAAAACGCGAAACTCGCGCAAATATTATCGGCTGTCGAATGACGGGGCGGCACTTCTGGTCGAGATGAAGGCTGTTTGGGCCGACTTTGCCTCGTTCGTGACGGCCGTTGTTGCAGTTGGGTCATTCGTCGAAGACCAGGCGTATGAATTCGATCATCACGCGAACGCGCGAAGCGTCTGACAATGCGGTTTCGCTCGGCCCTCATCACGGGTGGCGCCGGCTTTATCGGCTCTCATCTAACGGCAGCGCTTCGCGTGGTTAGCGAGCAAGTCACCGTTTTCGACAGCCTCCACCCTCAAGTCCACGGCGAACAGGCTGAGGTGCCCATTAACGCGCTGAGCTATAATTTCGTCTTGGGTGATATCCGCGACCGTGCAGCAATCAATAGTTGCGTCGGCGCATGTCGCCCGGATATCGTTGTGCACCTGGCATCCGAAACCGGTACCGGCCAGTCTTTCGATCACATCAGCCATTATTGTGACGTCAACGTTCAGGGTACCGCCTATCTGGCCGAGGCGCTTCGTTCATCGATGGGCGATGACAAATACCGCGTCATATTGGCCTCGTCCCGTGCGATCTACGGCGAGGGTGCCTATCACAATCGAGACGGCGACGTCGTGATTCCGCCGCCGCGCCTTGCCAACGCTCTGGCAGCAGGTCGTTTCGACCCATCGGATATCCATGGCAGATTGCTTGTGCCCGTCGCTACGCCGGAAGACGTGCCGCTGCGGCCCGCGTCTATCTATGCTTCGACGAAGCTCATGCAGGAGTACATCCTTACACAAGCCCTGGCAGGCACTAACGCGAGCATAGCCATTTTGCGGCTACAAAATGTCTATGGTCCGGGGCAGAGCCTACATAACGCTTACACTGGCGTGCTATCGATTTTCGCCAAGAAAATCCGCGATGGCATATTACCTTTGGAAATCTACGAAGATGGAGAGATCGGACGCGATTTTGTCTACATCGACGACGTTGTAGAGGCGTTCATGCTGGCTGCCAACATGGCAGAGGTGCCACCGTTGCCAATCAACATCGGTACGTCCGACCGTGTCACTATGCTTCGTGTTGCGCATCTTTTATTAGTCGGTTTTGGAGAACGCCCGGATGCATATACAGTGTCAGGACGCTTCCGTATGGGTGATGTTCGCCATGCACGTGCGGATATTGCCCGCGCACAGGAGCTGCTGCGTTGGACACCCCGGACCGGCATAGACACAGGCATAGCTAAGGTTGTGGCATGGGTCGCGGCAGGAAGCCCGCCCATCATTGGCAATTAGATTCGAATACGATCGTGTTGAATCGGTGGATTCCGCTAGACGCAAATTTGTGATTCAGAGTGCTGGCTGGGATGGAGGTCAGCATGTATGGGCAAACCCTATTCGGATGATTTGCGGGATCGCGTGGTTGCGTCGATGGCGGACGGGCGGAGTTGCCGCGAAGCGGGGGCTATTTTCGGCGTAGCGCCGAGCACGGCGGGTAACTGGTATCGGCGTTATCAGCGGACGACGAGTTATTCGGCTCTGCCGATGGGGGCGACCATCGTTCGAAATTGACAGCCGAAGCCCACTGGATAGCCGAGCGTCTGGCCGCAGTACCGGAGCTGACGTTGACGGAGGTGCGCAGTGATCTCGCGGGCCGGGGCACCGAGGTGAGCTATACGAGCGTATGGTGGACGGTGAAGAAGCTGGGGCTGCGCTTTAAAAAAGAACAATCTACGCCAGCGAGCAGGACCGGCTCGACGTCGCGATAGCGCGTGCGATCTGGCAGGCGGCGCAGGCTGGGTTCGACTTCAAATCGCTGGTGTTCATCGATGAGACCGGCACGACCACGAGCATGGTTCGCACACATGGCTGGGGCCGCAAGGGTAAACCACTCATAGGCCAGGCGCCCCATGAACATTGGATGACCTCGACCTTCGTGGCGGGGCTTCAACACGACGGCATCCTCGCGCCGCTGCTGATGGATACGCCGATGACCGGCGAAATATTCCGCCAATGGCTGGTCGAGCGTCTGATCCCCGAAATGGCGCCCGGCAGCATTGTCGTTGCCGACAATCTACCCGCCCATAAGGTCGCCGGCATCCGCACATGCCTCAAAGAAGCAGGCATGGGACTGCTCTACCTCCCGCCGTACAGCCCCGACTTCAATCCGATCGAGCAGGTCTTCGCCAAAATCAAGAAACTGCTCCGGCGAATGGCACCACGATCCTTCGACGCTATTTGCGATGCCCCCAAGATCATCATCGAAAAGTTCAAACCCGACGAGTGTGCAAATTATCTCAGGCATGCTGGATATGTGCAATCCTGATCGTATTCCACTCTAGCACTCGAGACGATCTAGATCCGTCATGACCTTGATCACGCCGCGGATATGGCTTTCCCACGTCGGCAAGTTTAGTTCCCGCAGCCGTCTCATCTGTGAGGTACGACGTGGAGAATTATCTGTAGCGTAATCGCGGATCGCCGTCATCCACGCGATTCCATCGAGCGGATCAATATAGTCGGGAATATCGCCGCCGACCTCGCGCAGCGCAGGCAGATCGCTACAGATGACCGGCGTTCCAGCGGCTAACGCCTCGGCCACGGGCATACCGAACCCCTCGGCGAAAGAGGGTAGTAGTAGCGCCCGGGCTTCGCGGATCAACGCCGCCAGTTCCTCGTCTGATGAGCGGCCAAGTTCCTGAACATGATCGTGGATGCCGGTGGTTCGCTCCAGCATATCGACGACATGCTCGTTCTCCCAGCCGCGACGCCCAGCCACTATTAGGTGAGGTGTCGCATCGTTGCCGTAGAGCTCGATCATTCGCCGCCAGATGTTGAGCAGCAGAATATGATTCTTCCGCGGTTCGATCGTGCCTACAATCAGAAAATAGGGCGTTTTTGGAGTTGGCGGGGTAAGCGGTGCGGCAGCGCCTTTGTCGTCGGTGCCCAGAAGGATTGGAATCACCGGTGGCGTGCGCTGCTGGCCGACCAGAAAACGCCGCATCGACTCAGCAGTCGCGGCGCTGTTTGCGACTAACACTTGCGCATGCCGTGCGAGCGTTGCCATCCGCTCTATATGTCTATCGGCGCCACCAGGGCGTGCGTATTCGGGAAAATCGATCGGAATGAGGTCATGAATCAAGCAAATGAACGAGGCCCGCTCGCGCCGCAATTTCGCTTCAACCACAGCGCTACGATAGAGGTGATTTGGCGATGGCTGAATATAATAACGTGGCGCTTTGTCCTGCGACGGCACGCTTCGCGGGAACAACAAAATGAGGGTTCTGATCGCACGCAAATATCGCTTCCAGCGCGGCAGACGCCTTCCGCTTGCCCAGCGTTGCTCCGTCTCGTCGAGAAAGCGTGCCACAGCGTTACGCGGCAGACGGCCATAAGTCCCGCTGGGATGCACGGCCGCAAAAGCGAGCCGCTCGGGGAGCAACTTCTGAAATTGTCGAGCATAAGCCATCTCCACTCGATCTACCCCGGTCGGGGTGTCGTGCAGACAACGCGATAACAAGCGCGAGAGATCGAGGATGATCTCTACTTCGCCTGCGTTTGCCCTTGCCAAAAACGCGTCGATATTATCCACCTAACAGCGCCGTCGCATGTGCTTGGGATAAGTGGGAAAATCAAGAAAGCACCCAGCGAGCGCAGCCCCCCGCGCGTACCAGACGCTTGCATGGTCAGCCCCACCTAGAGTCTTTCGCGCATGACCGGGCCAAAGCCACAAGGCCAACCCAAGAGGCTTCTGCGCAACAAAAGGCGGTTTATCGTGGCTGGCTTCAATCCTGGGATACTCTACCATGTCTGGGGCCTTACAAAGGGGGCATTCGACCTTATTTTTTGTTGAAACAGGCGCTCCAGCAGGCATTGCGAAAGGATAATATCCGGACGTGTCAAAACAAATCCATTTTACTATGATTGTTGGTAATGGCGATTGGCTGACGCATATCGCCGTATGTTACACTTGGCGAGCATCGGCATAAGAGGCAATTCAGTCTGAGATTGACCTCTTCGGGCTAAATCGCAGGATCACTTATCCAACTATGGAATAGAAACGCAGCTATGGCCAGTTTCAACGTTATCAGGCTGCGTGGCCACAGCATCGGTCTGACGCACCCGATCTTCATGATCGCCGGCCCGTGCGTGATCGAAAGCGAGGCGATGACGATGTCGGTCGCGGAGCGGCTGCGCGGCATTGGCGAGCGGCTGGGCATATTAATCATCTTCAAGAGCTCCTTCGATAAGGCCAATCGCAGCTCGGGCAGTTCGTTTCGCGGGCCGGGCCTTGAGGAAGGGCTACGCATCCTCGAGAAGGTCCGTAACGAACTCGATATGGCGGTGCTGACCGACGTGCATGAGGTGCATCAGGTCAAGCCGGTCGCCGAAGTCGTCGATATGCTCCAGACGCCGGCGTTCCTTGCGCGGCAGACCGACCTGATCGAGGCGGTGTCCACCTGCGGCAAGCCAGTGAACATCAAGAAGGGGCAGTTCATGGCCCCCGGCGACATGGAGCATGTGGTTGCCAAGGGCCGTGAGGCAGCCGCGCAAGCGGGTCTCAGCGCGCCCGACATCCTAGTATGTGAGCGCGGCACCAGCTTTGGCTACAACAATCTGGTGTCGGACATGCGCAGCCTAGCGATCATGCGCGAGACGGGTTGCCCGGTGGTGTTCGACGCGACTCATTCGGTGCAGCTGCCCGGTGGATTGGGGAAGACCAGCGGCGGCCAGCGCGAGTTCGTGCCCGTACTGGCACGCGCCGCAGTCGCGGTAGGCGTGTCGGGAATATTCATGGAGACGCATCCTGATCCTTCAGCTGCGAAGTCTGACGGCCCGAACGCGGTGCCGCTCGGCGAGTTCGAGAAGCTGGCGAGGATGCTGGTGCGGCTCGACGAGGTTGCCAAGCAGCTCTAAAATTCTGGCCGACGTATCGGGGATCTGCTGCATTGTCCGTTTTCGATCGCGAATATTTTTATGATCCAGTCAAAGCTTTCACGTTTTTGGAAAGTATCATGTGGCCCCAGCGCTCCGTCTGCCCGCATTGCGGCGCCGTCGGCGGTAGGGTTTATGAGTTGTCGCAGGTCCGGGGTACCAAAAGTAAGAAAAACGCCAATGGCGCTATTCGCTACGGACTCAAGAAATGTGGGGAGTGCCGCAAGCAATTTACTATCAAAATTGGCACAGTGTTTGAAGAACTTCGCCTCCCGCTCAACGTTACGTTGCAAGCGACGTTACTGCTGCTGTGCAGTCGAAAAGCCATGACGGCATATGAACTGCATTTCGCGCTTGATGTAACACAGGAAACGGCAGCGCTTTATATCGAACGCGTCCGGGAAGCGCTAAAAGCCCAATGTATGGAGCAAGTTGGTGCAAGCGATGATCAGAAAGAAGGTCCCGTTTCAATCAGGGATGTGGTGAACCGCAGCGACGAGGCAAAAGTCAGGTTCGTCTCATATGCGAAGCACATCAACGTGCTTGATGATGAGGAAATTTGGCAGAAAAAGCTCGCGCAACTCGCAGCGTATAAGCCGGAGCAGGCTTAGAAATGATCATGGTCAAAACGACGACTGATGACAAAAGTCATAAAATGTCATGAGGCAATCGATGGTCAACGCTGTCGCGCGGTTGCGCTCATAGCCTGTAATAAACAGCATGATTAAGTGGGCTCAGCGCCTACAGGCAGTGAAGCTCAAGCGACGTCGATGCGCTTTGGCGGGCGACGAGACGCGGTCCTGACGCGGCCGTCGAAATCGCTTGTGTCGGCGATGGCTGAGAAAGCGCAGCATAGCTTTCAATGCGTGGGGTCCAGCTGCACGCGACGTCGCCGCTAGACGCCAAATTCGGACGTCGAGCATGACCGACTGCGGCGCTTGGCCGACCGTGACAGCGCGAAGCTTATAACCTAAACATGCGTTATCTAAAAAGCGAGTATCAGCGTCTCTATGACGGTTGAGTGGACCACCTGCAAAAAATGCCAGCGAGCGGTTAAGTACGCAATATATGCGTATGACCTTCGCGAATGTGGCCACTGTGGTACGACCATAAATCCTCCTTCCGGAGGAATTCGCGTTGCGCTCGAGTATGTCGAGCTTGGGCAACAAGCTCTGTGGCTGGGACGCGCAGAGGAGGCGGAAGGATATTTCATCGCCGCTCTAACGATAGATGCCAGTCTCACAGACGCATGGATCGGCAAAGGCGAAGCCGCATCACGGCTGTCGAATATCAACAACATGCGCACGGAAGATATTTTGGTCGCATATAAGCATGCCGCCGCCACCGCTCCGGATGGCGATCGCACGGTGATCACCAGATTTCTCGTCGAAAATGTGGGCGACCTCGTCACCCGCTTGGCGCAAAGCAGCCGTCAAAACTTGATTGCCCATATTTCGCTTTCGACTAGCTGGTCTCGATATGTCGTGGAGCTTGGTAAGCTCCTTGATGTTTTGCAAGAGGTCCGGGGCTGGATTCCTTCTCATAGGAAAACGCTCGAGACGATCATCGCAATATGCTCATCAATCCTCGATGGGATCCAACAGAATGATTCTACGAGCGGAGAGGCTTATGCCTGGGCAGTGAGTAAGGAATATGCAGAGATAATTGGGGCGGTGATGGACAGCGCCACGGATGCGCTCAAAACTCTACATTCTACGAAACCAAAGCTTGCTTTGAACTGAGCGATGCTGAGACTGCCATCAGCTTAGGAGTCATCGCATGACCGAAGAACAGCGGTTGCGACTGAACGCCGTGCCAATGGCAGCGACCCAAGCCGATAACGCAAAATATTTCGAAAAATGCTTAGGCTGTGGCGAGTGGGTCGATCAACGAAAACTTGGTGACGTCCTCCATCACGACAGCGAGGGCCATAAGCCGATCGTTATCCAGCAATAGCGATTGCGTCTAAAAACGAGCCTAGCTGACGATGGAGCGCTGGCTGCAGTGAAGCAGTTTATGTGTTGATCTTCTCAGAGGCTGGCTCTCAGTAGCTGGCTGCAATTTGTGCATCAAAGCGGATGCGATTGCTGACCATTTTGCAAACTGTTTGTTCGACAGCTAGGGCAGACAGCATGACAACCGCCATTGACCCCGTCGATTTAGCTCTACGCCTTATTGCGTGCCCCAGCGTGACGCCCGTCGACGCCGGCGCCATCGGCATCATCTCCGACGCTTTGCAAAGCATCGGATTCCAAGTCCATCGTTTTAGAGACGGCAGCGCGCCAGACGGACCTATCGAAAATCTCTTCGCAACGAGGGGCTGTGGCGCGCCGCATTTTGCATTTGCTGGTCATAGCGACGTGGTGCCAGCGGGCGATGGATGGGCAACGCATCCATTTAAGCCGGAGATCCGCGGCGAGCTGCTTTATGGTCGCGGAGCGGTAGACATGAAGGGAGCCATTGCGGCATTCATTTCGGCTGCATCACAAGTGACGGATCATCCGGGAACAGTCAGCCTTATCATCACCGGCGATGAAGAAGGGCCTGCCACTCATGGTACTGTGGCGTTGATTGACTGGATGAAGTCGAACAATATCCGTCCTGATATGTGTGTCGTCGGCGAGCCCACGAGCGTACGACGTCTGGGTGATACACTGAAGATTGGCCGGCGCGGGTCAGTCAATCTTTGGATAGATAATCCCGGAGTGCAGGGGCATGTAGCGTATCCGCATCTCGCAGAGAATCCCGTGCCTGGCCTCGTCGCCGCGCTCGCCGCACTGGTGGCGCTACAACTCGATGATGGCAATGCTTGGTTCCAGCCGTCGAACCTTGAAATTACCACGATCGATGTAGGCAACACCGCAACCAACATCATTCCGGCTCATGCCCGTGCTCGGATCAACATTCGCTTCAATGATGAACACAGCGGGGCTGATCTCGTGGAGATGGTTCGGGCGCTGGTCGCCGACCACGCTCCCAGAGCCGAAGTTCGCGCCGTGATCTCTGGCGAAAGTTTCTTAACTGAACCCGGTGAATTATCGGCGTTGGTTTCGGCGGCTATCGGTCACGTCACGGGCCTCACACCAGAATTGTCTACGAGCGGTGGAACTTCCGATGCGCGCTTCCTGTCCAAGCTCTGCCCGGTGATCGAATTCGGCCTGTGTAACGCGACGATGCACAAGCTCGACGAAGCTGTCGCGGTCGCTGACCTCTATGCACTGGCCGACATATATAAGGCTATAACACGATCCGCGCTCGGATTCTGATTCGATACACTGATCCCGGTTGCACGCTCGCTTCGAGCCGCTATACGTTCGCGCAGTGCGGGCGTGGTGAAATTGGTAGACGCGCCGGACTCAAAATCCGGTTCCGCAAGGATTGTCGGTTCGAGTCCGACCGCCCGCACCATCAGATATTGGGCGATGACCCAGCCTATACCAGCGCCCGTTGAGCACTAACTCATGACCTGGTGGCGGTATGTCACCAGCAGGATCACACTTACGCATTGCGAGGGGTTACAGGCTGCGTCAAACGTGGTGTCGCTAATCTCTCACGCTCGTTCAAGCATGGTAAAATAGCAAAGATGGCTATGAGCTTGCCAGCAGCATTGCGCCTTTGATTCGGTCATACGACCCCAGCTGATCTCAAAGCGGCCGTTTGCCAGACGAGCGCCTAGGGATATTTTTCATTCATTCTCTCCGATTAATTTTGTGCATATTACGGGCGGTATCAAAAGCGTTTTTTAAGGACCCAAATCTAGTTTTTAGTAGGGATCCGGCAGGACCCCTCGTTTTGTTGAGTATTGTTCGAGATATTTTTCCTTCAGATTTCAATATTTCTATCATCCACTTTATCAGTTGTTCATTAGTATAATTTCCGTGTTTTCGCGCAATTCGTCTCTGTGCACGAGCAAATATAGCGCGACTTACAATTGGTTTGAGTGCATGTTCTTTCCTAATCCAATCCTTCGGATGATTCTCAACGATTGGACTCTGTAACTTGCCAGATCTCCGTGCCCATACGATGTTCCCAATATATAGCTCGCTTTGAAGTGTCGCTCGGACCGAAAACTGCGACCACCTTTTGCCGTGATGCTGCACCCCGAGATCGTTTAGATATTGCGCGATGCCTAGGGTAGTCACCCATTCATCTGCGTACATCCGAAATATTTTGCGTACGACGGCTACTTCGTCGGCGGGACCGTGGATCAAAATCACCCGATCCGTCGCAATATTTTTCCGCTCTCCATGGCGGAGTTCGAAGCGAGGATTCCCATTTTCGTCGATTAGCAATCGACGAAGGCCGAGAGGGGAGGGACCTCCGAGCCAAAACCCCATTCTCGCCAGTCGCGCTTGACCAGCAAAGACTTTAGGTCATAAACTCATAAACGGAATTCCCTTTCGCATGCGATCGTGATTCAAGCTCCGTGAAGGAGTTGGCGATGAGCGCACGGCGATATGAGCTTTCCGATTTCGAGTGGTCGTTGATCACGCCTT
>Ga0207658_10000968_pt1 | contig 23705 bp, 26 predicted proteins | sample KBSS33metaG_FD_184322 | JGI IMG/M metagenome (GOLD analysis project Ga0207658, IMG submission 184322) | Switchgrass rhizosphere microbial communities from Kellogg Biological Station, Michigan, USA - KBS S3-3 metaG (SPAdes) (version 2) | ecosystem: Host-associated > Plants > Roots > Rhizosphere...
CCGGTCGATGCCGACGCGAAGAACCTGCCGTTCGCCGAGGCCGAGCCCGGCGCGACCGGGCTGGAACTGTTGCTGAGCCTGGCGCTGAAGTGGGGCGCCGACGATGGCGTGCCTTTGCAGCGCACGCTCGCCTGCGTCACCGCGGCGCCGGTGGTGGTGATCGGCGACGCGCTCGGCTCGCTCGCGGCGAGCGCCGGCCGGCTCGTCGAAGGCGGCGTCGCCGATGTCTGCGTGTTCGACCCCGACGCGCGCTGGGTCGTGACGCCGGCCGCGCTGCGCAGCCAGGGCAAGCACACGCCGTTCGCGGGCTACGAACTGCCGGGTCGCGTGCGCTTCACGCTCGTCGCCGGGCACGTCGCGCACGAAGCCACGCCCGGATGACGCGCGGCCTGCGCGCTGCCTGGCGGCTGCTGCGCTGCGTGCTGCACGCGCTACACGGCCTGGGGATCGTGCTGCTGCGCTTTCGCGGCCTCGATGCGGCGCAGCGCCAGGCGCGCATTCGCTGGTGGTCGGCCAAGCTGCTGCGCCTGATGGGCATCGCGATCCGCGTCGAGGGGACGGTTCATGCTGGCGCGGTGCTGCTGGTCGCGAACCACGTCTCGTGGCTGGACATCAGCGCGCTGCACGCGGTCGTGCCGCAGGCGCGCTTCGTCTCGAAGGCCGACATCCGCGCCTGGCCACTGCTGTCGCGGCTGGCCGATGCCGCCGACACGTTGTACCTGGAGCGCGAGCGCAAGCGCGACGCGCTGCGCGTCGTCCACCTGGTCGCGCAGGCGCTGAGCGACGGTCAGACGGTCGCGGTGTTTCCCGAGGGCACGACCTCCGACGGGCGCGCGCTGCTGCCGTTCCACGCCAACCTGCTGCAGGCCGCGATCGCGACCGGCGCGCCGGTGCAGCCCGTCGCGCTGCGCTTCTCGGACGCGCAGGCACCGATCAGCGCGGCGGTCGAGTTCGTCGGCGCGACGACCCTGGTTCAGAGCCTGTGGCGTGTCGCCTGCGCCGATGCGCTGGTCGTGCACCTGACGCTGCTGCCGCCGCGCGGCAGCCGGCACGCCGACCGCCGCGCGCTGGCGCGCACGCTGCGCGACGACATCGCCGCGCGCCTGCCGCTGTGACCCGTCAGGCCCTGCCCTGGTTGGCGACCGCCGCCGCGGCCTTCGCGGCGGCCTCGGCATCGCCGAGGTAATAGCTGCGGATCGGCTTCAGCGCGGCGTCGAGTTCGTAGACCAGCGGGATGCCGTTGGGGATGTTCAGGCCGACGATGTCGGCATCCGAGATGCCGTCCAGGTACTTCACCAGCGCGCGGATGCTGTTGCCGTGCGCGGCGATCACGATGCGCTGGTCGGCGTGCAATGCCGGAGCGATCGTGTCGTTCCAGAACGGCAGCACGCGTGCGACCGTGTCCTTCAGGCACTCGGTCAGCGGCACCTGGCCGGGGCTGAGCTTCGCGTAGCGCGGGTCGGCGCGTTCGCTGCGCGGGTCGGCGGCGTCCAGCACCGGCGGCGGCGTGTCGTAGCTGCGGCGCCAGACCAGCACCTGCGCGTCGCCGAACTTCTTCGCGGTCTCGGCCTTGTTCAGGCCCTGCAGCGCGCCGTAGTGGCGCTCGTTCAGGCGCCAGTCGTTGACGACCGGCAACCAGGTCCGGTCCATCTGGTCGAGCGTGTGCCACAAGGTCCAGATCGCGCGCTTGAGTACCGAGGTGTAGGCGATGTCGAACTCGTAGCCGTCGGCCTTCAGCAGACGACCGGCCTGCTGCGCCTGCTCGATGCCGAGCGGCGTCAGCGGCACGTCGGTCCAGCCGGTGAACCGGTTCTCGAGGTTCCAGGTCGACTCGCCGTGGCGGATCAGTACGAGCTTGTGCATGGGCTTCGGGCCTGTGAGGGGAAAGGCGCCGCCGGGCAAGGCGCGACGAGGCGGAATTCTATAATCGCCGACTTGCCGCAACCCGACTGGCCCGCACGTGAAGTTCTTCATCGACAACTGGTTCCTGTTCCTCGCCGCTGCGGTGTCCGGCGGCCTGCTGCTGTGGCCGTTGATCGACAAGAGCGCCGGTGGTGCCGGCAAGGTCTCGACGAATGACGCGGTGAACTTGATCAACCGAGAGAAAGCGGTGCTGATCGACGTGAGCGAACCGGCGGAATACGCCGCCGGCCACCCGCTGGGTGCGAAGAGCGTGCCGCTGGGCCAGCTCGAGACCTCGAACGCGCTGCCGAAGAACAAGGCGCTGCCGCTGGTCGTGGTCTGTGCGACCGGCGCGCGCGCGGGTCGCGCGGTGGGCACGCTGAAGAAGCTCGGCTTCGAGAACGCGCGTGCGCTGGCCGGTGGGCTCGAGGCCTGGCGCGCTGCGAACCTGCCGGTCGAGAAGACGGCCTGAACCCGGGACGCTACCGCCATGCAAACCGTCAGGATGTATTCGACCCAGGTCTGCCCGTACTGCGTCCATGCGAAGGCCTTGTTGAAGAAACGCGGCGTCGAGGCCATCGAGGACATCCGCGTCGACCTCGACCCGGCCCAGCGCCGCACGATGATGGAGCTCACCGGCCGGCGCACCGTGCCGCAGATCTTCATCGGCCAGACCCACATTGGCGGCTGCGACGAACTGGTCGCGCTCGACCAGCGCGGCGCCTTGCTGCCGCTGCTCACCGGCGACGGCGCCTGACGCCGATTGCCCGTCCCGCGCGCGGCGATAATCGCCGCCGCACACACGCTCGCCACTGCGGCCGAGCCCACCCTCTAACCCGAGACCCCCATGGCTGACGACAACAACCCGGTGTTCCAGATCCAGCGCATCTACCTGAAGGATCTGTCGCTCGAGCAACCCAATTCGCCGCAGATCCTGCTCGAGCAGGGCCAGCCGCAGGTCGAGATCAACCTCGGACTGGGCGCCGGGCCGATCGGCGACGGTGTCTACGAAGTGACGGTCACCGCGACCGTCACGACCAAGGTCAACGACAAGGTGCTGTTCCTGGTCGAGGCCAAGCAGGGCGGGATCTTCGAGATCCGCAACATCCCCGAAGACCAGCTGCAGCCGATCATCGGCATCGCCTGCCCGGGCATCATCTACCCGTACCTGCGTGCGATCGTCTCCGACGTCTGCACGCGCGCCGGCTTCCCGCCGGTGCTGCTGTCGGAAGTGAACTTCCAGGCGATGTTCGAGGCGCAGCAGGCACAGGCCGCCGGCCAGCCGAACGGCAACGGCTCGAACGGCTCCGGCATCATCACCTCGGCGACCTGACCCGGCTCGCGCCCGGCGCACGATGAACCTCACGGTCCTCGGCGCCGGCGCCTGGGGCACCGCGCTCGCGGTGAGCACCGCGGCGCGGCATCCGACGCGGCTGTGGGCACGCGATGCCGCGCAGGCCGCGCGCATCAACGAGACGCGGGAAAACGCGACGTATCTTCCAGGCGCGCGGCTCCCGGACGAACTGCAGATCGACGCGGACTTCGAGGCCGCGCTCGCGCATGCGCGCGGCGGCCTCGTGATCGTCGCCACGCCGATGGCCGGGCTGGACGAGGTGCTGCGCCGCATCGGCGCGCGCGCCGCCGGCGTGCTGTGGCTCAGCAAGGGGTTCGAGCCCTCGAGCGGCCGGCTCGGCCACGAGATCGCACGCGCGGTCGACCCGCAGGGGCGGGTCGGTGTGCTGTCGGGGCCGAGCTTCGCGATCGAGGTCGCGCACGGCCAGCCGACCGCGCTGGTCGCCGCCAGCGCCGACGTCTCGCTGTGCGAGGAGGCGGTCGACGCGCTGCACAGCGAGAGCCTGCGCATCTACACCTCGGACGATCCCGTCGGCGTAGAAGTCGGCGGCGCAGTGAAGAACGTGCTCGCGATCGCGACCGGCATTGCGGATGCGATGCCTGGCCTCGCCGGCGGCCCGCCCGGACTGGGCCTGAACGCCCGCGCGGCGCTGATCACGCGCGGCCTGGCCGAGATGACACGGCTCGGCGTCGCGCTCGGCGCGCGCCCCGAAACCTTCATGGGCCTGTCCGGCCTCGGCGACCTGGTGCTGACCGCCACCGGCGACCTGTCGCGCAACCGCAGCGTCGGTCGGCTGCTCGCGCAGGGGCTGCCGCTGGCGCGCATCCTGAGCGAACTCGGTCACGTCGCCGAGGGCGTGCACAGTGCCGCGATGGTGCTGCAACGGGCCCGGGCGCTCGGTGTCGAGATGCCGATCGTGCAGGCCGTCGTCGCGGTGCTCGACGGCCAGATCACGCCGGTGCGCGCGCTCGAGCAGCTGATGGGCCGCGGCGCGCGCGCCGAGGGCTGACCCGCCGTGGAACCGACACCGATGCAGCGCCGCCGCTTTCTGCAGACTTCGATCGCGGGCGTCGCGACGCTCACGGCGCCGGCCTTTGCGCAAGCCTGGCCGAATCGCCCGATCAAGCTGGTCGTGCCGTTCCCGCCGGGCAGCTCGCCCGACTTCATCGCCCGCCTGATCGCCGAGCCGCTGGCCCACGCATTGGGGCAGGCGGTGGTCGTCGACAACCGGCCGGGCGCCGGCGGGAGTATCGGTACCGGCGCGGTCGCGCGCACCGAGCCCGACGGCTACACGTTGCTGTTCACGATCCAGGGCCCGCTGGTGACGGCGCCACTGCTGACCAAGGGGCTGAACTACGACCCCGCGCGCGACTTGGCGCCGATCACGCTGGTCGCGACCTCGCCGAACGTGCTCGTCGTCGACCCGAAGCTCGGCGCGAATTCGCTCGCCGATTTCGTGCGCATCGCGAAGCAGAAGAAGGGCCAGCTGAACTACGGCAGCGTCGGCATCGGCAGCGCCTCGCACCTGGCGATGGAACTGTTCAAGACGCGCGCGGGCATCGACTTGCTGCATGTGCCCTACCAGGGCTTCCCGCAGATCGTCGGCGCGATCCTGGCGGGCCAGGTGCAGGCCGCCTTCATGGTGCCGGGCATCGCCATGGGCCAGGTGCGCGCCGGCAAGCTCCAGGCGCTTGGCGTCACGACACTGGGCCGCGCGGGCTCGCTGCCTGAGTTGCCGAGCTTCGTGGAGCAGGGCTACGCGGACTTCGAGGCGATCTCGTGGCAGGCGGTGCTGGCGCCGGCAAACACGCCGAAGGCGATCGTCGATCGCGTCGCGGGCGAGCTGATCCGCATCATCAAGACCGACGACGTGCGCGGCAAGATGCTGGGCCAGTACTTCAGCGCCGCCGGCACCGCGCCCGAGGCGCTGGCCGGGCTGATGAAGACCGAGCGCGAGCGCTGGGCCAAGGTCATCAAGGCCGCGGGCGTGCAACCCGAGTAGGTGGGTGAGCGGCGCCGATCAGCTGCCGCCCGCATAGCCGTTCTGGCGCCAGGCCTCGAACACCGCGACCGCCACGGCGTTGCTCAGATTCAGGCTGCGCTGACCGGCGCGCATCGGCAGACGCACGCGACAGGCCTCGTCGAAGGTGTCACGCAACGGGCCAGAAAGCCCGGCAGTTTCGGAACCGAACACGAGCCAGTCGCCGGCACGCCAGGCGACGTCGGCGAAGTGCCGGCTGCCGCGCGTCGTGAACGCGAACAGGCGCTGCGGGTCCGGCAGCATCTTTGCGACGAACGCCGCCCACGACGCGTGGCGCTGCACCGGCGCGTACTCGTGGTAGTCGAGCCCGGCACGCCGCAGCAGCCGGTCGTCCATCGAGAAGCCGAGCGGCTCGATCAGGTGCAGCGTGCAGCCGGTGTTGGCGGCCAGGCGGATCACGTTGCCGGTGTTCGGCGGGATCTCCGGCTGTACGAGGACGATGTTGAACATGGCGCGCGATTGTCCCTGCGTCACGCGTCGTCGTGGCGCGGCGTGCGCGCGATCACCCAGACGCCGACCTCGGCGGCACCGGCCTGCAGCAGCGTGCGCGCGGCCTCGGCGACGGTCGCGCCGGTGGTCATCACGTCGTCGACCAGCGTGACGCTGCGCCCCTGCAGTTCGGCGCGGCGACGTGGCTCGACCGCGAACGCGGCGCGCACATTGCCGGCGCGCTTCTGGGGCGGGAACGCGAGCTGGTGCGGCGTGTCGCGCACGCGCAGCAGCAGCCGCGCATCGGTCGGGCAGTGCAGCGCGCGGCCGAGCCGGCGCGCGAGCTCCCAGGCCTGGTTGTAGCCGCGCTCGCGCAGCCGCGTGTCGCTGAGCGGGATGGGAAGCAGCAGCTTCGGCGCAGGCGCGTCGCGGCGCTGCAGCGCGGCCAGCATCTGCGCGGCCAGCGCCGGCGTCAGGTCGAGCGCAGCGTGGAACTTGAACTGCGTGATCAGACCGTCCCACGGGTGGTCGTAGTCGACCGCGGCGACCGTGCTCGCGTAGGGCGGCGGGTCGGTCAGGCACGCGCCGCAGACGGCACTGCCGCTGGCAACAGGCACCTGCAGCGCGCAACGGCGACAGCGCGACAGCGGGGCGCCGTAGCGCTGCACGCAGGCTGCGCACACGCGCTGCACACCCCAGCCGCGGCAGATCGCGCACAGGCTCGGCACGGTGTCCAGAAGGCGGGAGAACAGCACGGCTCAATATACTGGCCCGCATGCCTGCCGCGCCCGACACCCTTGCCCGACGCCTCGACCCGATCGCGGTGCGTGCCGCGCTGCGACGCATGGCGCGCGCGCCGCAGCCGCCGTGGCTGCACGCCGAAGTGGCGCGCCGCATGGCCGAGAAGCTCGAGCTGATCCTGCTGCAACCCGAGCGCGTGATCGACTGGTGGAGCACGCTCGGCGCCGGCGCGGCGCTGCTCGAACGCGCCTATCCGAAGGCGCGGCAGTTGCGCGTCGAACCCGACGCGCGCTGGGCCGAGCGCAGCCGCACGCAGGCCCTGCGCCCGTGGTGGACAGCGTCGCGCTGGACCGGCGGCGAACTGCAGGTCGCGCTCGCGGACGACGAGATCGCGCCTGGCGCCGGGCTGGTCTGGGCCAACATGATGCTGCACGCGGTCGTCGATCCGGTCGCGCTGATCGAGCGCTGGCACGAGCTGCTGCGCGTCGACGGCTTCGTGATGTTCTCGTGCCTGGGCCCCGGCACCCTGCGCGAACTGCGCACGCTGTACGAGCGCCTGGGCTGGCCGGCGCCAACGCCGGGCTTCGTCGACATGCACGACCTCGGCGACATGCTGGTGCGCGCCGGTTTCGCCGACCCGGTGATGGACCAGGAGACGCTGACCCTGCGCTGGAACAGTCCGCAGTCCTTGCTCGCCGAGCTGCGCACGCTGGGGGGCAACACCGCACCCGACCGCGCGGCCGGGCTGCGCACGCCACGCTGGCGCGGGCGCTTGGAGCGTGAGCTCGAAAAACTGGCCGCCCCCGACGGCACGCTCGGGCTGAGCTTCGAAGTCGCCTACGGTCACGCGTTCAAGGCCGCGCCGCGCCTGCGCGCAGGCCAGGCGACGACGGTGTCGCTGGACGACATGCGCGCGATGGTGCATTCCAGCCACGGCCGGGGCAAGGCACCGTAGGCTCTGCGCTAAACTCTCGTGGTTGAGCTCGGCCTGTTCCGCGCTCGGTACCCTAGGCAGTCAGCAGGAATAGGCACGCGCGCGGGATGTCAGCCACCATTTCTCACCCCTCCATCGCCCTGGCGGCAGCGGCACGCCCGTTGCGCTTTGGCGCCGAGGCGGGCACCGGCGACCACGCGCTGCAATGGCTGCTCAAGCGCAACTGCTCGACAACGCCGCGCCAGATGGTGGGCTTCTACGCCTCGCTGTGCCTGGTATCGCTGGCGATCGGCGCGTTCTTCTGGATGCAGGGTGCCAGTCTCGTGATGCCGTTCGCATCGCTCGAGATCCTGGCGGTCGGCGTCGCGCTGCTGGTGTACGCGCGCCACGCCACCGACCGCGAGCGCATCCGGCTGCAGCCGGGCCGGCTGATGGTCGAGCATGTGTCCGGCCGGCACGTCGAGCGTGCCGAGTTCGCGCCCGCGTGGGTGCGGATCGAACCGGAGCACGGCGAGCGCTCGCTGATCGAGTTGTCGGGCCAGGGCCAGCACATCACGGTCGGACGCTACGTGCGCCCCGAGCTGCGCCGCCAGCTGGCCGACGAGCTGCGCTGGGCACTGCGGCGCTGGCAGTGGATGGCGGCGCCGAGCGCCGCCGCCGAAACCGACATGCAAGACAAATCCGAAAACTGAAGTGGCAACCATGAAGATGACGAAAGCACTGTGGCATCGGGCCGGCCAGCTCGGCGTGACGCTGGGCGCGCTGCTCGCGACCCGACTGGCGCTGGCCGTGGGCGATCTGCCCGGCGGCCCGGCGGTCAACCAGCTCGATCTCCACCCGCCGGTCACCGAGATCGCCGCCGACCAGCGCTGGCTGCACTACTTCATGCTGGTGATCTGCACGGTCATCTTCATCGGAGTGTTCGGTGTGATGTTCTATTCGATCTTCAAGCACCGCAAGTCCAAGGGTGCGAAGGCGGCGAACTTCCACGAAAGCACCACGGTCGAGATCGTCTGGACCATCGTGCCGTTCGTCATCGTGATCCTGATGGCACTGCCCGCGACCAAGGTCGTCGTCGCGATGAAGGACACCAGCGCTGCCGACCTGACGATCAAGACCACCGGCATGCAGTGGAAGTGGGGCTACGACTACCTGAAGGGCGAGGGCGAGGGCATCGGCTTCGTCTCGACGCTCGACGCGTCGCAGCGCGAGTCGTCGGATTCCGGCAAGCCGGCGCCGGTCGACGATTACCTGCTCAAGGTCGACAACCCGATGGTCGTGCCGGTCAGCAAGAAGGTTCGCATCATCACGACGGCGACCGACGTGATCCATGCCTTCATGGTGCCGTCGTTCGGCATCAAGCAGGACGCGATCCCCGGCTTCGTGCGCGACACCTGGTTCCGCGCCGACAAGGTCGGCGACTACTACGGCCAGTGCGCCGAGTTGTGCGGCAAGGAGCACGCCTACATGCCGATCCACGTGAAGGTGGTGTCGGCGGCCGATTACACGAAGTGGGTCGACGGCAAGAAGAAGGAAATGGCGGCGCTCGCCGACGACCCGGCCAAGGTCTGGACGCTGCCCGACCTGCTGGCCCGCGGCGAGAAGGTCTACGCCGGCAACTGTGCCGCGTGCCACCAGGCCAACGGCAAGGGCGGCGGCCCGATCAAGCCGCTTGACGGCTCGCCGACAGTGCTCGACGCCGACAAGACCAAACAGATCCACACCGTGCTGAATGGTCAGAACAATGGCGCGATGCCGTCGTGGAAGCAGCTCTCGGACACCGAGCTCGCCGCCGTGATCACCTACACCAAGAACAACTGGTCGAACAAGACCGGCCAGCTCGTGCAGCCCGCGGAAGTGGCCGCCGCGCGCAAGTGACGCTCCGGCGAGCGTCACCGAACCAGACACCGTCGTACAGGAAACAGGAATTGCCATGAGCGCAGTCATCGACCATCCCGGCCACGGCCACGATCATGCCCACGACCACGCGCACGACGACCACGGCGCGCCGCAGGGCTGGCGCCGCTGGCTCTACGCGACGAACCACAAGGACATCGGCACGATGTACCTGCTGTTCTCGTTCACGATGCTGATGATCGGCGGCGTGCTCGCGTTGCTGATCCGCGCCGAGCTGTTCGAGCCCGGGCTGCAGTTTGTGAACCCGCAGATGTTCAACCAGTTCACGACGATGCACGGCCTGATCATGGTGTTCGGCGCGATCATGCCGGCCTTCGTCGGCTTCGCGAACTGGATGGTTCCGCTGCAGATCGGCGCGCCCGACATGGCCTTCGCGCGCATGAACAACCTGAGCTTCTGGCTGCTGATCCCGGCCGCGCTGATGCTGGTCGGCTCGTTCTTCATGCCGGGTGGCGCGCCCGCGGCGGGCTGGACGCTGTACGCGCCGCTGACGCTGCAGATGGGGCCGTCGATGGACGCCGGCATCTTCGCGCTGCACATCATGGGCGCGAGTTCGATCATGGGCTCGATCAACATTGTCGTGACGATCCTGAACATGCGCGCGCCCGGCATGACGTTGATGAAGATGCCGCTTTTCTGCTGGACCTGGCTGATCACCGCCTACCTGCTGATCGCGGTGATGCCGGTGCTCGCCGGCGCGATCACGATGACGCTGACCGATCGCCACTTCGGCACGCATTTCTTCAACCCCGCCGGTGGCGGCGACCCGGTGATGTACCAGCACATCTTCTGGTTCTTCGGCCACCCCGAGGTCTACATCATGATCTTGCCGGCCTTCGGCATCGTCAGCGCGGTGATCCCGGCGTTCGCGCGCAAGCGCCTGTTCGGCTACACCTCGATGGTGTACGCGACCGCGTCGATCGCGATCCTGTCGTTCATGGTCTGGGCCCACCACATGTTCACGACCGGCATGCCGGTCACGGGCCAGCTGTTCTTCATGTACGCGACGATGCTGATCGCCGTGCCCACCGGCGTGAAGATCTTCAATTGGATCGCGACCATGTGGCGCGGCTCGATGACCTTCGAGACGCCGATGCTGTTCGCGGTCGGCTTCATCTTCGTGTTCACGATGGGCGGCTTCACTGGCCTGATCCTGGCGATGGCGCCGGTCGACATCCAGCTGCAGGACACCTACTACGTCGTCGCCCACTTCCACTACGTGCTGGTCGCGGGCTCGCTGTACGGCCTGTTCGCCGGGGTCTACTACTGGGCGCCGAAATGGACCGGCGTGATGTACAACGAGACGCGCGGCAAGATCCACTTCTGGTGGTCGCTGATCTCGTTCAACGTCACGTTCTTCCCGATGCACTTCCTCGGCTTGGCCGGCATGCCGCGGCGCTATGCCGACTACCCGATGCAGTTCGCCGACTTCAACGCGATCGCGTCGGTGGGCGCGTTCTTCTTCGGCTTCGCGCAGGTCTACTTCTTCGTGTTCATCGTGATCCCGATGATGCGCGGCAAGGGCGAGCCGGCACCCCAGCACCCGTGGGAAGGTGCCGAGGGGCTGGAGTGGGAAGTGCCGTCGCCCGCGCCGTTCCACACCTTCGAGAATCCGCCGAAGCTGAACGCGTCGGCGACGAAGATCATTGCCTGAGCGGCGGGGCCACGCGATGACGCCGCAGCAGAAGAAGAGCAACCAGCGTCTCGGGCTGATCCTGGGCGCGATCGCGTTGCTGATCTTCGTCGGCTTCATCGCGAAGAGCGCGCTGATCGGCATGTGACCGGGCCAACCATGTCCGATTCCGACCCCAAGATCGCCGCGCGCGACGTCGCGCTGAAGCGCGACAACCGGCGCATGCTGGGCAAGCTCGTCGCCGTCGCGGTGCTGATGGCCGGCTTCGGCTATGCGCTGGTGCCGATCTACAACACGATCTGCAGCGCGCTGGGCATCAACGTGCTGTCGCTGACCGAAGCCGACGTGCAGGGCGGCCAGAAGGCGGACTACCGCAACAACACCCAGGTCGACACCAGCCGCACGATCACGATCGAGTTCGACGCGAACTCGCACGGCCCGTGGGAGTTCGCCCCCGAGAAGCGCTCGGTCGAGGTCCACCCCGGCGAAGTGACGACCGTGATGTACACCTTCCGCAACGTGCAGAACCGGACGATGGCCGCGCAGGCGATCCCGAGCTACGCGCCGATGCAGGCGATGCCGTATTTCAACAAGCTCGAGTGCTTCTGCTTCAACCAGTACACATTGAAGCCCGGCGAAGAAAAGCGCTGGCCGGTGGTGTTCGTGATCAGCCCGAAGCTGTCGAAGGACGTCAAGACGATCACCTTGTCGTACACCTTCTTCGAGGTCGGCGGCACCGTGCCGCCGGAGCCGGGCGGGGGTGCCGCCGCGGCGGCGGCGACCGTGATCGCACCGAAGGCGGCGCGATCGTGAGCGGCGAACTGAAGCAGGCGGTGCGGCGCAAGGGCTCGTTCGTGCAGACGATGAAGGCGGTCGCGTGGTCGTTCTTCGGCGTGCGCAAGGGCGCGGACCTCGAGAAGGACGTGAATCAGCTCAACCCGGTGCACCTGGTGATCGCCGGCGTGATCGGCGCGCTGGTGTTCATCGGCACGCTGCTGCTGCTGGTGAACTGGGTCCTGGCCAGCGGCGCCGCCAAGTAGGCAGTCGAGAAAATTCGAGTTATCAGGGTTCTAGGAGAAGACATGTCGGCAGCAGCAACACCCCACGGGCAAGCGCCCTATTACTTCGTTCCGGCGCCGTCGCGGTATCCGGCGCAGGCCGCGACCGGTCTGCTGTTTGTGATCCTCGGCGCGGCCGAGTGGATCAACGGCCAGGGCTGGGGCATGTACTCGCTGATCGCGGGCTTCGCGCTGTGGGGCTTCACGCTGCAGCAATGGTTCCGCCAAGCGATCACCGAGAGCGAGGGCGGCCTGTACGGCGACCGCGTCGACCTCTCGTTCCGCTGGAGCATGAGCTGGTTCATCTTCTCGGAGGTCATGTTCTTCGGCGGATTCTTCGGCGCGCTGTACTGGACGCGCATGCACGCACTGCCGAACCTGGGCAGCCTCGAGAACGCGGTGCTGTGGCCCGACTTCCGCGCGATCTGGCCGAGTGCGGGCGTCGGCGTCACCGGCTCGCCGGCCAACATCGTCGACCCGTTCCGGACCATGGGTCCGTGGCCGATCCCGACGATCAACACGCTGCTGCTGCTGAGTTCGGGCGTGACGCTGACGATTGCGCACCACGCACTGGTGGCCAGCCACCGCGCGCGCTGCATCGCGTTCATGTGGGTGACCGTGCTGCTCGGCGCGGCCTTCCTCGGTTTCCAGATCTTCGAGTACCACCATGCGTACACCGAGCTGAACCTGAAGCTGTCGTCCGGCGCCTATGGCTCGACCTTCTTCATGCTCACGGGCTTCCACGGCTTCCACGTGTTCGTCGGCATGCTGATGTTGCTGTTCATCACGATCCGCCTGATGAAGGGCCACTTCACGCCGCAGCGCCACTTCGGCTTCGAGGGCGCGGCCTGGTATTGGCACTTCGTGGACGTGGTCTGGCTCGGCCTGTACGTGGTGGTCTACTGGCTCTGACCGTCCGCGGCCCACAATCGCAAACGCCGCTGAACGCGGCGTTTGTTATTGGATCGATTACTTGCCGATCGGGATTCCCGTCGGCTGGATCCACCCCGCCCAGTAACTGATCAGGATGAAGGCGAACAGCAGCACCGACAGCGCCACGCGCAGCGCCAGTGCGCGCATCATCTTGCCGCTCTTGGGCTGGCCGTCGTGGCCGTCGCGCATCATGAACACGCCGGCCAGCCCGAGCGCCGCGAGGATGCCGACGAAGGCGATGCCGATGACGTACTTCATGCGCGCCGATTATCCGCCGCATGGCCCGCCATGGCTCTGAGCGCCAAGGGCCGCGGCGCGGTCATCCTGATCGCGACGATCGTCGGCGTCGCCGTGACCGGCAACCTCGGCGCCTGGCAGTTGCGCCGCGCGGCGCAGAAGATCGCGCTGCAGGACGCACTCGAATCGCGTGCGTCGTTGAACGTGCTGACCGCGCCGGACCTCGCGCGCGACGCAGCGCAGGCCGAGGCGCAGCACTACCGGCGGGTGCATCTGCGCGGGCGCTGGGTCGCGGGGCGCAGCGTGTTCCTCGACAACCGGCAGATGGCCGGCCGCGTCGGCTTCTATCTGGTGACGCCGCTGCAACTGGAGGATCGGCCCGAGGCCGTGCTGGTGCAGCGCGGCTGGGTGCCGCGCGACCAGCGTGCCCGCACGCTGCTGCCGCCGGTGCCCAGCGCCACCGGCATCGTCGAGGTCGATGGGCTGATCGCCCCGCCGCCGGCCCGGCTGTACGAGTTTGCACCGTCGAACGGCGGCACGATCCGGCAAAATCTGGACCTCGACGAGTTCAGGCTCGAGACCGGGCTGGCGCTGGCGCCCTTGTCGGTGCTCGAGTCGGCGGAGCGATCCGATTCCCCGGGCACGACAGGCGACGGCCTGCTGCGCCAATGGCCGCGACCCGCGGTCGACGTTCAGAAGCACTACGGCTACGCGTTCCAGTGGTTCGCGCTGTGTGCATTGATGGCAGGTTTGTATGTCTGGTTCCAACTCGTCCGCCCCTGGCGGCGCCCGCGCGATGTCTGAGGGCGATTCGCCGCTGAGCTTCACGGTGCACTCGCTGTCGCCGCCGGCGCTCGATGATGACGGCGCGCGCCGCACGAAGAACGGCCGCCTGAAGATGCTGCTGGTGCTCGCCATCTGCGCGGCGCCGGTGATCGCGTCGTACGTCACCTACTTCGTGATCCGGCCCGAAGGCCGCACCAACTACAGCGAACTGATCCAGCCGCAGCGGCCGATTCCGGCCGATCTGCCGCTGACCGACCTGCAGGGCGCTGCGGTGAAGGCCGAGTCGCTGAAGGGCCAGTGGTTGCTGGTCGTCGTCTCGGCAGCCGCCTGCGACAGCACCTGCGAGAAGCACCTGTGGCTGCAACGCCAGCTGCGCGAGACGCTGGGCCGCGAGAAGGACCGCGTCGACAAGATCTGGCTGATCGACGACGCGGGCACGCCGAAGCCGCAGGCACTGCAAGGCGTCACGACCAACACCGAGGCCACCGTGCTGCGCGTGCCGGCGGGCGCGCTCGCGGCCTGGCTGCAACCGGCGGCCGGGCAGGCGCTCGAAGACCACATCTACATCGTCGACCCGCTCGGCCACTGGATGATGCGCGCGCCGCCGAACCCGGAGCCGGCGAAGCTCAAGCGCGACGTCGAGAAGCTGCTGCGCGGCTCGGCCGGGTGGGACAAGCCAGGTCGCTGAGCCTATGAGCTCGCCTGCACCCTACGACCTTGCGCCGCTGCTCGCCATCCTGGCGCTTGGCGCGCTGCTCGCGCTGCTCCCGTTCGCGTGGGTCTGGCGGCGCGACCGCGCCCGGGGGCTGGCTGCGCGATTGCAGGCGCTGACGGTGCTGACGCTGTTCCTGACCTTCGACCTCGTGCTGTTCGGCGCCTTCACGCGACTCACCGACTCCGGCCTGGGCTGCCCTGACTGGCCCGGCTGCTACGCCAGCGCGAGCCCGCTGGGCGCGCACGCCGAGATCCATGCCGCGCAATCGGCGCTGCCCGGCGGCCCGGTCACGCACGCCAAGGCCTGGATCGAGATGACCCACCGCTACCTCGCCACCGGCGTTGGTGCGCTGATCACGCTGCTGGCCGCGCTGAGCTGGCTTGCGGCGCGTCGGCGCGAGCTGCCGGTCTCGCCGTGGTGGGCAACTGCAACGCTGGTCTGGGTCGGCGTGCAGGGCGCGTTCGGCGCGCTGACGGTGACGATGAAGCTGTACCCGGCAATCGTCACGGCACACCTGCTCGGCGGCCTGATCCTGCTGGTGCTGCTCGCGATGCAGAAGGAGGGCTACCGCCGCGCCGCGCTGGTGTTGCCGCCGCGCCTGCACGCCGCGGCGTTGGCGCTGGCAGCCATCAGCGCGCTGCAGATCGCGCTCGGCGGCTGGGTCAGCACGAACTACGCCGTGCTGGCCTGCCGCGACTTCCCGACCTGCCAGGGCGCATGGTGGCCGGCGATGGACTTCGAGCACGGCTTCGCGCTGCTGCGTGAGCTCGGCGTGGGCAGGGACGGCGGCTTCCTGCCGTTCGCGGCATTGACCGCGATCCATTACGTGCATCGCCTCGGCGCCTATGTCGTGCTGCTCGCGATGGGGCTGTTCGCATGGCGCCTGCAGGCCAGCGAAGACCCCGCGCTGCGGCGCTTCGGGCTCGGCGCTGCGCTGGTCGCGCTGTGGCAGCTCGCCAGCGGCCTGAGCAACGTCGTGCTCGGCTGGCCGTTGGTGGGCGCCGTTGCACACACCGCCGGCGCAGCGGCGTGGGTGGTGTTGCTGGCGATGCTGCTGACGCGCGCCCATGCGGCGAGCCCGGCACGGGCGCATCAGGGTCGGCCGAACCGCGCGCTGCGGGCGGCTCCGTAAAATGCCGGCTCTGTACCGACCATGACCGATACCCTCGCCACCACTTCTGCCGCTGTCGGCAGCACCTCGCTGCCGTCGCGCGCGCGCCAGTTCTACGCGCTGACCAAGCCGCGCGTCGTGCAGCTGATCGTGTTCTGCGCGGTCATCGGCATGCTGATGGCCACGCCCGGCCTGCCGGACCTCAGGCTCGCGCTCGCGGCCACCGCAGGCATCTGGCTGGTCGCCGCGGCGGCCGCGGCCTTCAACTGCGTGGTCGAGCAGCGCATCGACGCGCGCATGGCGCGCACCGCGTGGCGGCCGACCGCGCGCGGCCAGCTCACCAATACGCAGACGCTGAGCTTCTCGGCCTTGCTGTGCGGCACCGGCAGCGCGCTGCTGTACTTCCTGGTCAACCCGCTGACGATGTGGCTGACCTTCGCCACCTTCGTTGGCTACGCGGTCGTCTACACGGTGCTGCTCAAGCCGATGACGCCGCAGAACATCGTGATCGGCGGCGCGTCGGGCGCGATGCCGCCGGTGCTCGGCTGGGCGGCCATCCGCGGCGACGTCGGCGCGGAGGCGCTGATCATGTGCCTGATCATCTTCCTGTGGACGCCGCCGCATTTCTGGGCGCTCGCGCTGTACCGCGCCGAGGACTACCGCAAATCGGGCCTGCCGATGCTGCCGGTCACGCACGGCGCCGAGTTCACGCGGCTGCATGTGTTCCTGTACACGCTGGTGCTGTTCGCCGGTGCGCTGCTGCCGTTCATCCAGGGCATGAGCGGCGTGCTGTACCTGGTGGCGGCGTTGCTGCTGAATGCCGGCTTCGTCGGCTATGGCTGGAGGCTGTGGCGCGCCTACTCCGATGCGCTCGCGCGCAAGACCTTTCGCTTTTCGATCGTCTACCTGTCGCTGCTGTTCGCCGCACTGCTGGTGGATCACTACCTGAGGCCGCTGCTGTGAACACCATTTGCCGATCCGCGTTGCTCGCCGTCGCGCTCAGCTCGGCACTCGTCGGCTGCGACAAGCCGGGCGCGTCGCCGCCGCCCGCGGTGGCCTTCCGCGGTGCCGACATCACCGGCGCCGAGTACGCCCGCACGCTGGCGCTGCCCGACGTGAACGGCCAGCCGCGCACGCTGGGCGACTTCAAGGGCAAGGTCACGGTGGTGTTCTTCGGCTATACGCAGTGCCCGGATGTGTGCCCGACGACGATGACGGAACTGGCCCAGGTGAAGAAGTCGCTCGGCGCCGACGGCGACAAGCTGCAGGCGGTGTTCGTCACGATCGACCCGGAGCGCGACACGCCCGAGATCCTGAAGTCGTACATGGCCAGCTTCGACCCGAGCTTCGTCGCGCTGCGCGGCACGCTGGAACAGACGCAGGCCGCCGCGAAGGAGTTCAAGGTCTACTTCGCCAAGGTGCCGGGCAAGACCGAAGGCAGCTACACGATGGACCATTCGGCCGGGGCCTTCGTCCTGGACACCAAAGGCAACGTGCGCCTGTTCGAACGCTACGGTGCCGGCGCTGACGGCCTGACGGCCGACGTGAAGGCATTGATCGCCCAGAGCTGAGACCCGAGCTTGTGCGACGGAAAAGGGGCCCCGCGGGGCCCCTTTCTTATCGCGCCAACCGCGTCACGCGCTCTCGGCCAGCGCCTTGCGCATCTTCTTCATCGCCGCGACCTCGATCTGGCGGACCCGCTCGGCGCTGATGCCGTACTCGGCGGCGAGGTCGTGCAAGGTCATGCCGCCCGAACTGTCGTCGTTGACCTTCAGCCAGCGCTCCTCGACGATGCGGCGGCTGCGTGCGTCGAGCGCATCGAGCGCGAGCGCGATGCCGTCGCCGGCAAGCCAGTCGCGGTCGCGCGCTTCGAGCACGCGGGTCGGCTCGCTGGCCTCGTCGGCCAGGTAGGCGATCGGGGCGAAGCTCTCCTCGCTGTCGTCGCTTTGCGGCTCGAGCGCCACGTCGCCGCCCGACAGCCGGGTTTCCATCTCGAGCACCTCTTCGCGCTTCACGTTCAGGGTGCGCGCCAGCGTGTCGACCTCGCCCTGGGTCAGCGTCGAGCGATGCGTGTCGACATCGGCCGCGTCGTCCTTCAGGCTCTGCTTCATCGAGCGCAGGTTGAAGAACAGCTTGCGCTGGGCCTTGGTCGTCGCGACCTTGACCATGCGCCAGTTCTTCAGGATGTACTCGTGGATCTCGGCCCGGATCCAGTGCATCGCATAGCTGACGAGCCGCACGCCCTGGTCAGGGTCGAAGCGCTTCACGGCCTTCATCAGGCCGATGTTGCCCTCCTGGATCAGGTCGCCGTGTGGCAGGCCGTAGCCCAGGTACTTGCGCGAGATCGAGACCACCAGCCGCAGGTGCGACAGCACCAGCTTCCCGGCGGCCTCGAGGTCGCCGGTGGCGCGCAGGCGCGTCGCGTAGGCGACCTCCTCCTCGTGCGTGAGCAGAGGAACGCGGTTCGCCGCCGTGATGTAGGCGTCCAGGTTGCCCAGCGAGGGCACCATCGCCCAGGGGTCACGCACGGTCAGCGCAGCAGTGGAGGTGGAAGTGTTCATGGAGACATCAGACACGCCGAACTCCTTTCGAGTTCCGCAAATGTTAGCACTCATGGTTCGAGAGTGCTGATGAAGGGCGCTATCGCAGCGATTGTCCATAGACAGTGTGTGATGCCGCACATCTGCTCGTAAGTTAGCGTTTGCAGACAATGTGGGGATCGGGGAGTCGGCTGTTTGCGTGGACAATCGCGCTCCCCACCCGGCGAGCCTGCGCCGGGTCCGACCTGAAGAGAGGCCCTTTTGTTCAAGAATCTGACCGTCTATCGCATCGGCCCCGGCTGGGCCGCCCACCGCGCCGCACTCGAAGCGGGGCTGGAAAAGTCGCTCTTCGCGCCTTGCGGCGCGACCCAGCCGCTGTCCGCCGGCTGGTCGCCGCCGCGTGGCGTGGCCCACGGCCCGCTGGTCGAAGGGGCCGGCGCGCAATGGCTGCTGAAGCTGACGATCGAGCAGCGCGTGCTGCCCTCGGCGGTGGTCCGGCGCCGTGTCGAGGAGCGCGCGACGCTGATCGAGCAGGCGACCGGCCGCAAGCCCGGCAAGAAGCAGGCGAAGGAGCTGAAGGAAGAGGTCGTGCTCGAGCTGCTGCCGCAGGCCTTCACGAAGCAAGTCGCGATCAAGGTCTGGCTGAATCCGAAGCAGCGCCTGCTGATGGTCGACGCGAGCAGTCCGGCGAAGGCCGACGAGGTCGTCACGCACCTCGTCAAGGCTCTCGATGGGTTCACCCCCACGCCGCTGCACACGACGCAGTCGCCGGCCGCGGCGATGTCCGAGTGGCTGACCAACGGCGAAGCACCCGCAGGCTTCAGCGTCGACCGCGAATGCGAGTTGAAGTCGGCCGACGAGACTCGCTCGGCGGTGCGCTACGCGCGCCACGCGCTCGACATCGCCGAGGTCCGCCAGCACATTGCAAACGGCAAGCTGCCGACCCAGCTCGCGCTGACCTGGCGGGGCCGCGTCTCGCTGCTGCTGACCGAGGCGATGCAGATCAAGAAGATCGCCTTCCTCGAAGGCGTGTTCGAGGGCGGTAAGCCGGCGAAAGACGAGGCCTTCGACGCCGACGCCGCGATCGCCACCGGAGAACTCGGCCAGCTGATCCCCGACCTGATCGAGGCGCTCGGCGGCGAGCTCGAGCCCGGTGTGACGGCGCTCGCGGCCTGAGGCGCGCGCCGTGCGCGCTAGTTGAAGGCCGTGTCCATGCGCTCGAGCAGGTCGTCGAGTACCGCGAGCAGCTCGGCCACGTTGACCGGCTTCGTCAGGTAATGCGTGCAGCCGGCGTCGAAGGCGGCGTCGATCTGCTGCGCCAGCGCATCCGCCGAGACCACGACGACGGGCACTCCTTCGGTCTGCGGGTCCTGCTTCAGGTGGCGCAGCAACTCCATGCCGCTGATGTCGGGCAGATGCATGTCGAGCAGGATCAGGTCGGGCCGGCGCGCGCGGATCGCGGCGAGGCCATCGAGCCCGGTCATCGAGACCTGCAGTTCGACCTGCGGGCGCTGCGCGAGGATGCCGCGCATCACTTCGACATTGGTCTCGTTGTCCTCGACGTAGTGCACCAGCCGGCGGTGGTACTCGGCCGGCGCGGGCGCGAGCGCGTCGAGGTCGGAGCGCACCGTGTCGGGGTCGGCCGAGCAGGGCAGTTTCAGGATGAAGGCCGAGCCTCGGCCGGCGACGCTGCGCGCGCGCAGCGAGCCGCCCATCAACTCGGCCAGGCGCTGGCTGATCACCAGCCCGATGCCGGTGCCCTGCTGCGTTGAGCGTTCGCGGCCGAGCCGGTTGAAGGGCTGGAACAACTCGGCCAGCTGCTCCGGCGTCATGCCCAGCCCGGTATCGGTGACGACGATCTCCACCGCATCGCCGCCAATCAGGCGGCTCGCGACGTGGACGTCGCCGCCGTCGGCGTTGTACTTGACCGCGTTGCTCAGCAGGTTCGTCAGGATCTGCTTCACGCGGGTCGCGTCGCCCTGCAAGGTGGCCGTGCCGGGCGCGAACTCCTGGGTGATCACGATGCGCCGCTGCTGCGCCTCGCGAGCGACCATCGCGACCGTGGCCTCGATCAACTCGGCAAGGTTCAGGGTCTCGACCTGCAGCCGCAGGTTGCCCGATTCGATGCGCGACAGGTCGAGCACGTCGTTGATCATCTCCAGCAGGTGCCAGCCCGCCTGCTGGATCTGGCTGACCCAGGGCCGCTGTGCGTCACTCAACGGATGCCGCGGGTCGAGCTCGAGCAGCTGCGCGAAGCCCAGCATCGCGTTCAGCGGCGTGCGCAGCTCATGGCTCATGCGCGACAGGAACTCGCTCTTCGCCCGGTTCGAGGCCTCGGCCGCCTCGCGCGCACGTTCGGCCTCCTCGAGCTTCAGGTGCTCGGTGATGTCTTCGACCACGCCGACGATGCTGCGCGGCTTGGCGGCCGCATCGCGCAGCAGCGACACCGTCGCCTGGACCCACACGGTGTCGCCGTTGCGCGCGATGTAGCGCTCGTGTCGCCGGTACATCGGGATCTCGCCGCGCACCAGTTGCGCCATCAGGTCGATGTCCTGCAACAGGTCTTCGGGGTGCGTGTAGTCGGCCAGGCTCATGCCCAGCAGCTCGTCTTCGCTGTAGCCGGTCAGTTCGCAGAAGCGCGGGTTGGTCTGCTTCACGTTGCCGCGCAGGTCGGTGTAAATCACCCCGATCGGCACGTTGTTCAGGATGTTGCGGAAGCGTTGTTCGCTCTCGCGCAGCAGGCCTTCCGTCGCCTTGCGTTCGCGCACCTCGGCCTGCAGCGCCGCGGTGCGGTCGCGCACCGCGGTCTCGATGCGCCGCGTGCGGCCGGTGACGATCAGCAGGAAGCCGCCGAGCATCGCCGTCGACAGCAGCCCGACGAGCGCGAACAGCCAGACATCGGCGCTGTGGATGCTCGGCAGGTCCGACGCGGCCGAACTGATCCGCACCTCCCAGCGCCGGCCGGCGTAGTCAAAGGCATGCGTGAGCTGCAGTTCGGCACTGCGGGACTCGCAGTCCGGCGCTCCGGCCAGGCGACGGCTTGGTGCGTCGGGCGTCAGATCGAGCAGGCACAGCGACAGGTAGTGCGGCATCTGCGCCTTCAGCGCGGCGATCTGGGCGTCCATGCGCAGGGTCACGAACAGCACGCCGCTGAAGCTCGCGTCGCGCTCCGCAGCGCTCGGGAAGCGCGGCGTGTACAGCGCCTGGTAGATGACGACGCCGACCTCGTTCTTGTCCACGGTTTGCTGCGTCAGGCGGAAGCCGGCGCTGGCGGCGGGCCGCCCGGTGCGCCGCGCCGCCTGCACGGCCACGCGGGCCGGCGGAATCGACCAGACGTTCACCCCGAGCGCGCCGGCGTTGCCTTCGACGGGCTCGACGTAGTGCATCGCCAGTACCTCGCCGGCCAGCTCCGGCGGCGTCACCGCGTCGGGCCGATCGAAGACCGCGTACGACGGCCGCCCTTCGGCACGCACACGGGCCTCGAACGCGGGCAGGTCGGCGCGCGCCACGCGCTCGCTCCAGCCCAGCGCCTGCAGCGCGCCCGATTGCAGCCACGCCCGGGTCGCGACGTGCATTTCCTGGGGGTTCACGTCGTCGGACGCGATGAACACGCCGTGCAGCGCCTCGAGCGCCTGCAGCGGTTCGCGCAACTGCGCGGTCAGCGCCTGCGCCGCGCCGGTCGCGTCGTGCGTGAACGCGGACTGGACGCGCTCGTAATTCCACTGCACGAGTTGCCGAATGCCGATCGCCAGCAGCAAGGTCACCAGCGCCAGCGTCACGCCCACGCTCAGGCGTCGCGGCGCCCAGGCGTCGCGCGGCTCGCCGAACAGGCTGAGCACGATCGGCGTGGCGATCAGCACGCCCAGCAGGTTGCCGACGAAGCCGGTGCCGATCAGGAACGGCAGATCGGACGGTGACACCGCGTGCGCCAGCAGCAGCGCGCCGTTGGCGATGCACGGGCCGATCGGGCACGACGCGATCGCGGCGGCCAGGAACTTGGCGATGTCACGCGGCTCCGAGAGCGACAGCGGCTGCTGCACGTGGCGCGCGACCAGCGCGGCACCGGCGAAGGCCTGCAGCGCGGCACCCCCGGCGATCACGAGCGCCACCGGCAGCGTCGCGCCCCCGAGGCCGTGGGTTTGCGTGCCCAACCACAGGGCGATGCACAGCGCGCCGAGTGCGATCGCCGCGAGCATGCGCCGGCCGAAGATCAGCACGCTGGCCAGCGCGACGCCGGCGGCCGGGTAGAGCGGCGCCGCATACCCGGGCGGGATCGCCAACGGCAGCGCCGCGATGCCCGCTGCGGCATAGCCGAGGGCGGTCAGCACCAAGGCTGCCGTCCAGGAGAGAGGTTTGCCGGGAGCGGTCGTGGTGGTCAAGCGTCGGGCGTTCGGGCTGCGGGTGGGCCGGCGCGTGGCCGGGGCATCAAGTGTCCCGATTTTGCGCGGCTTGGCGCGGCGTGGGCTGCCCGCCTGGCAAATCGTTGCGAGGTCGAGACGGAAGCGGCGTCAGACGTTGAACAGGAAGTTCAGCACGTCGCCGTCCTTGACGACGTAGTCCTTGCCTTCGGCGCGCATTTTGCCGGCGTCCTTCGCGCCCTGCTCGCCCTTGAAGGCGATGAAGTCGGCGAACGCGATCGTCTGCGCGCGAATGAAGCCACGCTCGAAATCGGTGTGGATCACGCCGGCCGCCTGCGGCGCGGTGTCGCCGACATGGATGGTCCAGGCGCGCACTTCCTTGACGCCTGCGGTGAAGTAGGTCTGCAGCCCGAGCAGCGTGAACGCGGCGCGGATCAGTCGGTTCAGGCCGGGCTCGGTCTGGCCCATCTCGGACAGGAACATCAGCTTGTCCTCGTCGTCCATCTCCGACAGCTCGGCCTCGGTCTTGGCGCAGATCGCCACCACCGGCGCGCCCTGGCGGTCGGCATAGGCGCGCAGCTTGTCCAGGTAAGGGTTGTTCTCGAAGCCGTTCTCGTCGACGTTGCCGACGAACATCGCCGGCTTCGCCGTGATCAGGCACAACGGCTTCACCAGCAGCAGCTCCTCCTTGCCGAACGCGATGGTGCGCACCGGCTTGCCCTGGTCGAGCGCGGCCATGCACTTGGTCAGAACGTCGACGATCTTCTGCGCTTCCTTGTCGCCCGAGCGCGCGACCTTGTTGTAGCGGTGCAGGCCCTTCTCGACGGTGCCCATGTCGGCCAGGCACAGTTCGGTCTGGATCACCTCGATGTCGGAGATCGGATCGACCTTGCCGGCGACGTGGATCACGTTCTCGTCGTCGAAGCAGCGCACCACGTTGACGATCGCGTCGGTCTCGCGGATGTGCGCGAGGAACTGGTTGCCCAGGCCTTCGCCTTTCGACGCGCCGGCCACCA
>Ga0207658_10000978_pt1 | contig 23578 bp, 20 predicted proteins | sample KBSS33metaG_FD_184322 | JGI IMG/M metagenome (GOLD analysis project Ga0207658, IMG submission 184322) | Switchgrass rhizosphere microbial communities from Kellogg Biological Station, Michigan, USA - KBS S3-3 metaG (SPAdes) (version 2) | ecosystem: Host-associated > Plants > Roots > Rhizosphere...
GCATCAGCTCGGCCGGGTGGGAAGCGATCCAGCCGGGCAGGATCGCCGAGTCGCCGACCTGGCCGGTGTCGCGGCGGAGCGGACCGGGGAGGCCCATGCCGACGCCGGCGACGAGCTGGGTGTCGATGCCGTTCTCCTCGACCAGGCCGCGGAAGAGGGAGGCAGCGAGGGCGATGCCTTCGTCGGCGCTGCCGTGGTCGGTGTCGAGGCGGTCCTCGGTCTCGGCGAGGATCGTGTGGGCGAGATCGGCGATCGCCACCCGCACGTGGGAGTGGCCGAAGGCGATGCCAACGGCGAGCCCGGCGTCACGGCTGAGGGCCAGGGCGCGGCCGCGGGCGCCCTCGAGGTCTTCGTCGATCACCCATTCCTCGTCGCGCAGTTCGTGGGTGATGCTGGAGACGGTGGCGGGGGAGAGGCCACTGGCCCGGGCAAGCTCGGCCTGGCTCATCGGGCCGCGCGATCGGAGGAGCTCGATCAGCCGCAGCCGGTTCGCAGCGCGGAGTTCGCTCTGTGAACCAGGTTGCGGCGCGGACACGCGTGCACTTTATGGCGAAATGCGGATTAAGTCGAAAAATTGTTCGGAGGCCGAATTGCAAAATGCCTTTGGAGTCGTATAACGTTCGGACTCCAAACGTCGGATGCGTTTGGTGGCCAGCGCCGAACGAGCACTCTCTCCTCAGGCCTGCCAGCAGCATTCCGCCTGAAACTTGCCCGGTTGCAGGCCGGAATGCTGTGCCTGCAGACGGGGCGCGAGAGCGGCACAGGCGCCTTCTTACAGAAATCGGTGTCGCAATTCCGTGCGGTGTGGTACTAATACCCAATCTTGGGTAGGGAAGGGATCTTCGACTGGTTGGGAGGCCGGCGCGGGACGGCGCTTGCGGCAGTCGCCTGCGCGCTGCTCGTCATCATCCTGCTGCCCCCGAACCGCGCCGCCGCCGCCGAAGTTCAGGCGCACGGCAGCGTCGAACAGGTCTATGCGACCGGCTTCACCCCCGGCGCCCAGGTGACGCTCTACGACAGCGGCAGCCAGGAAGTCGCGACGCAGAACGCCGGCGAACTCGGCGGCGTCGTCTTCCGCGAAGTCGCGCCCGGCGGCGGCTACAAAGTCGGCCTCACCGGCAACGGTCCGGAATCGCCGCCGCTGCAGGTGCTGACCACCCAGTCGGCGCCACCCGACCCGTCGATCTACAACCAGTCGATCCCCGACCACGGCTATGGCTACCTGACCACCCGCGACGGCACCAAGCTCGCGATCGACGTCCATCCCCCGCAGGACGTCACCCATGTCCTGCCCGGGGTCGAACTGCCACACCTCCCGACCGGCCCGACCCCGACGCTGATCGAGTACTCGGGCTACGGCTACGCCAACCCGGCCGGGCCCGAAAGCGGGATCTCGCTGATCGCCAACCTGATGGGCTTCACCGTGGTCGACGTCAACATGCGCGGCACCGGCTGCTCGGGCGGCGCCTTCGACTTCTTCGAGCCGCTCCAGGGACTCGACGGCTACGACGTGATCGAGACGATCGCCAAACAGCCCTGGGCGCTGAACCACCAGGTCGGGATGATGGGGATCTCCTACGGCGGCATCAGCCAGCTCTTCACCGCCGCCACCCAGCCGCCGAGCCTGGCCGCGATCTCGCCGCTCTCGGTGATCGACAACACCCAGACGACGCTCTATCCGGGCGGCATCCTCAACACCGGATTCGCGCTCGAATGGGCGAAAGAGCGGGTCCACGACGCCGAAGCGGCAGGTCCGGAAAGCGGTCAGGCCTGGGCCTACCAGCGGATCCAGGAAGGCGACCAGACCTGCGCCGAAAACCAGACGCTGCATCCCGAGGCGGTCGACCTGCTGAAAAAGGTCGAAGAAAACGACCACTACGTCCCCAAAGTCGCCGACCCGCTGGCGCCGGCCACCTTCGTCGACAAGATCAAAGTGCCGACCTTCATCGCCTGCCAGTGGACCGACGAGCAGACCGGCGGCCACTGCCCGACCCTCGCCTCGCGCTTCACCGGCACCAGCCGCAAGTGGTTCACCTTCACCAACGGCACCCACATCGACTCGCTCGACCCGGAGACCTTCAACCGCTGGCTCGACTTCCTGCAGATCTTCGTGGCGAAACGACCACCGATCCTGGTCGGGGCAGCGCTCCATGCCGCGGCGCCGCTGGTCTTCCAGGAAGCGATGGGGATCCCGCTGATGACCCTGCCCGTCGACCCGATCCAGCTGCTGCCGACCTACAGCCTCGCCAAGGCCGCCTTCGAACAGCAGAAGCCGGTCCGGGTCCTCTTCGACAGCGGCGCCGGCGGCCTGCTCGGGGCCGGCCGCCCCTACCCGGGCTTCGAGAAGTCGTTCGACGCGCTGCCGGTCCCCGGCACCCAGGCCAAAGCCTGGTACCTCGGCCCCGGTGGCGGCCTCGGCGCCAGCGCGCCGGCAACCCAGGCCGCCGACGAATTCGCCGCCGACCCCCACGCGCTGCCGAAGACCGACTTCAGCGGCAACACCGCCTCGGGCGAAGGCGGCCTCTGGACGGCGCTGCCCGAATACCACTGGGAACAGAGCCCGCCCGGCAAGGCGGTCTCCTACCTGACCGCGCCGCTCAGCGCCAACACCATCGTGATCGGCGCCGGCGCCGTCAACCTCTGGGTCCGCTCCGCCGCCCCCAACGTCGACCTGCAGGCGACGATCAGCGAGGTTAGGCCCGACGGCAAGGAGACCTTCGTCCAGAACGGCTGGGTGCGGGGCAACGAGCGCAAGCTCGACGCCGCCAAGAGCACGCCGCTCGAACCGGTGCTGAGCCTGCGCGAATCCGACCTCGAACCGCTGCCGCCGAACCAGTTCGTCCCGGTGACGATCCCGCTCTACTACCAGGGCCACGCCTACCGGGCCGGCTCGCGGATCCGGGTGACGATCGCCGCCCCGAATGGCACCCAGCCGATCTGGGCCTTCGACCACGCCGAGCCGGAAACCGGCACCACCCAGGTCGCGATCGCCTGCGGCGCCGGCACCCCCTCGAACCTGCTGCTGCCGGTCGTCCCTGGCGTCAGCGTCCCGACCGGGCTGCCCCCCTGCCCGGGCCTGCGGGGGGAGCCGTGCCGTAGCTATCAGGCGTTCACGAATTTGCCGGCGACGCCCTAGCTCGCCAGCAGCGCGTCGATCTGGCCCAGCGCTTCGCGGATTCCCTGTTCGCCGCCCATCTCGATCGTCTGCTCCATGTGGTCGCGGCTCGCGAAGCGGGACTCGATCGCCATCGTCGTGCGGCCGTCGGACTCGGTGAGGGTGACGGTGGCGACTGAGGTCGGCAGGTCCGGGTTGGGGTTGCCGTCGGAGTCGGCGAAGCCGTCTTCGAAGCGCAGGCGGGTGGGCGGCTCTACCTCTTCGACCTTCCACCAGCCGTGGTGCTGGTCGCCCTCGGGGCCGGTCATGAAGTAGGCGGCGCGGCCGCCGGGGGTGAGGTCGTGGTCGGTGAAGGTGGCCGGGTAGCTCGGCGGTCCCCACCAGCGCTCGAGCTGGCGCGGGTCGGCCCAGATCTGCCAGAGGCGTTCGGCGGGGGCGTCGAACTCGGCGGTGATCGTCATCGTCAGGGAGTCGAGGTCCTTCTGCACGTCGGTCACTGGCATTTCGGGTCTCCGTTCTCGGGTGGGTCGAGGATCTGGTCGATGCGTTCGATGCGGCCGCGCCAGGCTGACTCGAGTTGGTCGAGGGCGGCGTGGGCGCGTTGCAACGCCTCGGTCTCGGCGTGGACGACGGTCTCGCGGCCGCGCCGCTGCTTCGTCACCAGCCCCGCCCGCTCGAGCGTCGCGACGTGCTTCTGCACCGCCGGGAGGCTGACCGGGTAGAGGCGGGCCAGGGCCGAGACCGAGAGCTCGCCCTCGTGCGCCCGGCCGAGGATGTCGCGGCGGGTGGGGTCGCCGAGGGCCTTGAAGAGGAGGTCGGTCTGGCGCTCCTCCGCGGCTTTCGCACCTACAACCATAGGGTTGTAGGTTAGCGCGTCCAGCTGCGCTGGCTCGCGAAGGCCGCTTGCTACCTTCGCCGGAGTGGCGAATCTGCGTCTGATCGACTCAAATTCCGGACGAGCCCCGTCGTCTGGCAGCGGCCGCGAGGAGTTGCCGGACGCGGAGGCGCTCGACGCCTACTCGCGCACCGTCGCAGGTGTCGCGGAAGCTCTCGGCCCGTCGGTCGGACACCTGACGGTGCGGCGACGCGTCCGGGGTGGCCGCCGGCCGGCCGGGACGGGTTCTGCCGTCTCGATCAGCCCCGACGGGTTCGTACTGAGCGCTGCCCACGTCGTCGCCAGGGCCGATGATGGCGGCACCGTCGCCTTCCCCGACGGTCGTGAGCTCGCGGTCGAGCTGGTCGGCGCCGACCCGCTGTCCGACTTGGCGGTGCTGCGCGCTGCCGGCGGCGACCTCGTCCCCGCGACTCTCGGCGACGCCGAGTCGCTGCGGGTCGGGCAGCTGGTCGTCGCGATCGGCAGCCCGCACGGCTTGAGCGGCTCCGTCACCGCCGGCGTCGTCTCGGCACTGGGACGCTCGCTGCCGACCAGGTCGGGCTCGGCGAGCCGGCTGGTCGAGAACGTGATCCAGACCGACGCGGCGCTCAATCCCGGCAACTCGGGCGGCGCCCTCGCCGACGGCCTCGCACGGACGGTCGGCATCAACACTGCGGTCGCCGGCGTCGGCCTCGGGCTGGCCGTGCCGATCAACGCGACGACCCGGCGGATCGTCTCCGAACTGATCGCCGGCGGCCGCGTCCGGCGCGCCTACATCGGCGTCGCTGGCGGGCCGCGGCCCTTGCCGCCCCGGCTCGCGGCGCGGCTGCGGCGGGAGACGGGCGTCGAGGTGGTCGAGGTCGTCGCCGGCAGCCCGGCGGCCACCGCGGACCTTCGACCCGGCGATCTGATCCTCGCCGTCGACGGCGAGGCGATCGACGACGTCGGCGAGCTGCAGCGGCTGATGACCGGGGAGCGAATCGGCCACGAGCTGGAGCTGCGGATTGACCGCGGCGGCCGCGAGCTGAGGCTGGCAATCGTCCCTTCCGAACTGCCGGACTAAAGAGGCGCGATGACGATCTTCATCTGCACTCGCGAGGACCGCCTGGTGCGGATGCGGCAGGACGGCGGCAGCTGGCCTGCAGAGACGGTGCTCGAGGGCGCCGGGGTGCAGTGCGTGGCGGTGGACGGCTCGCGGGTGCTGGTCGGCACCCGCGGTGCCGGCGTGATGGCAAGCGTCGACGGCGGCGCGAACTGGGAGCGGAGCCGGCTGCCCGAGCCCGACGTCTTCTCGGTGGCGATCGGCAGCGCCGACGGCGCGCTCTTCGCGGGCAGCGAGCCCAGTCACCTCTTCATTGCCCGCGACGGCGGGCCGTGGCGCGAGCTGGAGGCGCTGCAAAACATCCCCTCACGCGAGAGCTGGAGCTTTCCGCCGCGGCCCTGGACCCACCACGTGCGCTGGATAGCGCCCGACCCCCACCGGTCCGAGCGGCTGCTGGTCGGGATCGAGCTGGGAGGCCTGATGCTGAGCGACGACGGCGGCGCCAGCTTCTCCGACCACCGCGCCGGCGCGAAGCGTGACACCCACAGCCTCGCCTGGCACCCGAGGGTGCCGGAATGGGCCTACCAGGCGGCGGGTGACGGCGCGGCATGGAGCCGCGATGGCGGCCGCACGTGGGAGGCGGCGGACGCCGGACGCGAGCTTCGCTACTGCTGGGCGCTCGCCGTCGATCCAAACGATCCCGAGCGCTGGTACGTCTCGGCGGCCAGCGGCCCCGGTGCCGCGCACAGCGGCCAGAGCGCGAAGGGTCGGCTCTATCGCTGGAACGGTGCCTGGGAAGCGCTTCCCCTCCCGACCGACTCGATGCCCTACGCGCTCGCCGCGACCGACGCTCAGCTGATCGTAGGAACCGCCGATGGCCGTCTCCTCGTCAGCGAGGATGGCGGCGAGGGGTGGGAGGACCTTGGTGTGGCGGTCGGCTCCATCCTTGCGATGGCGGTTGGAGGGATCCGTCACTCGGTCCTCGCCACGTGATGCTCAATTAGCCTGAGCCGATGCAGGGCTGGCCGCCGATCGAGGAGCCCGAGCTGCTGGCGCGGCTGGCGCTCGACGACGCCGAGTTCCGCCAGATGGTCGAGGAAATCGCCCGCGCCGTACCGCCCCGCGAGTTCGAGGCCGCTGAGCTGGCGCGCGCGGTCGGCTATCCGTGGGCGCGGCCGCCGGGCTCCTACGAGTTGCGCGACGGCGAGACGCAGCTGCTCACCTCGCTGCCCGAGGCGGAGCGCGAGGCGCTGATCGAGCGCTACCGGGCACCCGCCGCTGGCCGCGTGCCGCTGCTGGCGATCGGTTCGAACGCGGCGCCGGAGGTGCTGGAGCGCAAGTTCGCCCACTTCGAAGCGGCCGAGGACCGGGCGGTGCTGGCGCTGACCGGCTGGCTGCGCGACTTCGACGTCGGCCCGGCGGCGACCGTGGCGCTCTACGGATCGATGCCGGCGACCGTCTTTCCCAGCGCCGGGACCGAGGTTGCGGCGACGGTGCTCTGGGTGACGGCCGAGCAGTTCACCCAGCTCACCTGGTCGGAGGTCACCTACTGGCTCGGCCGCCTCCGCACCCCCTTCGCGGTCGAGGAGGCCGACGCCGGCTTCGACGACGTCCTCGTCTACGTCTCCCGCTTCGGGGTCTTCTGTCCCGACGGCGAACCGGTGGCCCTCGCTGCGGTCCCGGCCCGCGGCCGCACCGCGCTGGCGCTGACTCAGGAGGAGCTGCTCGGGGTCGCCTCTGCGCTCGCGCTCGGTCCGGGCTCGACCGCGGAAGACCTGGTCCGTGCCTGCTGCGAGGACATGGGCGGGCTGGTCGATCGCGTCGCCGCCACCGTCTGGAGCCGCTCGCGCCGCTTCGAGTCGTCGGCTTGGGCGACCTACCCTTCTCCGATCGAGCCGCAGCCGTGAGCCTCGGCGGGATCGAGGCCGGCGGCACCCGCTGGAACTGCGCCGTCGGCGACGGCGAGGGCGGGATCGAAGCGGCGGAAAGCTTCGCGACGACGACGCCGGCGGAGACGATCGGCCGGGCGGTCGAGTTCTTCGCCGCCCACGGCCCGCCGAGCGCGCTTGGCGTCGGCTGCTTCGGTCCGATCGAGCTCGACCGCTCCTCACCGCACTGGGGCCGGATCACGACGACGCCGAAGCCCGGCTGGTCGGGCACCGACGTGGTGGCGATGCTGCACGCCGGGCTCGACATCCCGATTGCCTTCGAGACGGACGTCAACGCCGCCGCGGTGGGGGAGGCGAGGTGGGGAGCGGGCGCTGGTCTCGAGACCTTCGCCTACGTCACCGTCGGCACCGGGATCGGCGGCGGCGCGATCGCCAACGGCCGCCCGCTCCACGGCCTCGTCCACTCCGAGCTCGGCCACGTTCGGGTCCCGCACGACCGCCAGCGCGACCCCTTTCCCGGCAGCTGCCCCTTCCACGGCGACTGCCTCGAGGGCCTCGCCTCGGGGGAGGCGCTGCGGCAGCGCTGGGGTGCGCCCGGCGAGGAGCTCGACCGGCCCGAGGTCTGGGAGCTCGAGGCCGACTACCTGGCGCTAGGCCTCGCCAACGTCGTTCTCACCCTCTCGCCGGAACGGCTGATCGTCGGCGGCGGCGTCGCCGGCACGCCCGGTCTGCTGGCGCTCGTCCGCGAGCGGCTGCCGCAGGTCCTCGCCGGCTACCTCGACGCGCCGCAGCTGCACGAGGGGATCGACGACTACCTGGTCCCGCCGGCGCTCGGTCCCCGCGCCGGCGTCCTCGGGGCGATCGAGCTGGCGCGCGGCGCCGCGTAGGCGAGCTGCACCACCTACGAGCTCTAGCCCCGCCCCCATCGAGGTTGCCCTTTCAGGCGATATGCGCCTGAAAAGCCAACCTCAACAGCGGCCTAAAGCGCCAGCGCGATCGGCTCTTCGAGCAGGCCGCGAACGGCGGCGAGGAACTCCGCCCCTTCCGCGCCGTAGAGGATGCGGTGATCGCAGGAGAGGGTGAGGTTCATCAGCTGGGCGGCGACGATCTCGCCGTTCCTCATCGCGGGGCGCTCGGCGATCTCGCCGATGGCGAGGATCCCGGCCTGGGGGGATGACGGCGTCGAAGTAGCGGACGCCGAAGATGCCGAGGTTCGAGACGGTGAAGGTGGCGCCGGAGAGCTCCGGCGGGGTGATCTGGCCGTCCCTTACTTTGGCGGCGAGGCTCCTGGCGTCGGCGGCGATCTCGCAGGCCTTGCGGCCTGTGGTGCCGATGACCTCGAGCGACAAGCCCGTGTCGGGAGCGCTTGGTTGTTACGTACTCACCATTTGACAGATCTCTCAGGTTGAGATAGCGTCGATTTCGGGTTGGGCCCGTCGGTCTCCACGCTCGATGGGACCTGCTGAGGAGAGAGAAGCGGCACACGACCCGCCGGATCGCCGGTGGGATGAGGAGGAGATATGTCGGTTTGCACCGTGCGGCGAGGTTGGCTCGCTGCGCTCGGAGTTCTGCTGGGGGTGGTGCCCGTGCTGCTCGCCCCGGCCGGGGCAGCCGCGCTCGGCGCATCCGACGGGCAGCCCATCCAGCTGTACGTCGCGACCTGGGGCAAGGACTTCTGGCCCGGGACGAAGACCAAGCCGGTTCACTCGCTGCAGCGCGCCCAGCAACGCGCTCGTGGGCTTGCGACTGGGATGCACTCAGACGTCATCGTCAACCTGCGCGGCGGCACCTATACGCTGAGCGAACCACTGAAGCTGTCGGCGGCCGACTCTGGTCGCAACGGACACAGCGTCATCTATCAGGCTTACCGCTACGGGACCCCCACTCAGGAGCAGCCCGTTATCAGCGGGGGGCGAACGATCTCCGGCTGGCACCGGGTCGGCGCGGCCCGCAACATCTGGAGCGCCAACGTCGGCGACCTCGACACCCGCCAGCTCTACGTCGACGGCCACCGTGCGAACCGCGCCGTGCTCGCCGGCGGGATCCCCGGAAACGTGACGGCAACGAAAGACGGCTACGTCACCGACAGCACCGCACCGCAGTCGTGGGCCAAGCCGCAGGACATGGAGCTCATCTACATGGGCTATGACTGGGCGCAGGCCCGCTGCGGGATCGCCAGCATCACCGGGAATGCGCAGGGGTCGACGATCACGATGGACCAGCCCTGCTACGAATGGGCCAACGAGCTCTACTCGATCACCTGGGAAGGCACGACGTTCCCGCTTTCGCTGCCGATCTCGGCCGACAACAGCCCGACGTTCCTGAGCCGTCCGGGCGACTTCTACCTCGACCGCTCCGTCCCGGGGCACCACGTCCTCTCCTACATCCCGCGCAGCGGTGAGGATCTGCGCCACGACGAAGTCGTCGCACCGGTGCTCGAGTCGCTGGTCGAGGGTGAATCCGTCCACGACCTGGCGCTGCGCGGCATGACGTTCGCCTACGCCACTTGGCTGAAGCCGAACGAACCGTCTGGCTTCCTGCAGTTCTACGGCAGCGTCTACGAGAACGGCGAACCGCCGGACTACGACTTCGGCATCAGCGACCAGGCCCGCAACGTGCCGGGCAACGTCGCCTTCCACGGCTCGGACCACATCGCGATCGAAGGCAGCCGCTTCGAGCACCTCGGAGCTCAAGCGCTCGAGTTCTCGAACAGCAGCTCGGACAACGTCATGCGCGGCAACATCGTCAGCGACGTCTCCAACGGCGGCATCACGCTAGGCGTCTTGCAGCCGGAGACCGACGGCATCAACCGCGACAACGTGATCGCCGACAACTGGGTCCACGACATCGGCGTCGAGTATCCGGGCGGCGTCGGGATCTTCGCCCAGATGACGCAGGACACGACGATCGCCCACAACCAGGTCAACGACACGTCCTACACGGGCATCTCGTTCACCGGCAACTACCTCGGCGACACCACGACGCGCGGGGCGCGGATCCTCGACAACAACGTCTTCAACACGATGAAGGTGCTGGTCGACGGCGGCGGCATCTACAGCTCCGGTCCGCAGGGCTCGTCGTTCGAAACCGGCGCGCTGGTCCAGGGCAACGTCATCCACGACACGGTGATGGCCCGCAACATCGGGCTCTACACCGATCAGGCGAACGACTGGATCCGGGTCCTCGGCAACGTCGTCTATCGCAACGATCGCACCGTCGGAGGCTGCTCCGCACCAACGATCAGCCACCTGCTGTTCGAAGGCAACTTCTGGGACGACGGCGAACCGCTATGGGCCTGCGGCCCGATTGAAGACGTCTCGTTCGTCAACAACACCGTGCTGCCCGAAGCCGAATTCGAGCAGGCCTGTGCAAGCAACGCGACCTGTGCCGCCATCGTCGCGGACGCAGGGCTGGAGCCGGCCTACAGGTACCTGCTGGAAGAGGGCTAGCCGGGTGCGCCGCGTCTGCGCCGTACCCAAGAAGTGATGGGAGGGTCGCCGCGAGGTGGCCCTCCCCAATCAACTGGGGATCGCCCGCAAGCGGGCGTAAAAGGAGGAGAAAATGGCTTCAACTCACGGTCACCCCTGGCGGGGTTGGCTGCTGGCCGCAGTGCTCGTCGCGGTGTTGGGTCTGTGCGCCGCGCCGATTGCGGGTGCGGCTCCGGCGCCGAAGCAGATCTACGTGGCGACCTGGGGGAAGGACAACTGGTCCGGCACCGAGGCGCACCCTTTCGCCACGGTCCGTCGGGCCCAGCAGGCCGTACGCGAAAGCACGCCGAAAATGAAATCGGACATCGTCGTCAATCTGCGCGAAGGGGTCTACACGCTCGGCGCGCCGCTGAGCCTTTCCTCGAGCAGCGGCGACTCGGGCCGCAATGGGTACCGCGTCGTCTACCGCGCCTACGGCTTCGGCACGGGGGCCCAGGAGAGGGTGACGATCAGCGGTGGTCGCCAGATCACTAACTGGATGCTGGTCGATCCCGCCGCGAACATCTGGCGGGCCTCCGTCGGCGACCTCGAAACTCGTCAGCTGTACGTCGACGGGCAGCGGCGCACGCGTGCCTCTCTCGGCCGGGTCGCCACCCGTCAGCAGCTCGGGGACGGCATTCCGGGGACGCTGACCAAGACCGAAACCGGCTACACGACCGACAGCGTCGCCCCGCAGTCATGGCGCAATCCGGCTGACATCGAGTTCGTCTACAAGGGTGCGTTCCGCTGGTCGGAGCCACGCTGTGGCGTCGCCAGCATCACCGGCAACGCGCAGCGCTCGACGATCACGATGGACCAGCCATGCTTCCGCTGGGTGCGGAACATGCGGCTTGCAACCGGCCGCGAGCTGATCGCTCCGTCGTCGGTCGAGAACAGCCTCAGTTTTCTCCACGAACCGGGGACGTTCTACCTCGAACGCACGAGCGCCGGGCAGCGCCCGGGTTCGAACTACCTGTACTACATCCCGATTCCGGGCGAGAACCTAGCCCGCGACGCCGTTACCGCTCCGGTCCTAGAGCGGCTGGTCAGCGGCGACGGCAGCGACGAGGCACCGCTGCGCGACGTCTCCTTCCAAGGGCTGACCTTCGCCTACGCGACCTGGCTGGAACCGAACGAACCGACCGGGTTCGCGCACTTCATCTCGAGCTTCTACGAGCACGGAGATGCGCCGCCCGGACCGTGGCAGTTCAGCAAAGAGGCACGGAACGTTCCGGCCAATGTCGTCTTCCACCACTCCGACGGCATCGTGCTCGAAGGCAACCACTTCACGCACCTCGGTGCGGTCGGGATCGAGTTCTCTCACAGCAGCTCGGACAACGTGATCCGCGGCAACGTTCTGAGCGACATCTCCAGCACCGGTATCACGATGGGCGTTCTGCAGCCGGAGACGACCGGGATCAACCGCAATAACCTGATCGAGAACAACTGGATCCACAACACCGGTGTCGAGTACCACGGCGGCTCGGGTCTCTTCCTGCAGAAGACGCAGGACACGACCGTGCGTCACAACCAGGTAAACGACATCGCCTACACGGGGATTCTCTTCGGGCAGGACGATTGCCTCGGAGACTGCCCCGAACTGGTCTCCCGCAACACGCAGGTGCTGAACAACCTCGTTTTCGACACCCTGCAGGTGCTGAGCGATGGCGGCGGTATCTACAGCTCCGGCCCGCAGGGCTCGACCTACGAGAACGGTGCCCTCGTCCAGGGCAACGTCGTCTACAGCTCAGGCTACATCGGCCTCTACACCGACCAGTCGAACAAATACGTCACGGTGAAGGGCAACCTGAGCTACGACAACTGGAAAGCGTTCGGCGGCTGTTCGGAACCGATCATCGACCACGTCCTGATCACCAAGAACTTCTGGGACGACGATGAACCGATCTGGGCGTGTGGGCCGCTTGGCTCCGACGTCACGGTCACCGAAAACACCAAACTCGTCGGCACCGCCGGCTACAAAGTGAACATCGAGGAGGCCTGCAACGCCAACCCCGAATGCGCGGCGATCGTCCGCAACGCGGGCCTCGAAGATCGCTACCGCTACCTGCTGGTGCAGGGAGGCTGAAGTCCAACTAATCGGCAGTTCCGGGAGGGCCGCCTTGGCGGTCCTCCCCGGGCCGCATCAGCTCACCAACGCCAACGGGGCTTCAAGCAGCTCCCGGACCCGGGCGATGAAGGCGGCCGCGTCAGCGCCATAGAGGATGCGGTGATCGCAGTTCAGCGACAGTCCCATGATCTGGCCCGCCCGCACCTCTCCGTCGCGGACCACGGGGGCCTCGCGGACGGCGCCGACGGCGAGGATCGCCGCCTGTCCCGGGTTGACGATCGCGGTGAAGTTGGTGACGCCGAACATGCCCAGGTTGGAGACGGTGAAGGTCCCGCCTGAGAGCTCGGGCGGGGTGATCGTTCCGGCCCTCACGCTGGCGCCGAGCGCCCGCGTCTGCCCGGCTATCTCGCTCAGCGCGAGCCGATCGGCGTGCTTCACGACCGGTACGACGAGCGCGTCCTCGGCGGCGACCGCGATGCCGACGTTGACCTGCTCGTAGAACTCGAAACGCCCGTCCCGGTAGGCGCTGTTGACCCGCGGGTGGTTACGCAGGGCGAGCGCGGTGGCGCGCACGACCATGTCGTTCAACGAGGGGGCCGGCTGCTCGCCGGCGAGCTGCTTCAGCCCCGCGCGCAGCTCCATCGCCGCTCCCATCTCAACCTCCGCAGAGACGACGAAGTCGGGAACCGTCGCTTTGCTCTCCGACATCCGACGGGCGACGGTCTGCTGCAGGCGCGAGGGCTCCCGCACCTCGACCTGCCCCTCGGCGCCGCCCGCGTCGGCGACCGCCGGGGCATTTGGTCGATCGGGCTTCGGCGCGCTCGCCGCCTGCGCTTCGACGTCCGCTTTGACCACCCGCCCGCCGGGACCGCTGCCGGCGACCGCCTCGATCTCGACGCCGAGCTCGGCGGCGAGCCTGCGGGCCACCGGGGAGGCCTTGACGCGGCCGGCGCGGCCGGCCGCCGGAGGCGCGGAGGCGATGACTGCGGGGGCCGCTTGGGCGCCGTTCGCTGCTGCTGCGGCCGCCGGCCCGCCGCCGCCGATCCGCGCGATCGGCGCCCCAATCGGCAACGTCTCGCCCTCGGCGGCGAGGATCTCGAGCACGCCCTCCGCATCCGCCTCGTGGGTTACGTCGGCCTTGTCGGTCTCGATCTCGACCTCCTCGCCGCGTGCGACGACGTCCCCGGTGCCTTTCAGCCAGCGGACGATCGTGCCCTCCTCCATCGAGTCAGACAGGCGTGGCATCGCGATCTCCGGCATACGGTCCTCTCCTCGGTTCGGTCGACAGTGCGGCCAGAATAAAGCATGGTCTGCATATAGTGATACGCTGCGATCGGTTTTGGCCCGCGGGGTTCAGCGGGCCCAACGACGAGCGCGAAGGGAGCGAGATGCAGATCGCAGACGGACGCAAGGCCCTGATCACCGGCGGTGCCTCCGGCTTTGGCCGTGAGATCGCGGCGCGCCTCGACGCCGCCGGCGCCGCAGTAGCGGTGCTCGACATCGACGCCGAGAAGGTCGACGAGACCGTTGCCGAGCTGGGCGATGGGGCGCTGGGGCTGACCACTGACGTGCGCTCGGTGGCCGAGGTGCGCGACGCCGTCGCCGAAGTCGTCGATCGCCTCGGCGGTCTCGACACGGTGGTGGTCTCCGCCGGCGTCTTTCACATGGGCCCACTCGAGGAGATCTCGGAGGCCGACTGGGACCGGGTCCTCGGCGTCAACCTGAAGGGCGCCTTCACGGTCGCCCAGGCGACGATGCCCACCTTGCGCGCCAGCGGTCGCGGCCGGATGGTCACGATCGGCTCCGACGGCGGGCGCCGCGGCTACCCCCTGCAGCTGGCCTACACGGCATCGAAGTTCGGCGTCGTCGGGCTCACCGAGTCGCTCGCGGCCGAGTTCGCGGCCGCCAACGTGACCGTGAACTGCGTCTGTCCGGTCGGATGCCCGACGACGGGAATGGGCCAGGAGGTGCTCCAGCGCAAGCTCGAGGGTGGCAACCGCACCGCCGAGGACGTGATCCGCGGCGCCGCCGCGACCAATCCTCTCGGGCGCAATGCGACCGAGGCCGACGTCGCCGAGGCGACTCTCTTTTTCATCTCCGAGTCCGGCAGCTTCCTCACCGGGGTAGCGCTGGATGTCGACGGTGGAGCCTCGCTCGGCGCCGTCCCGGGGATCTAGCGATGTCGCAGCTCAGCGTCCACCACGTCGGCTTCACGGTCTCCGACCTCGATCGCTCGGTCGACTGGTACACGCACTTCCTCGGTGTGGAGCCAGCTGCCGTGCAGAAGGGCTGGGATCCGCCGTACATGGGCGAGACGATCGGCTACCCGAGATGCGAGATCGAGTGGGCGTACTTCGATCTCCCCGGCGGCGGCAGCCTCGAGCTGGTCAAATACGTCCGGCCCGAGACGAGCTGGGTCGACGTGGAGACCTACAACGTCGGCAACGGCCACCTCTGCCTCCTCGTCGCCGACATCCACACCGAATACGAGCGCCTCGAGGGCCTCGCATCGTTCCAGTCAGCGGCGCCAGTCGAGGTGTCGACCGGGCCCAATGCCGGCGGCTGGGGTGCTTACCTGCGCGACCCGGACGGGATCACGATCCAGCTCCTACAGGCGCCCCAGCGTCGTCGCCAACAGGTGAGGCGGTGAGTTCGCGCAGGACCGAGAGGTAACGGTCATGGTTCTCGAGCATCCGGCTGCGCGGTCCAGACACCGCCAGTACGAAAGGCGAGTATCCGTGGTCGAACGGCATCGCGATGCAGTAGAGGCCCTCGGCGAACTCCTCGTCGTCGACCGAGTAGCCGCGCTTGCGGATCTCGGCCAGCTCTTTGTCGAGCGCCCGCCGGGTCGCGATCGTCTTGCCGGTCAGCTTGCTGAGCTTGCGCTGTTCGAGGTAGGCGTCGCGGTTGCCCTCGGTCGCCACGGCGAGCAACAGCTTTCCCGAGGCGCGAGCGTGCGCATCGCCGGTGTGTCCTTGCGAGACCGCGGCGGCCTGCACGGCATTGGTTCCCCGGGAGACCACGAGGGTCATGATCTCGCCGGACCACCAGCCGGAGGCATAGGCCGTCTCACCCGTCTGCTGCGCCAACTCCCGGACGATCGGGGCGAGGTGCTCCGACGGGACCAGCTGCCTCGCGAAGCCCTCGGCGAGGGTGCCGACGCGAAAGCCGAGCAGGTACCGGTTGCGCTCGTCCCGGGTGACCATCCCGGCGCTGTGCAGGGTGTGAAGCAGGTGGTAGGTGGCCTGGCGGCCGATCTGCACCCGCTCGCTGATTTCTTTGGTCGTCAGACCGTTTTCGCTCTCGGCGATCGCCAACAGGATTCCGACCGCGCGCGCGGCGGACTGGACGCGCGGGCGCTGCGCCGCGCCGTCCGTCGGTGGAGCCCCCATCGATGCCTGCTTTGACATCAGGCTGACAACGATACTCGCCTGCCTGGTCGGCCAGCCCGGCAATCGTCCTGATTCCATCAGGACTCGATAATCACATCACAATGTGATAATGTGCCTCCGTGTCCGAGGGGACGGAGGAACCGCCTCGAGCCAGGGTTACGCCGCTGTCCTCCTTTGGCATGTCCATGCAATGACGCACAGGGACCGACCCCGGTCCGCCCGAGAAAAGGGAGTCAGAGATATGCACGAGCACGTAGGGCAGCCGCGACCTCGCAGTCGCCAGCGAACGACGGCATTCGCCCTCTTGATGGCGGCCGTCCTCCTAGGTCTGGTGGTCACCGGTTGCGGTGGCTCGGAAGGCGGGACCACCGCCGCGGCCGAGAAGCCACCAGCCAACGCCAAGGTCGAAGGGACCCTCGAGTTCTGGGACGCGGGCACCTCGACCTCGGTCGAGGAATGGTGGCAGGAATTCATCAAGGAGTTCGAAGCCAAATACCCCGGCGCGAAGGTCAACATGACGACCTTCTCGACCGAAGAATTCCAGACCAAGTACCTAGCCGCGTTCTCCTCTGGGGGCGAGCCCGACGTCTACGAGACCGACACCGGGGAGCTGCTTGAACGGTTCGTCCGGGTCGGCAAGATCGCCGACGTCTCCAAGCTCGTCGACCTCAAGGACTTCAACCCCGCCAGCCTCAAGCCCGTCACCGACGAAAGCGGTGCCGTCCACGGCGTTCCGGACTACTGGTTCGTGATGAGCATGTGGGAAAACAAGGACTTGTTCAAGAAGTACGGGGTGAAGACGCCGAAGACCTGGGACGAGCTGCTGAACGCGTGCAAGACGTTTTCGGACGCGGGCGTGATCCCAATCACCCTCGGCGCTGCCGGCCAGGACCAGTGGACCGCGGTCCAGTGGTACGACTCGCTCCTTTACCAGTACACCGGCAAAGCGGTGGGCGTCGACGCTACCTATGGTCGCAACGGTGCGAAGTGGACGGATCCCGAATTCGTCGAGGCGGGCGAACGCTTCCGCGAACTGATCGATGCCAAGTGCTTCCCGGACGGTTTCACCGGCCTTAGCTACCAGCAGATGTCGACCGCCTTCATAAGTGGCGAAGCGGCGATGAACTTCACCGGCTCGTGGTTCGCCAGCGAGATCGCTGCCGGCAAACCGGACTTCGAAGTCGGCGTCTTCCCGCTGCCTGACGGGCCGGGGGCGAAGTACTCGACCGAGGAACTAGACGGTGTGATGGGCGGCGTCTCGGTGATCGCCGCGACGCAGAAGGGAGTTGACGAAAACCCGGCTCTCGTTTCCGCCTTCCTGGAAGAATTCGGTAAGCGGGTCGACGACTACGCCAACGCCGGCGAACAGCTCAGCGTGGCGGTCAAACCCCACCCCGAAGGCGGCCAGCTGCAGACCGCGCTGACGAAGATGCTCCACTCTGTCGGCGAATTGGTGACCTTCACCGGTCTGGTGACGCCATCGGCGATGATCAACCCGACCTACGAAAACACCTCAGCCCTGATTCAGGGCGAAGCAACGCCGGAAGAATTCGCCGAAAGGATGCAGGAAGTCTCCGAACGCGAACGGCCCAACTTCCCGAAGTAAGGGGTTGGACCGCACAGCAGGACAGACTGGCGCCGCGCACCTCTCGCCAGCAAGGCGAGGGGCGCGCGGCGGCCTTTCTTATTCCTCGAAGACGACCATCGCCGCGACCTCGATCGACGGCACGGTCACGGTCCAGCGCTCGCCGACTCGGATCAGCTCGAGCTCGTCGCCGCTGCGTGCCTCGTAGGCGCGGCTGACCGTGGTGTCGACGGCGAGGGCGACCTCGACGTCGCGCAGCGGGATCGGATCCTCGAGGAACTCGATCGCCTGCGGGCTGCTGCGCAGCGGCGAGTAGTTGACGAGGTGCACGATCCAGCGTTCACCGTGGTCGTTCTCGGCCTGCTGGTGGGTGACGGTGACTTCCGCGCTGAGAGGCGCGTTGGTGCGAACCAGCGGCTCGGGCAGCAGCTGATCCAGCAGCTCGGCGAACACCGCCCGGTGGAACCAGTAGCCGTTCTGGAAATAGCTCGTCCCGATTTCCCACGAGATCGCTGCCAGGCCACCGCAGGCGACCACCGCGGCGAAGTCGGTCAGGTTGACGGGCGGCGCGCTCTTCCAGGCGTGCTTGCGCTGCTCGAGCTCAGGCTCGACCAGGCGGGCGAGGCGCTCGCCGCCACCGGCCGGCAGCTCCCAGCGATCGGCGGCGCCGAAGAGGGCGAAATCGAACCCCGCGTACTCCGGCCGGTCGCTCATGATTCCGTCGAGACGGGCGTAGACGTCGCCGTACGGCACCGGGCCGCGGTAGGCGTCCCGCAACGCCGCCGGCCAGAGCTGGTCGGAGCCGCCGAGCCGCAGCGAGCGGTGCGGCGCGATCACCTTGCCGCCCCCGTCGAGGTAGGCCTCGAGCTTTGCGGCCAGCTCGTCATCGACTTCCAGCGAGTCGGGGAGGCAGATCAGCCGGTAGCGCTCGAGCTCGGTCGCGGTGTCGACCACGTCGAACTGGATCTGGCACTCGGTCAGCAACTTCGCGATGCCGCCGCTGCTCGGGCCGTGCTGCGAGGGGACGAGCTCGCCGGTGATGCTCACCGGGGCGAGCCGTGCCAGCGGGTTGCCGCCGACGACGATCGCCGCCTCGGTGACCGGGACGGCGCACTCGAGGTGCGGCTCGAGCCGTTCGACCTCGGCGTAGGCGGCGCCGATCGTCGCGTAGGTGGCCGCGTCGAGCCGACCCGCGGGGCCCGGCTGCTCACCGATGTCGCAGCGTGAGCCCTGGGCGAGGAAGCAGGCCAGCTCGGTGCGCAGCTGGGTCGGGTGCTTGAGCCCGCCGTACTCGCCCCACGAGTGGTGGAACTTGCCGGTCATGCCGTAGACCGAGAGGCCGAAGCTGCGGGCAAAGCGTGCGTGGAGCGGGAAGTAGCCGTAGCCCCAACCGCCGGTGGGCAGCGCCTCGATGTCGACGTTCTCGACCACGTCGAGCCGGTCGCGGAGGCCGAGAACAGCCTGCGTGTTGAAGTCGACCTGGGCCTGCGGCGCCAGGGCATGGACATGCTCCGACAGCTTCCGCATCGCTTCGGTGCGCAGCTGGTGCTTGTGCTCGCGCTGGACGGCGGGGTCGAACGGGTCCTTGCCCGCCGCGGCGAGGATCTCGCGGCAGTTCCAGCAGAAGCACTCGCCGCCGAACGGGAACACCTCGTCGAACCAGATCCCGTCGACTGCGTATCGGGTCAGAACCTCGGCGGTGACATCGAGCGCCAGCTGCATGCGGTCCTCATGGGAGAGGCAGATGGCCGAGAGGAAGGGCTCGTCCTCGAACGGCGCCAGGTAGGTGCTGCGGTCGCGTTTCCACACCAGCCACTCGGGATGGCGGTCGGCCAGGTACTCGTCCCAGCAGTAGGAGTAGTAGGGGTAGACGGCGATCCCGGACTTGTGGCAGGCGTCGATCACCCCACCGAGCAGGTCGAGCTCGCCGAGGCCGGGGTGGACCGGGCCGATCTCGCTCGGGTAGAGGCAGTAGCCGTCGATGTTCTTGGCGGCCAGCACGATCGCGTTGACGTGCGCCCCCGTCAGCGTTGCCGCGAAGCTCTCGGCGTCGAAATCGTGGCCGATGCTGGGGTCCCTCGGGTCGCCGCCGACGGCGAGGTGCAGCTTGCGCCAGGGGCGAGAGGGCAGGTCCCGCAAGCGCTCGTCGATCCAAAGTCCCGCAGTGGTTCCTGATGTACTCACGGTTCTCCCTTCCGGGTAGATGGTTTGGGGTGGGGTGTCGGGCCGGGCGCCCGTGGGGTTAGGCGATTTGGAGAAGCTGATCGCGGAGCGAGGCGGTCTCGCCGATGCAGTCGACGCGGTTGAAGTCCATCGCTCGCTCCCACTGGTACTCGATCGCGAGGAAGCCGGCGTAGTCGGCGGCGTCGAGGGCGCGGACGAAGCGGGCGATGTCGATCGACCCCTCGTGGACGGGCGCCTGGATGATTCCCTGGGTCGCCTGTCGCAGGTGGACATGGCGGGTGCGGGGGATCAGCGAGTCGATCTCTGCTTCTGGGATGCCGAGGTAGATGAAGTGGCTGGGGTCGAGCGTGACGCCGACGTCGGGCGCCTGCTCGAGCAGCTCGAGGGTCGACTTCGGGGTCGGTACCACCGACCCCACGTGCGGCTCGAAGCCGAGTGCGATTCCTTGTTCGCCGGCGATCTCGGCGCGGCGCTGGAGCTCGGCCGCCGCCAGGGTGCGGCTCTCGTTCTCGTCGACTCCCTCGAAGGTCGCTCCCGGCAGTAGGGTAACGGCATCGGCGCCGATCCCGGCAGCGAACTCGAGCAGCTGCTCGAAATGCCAGAGTGAATCCTCGCGCGCGGCCGGGTCAGGGTGATTGACCGCGAGCGCGTCGTAAGGCTCGCTGAGGATCGCGAAGAGGTCGGCGACCCGCAGCTGGTGCCGCTCGAGGCGCTCGCGGACCCTGGCGGCGGCGCCCTGCGGCGAGGCCATCACGGCCTCGGGCGGGTTGTGCTCGTAGCCGGCAAAGACGCTGATGTCGACGGCGCCGATGCCGAGGTCGCGGATCACCGCCAGGGCGGCTTCGTGGGACAGTCGCGGGAAGGCCGAGTCGGCACACGAGATCCTCTCGGCGATAGCCAGGTCGCCGTCGTTGATGGTGGCTGCCATCTCGTCCTTTCGGGTCAGGTTGCGGCGTCGTGGTCGAAGTCGTAGGTAACGGTGAGGCCGCCGTCGACGACGACCGAGGCCCCGACCAGCCCGGAGGCATTGGGGCTGATCAGGAAGCAGAGGGTCTGCGCCACCTCCTCGGGGGTGATCAGCTTGCCCGTCGGGGTGCGCCGCTCGAGCGCTCGCCGAAAGCGATCCGGTTCGCCGGTCGCCTCCAGGTGCTTGCGCAGCAGCGGGGTGTCGACGCAGCCCGGGCAGACGGCGTTGACCCGGACCCCGGCGGGTGCCAGCTCGATTGCCGCCGAGCGCACGGCGTGCAGCAGCGCGGCCTTGGAGGTCGAGTATGCGGACCCGCCGGCCTCGGCGGTGAACGAGTTGACGCTGCAGACCACGGCGATCACTCCCTCGCCGCGGTCGATCATCGCCGGCAGGACCGTGTGCATCGCGCGGATGACGCCGAGCAGGTTGATGTCGAGCAGCCGCTTCCACTCCTCGACCGGCATCTCCGTGAAGGCGCCGACCGAGACGTCGCCGGCGCAGCAGATCAGGGAGCCGGCCCCGGCAGGGTCGAGCTCGGCGATGCGCTCGCCGGTCCGATTCCAGGTGGCATCGTCGGAAACGTCGCCTTGGACCCAGTCGACGCCCACGGTTGCGAGCTCGGCGGGCGGGGGGGAGCGATCGACGCCGAGGACGTCGGTGCCGACCGCGGTCAGGGCTCGGACGGTTGCGAGGCCGACTCCGGAGGCCGCGCCAGTGATTACGGCAAGCGGGCCCACGGTGCCCTCGATCTGACCAGAGCTCTCCTCCATAGGCCCCGGCGAAGCTATCGCCATATTATGGTTGTGTCAACTTATGACGTGCCGTCGCATCGCTTCCAGATACCGGTCATGCCCGGCACGGAAGCGCTCGATCGGCGCTGAGAGGGTCAGCACAAACGGCGAGCGACCGTCGTCGAAGGGCACCGAAAGGCAGCAGAGACCGGCGGCGAACTCCTCTTCGTCACTCGCGAATCCCCGCTCGCGGATTTGCGCCAGCTCTTGGTCGAACTCGCGCCGCGACCTCGAGCCGTGGTCGATCGGGTGGACTTCGAGATAGGCCGCGAGCGCGTCGGGGTGGGCGTGGGCGAGCAGCAGCTTCCCCGAGGCGCGGGCGTGCGCGTTGCCGACGTAACCCTGCGGGACCTCTGCCGCCTGCACGGCGTTCGTCCCCCGTGCCACCACCAGGGTCATGATCTCTCCCGCCCACCAGCCGGAGGCGTAGGCGGTCTCGCCCGTCTCCTCGGCCAGCGCCTGGACCACCGGCGCTAGGTGCTCAGGATTGGGGAGCTGGCGCTTGAAGCTCTCGGCGAGGGTGCCGACCCGCAGCCCGAGCAGGTAGCGGTTGCGGTCGTCGCGGGTGAGCACGCCTGAGCCGACCAGGGTGTGCAGCAGGTGGTACACGGCCTGGCGCTCGATGCCCAGCAGGTCGCTGATTTCCTTGGTGGTCAGCCCGGTTGCGCTCTCCGCTACGGCGAGCAGGATCTCCGTCGCCCGCGCGGCCGACTGCACGCGCGGGCGCTTGGACTCGACCTCCCCGGATTCGGTCCCTCCTTTGGCCATCTGGCGGGCGCGTCAGACGGTTGCGCCAGTCAGCTCGTCGCAACAGCGGAGGATGTCCTCGACGCCGGGGATCAGCGCCCGCTGCAGGGCGGGAGCGGCGGGGATCCGGCTGTCCGGCGCACCGAGTCGGACGACGGGTGAGTCGAGCTCGTCGAAGTGGCGCTCGTGGATGCCAGCGCTGATCTCGGCGCCGAAGCCGGCGGTCAGGTTGGCCTCGTGGGCGACCAGCACCCGACCGCTGAGGGCGACAGCCTCGGAGATCGCGTCGAGGTCGAGCGGGCACAACCAGCGCAGGTCGAGGACGGTGGCGGCAACGCCGCGCTCGGCGAGCCGGTCCGCCGCTTCGAGCACGGGCGCGACCATGGTGCCCCAGGTGATGATCGAGACGTCGCCTCCCCGGCGGCGCAACCGCGCCCCAGCCGCGGGCTCCAGCGGCGCCTCGAGATCGACCGGCCCCTTCACCTGGTAGAGCGAGCGGGCCTCGAAAAGCAGGCACGGGTCGGGGTCGGCGATCGCCGCACGCAGCATCGCGTGCGCGTCGTGCGGCGTCGCCGGCAGGCCGACTTTGATGCCAGGCACGTGGGCGAGCAGCGCCTCGAGGCTCTGGGAATGCTGAGCGCAGGAGCCGGGCGTGACGCCCTGCTGGGTGCGCACGACCAGCGGCGCCTGCAGCTCGCCGCGGCTGACGTAGCGGACGTTCGCTGCCTGGTTGACGAGCTGGTCGAGAGCGACGAGGAGGAAGTCCCCCCACATGATCTCGACGACCGGCCGCATGCCCGCCATCGCCGCGCCGACCGCTGAGCCGAGGATCGCGCTCTCGGCGATCGGGGTGTCGGCGACGCGCTCGGCCCCGAACTCCTCCTGCAAGCCGCGGCTGATGCCGAAGATCCCGCCGGCGCCGCCGACGTCCTCACCGTAGACCAGCAGCTCGGGACGGTTCGCCAGCTCCTCCCGCAGGGCCGAGTTGACGGCCTTCTGGTAGGTCAGCTCCTCGCCGGGACCCTCTTCGCCTTCGACCGTCGCACCGTCTGGCGCGGGCGCCGCAAAGAGGTGCTCGCGCGCTTCCGCCGGATCGGGCTCGGGCATCGCCCGCACCGCCTCGGTGGCGGCATCGACTGCGGCCCTGGCCTCGGCATCGGCGGCATCGAGCTGCTCCTCGCTGAGCTCGCTGCTCGCCCGAGCCCGAGCGAGTGGCTCCTGCTCCTCGGCGAAGGCCCGGTCCTGCTTCGGCCGGTAGTGCTCGATGTCGCGGTTGTAGTGACCGAGCAGCCGCACGGTGCGGCACTCGAGGAAGACCGGGCCCTGGCCCTGCCTGGCGGTGGCCGCTGCGGCGGCGACCGCCGCCTCGACCGCGGCCGGGTCGCAGCCGTCGACCTCGTGGGCCTCGATGCCATACCCGGCGGCGCGTGCCGTGATCGACGCGCGCATCATCGTCG
>Ga0207658_10000985_pt1 | contig 23486 bp, 24 predicted proteins | sample KBSS33metaG_FD_184322 | JGI IMG/M metagenome (GOLD analysis project Ga0207658, IMG submission 184322) | Switchgrass rhizosphere microbial communities from Kellogg Biological Station, Michigan, USA - KBS S3-3 metaG (SPAdes) (version 2) | ecosystem: Host-associated > Plants > Roots > Rhizosphere...
CCGCCCTCGCGCGCGGCCACCAGGCGGCGCGCGACGTGCTTCAGCTTGTCCGTGTCGGCCACCGACGAGCCGCCGAACTTCATCACGACGAGGCCCGGCGTCCGGGCCGGTGTCGCCACCGCCGGGACGGTTTCGAACTCGATGAGGGCCATCTGCGACAGTGTAGGCACGGTGGCGTGGCGCCCGAGCACACTGCGCGGCGGGGTCGTGACCCTATTCGCCGCGGTCGGAATCGGCCTGATCCCATGGACGATCTGGCTCTCGACAACCCTGCCCGAGGAGCACACGGCCCGGAGCTGGGACGTCGCCTGGGCGGGCTTCGACGCCGCGCTCGCGGGGGCGTTCCTCCTCACGGCGCTCGCCGCGCGGCGCTGCAGCCCCTGGTTGCCTGTGTTCGCGTCGGCGACGGCGATGCTCCTGGTCACGGACGCGTGGTTCGACATCGTGCTCGAGACCGGACATGCCCGCGCCCGGGCGATCATCACGGCGCTCATCGCCGAGCTGCCGATGGCCGCGATCTGCGTCTTCGTCGCGCTGCGGGCGGAGAGCGTCGTCGGGCGGGCGCTCGGCCTACATCTCGCGGCGGCCCGAGAGGGCGCGCCCGAGGGTGACCTCGTCGGCGTACTCGAGGTCGCCTCCGACCGGCAGCCCGCTGGCGAGCCGGGTCACTCGCACCAGTCCGCGTAGCCGGTCGGCAAGGTAGGCGGCGGTCGCCTCGCCCGTCATGTTCGGGTTCGTCGCGAGGACGACCTCCTCGACACCGTTTGCCTCGACGCGGTGGAGGAGCTCGTCGATCCGCAGATGCGCCGGGTCGACGCCGTCGAGCGGGCTGAGCGCGCCGCCGAGCACGTGGTAGAGGCCGCGGTACTCGTGCGTACGCTCGAGCGAGACGACGTCGACGGGCTGCTCGACGACGCAGATCGACGTCCGGTCGCGCCGCGCGTCGGTGCAGATCGAGCAGACCTCTTCTTCCGTGAGGTTGCCGCATTCGTTGCAGAAGCGCACGCGCTCCTTCACCTCCGCGAGCGCCCCGGCGAGCGCGAGCACCTCCTCCGAGGGCCGCTGGAGGATGTGGAACGCGAGGCGCTGCGCGGTGCGCGAGCCGATGCCCGGGAGCCTCGTGAGCTGCGCCACGAGGTTCTCCACCGAGGGGCTGAACACCGCGCCGCTGGACACCGCGCCATTGTGCCGTGCGGGTTCGGCCGGAGGCGTCCGGCTACATCCCGGGCAGCAGCCCGCCGAGGCCCGGCGGCAGCGCCTGCCCGACCTTCGACTGGATCAGCGACTTGCCTTCTGTGAGCGCCTGGTTGACCGCGGCGGCGACGAGGTCGCCGAGGAGCTCGGCGTCCCCGTCTGCGAGTGCCTGCGGCGAGATTCGGATCTCGGTCACGTTGCCGCCTGCGGTGGCGGTCACCGTCACGGCGCCCCCGCCTGCGGTGCCGGTCACGATCTCGTTCGCCGCCTCTTCCTGGAGGCGCTGCATCTGCTCCATCGCCTCTTGCGCCTGGCGCATGAGCGCGTTCACGTCGAACGTCATTCCTCCAGCTCCCGTGCGTCGAAGGTGCTCTTCATCAGCTCGATCAGGTCGTCCTCGCCGGCGATCTCCTCGACCGGCGCGGCCGTGTCCCCGTTTCCGCGCTTCCCGATCACGAACCGTGGCGCGAGCTGGAGACCGGTGATCTCGTAGAGCGCGTCGCGAAGGACGGCGGTGTTCTTCGCGTCCTCGGCGAGACGGAGATGGAACGTCGCCTGCTCGGGGAACTCGATCGTGAGCGCGTCCCCGTCGAGCGCGACGGGGTGGCCCTCCCCTAGCGCCTTGCCGAACGGGATCGAGCGCTGCTCCACCGCGGGCAGCACCGACCGGCGCCACGCCTCCTGGATCTGCTCGAGCCCGACGGGGGCCGAAACGCTCGAACCTGGCTCCGAGAGAGCCTCGAAACCGGGCTCGGGGGCCGGCGCTTCGCGGACAGGGGCCGGGGCGGCGGGCACGCCTGCCGGCCGGGAGACCGCCGGCGCGCCCTGCTCCAGGCGCTCCAGGCGGAGAGCGAGCGACTCGCGGGACAGGTCCGCCGCGGGCCTCGTCACCTTGACGAGCGCGAGCTCGAGCGGAAGCCGAGGGTCGCCGCCCTGGCGCAGGTCGTCGACCGCCACGTGAAGCAGGTCGATTAGCCGCACGACCGCTGCAGCGGGAAGCTGGTTCGCCTGCTCGCGCAGCCGGTCGCGCGTCTCGTCGGTGATCGGCAGCGACTCCGGCACCTCGCCCATGTGCTGCACGAGCAGCAGATGGCGGAGGTGCTCGAGCAGGTCGGTGACGAGCCGGCCGAGATCCTGCCCCTGGTCGGAGAGCTCTTCGAGGAACATCAGAGCGCCGGCCGTGTCGCTCTCGACGACGAGGTCGCAGAGCCGGAACAGCACCTCCTCCTCGACCGCGCCGAGTAGCTGGAGCACGTCCTGGATCGCGATCGTGCCGCCGGTCGCCGCCGCGAGCTGGTCGAGCGTCGAGACCGCGTCGCGGAACGATCCGCGCGCCGATCGCGCGACGAGCCCGAGCGCGCCGTCGGGGACGTCGATCCCCTCCCCGTCGGCGACCCGGCGAAGCAGGCGGATGAGATCGGGGAGCCGGGGGCGCTGGAAGACGAAGGTCTGGCAGCGGGAGCGGACCGTCGCGAGCACCTTCTGGAGCTCCGTCGTGCAGAAGACGAACAGGAGGTGGGGCGGTGGCTCCTCGATGAGCTTGAGCAGGGCATTCCACGCGGCATCCGTGAGCTGGTGGGCCTCGTCGAGGATGTACACCTTCGAGCGCCCCTCCACCGGCTGGAGCACGACGCGCTCGCGGATCTCGCGGATGTCGTCGATCCCGCGCTGTGAGGCGGCGTCCATCTCGATCACGTCGAGGGACGTCCCGTTCGCGATCGCAATGCACGCGTGGCACGTGTTGTCGGGGGTCGTCGTCGGGCCGTGCTCGCAGTTCACGGCCTTCGCGAGGATCCGAGCGAGCGACGTCTTCCCGGTGCCGCGCGGCCCGGCGAACAGATACGCCTGCCTGACCTTGTTCCCCTCGATGGCGTTCGAGAGCGTGCGCACGACCGCCTCCTGGCCGACGACGTCCGCGAACGTCTGGGGCCGGTACTTGCGGTAGAGAGCAGCCACGGGTCGATTCAAGCAGACGACGTACGGGCGGGCGACGCCCCGGCTAGGTCGAGTTGTTCATCTCGGACCGGAGGCGCGTCACCATCGGATGCATCGCGAGCGCCGGCAGGAGGGCGAGCCAGTAGTTGAAGATCCGGTAGCCGAAGACGGCGAGGATCGCGGCCGAGAAGGGCACGCCGAACCAGACGAACGCAAAGGTCAATAGCGCTTCCGCGACGCCCACGCCGCCCGCGGGCAGAGCGCGCCGGCTCACGACGTAGCCGGTCGCATACGCGACCAGCACCCGGAGCACGTCGATGTGAGCGCCGAACGCCTGGAGCGCCGCCCAGAGGCAGACGATGTCGGCGAACCAGTAGACCGCGACCCCCGCGAACCCGAGTCCGTGCCGGTAGGGCTTGAGGAGCAGCTCGCGCACGACGCATAGGCCCGCAATCGCATGGCCGAAGCCGCGTCTGAAGAAGCTGTGCTCGTCGAGATGGGCGAAACGGTGAGCCCGCTTCGGCGAGCTGAGCCAGATCGCGACCGCGAATCCCGGGATGACCGCGAGCCACGGCAGCGTGAGTCCCGGATGCTTGAAGGCGTCACCGAAGTAGAGGATGAGCGCGGCGATCATCGCCGCCGGGGCGAGGACGACGTATTCGAGCGTCGTCAGCCCGAGCACGCGGGCGAGCGCCTCGCGACGTGTTGCTCCCGCATGCCGGAGCGCGAGGTAGTCCATCTCGAATCCGCCCGACACCGAGGCGGCGAAGAACGCTCCGAATCCGGCCGCCACGATGCGAAAGGTCTGCCGGTAGCTCAGCTCGGGCCCGCCGTCGACGCGCGCTGTCTCGCGCAGCGCGAAGACGTAGCCGACGTAGGCGAGCACCTCGGCGCCGAGGCAAACGAGGAGCCACAACGGGTGGATGTCCTCGAGCCGGTTGAGCACGCGCACGAGCCCTGCGCCGAGGGCAAGTGCAAGCCCGACCCCGAACGCGATCCCGATCGAGGCGAACATGACGAGGAATGGCTGCCGCCTGTCGCCGAGCCAGTCGGCCCAGCCGAGGAGGCGTCGTGAACGGGTGGGGAGTGAAGCTTGGGCCACGGAAGGGAAACGGAAAGAACGCCGTTTCGGTCTCGTCTCGAAGGTACCTGGGTTGTCGGCCCCGAGACCCGAATTCTCAAGCCTTGCTTACTTCTCGAGCTCGAAGACCTCGCCGAGTCGGGCGAGCACGGTCCGCGCGACGAGGTCGCCGGCGGTGGTGGTGTAGTGGACGCCGTCCGCGGCGCGCATCAGCACGAGCTGCCCGTTCGCCCCCCTGAGGTAGGCGTTGTACTGCCCGCCTCGCGCGAACAGCGAGTACGCATCGATATACGTGGCGCCGCGTGGATCGGCCTTCGCGACGCCCGAGAGGATCCGGTCGATGAAGCGGAACCGCGCGTTGCGTGCAGGGCTGCTCGAGATCGGAATGCCGAGCCAGACGACGTAGACGCCCGCGTCGTTCAGCTCGCGCGTGACGCCGACGACGCGGCGGCGGTACTCCGCTCCCCAGCTCGCGCTTCCGATCGCGCCGACGATGTGGCCGGCGGGAAGGCCGCGGATGTAGTCGTGGGCGTCGTCGGCGCCGAACGAGAGCACGGCCACGCGCGGCCGGAGCTGCTTCACGGCCGCGGGCAGCCGCGTGAACCAGTTGAAGACGTCGGGGCGTGTGAGCCCCGTGGCGAGCCTGCTCTCGGTCTGGACGACGTCGACCGGCTCGTTCGAGCCGGTGAGACGCTCGAGCGACGTCCCCGGCACCTCTGCGAGCGAGTCGCCCGCGACCCAGACCCGCAGCGGGTGAAGCGGCGTGTAGGCCTCTCGCGCCGGTTTCGGCCTGGGCTTCGGCCTTGCCTTCGTCTTGTGCGGGCTCGGATGCTCGGCGGGGCCCGGGAAGGCGGGGGGCGGGGGCAGCGCGACGCGCGTGTCGACCACGTCGTCGCCGGAGCGTCCGATCGCGTCCTTGAGCTCCTGGCGCGGCCGGTCGAGCCGGAGGAAGCCGCTCACGCTCACGAGCTGCGACGAGAACCAGACCGAGACGTCCCGCTGCGTCCCGGGCGTCTGGATCTCCGCCATCTTCCGCAGGCTGCGCGCGTTCAGCAGCGAGGCGAGCGCGAGCGCGAGGAAGAGCACTGCGATCATCTTGGCGGCGGCGCGCATCGTCAGAAGCGGAAGTAGATGAAGGGGGCGACGCCTTGTGGCCCTAGCGTGTCGACGAGCATGAGCCCCACCGCGAGGCACGCGGCCTGCGCGACGGCCGGGAGGCGGCCGAAGCGGGAGAACGTGGCCGGCAGCGCGCGGGCGGGGACGTAGTTCGCAGCGATCCCGACGACGATCGGGAGCACGACGCCCGTCGTTACGAGCGGTGAGGGCTCGCCCCAGGCGGTGAACAGCCGCGTGATCACCGAGCCCGCCGCCCCGAGCGACGAGGCGCGGAAGAAGATCCAGCCGAGGCAGACGAAGTGGAAGACGACGATCCGGCCGATCCAGCGGCGGGCCGCGGTCTCGCGCGGCGCCCACCGTCGGCCGAGCACGTCGCGTGCAAGCCGCTCGACGGCGAGGCCGCCGCCGTGGAGCCCGCCCCAGACGACGAACGTCCAGGCCGCGCCGTGCCAGAGCCCGCCGAGGAGCATCGTCAGCGCGAGGTTGACGTACGTCCGTGCCTTGCCTTTGCGGTTGCCGCCCAGCCCGATGTAGAGGTAGTCGCGGAGCCACCGGGACAGCGTCATGTGCCAGCGCCGCCAGAAGTCCTGCAGCGAGGTGGCGCTGTACGGGGAGTTGAAGTTCTGGGGGAAGCGGAAGCCGAGGAGCAGCGCGACGCCGATCGCGATGTTCGTGTACCCCATGAAGTCCGCGAGGATCTGCACCGCGTATCCGTAGACCGCCGTCAGCACCTCGAGGGACGAGTGGCGGTTGGGCGCGGCGAACACGTCGTCGACGATGTGCGTCGCGAGCTGGTTCGCGATCACAACCTTGAAGAAGAGGCCGCTGAGGATGAGGAAGAACGCGCGGGAGGTGTCGATCTCGCGCGCGTCGCGGGGCCGTTCGAGCTGAGGCAGCAGCTCGCTGCCGCGGACGATCGGCCCGGCTACGAGGTGCGGGAAGAACGAGAGGTAGACGGCGAAGCGTGGGAAGTCGGCCGGTTCGAGCTCGCGGCGATAGATGTCGACGACGTACGACATCGCCATGAACGTGAAGAACGAGATGCCGATCGGCAGCGTCACCGTCAGCACCCAGGAGCTCGACGGCAGGCCGAGGCGGCTGAGCCCGTTCTCGACCGAGCTGACGAGGAAGCCGGCGTACTTGAAGTACGCGAGCAGGCCGAGGTTGAACGCGATGTCGGTCGACAGCAGCAGCTTCCGGGCGCGGGCGCTGCGGCTGCGGTGGATCGCGACGGCTGCGGCGTGGTTGCCGACGGTTGACGCGGCGAGGAGGAAGATGAACCGCCAGTCCCACCACGCGTAGAAGACGTAGCTCGCGACGAGTATGAACGCCTGCCAGGCCCGCTGCCGCCGCATGAGCGCCCACGAGGTCGGGAGCACGATCATGAAGAAGATCGCGAACGTGACCGTCGGGAAGAGCACGGCTAGGGCTGCAGGTGGATCGCGAGCAGCCGGGCCGCGCGGTCGCCGGTGGCGTCGGTGACCCGCACGGTGAGGCGCAACGTCGTCTGCCCGTCCGGCGTTCCGCTCAGCATCCCGCCCGCGGTGAGCGCGAACCCACGCGGAAGGCGCAGCGCCGACCAGCGGTACGGCGGCTCGCCGCCGAGGGCTGCGAGCCGCGCCACGTACGGACGTCCGCGCCGCGCGTCCGGCAGACGCCGCGTCTCCACCGCGAGCGGCTCGGGAGCGACATGGAGGTTGACGAGCCATTTGTGGAACAGCGTCGCCATCGCCTGGGCGCCGTCACCGGCGAGGTGGAGCCCGTCGCTCTGGAACCACTCCGGGTGGCTTCGCGAGTAGAGATTCCAGTCGACGACTGTGACAGCGGGATCGGCGGCGGCCTCCGCGACGATCGCGCTGTTCATCGTCAGGTACGGGTGGCGAGCCGCTCGAAGCGTCGGCAAGAGAATGTGCTTCACGCCCGCCTTGTGGAGCGCGGCGACCACGTCGACGAGCTCGGATGCGAACTCCGATTCCGGGTCGTTGTAGCCGACGGCGACGATCGTCGTGTTGCCGAGCTCGCGACCGAGCGACTGGATCAGATCGAGTGCGGTCGCGGGTCGCGTCCCGTTGTCCTGCGGGCAGCTGAGCGCCTCGAGCCTGCGGCAGGCCTGGGTCTGGAGGTTGAGCTCGACTCCCTGGCCGAGAATCTGCACCGCGCCCGAGTCGAGCGTGATCGCGTCCGAGACCGAGTCCCCGATGAGCGTCACGCGCGGGACGGGAGTGGGCGTCGCCCCTGCGCCGAGCGCGCCGGCGAGGGCTATGAGGGCAGCGCATGCGAGCGCGGCGGCGCCGGCGGCAGTGCTGCGCATCTGACGCGATGGTATGCGAGTTGAAAGAAGGAAACGCAAGCTGCTCAGGAGACCGTGAGGAGAAGCGAACGAGAGGCCAGCGTGCCGGTCGCGTCGGTCGCCGTGAACGTTAGCCGCCGTGACTGGGCACGTCCTCTCGGGACGCCGGTGAGACGGCCGTCGGCGCGGAGGTGGAGGCCCGGCGGGAGCCCGGGACGGCACGTCCAGCTGAAGGGTGCGACGCCGCCGGAGGCGCGGAGCACGTCGCTGTAGGCGACCCGTCGGTGCGCGCGCGGCAGCTGGGCCGTCTCGATCGACGGGGGTGGAGGCGCGATCCCCAACGTGACGAGCTCCCTGTGGAGGAGCGTCGCGAGCGCCTCGGCGCCCGGCGCGTAGAGGTGCACGCCGTCCGGCTGGAACCAGCCGTCCGCCGCGCGCGCGGCGGCATTCCAGTCGACGACCGTGAGGATCGGATGGGCGACCGCGGCTGCCTCGAGCGCGTCGTTCATCCCCGCATAGAACGCATAGCCGGGAGCGACGCGGAGCGTGGCCCAGAGCACGTGCGTCACGCCGGCGGCCTCGAGGGCCGCGAGCGTCCGCTCCAGGTCGCCGGCGAACGACGTCTCGGGCTCGTTGTAGCCGGCGACGACGATTACGGTGCTGCCGAGCTGCGCACCGCGGGCCTCGACCTCGTCGAGCACCGTCGGCGGCCGCGTCTCGTCGTCGGGGCAGCTGACGCCGCCGATCGTGCGGCATGCCTCCGCGTCGAAGTCCAGTCTGATTCCCTGCGCGAGGATCGCGAACGCCTGTGGGTCGCCGCTCAGCGCGGTCGGGACGGAGTCGCCGAAGAAGGTGACATGGGAGAGACGCGGTGCGTCGGCTCGGGTTGAACCGGCCGCGATGCTCGCGGCACCGAGAGTCGCGACGAAGAGAAGGACTCGACGCGCGTGCACGCGGCCGATGATCGCACCCGGCACGCCGGCGGCGAACGCGGGCCTCTAGGTGCGCGGCGCGGAGGCGGTGAGCGCCGACGTCCAGCCGCCGTCGACGACGATCGACGTGCCGTTCACGTAGGCGGACAGGTCGCTGGCGAGGAAGACGCAGGCGGCGGCGATGTCGTCCGGTACGCCGAGACGGTGCTGCGGAATCGAGGCGAGCATCGCCTCGAGGGCGGCGCCGGAGTCGAGCGGGCGGTCGATGGACGTCATCGCGGTCTCGATCACCCCGGGGTGGACGGCGTTGACGCGGATGCCGCGCCGGGCGACGGTCGGGTCGCCGGCGGCCGCGTACGTCAGCAGACGCACGCCGCCCTTGCTCGCGGAGTACGCGGTCGACGTGAGCGACCCCATCAGCCCGGCGACGCTCGAGATGTTGATGATCGACCCGCCGGAGGCAGCCGCCATCTTCTGTGCGGCTGCGCGGGTCCCGAGGAACACGCCCCGAAGATTCACGGCGATCACCTGGTCGAAATCCTCGTCCGCGAGCTCGAGCAGGCTGCCGCCCTTGCCGACGATGCCGGCGTTGTTCACCATCACGGTGACGCCGCCGAAGGCGTCCGCGGCTGCGACCGCCGCGTCGACCGAGGCGCTGTCGCTGACGTCGCAGTGGACGAAGGTCGCTTGCGCATCCGTCTCCTGCGGAATGAGCTCGTGCGTCGGCGTGCCGCCTTCGCGCGGCGCGTCGATCACGTCGGCGATCACGACCGCCGCGGCGCCGTGGCGCGCGAGCGCCAGTGCGATCGCCCGGCCGTTCCCGCTCGAGCCGCCCGTGACGACGCCGACCTTCCCGGCGAGAAGCGTGGAGCTCGTCACGAGGCGACCCTAACAGCACAGGACAATCTGCGGTGCCGCCGAATCCGCGCGCAACGTGGGCTGGATCGTCTACTCCCTTCTGGCCGTGGTCAGCCTTGCCGTCTGGGGGATGCTGAGCAGGCTCGCCCTCGAGCATGCGACGTGGGCGCAGGCGGTGTTTCTGTTCGGCGTCGCGACGGTGGTCGCGCTGGGCGGCGCCCTCGTGGTCCTCCGCGATCAGCCCTGGCACGGCCGCGGGATCTGGCTGTCGTCGCTCACCGGCGCCGTCGGCGTCCTGGGGTTCGTCTTCTACTACCTCGCGCTCGAGCGCGGCAAGGCGAGCGCCGTCGTGCCCGTGATCGGCATTTATCCGACGCTCACCGCCGTGCTCGCCGTCATGTTCCTCTCGGAGTCGGTGACACCGCTCCAGGTCGGCGGGATCGTGCTGGCGCTCGTCGGCGCCACGCTCGTCGGCATCGGCGCCTGAGCCGCCGCTCCGGTGCCAGGCACCGTCACGGAAGTGTGACGGCGGCGGGCATTTCCACCGGTTGAGCAGCGACTTCGCGCGCCCGCCGTGGTGCCAGGCACCGTGACGAGAGGCGCGCGGAAGTGTGACGCCCTTGTAACGGCCGGCGGGCGAGCGCGGCCGGGAGCAGTTCTGTACGTTCGGTCGATGACCAGCACCCTCGGCGACGAACGGGCCGTGCGGAGCGCGATCGGCCGTGGCGCCTGGGGCGTGCTCGCGTTCGCCGTAATTGCGCAGATCGGGATCTCGATCGTCGAGCAGGGCCTGCCGGCCCTCACCGGCTTCATCAAGGGCGACCTCCACATCTCCGCGGCCCGGGCGGGGCTCCTCGTCTCGTCGTTCAGCCTCGGGCGGATTCTCGGCTCGTACACGGCCGGCCGCGCCGCCGACCGGTTCGGCGAGCGGACGGTGCTCGCGATCGGCGGCATCGGCGGCGGCCTGCTCGCGGTGCTCGCGTCGCTCTCGCCGCTCTGGCTCCTGATCACCCTCCTCTGCGTGACGGGGATGTTCTGCTCGTCCGCGACGCCGGCGGGCGGTCGGATCGTGCTGCTCGCGTTCCCGCGCGACCGGCACGGCCTCGCGCTCGGGCTCCGCCAGACCGGGATCCCGCTCGGCGGGCTGCTGGCCGCGGCGACGCTGCCGTCGATCGCGCACGTCCTGAGCTGGCGTTGGAGCCTCGCCGTCGGCGGGCTCGTGATGATGGCGCTCACGGCGCCGATCGCGTTCCTGCGAGGCGGGGAGGGAAGGCCTGCGCACACGTCGGAGCACCATCACGGCCCGAACCCGTTGCGCAACCGCTCGGTGCTCCTCCTCTCCGCCTGGGGCGCGCTGCTCGTGAGCGGCAACTTCGCGTTGCTCTCGTTCCTCGCGCTCGATCTCCACCAGCGCGCAGGGCTCACCCTCGCGACCGGCTCGCTCCTGCTGGCGGTCGCGCAGGTGGGCGGGTTCGCCGGACGCGTCGGCTGGGGCGCGCTCAGCGACCGGCTGCTCGCCCATGGGCGAAAGCCGCTGATGTTCGTCGTAACGGGAGTCGGCCTGCTCAGCTCGCTCCTGCTGCTCGTCGTGCCGGGCTCCGCCGGCATCGGCGTGTTCGTCGTGCTCGCCGGCGTCGCGGGCCTCGCCGTGATCGGATTTCAGGGACTCCTCGTGACGATGGTCGCGGAGGCCGCCGGGCCGCTGCGGGTCGGCGCGGCCACGGGGATCATGGCGACGGCGGCGCAGGTCTCGATCTTCGCGAGCCCGCCGCTCTACGGCCTCGTCGCCGACCTCACCGGCAGCTACCGCTCGGTCTGGGCGGCACTCGCGATCGTGATCGGGGTGTCCGTCGTGCCTGCGCTGATGATCCACGAGCACGAGCAGAGCCCGCGATGAGAGGCCGGCTGGCCGCTCTGCTCGCGGTCGCGACGCTGCTCGTCTCCGCCACGGACGCAGCGGCGATCACGCGGCTGCCCGGCTTCCGCACGCCGACGAAGAACATCTCGTGCTTCTTCGTCCTGCCGCACCGCGATGACGTGGGCAAGCTCCTGCCGGGCAACCTCCTCTGCTCGATCGCCCATGCGAGCTACGCAGCCGAGCTTCGGTCGGTCTGTGCCTCGCGTGCCGGCGTCGACTGGCACGGCTGGACACTTGCGCCCACGCGGCGTGGGGCCGTCTCGTGCTCGGGCGGGATCCTCTACGACCCGGATCGCTTCCGGCCGGGCTACGTGACGCTGGGATACGGCGAGAAGCGGGCCCGGATCGGGATCACCTGCGTGTCGGCGACCCGCGGCGTCACGTGCACGAACGCCCGCGGACATGGGCTCTTCATCTCGCGGACATCCTGGCGCGCCTGGTGAGCGTCCGGAGCCGGGCCGCAGCAAGCCGGCGTGCGTGCGGCCCGGCTGCGGGCCGCTATTCGGCGGAGAGGACCATCCCGAACCGCCCGCAGCCTTCGACCACGCGCTGGATCATGTCCGGGCTGACCGACTCCTCGAACGCTCCCGGCTGGCTTGCGTCGACCCCGTACTCCTCGAAGAAGGCTTCGAAACCGGCAGGATCGAAGCCGGTGATCGCGCGGACCTCCTCGTCACCCTCGTTCCTGAAGGTATGGACGACGCCGCGGGGGACCTCAGCGTGCTCGCCCGGGCCGAGCGATGTCCACTCGCCGTTCCGCATCACGCCGAGCCGGCCGGCGGTGACGAAGAACATCTCCGCGCAGTCCTCGTGGTAGTGCGGGGGCGGCCCGGGGACACCTACGGGCGTCGCTACTTCGAGAGCGACCACGCGACCCCCGGCCCTGAGCGGGGTGACCCTGTGTCCGATCACCCACATCGCCTTCAGCACGGTGCTCGTCTCCTCCTCGATCGTTGTGCTCATTGCACGCTCCTTGAGATGAGAATTTTTCTTACGAAAAGAATCTATATCATGGAGTCGGTCATGTCAACGAAGCACGACTCACGCGAACGGCTCAGCCAGAAGCGCCGCACGCGCACGGCCCTGCTGCACGCGGCACGCGACCTGATCGCTGCCGGTAAGACGCCGTCCGTCGTGGAGGTGGCAGAGGCGGCGCAAGTCTCGACCGCCACGGCCTACCGTTACTTCCCCACACAGCAGGCGCTGCTCGTCGAGGTGCCGCTCGACGAGGCCGCCCCGACCGTGGCCTCCCTCTTCGGGGACGGAGCACCTGCCGATCCCGAAGATCGCGCGGCGCTCGTGCAGAACGCGCTCTACGATCTCGCCCGTCAGCACGAGGCCGAGTTCCGCCTGTTCCTGCAGTCCTCCGTCACGCGACCTCTACGCGATTCCCGGGCTGCGCGAGACCCGTTCCGTGGCGCGCGGCGAGATGCGCTGCTCAGCGAGGCGCTTGCACCCCTCGCCGGCGAGCTTCCGCCGGAGGACCTCGAGCGGCTGAAGGTTGCGCTCGCGATGCTCGTCGGGGTCGAGTCGATGGTCGTTCTCCGAGATGTGATGCAGTTGGACCACGACGACGCGCGCGCGGCGGGCGAATGGGCTGTCCGGCAGTTGATCCGCGCCGTGCGCAGACACCCCGAGAAGTAACGGCCTGCCCTCAGCTGACCGGCGGCGGGTCCCCGTGGAGGCTGGCGGCGAGCCGCGGATCCCAGTCGCAGACGACGCAGGCGTGTCGGGTCGCCGAGCGAGCGAAGTCGAGCGCCGCCCCGAACGGATCCGCGGAGATCCGCACGTCGTCCCAGTCGAGCACGAACTCGCCCAGAGTCGTGTCCCAGCGTGCTGTGTCAGGTGCGAGCGTCGCGTCCGCGAATCCGTCCGGCGCGGGGTGGGCGTAGGCGTAGAACGCCGCGTGCGGGTACCGGTGATCGCCGGGCCACCAGCCGATCTCGATCTGCTGGGCATCCCCTCCGTTCCGCATGATGAACTCGTCCGACGGCGGCTCGGCCGGCCTGCCCGAGAAGAGGCTAACGGCGAGATCGAACGACCCCCACCAGGCGTTGACCGGTGACGCGCGGCCGCGATAGGGCGCCCGCAGCGCCGCCAGCACGAGCGAGGCCCGAGTCGCCGCCGCGAAGTAGGCGGCTACCTGGGCGGGCTCGTAGGTCGCATGCTCGGTGTCCTCGTCGAGCGGCACGGTCCACGGCGTCTCCTGAGGCGTCGGGTTGATCTCGACGGGGCCGATGAGGGCGCGCACCGACCCGAGCACGTCGCGCGTGACCTCGCCGACCGGGCGATGGGGCGTCAACGCGATCCGGCGGACGCGCCCGTCGGTGTGCTCGACGACCGCTTCATGGCTCTGGAGGTCGAGCGCGACCACGAGCGCACCGGATCCGTCCGGCGCCGGCAGCGGCAGCGTCTCCCAGCCGCGCGCGCTCAAGCGAAGCGCCGCGTGCTGCAATTGGGGCTCGGGCGGCGCCAGCACGACCGCGAGCTTCCCGAGGACCTGCGTGTGCGCGTGGAGCGTGTCGCACGTCGGGCGCCAGGCGTCGTACGGAAGCGGCGGCCAGCTCATCAGCACCCCAATCTTTCCTGCCGCGCTAGATTTCAGTCAACTGACCCAAGGGGAGGGACGTGACCACACACCGAGCTGTGGGTCCGGCTCTGGCGAAGGTGGACTTCATGCCGCTCGACGGCTGGGATCACGTCGAGCTCTGGGTTGGCAATGCCAAGCAGGCGGCGTATTTCTACGAGCACGCGCTCGGCTTCAGGCCCACTGCATACGCGGGCCCGGAGACCGGTGTCCGCGACCGGGCGTCGTACGTGCTCGAGCAGGGAAGCATCCGGTTCGTGCTCACCTCCGCGCTTCGTGGGGACCACGAGATCGCGAGGCACTGCGGCCGCCACGGCGACGGTGTCAAGGACATTGCGCTCTCGGTGCCCGACGCGGCCGAGGCGTACCGGCAGGCGGTGGAGCGCGGGGCGCGCGGGACCGCCGAGCCGCGCCGTCTCGAGGACGAGTTCGGTTCGATCGAGATCTCCTCCATCGCCGCGTACGGCGACACGGTCCACACGTTCGTCGATCGCGGCGACTATGCAGGCCCGTTCCAGCCCGGCTACGTCGCAGTGCCCGGCGACCGGTCCGCGGGCCGAGGCGTCGGGCTCGAGACGATCGACCACGTCGTCGGCAACGTCGAGCTCGGCCACATGAACGAGTGGGTCGAGTTCTACGAGCGCGTGTTCGGGATGACCGAGATGATCCACTTCTCCGACGAGGACATCTCCACCGAGTACTCGGCGCTGATGTCGAAGGTGATGACGGACGGCGCAGGGAAGATCAAGTTCCCGCTCAACGAGCCGGCGGTCGGCAAGCGTAAGAGTCAGATCGAGGAGTACCTCGACTTCTACGGCGGTCCCGGCGCGCAGCACATCGCGATGGCGACGGACGACATCGTTGCGACCGTGGAGGCGATGAAGCAGCGCGGCCTGCTCTTCCTCGCGACGCCCGACACGTATTACGACGACCTCGGCGAGCGCGTCGGCGAGATCGTCGAGGACTACGCGGACCTGCGCCGGCACGGGATCCTCGCCGACCGGGACGACGACGGCTACCTGCTCCAGATCTTCACGAAGACCGCACAGGACCGTCCGACGCTCTTCTTCGAGGTGATCGAGCGCCACGGCGCCCGCGGCTTTGGCGAAGGGAACTTCAAGGCGCTGTTCGAGGCGATCGAGCGTGAGCAGGCGCTTCGAGGGAATCTCTAGCCGTGCCCTTCTACCAGCGTCTCGGAGACGTCCCGCGCAAGCGGCACGTGCAGTTCCGGGAGAACGGCACGCTGCTGACGGAGGAGGTGATGGGCCTCGAGGGCTTCACCGGCAACGAGTCGATCCTCTACCACCTCCATTCGCCCTGCCGCGTGATGGAGCTCGGGCTGTTCGCGCCCACCGAGCGCGAAGAATGGGTTCCGGACGCCCACGCGCACCGGCACTTCAAGACCGCCGGCATCGCGCCTGCAGGTGACGAGATCAGCGGCCGTCGCACGCTCATGTGGAACGACGACGTGGAGATCTCGCTCTGCCACCCGAGCGAGTCGATGGACTACTTCTTCCGCAACGGCGAGGGCGACGAGGTGATCTTCGTCCACGAGGGCTCCGGGACGCTCGAGACGATCTTCGGCGTCCTGCCCTACCGCGACGGCGACTACGTCGTCATCCCGCGCGGGACGACCTATCGCTTCCGGCCGGCCCCGGGGCTGCCGGAGGCAGACTCGGTTTCCCGGCCGGGCGTCGGCGGCTCGGCCGCCGACGCTTCCAGCCTCAGCCCGCAGCGGCACCTCGTGTTCGAGACGCCCGGACTGATCGAGATCCCGCGGCGCTACCGCAACCAGTCGGGGCAGATCGTCGAGGGCGCGCCGTACTACCACCGGGACATTCATCCGCCGACGCAGCTCGAGACGGTTCGCGAGCGCGGCGAGTTTCCGGTCAAGGTGCGGGTCCGCGGCGGCTACCAGACGTATGTCGTGGACTTCCACCCGTTCGACGTCGTGGGCTGGGACGGCTACCTCTTTCCGTGGACGTTCTCGATCCACGACTTCGAGCCGATCACCGGCCGGATCCACCAACCGCCGCCCTCGCACCAGACGTTCCAGGGCCGGAACTTCGTCATCTGCTCGTTCTGTCCGCGCAAGCTCGACTTCGACCCGCTCGCGGTGCCGATTCCGTATCACCACTCAAATCTCCAGTCGGAGGAGATGATCTATTACGTCTCCGGCAACTTCGGCTCGCGGCGCGGCGTCGAGGTCGGGTCGATCACGCTTCATCCCTCGGGTCTGCCGCACGGTCCGCAGCCGGGCCTCGCCGAGCGGGCGCTCGGCATCCACGAGACCTCCGAGCTCGCCGTGATGTGCGACACGTTCCACCCACTCAAGCTCTCTCCCTTCGCGCGCGAGCTCGACGACGGCGTCTACTGGCGCTCCTGGTACGAGAACGCACAGAGCGGAGCCGGAGAGACGGCGGACGCCTCCGGTGCCGGGCTCACCTCGCACCTCTAGCTCGAGCTTCGACCACCACGACCCGGCGTTCGTCGTGGATCCCTACAGCGTGATCGGCCGGATCCGCGAGGAGCAGCCGCTCCTGCACTCCGACCTGTACGGCGGCTTCTGGCTGCTCAGCCGGTACGACGACGTGACGCGGGCCGCGCTCGACCACGAGTCCTTCACCTCGAGCGTCGTCGGCATGACCATCATCCCGCCGTCTCAGCCCCGGAAGTACCCGCTGCTCCCGATCGAGCTCGACCCGCCGGCCCACACCGTGTATCGCGGTCTCGTCAACGCACCCTTCTCGAGGTCACGGGTCGAGGCGCTGCGCCCGGAGCTCGAGGCGCTGGCGACGAAGCTGCTCGAGCCGATCGCACGGCGCGGAGGCGGCGAGCTCGTCTCGGAGTTCGCCATCCCGATGTCGCTCGGCGCGCTCGCGCGATTCATCAACCTCCCCGAGGAGGACGAGGAGCGGTGGTTCGACTGGGTCGAGCGGATGTTCGCGAACGCGCTCAGCGACAAGGACGACCAACGGGAGGCGGTCCGCGAGGTCGAGGCCTATCTCGACGCCTTGATCGCGGATCGGAAGGCGGAGCCGCGCGACGACTTCATCGGGATGCTCCTCCAAGCGGAGGTGGACGGACACCGGCTGACCGACATCGAGGTGCGCGGCTTCGCGGTGCTGATGCTGCTCGCAGGGTACGAGACGACCTCCGGTGCGATGAGCCTGAGCCTCCTGTACCTCGCGCAGCACCCCGATCAGCGCGCGCAGCTCTTCGCCGACCCGGCAGCGCTCGGACATACCGCGGTGAACGAGCTGCTCCGCTACTTCTCGCCCGTGCAGGTCTTCTGCCGCAACGCGGCCCGCGACCTCGACCTCTACGGCGAGACGGTCCCCGAGGGCGACGTCGTCCTGCTCGCCTACGGGGCGGCGAACCACGACCCGCGCGTCTTCGCAGACCCGGACCGATGCATCCTCGACCGGCAGCCGAACCGCCATGTCGCCTTCGGCCACGGTCACCATCTCTGCCTGGGGGCGAATCTCGCCCGGCTCGAGCTCTCGATCATGATCGAGCGCGTCGCAGAGCTCTTCCCGGACTTCCGGCTCGACCCGCAGCACCCGCCGACGTGGAAGCCGCGCGGCGACATCCGTGGCCTCGCCTCGCTCCAGCTCGCCGGTCCCGCCGATGTTCCCTCGTCCACCCGTACGTAGCGCGGCAGACCGCTCGCACGTTCTAGAGTCGGCGAGGTGAGCGCCCTCCGCGTCGGTGTCGTCTTCCCGCAGACCGAGGTCGGCAGCGTCCCGGGCGTGGTGCGGGCGTGGGCGCAGACCGCGGAGGCGGCCGGGTTCGACCACCTCGTCGCGTACGACCACGTGCTGGGGGCCGTGCACGAAGGCCGCGAACGGCCGCTCCGCGGGCCCTACGACGAAACGACGACGTTCCACGAGCCGCTCGTCCTGTTCGGGTTCCTCGCCGGGATCACCGAGCGGATCGAGCTCGTGACCGGGATCCTCATCCTCCCGCAGCGCCAGGTCGCACTCGTCGCGAAGCAGGCGGCGGAGGTCGACCTCCTCTCGCGCGAGCGGCTCCGCCTGGGCGTCGGCAGCGGGTGGAACCACGTCGAGTACGAGTCGCTGAACGAGGACTGGCACACGCGCGGCAAGCGCTACGACGAGCAGGTCGAGCTGCTTCGCGCGCTCTGGGGCGAGCCGGTCGTCGACTACACCGGCCGCTTCCACCGCGTCGATCGCGCCGGTCTCGCGCCGCTCCCGCGGCGCCAGATCCCGCTGTGGTTCGGCGGTCACAAGGAGCCCGCGTTCCGCCGCGCGGCGCGCCATGGCGACGGCTTCATCGTCGCCCACTCCGCGGGCGCCACGCCGGAGCTCGCCGGACGGCTCCGCGAGCTCGTGGCCGAGGCGGGCCGCGACCCGGCGGCGTTCGGCATCGACGCGTACATCTCCGTCGCAGATCCGACCTGGCCGGAGCTCGTGGAGGCGTGGCGCGCCGCGGGCGCGACGCATGTCTCGCTCGTCACGATGGGCGCGGGCTACGAGTCGCCCACGGCGCACGTGGAGTCGCTCAGCGCGCTCGCCGAGACCGTACGCGCGGCGGGCTGGCAGTCGGCCTGAGGCGGCCGGCCGCACGTCACGACCCGCCTTTCCCGTAATGGGCGCACCTGGGATCGAACCAGGGACCTCTCGCGTGTGAAGCGAGCGCTCTCCCGCTGAGCTATGCGCCCTCGGGCCTGATTGTAAGCCAAGAACAGCGAAGGGCCGCTCGACGCGGCCCCTCGATGGTCAGAGTTTGGTCAGACCTACGAGCCGAAGTGTTCGATCATGTGGCTGTCGATTTCGTTCTGGATGAGCACGCCGAGCTTGTCCCAGTCCATCGGGATCGGATTGCTCTGCGCGTACTGGTCATGTACGAAAGCGACGCCTCGCTTCTCGGGCACGTTGATCGAGATGTCGAGGATGAAACCCTTGAGGGGCTTCTCCGGCTTGTTCTTAAAGTGCGTGCGGCGACGCAACTGCATCGGGTACCTCCCGTTATCCAGGGCGGGTGTCTCCCACTAGGAAGCTCTACCGTAGCGAACCCATCCCCGCGAGCTTCGCCGACAGAGCCTCGACGTGATCCCCGGCGAGCCCGGCGTACACGGTCAACGTCACCTGCGGGTTGGCGTGCCGTAGCAACTTCGAGACTTCGACTGGTGACAGCCCGAGCGCGAAGGCATTGGCCGCGAGGCTGTGCCTGAGGTCGTGACAGCCGACGTGCTCCTGGCCGTCACCGACGAGCCCGGCACGCTCGCTCGCAACGTTGATCGCTCGGAGCGCGTTTCGGCGGCTCTGGGGGCGTCCTGTTGCCGTCTGGAACACGAGGGCGTCCTGGGCGATGCGAGCGAAGCCGAGACGTCCCTGACGTTCCCTGTGTGCCCGCAGCTCGGTCGCGAGGCGCGGGAGAAGCGGAACGTCGGCGACGCTGGCCTTCGTCTTCCCGGCGCGCACGCTGATCCGGTTGCCGTCGAAGTCGATGTCGCGCCAGCGCAGGCTGAGGATCTCGCTGATCCGCAAACCGCCCCAGAACGCGCAGGCCGCAATGGGCTCGAACTCATCCCCGAGCTTCGCCAGAAGCTTCTCGACCTCGGCCAGTTCAAGGTAGCGCGGCTCCGTCTGCCGCTTCGCCGAGGGAAGATCGCCGCGGACGAGATCGCGGACGATGTTGCGCGGCACGACGCCGCTGCGGACTCCATAGTCGAGCACGCATGAGACCGAGGCGATGATTCCCCTGACGCTTGAGCCCGACAGCTTCTTACGGTTCAGCTTGTCGATAAGCACGCGGAGTTGTGGGGCCGTGATGTCGCACGCCTTCGTCTTGCCGAGCACGGGTGTGACGTGCTTCTTGAGCAAAGCCTCCCGCAAGTCACATGTGCGACCCGAGAGACGGGCGCTCGGGCCGCGCTCATGTGCGATGAACTGCTCGGCCAGCTTCTCGAAGGTCAGGGAGCGGTCGCCGACGCTGGCGAGCCCGCCTTCGTTCAGCTCCGACTTGCGCCGGTCGCGAGCCTTGATCGCCTCCGATTTGTTGCTCGCCCGCAGGGACTCGCAGACCTGCTTGCCCTGCACGTTGCCGATGAAGTAGAAGCGGTCGCCTCTTTGAAAGAGGTTGGGGCCGACCTTCACGCGCTTTGGCGTGGAAGACTCAGGTTGCACGGGTTACCTCCGTGTCACGGCCGGGGGGGCGCGTCTAACGTCCGCCCCGGCCACTTGTGTATGTGGCAGGCGGATCGTAGGTCCGCCTTGGTCAGACGTCAAGTAAGGGCTCACGCGGCTCGCGCAGCGCGGGACGCTTCACACTCCTCGCACGAGTCGCGCTTCTTCGCTTCGACAGCCGTCAGAGACCACCCCCGAAGACCGCAGAGTGTGCTGCCCCCGTACTCGAATCTCAAGTGCGCCAGCCCGTCGTCCGCGACGGGTCGAGCGACGACGAGATGCTGCGCCCGGAAGCGTTTGAGCTTCGCGACGCGCGTCGTCACGACTCACCCCGACCCCAGCGCAAAAGCTCGTCCGCCCGGTAGCGAACGCGTCCATTCGGGAGGACAACGCGTGGGATGACATGGCGCTTTGAAAGAGTGCGGACTGATTCGACCGACAGCGACAGAAGCTCGGCGGCTCCGGCAGCGTCGAGCAGCTTGGTCGGTGAGCCTCTGTGCGCGTCGAGCGCCTTCTCTAGCTCCTCGCGCAGGACTGGGCGAAGAGCCTCAGCAAGTGTTTCTTCGATGGACAACGACAACCTCCGGTGATCCGGTGCTTGGCTGCCAGTTGCCCCTATCGAGTCGGCGACGGGTGAGTCGGCGAAACCTCGTGGCGAACGGCGATGACTGTCGGCTTTGGAACGGGGCTGCCTCGTGGCTCCCAAGTTCCTCTATCGACGAACGGAATGGTACTCCCGGCTTCGGCCTCGCCCTCGAAACGAGGTCTCAGGCGGGTCTCGGCGGGCTCCGGAAAGGGGCTCGGGCGGGCGTGTGTACATGAAGGAAACCCCTGCAAAGCGAACAGTTTCATGTCTTCACGATCTGATACAACAGAGGTGTCTGGAGGGAGCGGCGGCCCACACGGCGAGGGCCGCTGCTCCATTCTTTGCTCCGGACATTCCAGATACTCCAGACACTCGCCGACCGAGGAAACATCATGAGGAAGAAGTCGAGGCGGCCGTTTCCTAGACGCGACGGATACACGCCTGAAGAACGTGGACAAGCGCGTGACGATCTTCAGCACGCCAGACTGCTCCCTTGCAAGAGCAAAGGCTCCCCGCTCGACCATGAGGGCCTGAGTGTCCGCGGCTCTCGGATCGTGAGACGCGTCAAGAAGGATGGCGTTACGCTCGGCATCCTGACCGAAACTCCCTTGACGTCGGAAGAACCGGGGGATTCGCTGGAGACCTTTCTCGCCCTCGGGATTGTCCCGCAGCGATCACGCCGCCTTGACGCTGACGCGGTGCGCAAGATCCTCTGGAGGCCCCACGACGGCTCGTTCGAGTCGTTCCACAAGATGCGGTGCCTCCAGCGTGCGGCGCTTGGTGTGGCGTTGCTCGCGCCGTCGCAGCACCCTGACCTCTGGGAGCGTGAACGCGAGAACGAACTGATCACCTTCGCACGATCTGAGATCAAGCTTCGGGCCTTCGCCCAGAGATTCAGTAGGGCCGTCGAGGCGCTGCGAGCGCGCAACTACGACGCGACCGACCGCGACGAGGAGATTCGGCGCGTTCACCAGCAGGAGCCACGGCTCTCCCAGCGCAAGCTCGCCGCCCTGTTCGGAGTCTCGCAGAGCACGGTCTCGCTGGCTCTCACAGGGCGCTGAAAACGGCTTATTCATCGCGTTTCTGACCTTCCCGTACAATGAAAGTAGAGGGAAGCCCCTCCGGGATTGCCGTTCTAAATGATCTCCCGGGGGCGATATGGCTCCCTCAACTCCAGACGCCGGGGATCACGGTCTCGTTGCCCGCCCCGGTAGTGAACCGTCGGGTTCTGGCCTCCAGGCCAGGGGAAACTCGTTGGGGAGATCGAGCGAACCGGCGACGCTCGGCGCGCGGTAACAGCCCACCTGGACGCGCATCAACCCCTTCGCCAAGGCCAGCGTGTTGCGACGACGCCCGAGCCTTGGGTCTGCTGATAACGACCGGCATGACGCCTTCGTGCTTCCACCTCTCGAATGGGGTCTGGGAGCACGTCTGCCCTCCGCCCGGCATGTGGGGTTGGTCAGTCAGTGCAGAACAACATAGGAGGTAAAGAGCTTTGGGGAAGTACATCAACGAGCTGATCGTCCGAACGGTTGGCCCGGCGCTCGTCTTCGTCCTTGAGCTTGAGGCCCCGTTCAGATTCGAGACGCTGGCTTCTACCGATTCCGAGTTTCAGCGCTTGAAGCACTGGACTATCGACGATCCGAGCGCAGCCGAAGTTTGCCGCGTCGCGTTCGCGCACAAAGACCTCGGCGCCGATGCCGACCGTGCCAGCTCGCACGCCAGGAGACTCGCTGGCGCGTCTCCGCTTGGGCTCGGCGAGCGCGTCGCGTAACACACGAAAGGACGGGACGATGACACATGAAGAGCGTCGCGATCTCGACGCAGAAGCAGCCGACGTCCAGACGCAGCTCGATGAGATCGAGTCGCTCCGATGCTGGCACGTGATGCCCGTGGAGCTACACGGCGAGCAGGCCCTTCGCGCGGAGCGACAGGGGACGACGCTAAGACACGTGGTTCATCGTCGAGGCGAAGTCCTAATCGACCTCGTGATCGCCGAGGAGAACAGGCTCCGCTCGCTCGAAGCACAACCCACCATCCCGGCCCAATCGGGTCTCAGCAACTAGGAGGACACGGTAATGAGCATCAACGTGAACGAGGGCATCACACGCGAGGGCGAGCGCGACTCGGCGTTCGACCCCGATGTCCTACTTGCGCAGAAGCAGGCGCGAGACCAGACGCAGGCATCGCACTCGCCCGACGTCGGTTCGACGCCAGACGGCATCCGCGCAGCGCTGTTGAGCCCCGACGAGGGCAGCGTGAAGCACGGGCTTACCGGCCCGCCGACCGAGTATGAGCGCCTCGTTGCCGACCCAGAGTTCCAGGCGAACGTCGCCGAGGGCAGGCGGCTCAGCGAGGCTGACCGCCTCGACCGCGCGGAGCTGGAGATGAGGCGGGAGGGCGACTTCCGGGCGCAGGCGTTCACGATCCTCTCGGTGCCCGACGAGTGGGGCGACTACGCACACAGTCCAGAGGATCGAGCTTGGGCGTGGGCAGCGTTGAGCGACGAAGCCAAGCAAGAAGCACTCGACGCCGACTTCGTTCAGGAATGGGAGGTCGAAGAGCTGGAGCGCGATTCTCAGCTTCTGACGCGGCAGTCCGAGCTAGAGCAGAGGGAAGCCCACCTCGTGGCCGCCGAGGCTCGGCAGCAGCTGGAAACAGCCCTCGCGATCAACCGCGTCGCGCAGGAGAACGGCTGGACTGTCGCAGAGGCATCGGCCTGGACAGCTCGCCGTCTACGCGATCCTTTCGCTCGAACGGTTCGGCCTGACGATCGGCGATTACCTTCACGACCTCGGCTCGATCTTCGCGTCGACCTTCGCCGACTTCAGCGTTCG
>Ga0207658_10000989_pt1 | contig 23363 bp, 20 predicted proteins | sample KBSS33metaG_FD_184322 | JGI IMG/M metagenome (GOLD analysis project Ga0207658, IMG submission 184322) | Switchgrass rhizosphere microbial communities from Kellogg Biological Station, Michigan, USA - KBS S3-3 metaG (SPAdes) (version 2) | ecosystem: Host-associated > Plants > Roots > Rhizosphere...
CGCGCCAGATGGTCGATCACTGCCTGGACGCGCAAGGGGCGTAGCGGGCTGGGCGGCATCACGAGGTGGAGCGCGAGCGGCGACACGCTCCAGTCCGGCATGGCGATCGCCAGCCTGCCATCCCTGAGTTCGCGCCAGACCAGGAACTCCGGCTGGATGGCAAGGCCTTGGCCCGCGATCAGGGCCGGATTCAGCACGTCGGCATTGTCGGTGTAGATGCGGACCGGCGGCTCTACGGTCTCCTCGCCGAAAGTGGGATGGGTGAAGCGCCACAGGCCGCGTGCGGCACTCCCGGTGTAGGCCAGCGCACAGTGCCGGCTCAACTCGGCCGGGTGTGTCGGCATCCCGTGACGCTCGAGATAGGCCGGCGACGCGACCAGCAGCAGCCGAACCGTGCACAACCGCCGCGACAGGAGCGAGGAATCCTCCAGGCTGGCGATGCGCAGCGCCAGGTCGAAGCCGTCGGCCACGAGGTCGACCTTGCGGTCGCTGAGCGCGAGATCGACCGTGATCTCCGGGTAAGCCTCAAGGAATGCCGGCAGGGTGGCGCCGAGATAGGCGATGCCGAAAGAGAGCGGCGCGCTGATCCGCACTCTCCCGCGCGGCACCCTGGACTGTTCGCCCGCCTCTTCCTCCACCGCCTCGCCTTCGCGCAGGATACGCGAAGCACGCTCCAGCGCGGCGCGACCGGCGTCGGTGAGCGCGATGCGCCGTGAAGTGCGCGCAATGAGCGTGAGGCCCAGGCGCGCCTCCAGCCGGCCGATGGCCTTGGAAACGGTCGGATCGGAGAGGCCGAGTTCTCGTGCCGCACGCGAGAAGGAGCCATATTCCGCCACTTTGGCGAAGATCGCCCAGGCTTCGAGATCCGGGAGGCGCTTTGGCATTTTCGGAAAGGATGAGATGCCAATCTTGCCGTTTCGTCAAGTACGGTTTGCAAGCATCTTCAGGTCATCGGAGCAGCACCGCTCCTTCAGGAGACCCCAGATGATCGACCGTCGTCCCTTCGATAGCCTCGGTGGCGCCAATCACGGCTGGCTCGATGCCAAGCATCACTTCTCGTTCGCGGGCTATCGTGACCACGCCCGCATGGGTTGGGGCGACCTGCGCGTCTGGAACGATGACACCATTGCCGCGGGCACCGGATTCCCCCCGCACCCGCACAACGACATGGAGATCATTACCTACGTCCGCGAGGGTGCGATCACCCACCAGGACTCGCTGGGCAACATCGGCCGCACCGAGGCAGGCGACGTGCAGGTGATGAGCGCCGGATCGGGCGTCCGCCACTCCGAATACAACCGAGAGCCGGGCGTGACCCGCATCTTCCAGATCTGGATCGAGCCCAAGAGCTACGGGGAAGCGCCCTCCTGGGGTGCAAAGCCCTTCCCCAAAGGCGAGCGATCGGGCCGCTTCGTCACGCTGGCGAGCGGCTTCGGCGAGGACGACGCACTGCCGATCCGCACCGACGCTCGCGTCGTCGCCGCCACGCTCAAGGCCGGCGAGACCGCCGAATACCCGCTCGGCGCCGATCGCCACGGTTACATCGTGCCGGCGCTAGGCACGGTGGACGTGAACGGCACCCGCCTGGAAGCCCGCGACGGCGCCGCGATCTCCCAGGAGGCGGTCCTGCGCGTAACCGCCATCGAAGATGCCGAGATCGTCTTGGTCGATGCCGCCTGACCGCCATTCAGCCACCACCCGAAACAAAGGAGCCCACCATGCCCACCATCACCACCGCCGACGGCACCGAGATCTTCTACAAGGACTGGGGCAGCAAGGACGCGCCCGTCGTCATGTTCCACCACGGTTGGCCGCTCAGCTCGGACGACTGGGACGCGCAAATGATGTTCTTCCTGCAGAAGGGCTACCGTGTCATCGCGCACGATCGGCGCGGTCATGGGCGTTCCTCGCAGTCGGCGGAAGGCCACGACATGGACACCTATGTCGCTGACGTGATCGCGCTCACCGACACGCTCGACTTGCACGATGCCGTCCATATCGGCCATTCCACCGGCGGCGGCGAAGTCGCTCGCTACACGGCTCGGGCCAAGCCGGGCCGCGTGAAGAAGGCAGTGCTCGTCAGCGCGGTGGCCCCGATCATGGTCAAGACCGATGCCAATCCCGACGGCGTGCCGATGGATGTGTTCGACATGGTGCGCGAGCAGACCGCGACCAACCGCTCGCAGTTCTTCTACGACTTTACCCTGCCCTTCTTCGGCTACAACCGCGACGGGGCCGAGGTGAAGGAGGCGGTGCGCCTCAACTGGTGGCGGCAGGGCATGATGGGCTCGGCCCTGGCGCATACGCTCGGCATCAAGGCCTTCTCCGAGACCGACTTCACCGACGACCTGAAGGCAATCGCGGTGCCGACGCTGGTGCTGCACGGCGAGGACGACCAGGTGGTGCCCTTCGCCACGACCGGCAAGATGTCCGCAGGGATCGTCAAGGATGCCAAGCTGATCTCCTACCCAGGCTTGCCGCACGGGATGCCCGTGACCCATGCCGACCGAATCAATGCCGACCTTCTCGCTTTCATCGAGGGTTGATTGACCAATGCGCGGGGCCGATCGCGCCCTGCGCATTGGCTCGACAGCCCGTCCGGAGAACACCCATGAGCGACCGTATCCTCCTCTTCTACGGCTCGTACCGGTCCGACCGGCAGGGCATTCGCCTTGCCGATTGGCTGGTGCGCGCCTTCTCCGAACGCGGCGCCCATCCCGAGCTCATCGACGCCAAGGCGCTCGATCTCCCCATGCTCGACCGGATGTACAAAGAATACCCGAAGGGCGAGGCGCCGCCTGCTCTTGAGACGCTGGCGGAGAAGATCAGGAGGGCCGACGCTTTCGTGTTCGTGACCGGCGAATACAACTGGGGCGTTCAGCCGGGCCTCAAGAACCTGACCGACCATTTCCTCGAGGAGTGGTTCTGGCGCCCCGCCGCGATCGCCAGCTACTCGGCGGGCCGCTTCGCCGGTGCGCGCGCCGGCCTCGCCTGGCATGGCATCCTGTCGGAGATGGGAATGGTGGTCGTCTCCAGCACGATCGCGGTTGGCGGGATCGGACGGGCCTTCGATAGCGCCGGCGAGCCGGCGGGCGAGGCCGGCGGCGCGCTCACCCATGCCTTCCCGCGCTTTGCCGACGACCTGGCCTGGTGGACCCAGGCCGCACGGGCGCAGCGTGCGCTCGTCGCCCCGCCCTACTGATCCCACCCGCCCTAAGGACCCGGAGAACGCCATGCGTCCCCACATCGGCTCGGAACGCCTGATCGCGCTGACCGATGGCGTCGTAGCCGTCGTCATCACCATCATGGTGCTGGAACTCAAGCCCCCGCACGGCGCCGACTTCGCTAGCCTGCGCGAGCTTGCACCCACTTTCGTCAGCTTCGTGCTCAGCTTCGTCTACGTCGCGATCTACTGGAACAACCACCACCATTTCTTCCGACTGGTGCCGCATGTCACCGGCTCGATCATGTGGGCGAACCTCAACCTGCTGTTCTGGCTGGCGCTGATTCCGTTCGCCACCGCCTGGATGGACGAGCACGGCAATGCTCCCGTGCCCACCGCGATCTACGGGGCGACGCTGCTGGCCTGCGCGTTGAGCTGGCGCATCATGCTGGCGGCGATCGTTCGCGCACAAGGACCCGAATCCCTGCTGCGTGCCGCCATCCATCGCGACTTCAAGGGCAGCGCCTCGGTCATGATCTACGCGGTCGCCATCGCGCTCGCCTTCGTGGCGCCGATCCTCGCCTATGTCTGCTATGCCGCCGTCGCAGCCTGGTGGCTGGTTCCGGACCGGCGCGTGGAGAAGGCCTTTCCCAGCGAGTGACTGCGCGGGGTCGAGGGAGCGTGGGGAGTGGACGGCTTCCGGCGTCCACTCCCGCCTCTGCTTAGCGGCTGCGCACGTGCTCCCACACGGTCGAGATGACGACCGAGCCCTCGCCCACCGAGGAGGCGACGCGCTTGGTGGAGCCTGCCCGCACGTCGCCGACCGCGAAGATGCCGGCGCGCGACGTCGCATAAGGCGAGGAACCGCCCACCGCCTCGCCGGTGAGAACGAAGCCCTTGTCGTCCAGCGCGACGAGGCCCGACAGCCACCCGGTGTTGGGACGCGCCCCCACCATGACGAAGGTCGCGCACGTGGCGACGGTCTTTTCTCCGTCCGGCGTGCGGATCGTAACGGCTTCCAGCGTGTCGGTGCCGTGCAGCGCGACGACCTGGGCGCCGTATTCGATGCTGATCGCGGGATCGGCTTCAAGGCGGCTCGACAGGTAGTGCGACATCGAAGCCGCCAGCGTATCGCCGCGCACGATCAGCCGAACGTGCCTGGCGGCCCGGCTCAGGAACATGGCCGCCTGCCCTGCGGAGTTGCCGCCCCCAATGACGATGACTTCCGAGTCCCGGCAGTAGCGCGCCTCGTTCTCGGTCGCGGCGTAGTAGATGCCGGCCCCTTCGAACTCGGCCAGTCGATCGAGCGGCATGCGGCGATACTGGACCCCGCTGGCGACGACGACCGAGGTCGCCCGGATGCGCTGGCCGCCGGCGAATACCGCGCAGAAGTCGTCCTCCGGCAACTGCTCCAGCATCGTGACCCGGCGCGGCATCACGAAGCGTGTCCCGAACTTCATCGCCTGCACCTCGCCGCGCCAGACCAGGTCCGCGCCGGAGATGCCGGTCGGAAAACCCATGTAGTTCTCGATCCGGCTCGACGTGCCGGCCTGGCCGCCGATCGCGGTGTCCTCGACCACGAGCGCGCGCAGTCCCTCGGCTCCCGCGTAGACGCCAGCGGCCACGCCTGCGGGGCCAGCCCCGACGATCAGCACGTCGAAACGGTCCTCCTCCGGCAGGTCCTGGTCGAGCCCCAGCAGGCATGCCACTTTTTCGGGTGTGGGATCGGTGACCACCAGATCGCGGCCGAACACGACTATCGGCGCGCCGGGATCGATGCCGCAGCTTGCCGAGACGCTGGCCGCTTCTTCGCTGCCGATCGGATGCGATCGGTAGGGAACGCGGTTGCGCGCGGCGAACTGCGCGATCCGCCTGATCGCGCGGTCGCTCTCCTCGCCGACCAGCACGAGCAGGCCGTCGCCCGCCTCGATCTGCCGCCGCCGCCGCGCGGCCAGGACAGTGATGATGATGTCCGACATCTCGGGCACCGCGGACATCAGGGCAAGCATCGCCTGCCGGGGCACTTCCACCACCGTCGTATCCATCGCCGCACGCATCGGCATCGTCCAGTTGCCGCCAGACAGCAGCGAGATCTCAGCCATGAACTGCGTGGGACCAAGCGTGGAGGACACCAGCCGCTCGCCGGTGAACGGGTTGACCACTTCGACCTCGCCCTGCTCCACATAGACGAAGCGATCCGCCGGGGCGCCGACCTCGGCCAGCATCGCGCCTTTCGGGTAGTGACGCTCTACCCCCGCTGCGCGGATGGCCGCGACATGCGCCGGCGCCAAGGGGATGCGCTGCATTTCCCGCAAGTCGCGCCCGATCGTCTCCATGGTCCCTCCGTCAACTCGGCCTCGACCAGAGTGCATGATGTGGGACCTGTCTGGAAGCTCGCTTTCGCTCAATCGCTCCGAAAAACCACCTGCGGGACGGCAGTGCGGTCCCTGTCGCTCCTCAGTTCAGAACGCGATTGTTGTGGTAGACCACGGCGGCCTGGCCTGCGGTCAGTAGCATCAGGAAGATCTTGGCAAAGCCCCTGTCGGACTTGGCGAACAGCTTGGTGAGGGCAAGCAGCGCGACGGTGCTGCCGACCGCCAGCGCGACGAGCGCACCTTTGCTCGGATGCGAGCCGAGGAGCGGGTTGGTCTCCTCGCAGTTGGTCCGATCGAGGCACTTCATCGTTTGCAGCACGTCGACAGTGCGCAGCCCGACGAACGCGACGGAAGTCGCCGTCAGGGTGCTGCTCCACCCGGTCTTGGACGCGGATCCGTGCTGCTTGGCACTGATGATCGGTGCGGTGTCCGGCTCGTCCGCCGGTCCGTAGACGGAAGCAGTGGCGTCCTTGGCAGGCGTCTCCGTCGAAGCCAGGCCCAGCGGCCTGGGCTCGGCCGAAGGCGCCGGGATGGTTACCACCGCTTTCGCGACCAGCTGCTGCCCCCCGGCCGCGTCAAGGCTTCCCAGATCGAATTTGCCGTCGGTGATGGCGGCATGCTGGTCGGCTGCCGCATCACCAGTTGCCGCATAGGCAGGTCCGGCAATAGCGAACCCAGCTGCTATCCCCGCTGCGACAAGGATGGACTTGTGAACTCGGAAGCGAGCGTTTCCCGTAATCATGATGACCCCGCATGATGAACCACATGCGGTGTTTCTGATGGCGATCTGGAGCCATGACAGGCCTAGTCAGAGCCGAAACCGTTGCAATAAACTTAGGGTACGATCCCTTGCTCCAGTTACCGCCATTTACGAGGTAGTTGCGCCCCTCGTTTACGGAAAACATCGTTCGCGAAGCCTCAGGACCAAAGCTCCGGCCGCCGCAGCAGCAGCGCCTGAGCGAGGATGAGCGTCTTGGCATCGGTCAGTTCGCCGGCATCGACAAGTTCGCGGAGCCGGTCGAGCGTCAGTTCGTGCACGGTGATGTTCTCACTTTCACCGTCGGCACCGCCGCCCGCCCCGATGCGGTCCTCGCCGGCATAAGGCGCAAGATACAGTTGCACGCGCTCGGTCGATACCGGGCACAGCGGCCACATCCTGGTGACCGGCTCCAGCGAAGACAGCCGCAGCCCGCCTTCCTCCAGCGCCTCGTCGATGATCCGTTCGTGCGGCGGGGCGCCGTCGAGGCCGCCGGCGATCGCTTCGAGCAGCGGCGGCTCGCCGGCCGCCAGCGGCCCTGCCCGCGGCTGCTCGATCAGCACGCAGACCCGGCGCACCGGGTCATAGGGGAGCACGGCCACGGCAGAGCCGTTATCGAGGAGGTGCCGCTCGACCCGCTCGCCATCGGGCATTTCCACTTCGAGGCGGAAGAACTTGTACCAGCCGTCGTAGATAAGGGTGCGGCCCGTAATGCGCGGCGGGTTCATGCTGCGGATGATAGCCGGCCACGGCTTCGGTGCAAGCCACCCACTTGCGACTTGCGTTTAGGGCCAGGAGGCGGCGGCCGGCGCTTGCGTTGCCCGCGCGCCTCGTGGACAAGCACGCATAAGGCGGTTTCCTGAGGCCGAACCGGGAATCGCGCGCCAGGCCAGCAACCATCGAGGACGATCGAAGCACGATGACAGGATTGAGCGGACGCAAATGGGTCAAGGTGGCCGCAGCTATCTTGGCCGCCATCGTGCTGGCAGCAGCAGCCATCTTCATCGTCGCCACCAAGCCCTTTCGCGACGACAGCCGGATCGAAGTGCCGCCGCGCCAGACGTTCACCAGAGGGCCCTATTACGCCTATGTGGCGCCGTGGGGCGGCGAAAGCAGCATCCTGACCCGCGCCTGGAGTGGGCGCGCCGACAGCATGGCGATCGACCTGCATGCCTATCCCGACAACACCCGCGTCAATTGGCGATGGCCGCCCTTTTCGCCCCGCAATGGCTTGGGCGTCTGGGGCTACGACCATATCGGCTACGGATTCTACGATGGCGGACAGCCGGAACAGCCGGTGCCCGCCCGCCGCGTCGGCGAGATCCGCAAACTCGATGCACAGTATCGATGGGACGGTGACTTCGGCTGGGGTGAGGCGACTGTGCTCCTGGAATTCTACCTCCGGTCCAACCCGAAGGACTCCGAGGCAAAGGTGATCGAGATCGGCTGGCTCCTCCACGTGCCGGAGAAGACCCGCCGGTTCCTGGAGAGCGGCCGGGAAATTGGCACTTATCGCGACCGCAAGGGCCAGGAGTGGCGCGTCGTGCTCAAGGACAAGTACTGCACCTTCAGCCTCGCCAACGGCGCGGACTCGCACAGCGGCACTGTCGACGTGGCAGCCGCCCTGGCATGGCTCAAGGGAAAAGGGCTCGTGCGCGACGACTTGTGGCTGACCGGCCTGGCTATGGGCGCGGAGCCCGTCTCCGGTGCCGGCAATGTGGAGATCGCCCGCTGGCACGTCGATTGGCCGTGACGCGCACGCGGGTATCCGGCGGGGGGCCTGCGGGCACGCGGCCGGTCTCGATCGTCCATGCGCTGGACGGACTGCGTGGGTTGGCGGCGATCGCCGTCGTGACGTTCCACTACAAGACGATGCTCGGCGCGTGGCATTTCCCCAGCGCCTACCTGGCGGTGGACCTGTTCTTCATCATCAGCGGCATCGTCATTTGCCTCAACTACGAAGAGCCCCTGCGCGCCGGCATGGGCACGGCCCGCTTCCTGGGACGGCGCCTGATCCGACTGGCTCCGCTCTACTGGGTAGCGCTCATGCTCGGAGCCGCGGTGGCCGCGATGGGGGTGGTGGCGGGCACCGGCAACTGGAGCTGGAGCACGCTGGCCCCGGTGGTGCTGGTGGCCGTATTCATGCTGCCCAATCCGTTCCCCGCGCCGCGCCCTGATCTCTTCCCGCTGGACCCGCCATGCTGGTCCCTGTTCTGGGAGCTGGTGGTGAACCTGATCTATGCGCTGCTGCTGCCGTGGCTGGGGACGCGGGCGCTGCTCGCCGTGGTCGGAGCCGGAGCACTCGCCCTGGCCGTACTGGCCCAGCGGGCCGGGGGACTGGACTTCGGCTACGACTGGCAGTGGCCGGCCATTCCTGCGCTGCGCGTGATCGTCGGCTTTTCGGTCGGCGTGCTCATCGCGCGCTTCGCCCGAACTGAACGCCTACCGCTAGCGGGCACATCGGTATGGGCTCTGCTGGCCATTGCGGCGGTGCTGCTGGCGGCGCCGGCCTCATGGGGCTGGGTCAAGGACGTCGCGATCGCGCTGGGCTGCTTTCCAGTGTTGTGCGCAGCAGCGATGCGCAGTAGCCCCGGGCATCCGGGCATTTGCCGGACGCTGGGCCTGATATCCTACCCGCTCTACGTGTTGCACGCTGTGATCCCGTTCGAGAAGCTTGCCGCCATGATCCTGCACCGCGAGCCGCAGGACCTCTCCCCCGGCATCGGCATTGCCGCGCTGGCTATCGCGATGGCCGCATCCTGGCTGCTGGGCACAGGCATCGATCGGCCTGTGCGCGCCATCCTGCGCCGGGACCGGGTAGCCAGAGCTTAGAGTAGACGACTTTAGAGCAGCGTTACTCGGCCACTGTCGGTTCTGCGGCGAGCCCCCCTTGTGCCGCTCTCCGCGCAGTGCGCCCGGCCAGCCAGCGCGCCACCAGCGTGATCAGGATCGGCCAGACGATGGAATTGGCGATATCACCGCCGGTGTCTCGCCACACCCAGCTCTGCGACAGGTCCGGTATCTTCGACAGGTCCATGGCTTCGCCCGCGAAGGTCAGCGCGCAAACCACGCCTGCGGGCCAGACCGCGGCCAGGCCCCGCCGGGCGCACAGGGCGAGCACCAAATAGACGGCCAACGCTCCATGAACGTGGACCAGCGCCCGCGCGTTCTCATCGTTTGCGACCAGGGCGGTCTTCGCAGCCTCCCAGCGGTCGACGAGCGCTAAATGCCACATCTGATCTGTGTCCTGTCTAGTCGGCGAGGCGAGCAACCTTGGCGCGATCGACCTCGATCAGCCGACTGCGTTCCGAATCGGGAGAAACCCGAACTCCGCCAGTCTACTTACATGTTGCACCGCAACAGATAGCAATGCAGAATGCTCGCTCATGGCCAATTCGTGGAATCTGCCCGTGTTTTCGGTCTCGCGCCGGGGAACACTGCAGGCCGCGGCCGGCGTCGTCGGCAGCAGCTTGTGGCTGGGCGCCTGCGGGGGACCGGCCAAGGCGACGTCCGGTGTCGCCGATTGGCCGGCCTGGGCGCCAACGCGCCGCACGATCGAGAGCAAGGCTGCACGGCTGCGTCAGGACGCTGTCGATTTGCGCAAGTTCGGTGCCCGGCTCGACGGCAGCAGCGACGATGGCGAGGCGCTGCGCCGCGCCTATGCCAGCGGCGCGCCGGCGGTCGTGATCGGGGGACCTCTGCGGCTGTCCGCCCCGCTGACGATCACGCGGCCATTTGCCTTGTTCGGACAAGGTCCCGGCCCGCATCTGGTGTGGGCCGGAAACGACCCGGAAGCCCGGCTTGCCGCGATCCTGCAGGTCGAGGCGCCGCACGCGGACGATCCCACATCGTTCGCCCGGGACATCTGGATCGAGGGCATCCATGCCCTGCGCGAAAGGCCCGAAACCGGCCTGCTGCTCCTGCTGAACGCGGTGAACCTGCGCGGGCTGACGATCCGCAATTGCACAACGCGCAACATGGGTCTGGCCGTCGTCAAGCACCGCCGCGGGCTCAATGGAAACTACCTGCGCACGGGCAAGGCCGCCCTCGACCGGACGGCTCCGCCATCCGACCCGGCCGTCGTCGCAGGCTTCTCTCCTAGCGGCTTCGACGATCTCAACGAGGACCTCACGCTCCTCGACAACGACGTGGACAACGGCGTGTACCAGGCGCCCCTGCTGCGCTTCGAGATGGCGCGGCGCATCGTCGTTTCCGGCAATCGCGGGCGTTTCGCCAATGTCAGTTGGTGGGGTGGCGGTGCCAAGGCACGACAGGGCGGCGAGGCCCAGTTCCTACGGCGCGCGCGCGACATCTACATTGCCGACAACGTACTGTCGGGCTCCAACGGCAACATCTACGGCAACAACGGCCAGAACGTGGTCGTGGCGCGCAACGCGGTCTCCGACGCGATCGACACCGCGATCGATTTCGAAGGCTGCTTCGATTGCCATGCCTACGACAACACGGTGAAGAACGCCGGCAACTTCGGGCTGTCCACCTTCTATCTTGCCCGCAACGTCGTGTTCGAGCGCAACGTGGTCGAGCAGGACGGATCGGGCGCGAGCATGGCGAAACGATTCGCCACGCGCCAGATCGGCGGCGGCCGCGCGATCGCGCTGGTCGCGCTGCGCAGCGCCGGCTTCGCCAAGTCGCCCGACATCTCGATCAAGTTCATCGGCAACCACCTGTCGTATACCGCCCCCGAAGGTATCGGCATCTGTCTGCCCAGCTATTACGACAGCCTGGAGTTCACCGACAACGTGCTCCACAACGTCGCTTGCGACTGGCGCTATCTGCTGACCCGCAATCTCGTGGTCCGGGGCAATCGCCTCGACTTCGACCGCGCCGCGCCTTCTCCGGTGACGCTGATCGGCGGAGCGGCCGGATCGGGCACGATCAGCGGCAACACGGTGCAGGTTCGCGCGCCGATGCCGCAAGGTTCGGCCGGGATCGGCTACGAGCTGGCAAGTGTCGCCGGTGACGTGACCATCGCCGACAACACGATCGAAGGCGCGGGCCGCAGTTCCGTACCGATCGTCGCCAAGCCCTGGCGCGGCCTGGCTCGCTCCAGCCTCCGCGTCGCCAACAACGATGCCAGCGCGCTCTCGCTCGACCCATCGCTCGATCGGGTCGCTCGCCTCGAGCGTCCGGCCGCCAGGGTCGATCGCGTTTCTGGCCTCACGCTTCCCACCTTCCCACCCCGACCGGAACCGGGTAGTTCCTAGGCCCACAATGGGGGGGCAATCGTCGTCAGCTCGCCTGCGCACGCTTGCGGCAGGCAACGGGGTCATGGCACGCCTCGTGCGCGGCGTGCTGGGCTCGGGCGGCGTGTGGGTGCTGCGCCTGGCGATGACGCTGGGGATGTCGTTCCTGCTGGGTCACCTGCTCGGGCCCACCGAATACGGCCGCTATGCCTACCTCGTCGCGAGCGTGACGCTGTTCGCGCCGCTGTGCAGCCTGGGCTACGACATGCTTGCCGCACGCGAGTTCGCCTCGGCGCGGGCCGGCGGCAACGCGGCGGAGGAAGCCGCCCTGGCACACACCCTGCCCACCGCCGTCTGGAAGAACGCGGCGATCGTAATGCTCTTCTTCATACCCGCGACGATGGCCTATAACGCCTGGCGCCAGCAGCCGTGGGGCACGATCGTGCTGCTGGAGGCAACCGGCGTCGTGATCACCGCGCAACTGCGCCTGGTGCAAGGCTCGCTGCGCGGGCTCGGCCGGGTTTCGCAAGGACAGCTCTACCAGCTCATCCTGCCGCCGCTCCTCAACCTCGCGCTGTTCGCGGCCGCGCTGATCGCGCTGCGGCCGAGCGCGGATCTCGCGATCGTGACCTTCGTGGCCGGCCTTGTGATCGCGTACCCGCTCGGTGCGCGGGCGGTCCGGCGGGCGGCGAGCGCGCAGGACGTGGCTGCCAACGCCGAGACCCGCAAGCTCTGGGCGCGCTCGGCCATGGTGCTCGGCGTCACCCAGATCATGTTCGTCGCCAACGAGCAGGTGCCGGTGGTCGTCACCGGCCTGCTGGGCTCCTCCACCGAGGTCGGATTGCTCGACATGGCGCGCCGCTTCGCGCTGTTCGCATCGATTGCGCTCAACGTCATCGCATTGCCGCTCGGGCCTATCCTGGCCGAGATGTACCGCAAGGGCGACATGGAGGCGTTCCGTCGCGTCTCGCTGCAGACGACTTACGCCGGGGTCGGCATCTCGATCTCGATCACACTTGCCTACCTCGCCTGCGGACGCTGGCTGCTGCATCTGATTGATCCCGAGTTCTCAGCCGCATATGGGGCAATGCTCGTCATGTGCCTGGGCTATGTCATCAACACGATGACCGGACCGGTACCGCTGGCGCTGACGATGACCGGGTTCGAGCGCGACGCGGTGAAGGGGATCGTGGGGGGTATCATCGTCAACCTGGCCGCCTGCGTGATTCTGGTGCCGCTAATTGGCCATATGGGCGCGGCGATCGGCTCGGTGCTCGGGCAATTTGTGTGGAACAGCATTCTCGCCGTTCTGGTCCGCCGCCGGCTGGGCATGGCGCTGGATATCCTCGCGCTGTTCGAGCGCCGCGGCAGGGCAGTCGCATGACGCAGCCCGGCAGTGCTCCCGCCCCCGGAGGAACACTCAAACGCCGCGATCCCGTCAGCCGTATTGCCCTTCGCGCCTTCTTCCAGGCGCACTATATGTGGTGCGCGGTGCGCCGCAAGCTCACCCATCACACGCAGCGCCCCCGCTCCCTCGGCCGCGAAATGCTGCTGACGCCGGCGATGACCAGCCGGACGATCTGGATCTACTGGGACCAGGGCTGGGACGCGATGCCGCCGCTGGCGCGGCTTTCCTACGATTCATGGCGCCGGCTCAATCCCGGCTGGGAGGTACGGCTGCTCGACCAGCAGAGCGCGCTCGCCCTGACCGGCATTCCGGCCGAGATCGTGGCCAAGCGAATGAAGCCCTCGCAACTCGCCGACCTGATCCGGCTGGAACTGCTGACCCGGCTCGGCGGTGTCTGGGTCGATGCAACCACGTTCTGCCACGTGCCGCTAGACCGCTGGCTGGCGTCTGCGATGCCGTTCGGCTTCTTCGCCTTCACTGTTACCGAGCAACGCACGGTAGCGACCTGGTTTCTCGCCGCGGCGCAGGACAACCCGATCGTGCGTGCCTGGCGCGATGTCGCCTACGCGTTCTGGTCGTGTGCGAATTCGCCCACCACTTACTTGATGTTCTACGATTTCTTTTCGCTGGCGCTGGCGCGTTTTCCGGAGGCGCGGCGGATGTGGCGCTACTCCTCCAAGCTGGAGCGCACTCAGGAGAACGTCCTGCGCTACGAGTACCTCAACCGCGACCTTACCGCCCCCTTCGCGCGGGCGCTAGAAAGCGGACTGATCCCGCTGCACAAGTTCTCGTTCCGCGAGCCGATCCCCGACGGCTTCGCCGGCACTCCGCTGGCGCTGGTGCTCGAATGCGACACGCGCGCGGCGCTGGAAGCACGCGCGGCTGCGGTGGCGCGATGAGCGACCTCCAGCCCGCACCCACAAGCGGCACCCGCCATTTCGTGGTGCTCGACGGGCTGCGCGGCATTGCCGCCATCGCGGTCATGGCGCTGCACCTGAAGGTCAAGTTCCTGCTCGGTTATCGCCCGCAGGCGGGCCTTGCGGTAGACTTCTTCTTCCTGCTGAGCGGCTTCGTCATCGCTCATGCCTATTGGGACCGCCTGAGCGAGCGGCGCATGGGCCTCCGGCGGTTTACGCTGGTGCGCCTGGTCCGGTTCTACCCGATGATGATGCTGGGCAACCTGCTGGGCGCCGCTTACTTCCTCGCGCTCGGCGGCAAGACCGCGACCCAGGTGGCGGGCGCCACTGTGTTCGCGCTGGCGCTGGTGCCGCTACCCCGTTTCGCCGATCCGAGCGACTCGGCCTATCCGCTCAACGGCGCGTTCTGGTCGCTGACCCACGAACTGCTGGCTAATCTGGCGATGGCGGCGCTGGCGCCGATGCTCGGGGGGGGCCGGCGCCTGCTGGTCGTCGTCGGCCTGGCGATCGCGGTGATGATCGCGATCAGCGGGAACGGCGGCCTCGACGCTTCGATCGCCTGGCGCGACCAGGGCGCTGTCTTCGCGCGCACCCTGGCGAGCTTCGCCTTCGGCATCGCGCTCTACCGCCTGCTACCCACCGGTCCGATGCGGATGACGCCCGGCACCGGGCTGCTGGCGAGTATCATCCTTGCGGCAACGTTCGCCGGCGTGCTGTTCGCGCCCATCCTGCCGATAGCGGTGCGTCTCGCGATCATCTTCCTCGTCTTTCCGGCCGTCGTACTGGTGGCCGTGCGCTTGCCGGTTCCGGACCGCCCCGCACGAGTGTTGCGCTGGCTCGGCGCAGTGTCCTTCCCCGCCTATGCGCTGCACGTGCCGTTCAGCTTGGCACTCGACCCGTGGCTAACCCCGATCCTGGCAAGCGGCTCGGCCTGGGGCCTGCCGCTAATGGCGATCGTGATCGCAGCGATCCTCGCGCTATCGACGCTGGCTCTCAAGCTTTACGACGAGCCCGCACGCGCATGGCTCGGCCAAAAGCTGCTGCGTCGCAAGCCGCTCGCAACGACTGACGTCCGCGCGTGAAGTACCGCCCCGAGATCGACGGCCTGCGTGCCCTGGCGGTGGTGCCGGTCGTCCTGTTTCACGCCGGCTTTCCATTCTTCCGCGGCGGCTTTCTGGGCGTCGACGTCTTCTTCGTCATCAGCGGTTTCCTGATCACGACGATCCTCGCCAACGACATCGCGCAGGGCCGCTATTCGATCGTCACCTTCTACGAGCGACGCGCCCGGCGCATCCTGCCGGCGCTGTTCGTGATGATGGCGCTGTGCCTGCCGTTCGCCTGGGCCTCGCTAATGCCGACCGCCTTCCGCGACTTCTCGCGCAGCGTGGCGGCGGTCAGCATTTTCGCCTCCAACATCGAGTTCTGGCGCGAGAGCAGCTATTTCGCGCCCGCCAGCGAGTACAAGCCGCTGCTCCACACCTGGAGTCTCGCGGTCGAGGAGCAGTACTACGTCGTCTTCCCGGTGTTCCTGGCGGTGTTCTGGCGGCTTGGCCGATCGCGCCTGCTGTGGCTGGTCGTCCTCTGCGCCGCCGCCAGCCTGCTGACTGCCGAGTGGGCCTGGCGCCATTACCCCAACGCCAACTACTACCTCGCCCCGACGCGAGTGTGGGAGCTGTTCGCCGGCTCGATCGCGGCCCTCGAAGTGGAGCGCCGCGCCACCCGAGGTACACCGCTGCGCGCCAACGGTCCGCTGGCGCTGGCCGGCCTGGCGATCGTCGTGGGATCGTTGCTGCTGTTCGACCCCTCGGTGCCGTTCCCCAGTATCTACGGCCTGCCTGCGATCGCGGGCGTCGTGCTGCTGCTGCTGTTCGCGAGCCGCGACAATCTGGCCGGGCGCATGCTCGCCCACCCCGCGCCGGTCGGAATCGGCCTCATCAGCTACAGCACGTATCTGTGGCACCAGCCGCTGTTCGCCTTCGCGCGCATCCGCTGGCAGGACGAGCCGCCTGTCGCGGTGATGCTGCTGCTCGCCATCGCCTCGCTGGCAGTGGGCTACCTCAGCTGGTGCTTCGTCGAGCGACCGTTCCGCAAGGGCCAGAGCGGCGTCAGCCGGCGCGCGATCTTCACGATAAGCGCGATCGGCATCGCGGCATTCCTCGCGTTCGGCGTTTGGGGCTCGTCCAACCATGTCCGGCAAGCGCGCATCGCGATGCTGACGCCTGACCAGCGCGCGATCTACGCCTATGTGGAGACGCAGCCGGCACCGCTCTACCGCTCAGGGCGCTGTCTGCTCTACTCGGCACAAAAACCCTCCGCCTTCACCCCCGATTGCGCGGGCGATGGCAGCGCCGTCATGTGGGGGGACAGCCATGGCGCCGCCGTGATCGTCGGCTTGCGCCGCTACTGGCCCGACCTGGCGCAGTACACGGCCGCAGCATGCCCGCCGCTACTTGGCAGACCCAACGCCTCGTTGCCGCACTGCGCTGCCGACAACGCGCATGCGCTTGGCTTCATCCGGCAGCATCGCCCCCGCACCGTGATCCTGGGCGGCAACTGGATGCTTTATCAGACCAGCGGTTTCGAGACGGAGCTCGGACGTACTCTCGCAACGCTGCATGCCTCGGGAGTGGAGCGGATCTATGTGCTCGGCAGCCTGCCGCAGTTCCCGCCGACCCTGCCCGAGCGGCTCGCGGCCCGGCAGGCGAGGCTCGACCGCCCCTCACGCACACCGGTGGTACTTGCTGGCATGCGCGCCATCGACGGCAAGCTGTCGCGCGTCGCCCGCGCCAATGGCGCGCAGTTCGTATCGCTGATCGACCTGCTGTGCGGGGCGGACCAGTGCGATGCCGTGGTCCCCGACAGCGCCGGGGGATTCGCGCCGTTGGCGTGGGATTCGAGCCATCTCACCCGCGCGGGGTCGGAACACCTCGCGGGCTTGCTGGTCTGGTCAGGCAAGCTCGCCCCGCCGGTCGCACGTCCGTAACCGTCAGGTCCGTCGCGGCATGCGCCAGGCGCCGCCCAGGATGTCGACGAGCCTCGGCAGGTACTTGTCCAGGATCCAGAAGCCGACGAGCATGGCCGGCCCCAGCAGCGCGATCTCGGCATAGACCATCAGCGCCAAGGGCCAGTGAAGCAGCAGGCACAGGCGATCCAGTATGACGATTGCCGCCGGGTGCAGCAAATAGACCGGCAGGCTCCACCGCGCGCCGGCCTGCGTCAGTTTCTTAGCCAGACGCGGACGCGCCGTGAGCGGAGCAGAGAGATGGCGCGCGATGACGATCAGCCCGATCGTCATCGGCAGCGCGCTCGCCGGATACTCGGGATCGGCAGCGACGATGCCGAGTGACGCGAACCAGGCCATCTGTGCCACCAGCACGGCGCAGCCGCCCAGAAAGATGGCCAAGCCGGCTCGCAGCCCGAGGTTCGCGCGCGCCAACCCAAAGCCGATCCAGATCATCGGCATGGCCTGCAAGAACCGGAAGGCCACGACGGCCCGCCGTGCCTGCTCGTCACCTCTGCCATGCATCTGCAACACCGCATCGCACCATACGAGAGCGACCAGCACGCCGACGCTCAGCGTCCAGAACCACCAGCGTGCGCCCGGCAAGCGCGCGATCGCTTCGGTCGCGGCCAAGCCGACGATCAGTGCCGGCAGGAACCAAAGGTGGAACCACGTGCCACCCACCAGCAGCTGCAGGAGACTCGGCGCGTGTTGCTGCATCAGCGCGAACGGCAGGAACAGCAGCCAGGCCAACACATAGATACGCACCAGCCGCGGAATGCGCCGCGCTGCTCCGTCAGGGAGGCCATCACGCCGTGGCAGAAAATAGCCTGAGAGTGCGAAGAACGTCGGCACCACGAAGCGCGCCGGGGCTCGCAACCACGGTTGGAGCGCCACGTCGGGCACCAACTCGAGATGGACATGGATCAGCACGACTGCGAGCGTCGCCACGATCCGCAGAAGGTCTATGCCGATCTCGCGACGGTTGGCCTCTGCGACCGGCCCTGATGCCAGCACCGGCGCCGGCATTACCGCAGCTTACTCGGCAGCGACCGCCACGTCGCCGCCGCGCCACTTGAGCTTGTCGCGCTGGACCTGCTCGACCGGGAGCACCTCGGTCGCCTTGCTCGCCAGGGCCTTCTCGACATTGCGCAGATCCCGGCAGAGGCGACGCAGACCATCTGGCTCCAGCGAGGCTGCGTGATCGGTGCCTTTCCATGTGCGGTCAAGCGTGAAATGCCGCTCCACCCACTCGGCGCCCAGGGCAAGCGCCGCGACATCGGCGGCGATGCCGAGGTGATGGCCCGAAAAGCCGACCGCCTTAACGCGCTGGCCAAAAGCGGACTTGAGCCGCTTGATCTCGCCCAGGCAGATATCCTCGAACGCCACCGGATAGCCGGATGTGCACGAGTAGATCACTAGGTCACGGGCGCGGCCACGCTCCTCGAAGAAGCGGACGATCGCCTCCTCCTCGTCGTGCGTGGTCATGCCGAACGAGAGGTGGACTTCGCCCCCGTACTCGTCGGCGAGCACGCCCAGCATCTCGAAGTGCAGGTTGCAAGCCGAAGGCACCTTGATCAGCGCCGGGGCGAGCGAGGCGATCTCGCGCGCCGAGGTCGTGTCCCAGACCGACGTCGAATAGACGATGCCGTTCGCCTCGCATTCGGCCTTGAGCTCCCGGTGCTGGTCGACGGTGAACTCCAGGAACTCGCGGTGTTCGCCATAAGTCGCGCCGTAGGAGTTGGCGGCGTTGGGATGCGGCGCCGCGTATTGCTCTGGCGTCAACAACTCGCGGTTGTTGCGCTTCTGGAACTTCACGACATCTGCCTTCGCATAGATGGCGGCGGCGCGGATGTGCTCCTTGGCGATCTCGAGATCGCCTTTGTGATTGCAGCCCACTTCGGCGATGATCTTGACGGTCGTCAAACGGTTCCCCTGTCAATGTCCCGGCCTGCGAGGGATTGCGCCGAGCCGATCGAACGGACCTGCAACCCTTTATCGATCCATCGCGAGCGAATTGCCCCGGTGGACCTAAGTGCTGCCCCGTATCGTTATTTTTCCCTATACCGGGCGCAGACAGCCAGTTCCACTGACAAATTGATCCCTACTTGCGACAGGAACGCGGGAGAATTGGAGTTAGCGGGCGAGATCGCCATCAGCAGGTCGAACGGTTTTCGTGTTCCACCTGCAGCAGGTCCTGAAAGGCGATGCGCAGCTTGGGATTGGCTTTGCCGCGCGCCAGTTCGTACGCCTGCGGAGATATCTCGTAGCGACGAACTCCGCTCGCGGTTAGTGGCGCTGCAAACCAGCCAGAATGCCGGCCGCACCGCAGCCGACCTCCGCGACGGTATGCGGATCAAGCCCTGTTTTGCGCAGGAAGCGTTCAATCCACGCGCCTTTCCGGACCGAGTCCATCTCGTGCCACGTCGGATTGTGCTCCAGGCAGGAGCCGTCCGCGTATCGGGTCTCCGGCAACGGGAAGTCCGTGCCGGAACAGGGGGCCGGCCTTCGAGCGAAGACCAAGGGACAATGCGCGGCCGGGTACGTGCTGGCACCTGCGAGACCGGCAATTGTGCTGGACGCGGCGTGGCGGAGTGGGGCATTGCCGGGCAGTGCCAGGGTCGCTCAGGCCCGCCTTGCTGTCGAGTAGCGCCCACCTTGCTTGCCAAAGCCTTGAAGTCCCTGCGCAGCGACCCGGCCGGCTTCCCGCGCCGTGCCGGCAGCGCGCTGGCCGAACGGGCCCGGCTCGAAGCGTTCCGCCTGCGCGGCGCAAGGCAGGGCGCGGTGGTGCACTACGGCGTCCATCGCAACGGCAATGCCGGCGACACTGCGCTGTTCGCCGCCACTCGCCTGCTGTTCGACAAGCAGCTGGGCACCCAGCGCTGGATGAAGCTGCCGGTTCGTGCCGCAATCCAAGGCGCCGACGTCGACCGCATCAATGCTAGGGCCAAGGCCGTGGTGGTGGGCGGCGGCGGCCTGATCATCCCGGACTCGGTCGCTGGAAGCCAGTCGGGCTGGCAGTGGAACATTGCGCTCGAAGACCTCAAGCGCCTCCAAGTGCCCCTGATTCTGACCGCGGTGGGCTACAACACCTTCCACGGACAGTCAGCCTTCGCCACTCGCTTTGCCGAGCATGTCACCGAGACCGTGGCGCGATCCGCCTTCGCCGGCCTGCGCAACACCGGCTCGATCCGTTCGCTCGCAGCCCACCTGCCCGAGGACCTCGCCGGCAAGTTGCGCTTCCAGCCCTGCCCGACGACAGTGCTGGGCAAGCTGCTGCCACGGTATGCGCAGGACGGGACACCCGGCCGCCATCTCTCGCTCAACCTAGCCTACGACCGCGCCGAGCGGCGCTTCGAGGGCGGGATCGAGGAGTGCATCACGGAGATTGCGCAAGCGGCGCGGCACTTCGCCGGCCAGGGCTGGCAGGTCAGCGTGGCGCTCCATGATCCGCGCGACCGCTTCTTCCTGCCCCTGTTGCGCAATGCCGGACTGACATTCCGCACCGTCGACCTCGCCCATTCACCGCTGCGGACGATCCTGCGCTTCTATCGGGGCGTGGACCTGACGCTCGGCATGCGCGGGCACGGCCAGATGGTGCCGTTCGGGCTCGGAGGAATGATCTTCACCCTCTCCTCGCACCCGAAGATGAACTACTTCCTGGAGGACATCGGTCGGCCGGAGTGGGGCGTCGACATTCGCAAGCCCGGCTTTCGCGACGCCCTGATCGCGGGCGTGGAGGGCGTCATCGCCGATCCCGCTGCGACAAGGACCACGATCCGCGCGGCACAAGACCGCTTGTGGAACATCATGGACGCGAACCTGCAGCTCTGCGCGCCCTATTTCTGAGGCCGAGAGCCCTCCAGGCGCCGAAAAAAGCCTTTCAGGTCCTCGATGCCGGAAGCGGTCGCCACCGGATTGCTCTTCCAGCCTGCCAGCGCCGCGTGCATCCGCGCCTGCCCGAAGAGCGCCGGCACGAACAGCGATTGCGAGTAAGCCCCCAGGTCCAACAACGCCGTCGAGACCGGCGCCAGGAACGCGCGATAGCCGTGGGTGGCCGCATGCTGGTGGATGCCGAACGGCTCGGCAGCGAGGCGTGCGCCGGGACACGACGCGAGCACCTCGCGTAGCGCCGCCAGGTTCTCGCGTGGGTGCGGCAGGTAGTACAGCGGGTAAGGCGCGACCGCGGCAATGGCAGCGAGGCCTTGCTGCTGCCGGCGCCGACTGAGGAGGCGGTCCTCGACCAGTGGCGATCCGACCAGGCACACCGCGTCCGCCGGTGCCGCTCTGGTCGGCGGCGGGAGCACAAGTCCGCCCTTCTCGAACCGGTCGCGCACCACGAAGCGCGAACGGTCGGCCCGGCGGTGCATGGCGCCGCGCGGATAGAAGCCGGACGCCAGCTGGATCAGGCCGCGCATGCCGTACCACCAGGGGCTGGTCAGGTCGACGTAATGCGAAAGCCCCTCCTCCCACAGTTCGAGCTGACCGGCGAACCAGTGCTGGATCGAACGCTCAAGCGGCTCCCCTTCGAGGAACAGGATCAGGCGATCGAGGCCGAGCGGTTCGACCTGGCGTCGCACGCCATCATAATAGGCACGATTGGCGCGAAACTGGCGCAAGGCCGCGAGCGGCTGGTGCGGCAGGCGGCCCTCGCGGCCGAGATAGACACCCTTGCCCGGAAACGCGGCGTCGATCGCCTCGGCCAGTCGCAGGTCGCGATAGAGCACGCGGTCCAGTGGCGGGGCATTGTGCCTTAGGAAATCGAGATGGAGCGTCGAGCGGGGCAGCGCCGCGATGCGTGTCATCCCTGCTGGGCTGGCAGCACGCCGGCCTGCAGAATCATGTCGGCGAGTTCGCGCAACGCGCCCTGCCCCCCGCACGAGGTCAGCACCAGGTCGGCTTGCGCCAGCGCGGCGGGATGCGCATCGGCAGGAGCAGCCGCGCAACCCGCCGCTGCCATGCAGGCCAGATCGTTGATGTCGTTGCCGACATAGATCGTGTCTTCCGGAGCAATGCCGCGGTTTTGCAACCATTCGCGCATGAGCGGCAGCTTGACCTCCACACCGTGCGTGCATTCGATCTGCAGCTTGGCGCAGCGCGCAGCCACGACCGCGTTGCGCTCCTTGGAGATGACGGTCATCGCCAGACCCGCCTTGCGCAGCAGCTCGATGCCCATCCCGTCGGCGCGCGAGCAGGCCACCGCCTCCTCGCCGCCGGTCGTAACCAGCACCTTGTCGTCGGTGTGCACGCCGTCGAAGTCCATCACGAGAGCGCGCAGCACCCGCGGCAGCACCCCCGACCTTTGCTGCCGGCGCAGGCGGGTCATGCGCTCCTCGGCGATCTGGAAGTCGACCGGCTCGTCGATCTCCTGCCAGTGATCGAGCGGGATCTCGTGCAGCGCCGTGCGTCCGAAGAACCGGAAGCGCGCATCCAGGAACCCTTGCGTGCGCATGACGTAGACCGAGCCGGTCTCCAGGTATTCGGGCTCGCGCTGCTGGCGCATCAGGCGGAACGACTTGTCGTGGTTCACCCCGTCAGCGCCCCGGTCCCCCTTGCGCCACAGGAAGTAGTGGAAGGGCACGACGCTGTGCGCGGTGTCTGCCCCTTCTGCCACCAGCCGCTCGATCGTCCCGTCGATGTCCGCGCTGGTGGTCAGCGGCGACGTGCATTGCAGGAACACGGTGAGCTCCGGCGCATACTGCTCGCTGGCCGCAAGATGGTCGAGCACATGGAGCAAGGCGTCTTCCGAACGCGAGGTGTCGCCCGCCAGTTCCTCGGGCCGCATGACCACTTGCGCGCCATGCGCGCGGCTGACCTGCGCGATCTCCGCATTGTCGGTGGAGACGACCACGCGGGTGACCTTCTCTGCCCCCAGCGCCGCCGCGATGGTGTGCGCGATCAGCGGCTTGCCTGAGAGCATGGCGACGTTCTTGCGCGGAATCCCCTTGGACCCGCCGCGCGCAGGGATGATCGCCAGGACTTCCACTCAGGCGATCTTCTTGGTTTCGACGATCGGCCCGCAACCCAGCGCCGGCGGCACCGGGCGCGTCCCGGGCCCATACCTTGCCACCAGCGCCGCCTCGTAGACCTCGATCAGTTCCCGATTGAGGCGGTCAGCGGTAAAGTTGGCGAGGAAACGTTCATGCGCCTGCTCGCCTAATCGGGATAGTTGCAAGCGATCGAGAGAACCCAGGACGTCGGCCAGCGCCGCGGCATCATCCGAAGGGACCAGGAACCCCGTGTCGCCGACCACTTCGGGCAGTGCATCCACCGCGCTGGCGATCACCGGCTTTCCCTGGCGCATCGCTTCGATCGCTGCGAGACCGAAGCCTTCCCAGCGAGAGGGTACGACTACCGCGTCCGCCGCATCGATGAAGCCGAACACCTGATTGCGGGCAATCCAGCCATGCGTCGTCACGTTGGCCAGATCGTCGCCCCAAGCCCTGTCCACATCGACGACGCTGGCGCCCAGCATGTGGAGGTGAATCGGCCTGTCCGACAGCCGCCTCATCGCCTCGATCGCCAAAAGGGCTACGAT